>WLWD01003007.1_pt1 | contig 84957 bp, 69 predicted proteins | sample 6712731 | NCBI WGS metagenome assembly WLWD01 (sample SAMN12718690, study PRJNA576275) | sponge metagenome | isolation source: marine sponge | host: Mycale hentscheli | place: New Zealand: South Island, Marlborough, Capsize Point | collected 2014-11-01
AAACTATAGCACTTCACAGAGTAAGTCCCTTTAATGTTTAATGTGCCAGAATTTTTAGTTTTGACTTAGTTTTCAAGAAAAAGCAGTAGAATTTTAGTCCCACAATCGTACGTTACGGTAAAAAACTTGCTTGTCACGTGAGCCAGCTTGCAGGTTGCAAATCACTTTTAAATAGCTAACAATTACATGGGTTGAGCATGAGGTGTTCCGTGGCATGGTTGTTGAGTGAGCAAATAGCTAGCCTAGAAGTCTCTGGTTCAAACTCAAGTAGACGCTTTTTTTTTTCATTTTTTTTTTCATCCTTTTTTTTCTTCTTTTTTTCTTCTTCTTGCCTTATTTTCCTCTTCCTACTGTTTTGACTGCTTTCCTACCTTTTCCTTTCATTTCCTCTTTCTTTTGTCCCTCTTCATTGTCTTTTTCTCTTTCCTGCCTCTCTTCATGCCACTTCTCTTTCTTTTTTTTTTGTTTCTACACTTTTCCTTTTCTTTATCATACTAGCTAACTAGCGCTGAGGGTTTGCACTTCAGTGCTCTAGTTCATTCATTCATTCATTCATTCAGTCAACAGCGGATCTCGAAGAGTACGGCTACCCAGGCTTTGAAAGAGACATCAAACTATAGCACTTCACAGAGTAAGTCCCTTTAATGTGCCAGAATTTTTAGTTTGGACTTAGTTTTCAAGAAAAAGCGAGTAGCCTACAATCGTACGTTACGGTAATGGGAACCGCCCCTTACAAAACCTGCTTGTCACGTGAGCCAGCTTACAGGTTGCAAATCACTTGTAAATAGGTAACAATTACATGGATTCAGCGTGAGGTGTACCGTGGCATGATTGTTGAGTTAGCGAATAGCTAACCCAGACTTCTCTGGTTCAAACCCGAGTAGATGCTCATTTTTTTTTTCATCCTTTTTTTTTTTTTTTTTTTTTTTTTTTTTTTTTTTTTGCTTTTTGCATAATTTTCCGCTTCCTGTGGTTTTCATTGCTTTCCTACCTTTTCCTTTCATTTCATCTTTCTTTTGTCCCTCTTCATTGTCTTTTTCTCTTTCCTGCCTCTCTTCATGCTACTTCTCTTTCTTTTTTTTTTTGTTTCTACACTTTTATTTTTCTTTATTGGCGAGCGAGCGTAGCGAGCGAGACACTTACAGGGGTAACACAATCGAAAATCGGGGATGTCAGTTTATTGGCGAGCGAGCGAAGCGAGCGAGACAGTATTAGGGGTGGATAATACAAAATCGGTATATTATGTTATTGGCGAGCGAGCGAAGCGAGCGAGACAGTATTAGGGGTGGATAATGCAAAATCGGGTATATGTTATATATATATATGTATGTATGTATGGATGGTACGTATACTCTTTAAACGCGCGCGCGGGGAACGTTTTTCTCTTAAAAACACGGCTATTTAGGCTTCACTCCAGTTTATTCTGAAACTACAGCATTAAGCAAACCTTACTTTATACTTAAGCTCCAAAGTATGAGAAAATTCCTGCTAAAACGCTTGTTTTCAAGACACAAAAAGTTGATTCGACCGGTTACTATGGCATTGAAGACCCTTTTTCAGACTTCATTCAAAACTTCGCCGTTTTATGGGGGGGATACGGAGTGCCAGTTGTTGGTTGTCAAGAGCCGTTGGTAGTCAGAATACCGTAGTATTAATGCTATGGAAGCTACTACTTCTCGAGGGAAGCTGAGATAAGTACGCAATTCCATATTTGTTAGCTAAATATGCAAAATTAACTCTGGCCTTTCTTTTTTGTAGCTAAGAGCTAGTTAACAGTGACTGGTAAATTCAAATGGTCAGATTGGCTCAAATTTGGTATACAAAAGTTACCACTGCTCAAGAAAATGAGGTAAGAAAGTAATTGTGTATTTGTGTGCTAAAATTGATTGTCTTTTGTTTTTGTAGGTGAGAGCTTGTTGTCAAGAATTCAAGGTAATTCAGATAGTCAAAGTAACTTCAATTTGATACTACAGAAGTTATCAATACTCAAGAATGATGTAAGTAGTAATTCCATATTTGTTGGCTAAAATTACAAATAATAATACTGGTTTATTTTTTATCGTAGCTGAGAGCTTGTTCAAGAGTTACTGGTGATTGAGATTATCAGAATGGTTGATGTTTGATACTACAAAAGTTGGTAAGAGAGTGATTTGTATTTGTTTGCTGAAATCAAATGTCATAACTGCTATTATAGTGTTTGCATGAAGTAAACTAAAACATAGTAACATTTTATGTTACCTAACCATCAGGCTCGCTCGCCATTTGTGCTCAAGCACACCACTAGTATATTATGTATGTATGTATGGATGGTACGTATGCTCTTTAAATGCGCGCGCTTCTAATTGGCGAGCGAGCGTAGCGAGCGAGACACTTACAGGGGTAACACAATCGAAAATCGGGGATGTTTATTTATTTATTATCGAGCGAGCGAAGCGAGCGAGATACTATTAGGGGTGGATAATGCAAAATCGGGTATATGTTATATATATATATGTATGTATGTATGGATGGTACGTATGCTCTTTAATCGCGCGCGCGGGAAACTTTTTTCTCCTAAAAACACGGCTATTTAGGCTTGACTCCAGTTTATTCTGAAACTACAGCATTAAGCAAACCTTACTTTATACTTAAGCTCCAAAGTATGAGAAATCCGCTAAAACTCTTGTTTCAAGACACGAAGTTGATTCGAGACAGGTTTACTTGGCATTGAAGACCCTTTATTCCAAACTAATTTCAAACTTTCGCCGTTTTATGGGGGATAACGGAGTGCTTGTTGGTTGTCAAGAGCCGTTGATAGTCAGAATGCCGTAGTATTAATGCTATGGAAGCTACTACTTCTCGAGGGAAGCTGAGATAAGTACGCAATTCCATATTTGTTAGCTAAATATGCAAAATTAACTCTGGCCTTTCTTTTTTGTAGCTAAGAGCTTGTTGTCAACAGTGACTGGTAAATTCAAATAGTCAGAATGACTCAAATTTGGTACTACAAAAGTTACCACTGCTCAAGAAAATGAGGTAAGAAAGTAATTTTTGTATTTGTGTGCAAAATTGATTGTCTTTTTTTTTGTAGGTGAGATCTTGTCAAGAATTCAAGGTAATTCAGATGGTCAAAGTAACTTCAATTTGATACTACCGAGTTATCAATACTCAAGAATGATGTAAGTAGTATTTCCATATTTGTTGGCTAAAATTACAAATAATAACACTGGTTTATTTTTTATCGTAGCTGAGAGCTTGTTCAAGAGTTACTGGTGATTGAGATTATCAGAATGGTTGATGTTTGATACTACAAAAGTTACCATCAATAAGGTAAGAGAGTGATTTTGTATTTGTTTGCTGAAATCAAATGTCATAACTGCTATTATAGTGTTTGCATGAAGTAAGCTAAAACATAGTAACATTTTATGTTACCTAACTATCAGGCTCGCTCGCCATTTGTGCTCAAGCACACCACTAGTTTGTATATATGTTTGGACGTACGTTTGTCATTTTGTACTTTGACCCTCGCGTTTTTGTGTTAGTTATGTGGTCGACCCCGTCCCAAATTACACTAAACAGAATCCTCTGGTTTATCGATCAGTACCCGTATCACCCTAGAAATTGAATTATTTACCGTTTTGAATTCTTTTGCGGGTGCAGTTAAAACTAGAAAACTTAAAGGACTTTCCATTTCTATTCGAGTTAGTGGCGGTGGTAAGTCAATGTGCTCTTTGTCATGGTTATTAGCCGTACGCAACAGTATTTACTTGAAAATACATTGTCCACTAGACTACCGCGAAGGTAAGTCTGTGTAGGTGCATCTCCAGTTGTGTCAAGGCATTGTGTGTTACAACCACTACTTAGCTAAAGAATATCACAAAGAAAACTTTTAAATAACGTATATTGTTTTGTTGTTGTTTTTTTCCCTTCAATTCAAGCAGTTGCAGAGAGTTGTTACTATGGCACTGAAATCCCTTTACCCTGTATGCTAAATTTAAAAACTAGACCTTATTTTCAGTAGCTTCAGTGTTAGAAGTCAAAATCATTCATATAAAAATAGTATAGTCTTTAGGCTCGCTCGCCATTTGTGCTCAAGCACATCACTAGTTTATTTGTATATATGTTTGGACGTACGTATGTCATTTTGTACTTTGACCCTCCCGTTTTTGTGTTAGTTATGTGGTCGACCCCGTCCCAAATTGCATTAAACAGAATCCTCTGGTTTATCGATCAGTACCCGTATCACCCTAGAAATTGAATTGTTTACCGTTTTGAATTCTTTTGCGGGTGCAGATAAAACTTGAAAACTTAAGGGACTTCCATTTCTATTCGAGTTAGTGGCGGTGGTAAGTCAATGCGCTCTTTGTCACGGTTATAAGCCGTGCGCAACAGTATTTACTTGAAAATACATTGTCCACTAGACTACTGCGGGTAAGTCTGTGTAGGTGCATGTCCAGTTGTGTCAAAGCATTGTGTGTTACAATCACTACTTAGCTAAAGAATATCACAAAGAAAACTTTTAAATAACGTGTATTGTTTTGTTTTGTTGTTTTTTTCCTTCCAAGCAGTTGCAGAGAGTTGTTACTATGGCACTGAAATCCCTTTACCCTGTATGCTAAATTAAAAAACTGGGCCTTATTTTCAGTAGCTTCAGTGTTACAAGTCAAAATCATTCATATAAAAATAGTATAGTATTTAGGCTCGCTCGCCATTTGTGCTCAAGCACATCACTAGTTTATTTAGATATGTGTATGGACGTACGTATGTCATTTTGTACTTTGACCCTCGCGTTTTTGTGTTAGTTTGATTGTCGACCCCGTCCCAAATTGCACCAAACAGAATCCTCTGGTTTATCTATCAGTACCCGTATCACCTTAGAAATGGAATTGTTTACCGTTTTCAATTCTTTTGCGGGTGCAGTTCAAACTTGAAAACTTAAGGGACTTCCATTTCTATTCGAGTTAGTGGCGGTGGTAAGTCAATGCTCTCTTTGTCATGGTTATAAGCCGTGCGCAACATTATTTACTTGAAAATACATTGTCCACTAGACTACTGCAAAGGTAAGTCTGTGTAGGTGCATGTCCAGTTGTGTCAAAGAATTGTGTGTTACAACCACTACTTAGCTAAAGAATATCACAAAGAAAACTTTTAAATAACGTGTATTGTTTTGTTGTTGTTTTTTCCTTCCAAGCAGTTGCAGAGAGTTGTTACTATGGCACTGAAATCCCTTTACCCTGTATGCTAAATTTATATACTGGACCTTATTTCCAGTAGCTTCAGTGTTAGAAGTCAAAATCAATAGTATAGTCTTTAGGCTCGCTCGCCATTTGTGCTCAAGCACATCACTAGTTACGTAAGTTAGGTAAAGCGTTCACAGTTCCAGTATTTTTCAATTAACGAGCGCGGAGAATCATACTGCACTGCCTTACGCAACTTTGTTTCAACCAAAAAGTTTACAGCTACTCTCTTCTTGAAACAATTGTGAAGTCTTTGTCAAGCAGCGCTTCTTTGCCACTGCTTTCGAAGTTTATTCAGGTAATTCTGTTAGTTTAGTCTGGGATCAGAGACTTTAGATTCTCTGATGCTAACTGAGAATGGAAAGGGTTACACTGTGCACTACAGTTAGATGTAATTTCTGTCCTATTTTTCTGTAAAAAGAGTCTGCTCGCTCGCCATGCATTTGTGCTATTCGAGCGCACCACTAGTTGGCGAGCGAGCGAAGCGAGCGAGACACTATCAGGGGTAACTCAATCGAGATTTCGCTATATTTATTTATTTATTTATCTGTTTATGGGGTACGTGAGACCTCTGTTTTCGCCCGCGCTTCTAATTACGTAAGTTAGGTAAAGCGTTCACATTTCCAGTATTTTTCAATTAACGAGCGCGGAGAATCCTGCTGCAGAGCAACTTAAAAAGTTTACAGCTACTCTCTTCTTGAAACAATTGTGAAGTCTTTGTCAGGCTGCGCTTCTTTGCCACTGCTTTCGAAGTTTATTCAGGTAATTTTGTTAGTTTAGTCTGGGATCAGAAACTTTAGATTCTCTGATTAACTGAGAATGGAAAGGGTTACACTGTGCACTACAGTTAGATGTAATTTCTGTCCTATTTTTCTGTAAAAAGAGTCTGCTCGCTCGCCATGCATTTGCGCTATTCGAGCGCACCACTAGTTTATTTGTATATATGTATGGGCGTACGTAAGGCATTTTTGTACTTTGACCCTCGCGTTTTTGTGTTAGTTATGTGGTCAACCCCGTCCCAAATTGCACTAAACAGAATCCTCTGGTTTATCGATCAGTACCCGTATCACCCTAGAAATTGAATTGTCTACCGTTTTGAATTCTTTTGCGGGTGCAGTTACAACTTGAAAACTTAAGGGACTTCCATTTCTATTCGAGTTAGTAGCGGTGGTAAGTCAATGCGCTATAAGCCGTGCGCACAGTATTTACCTGAAAATACATTGTCCACTAGTCTACTGCGAAGGTAAGTCTGTGTAGGTGCATGTCCAGCTGTGTCAAAGCATTGTGTGTTACAACCACTACTTAGCTAAAGAATATCACAAAGAAAACTTTAAATAACGTGTATTGTTTTGTTGTTGTTTTTTCCATCAATTCAAGCAGTTGCAGAGAGTTGTTACTATGGCACTGAAATCCCTTTACCCTGTATGCTAAATTTAAACACTGGACCTTATTTTCAGTAGCTTCAGTGTTAGAAGTCAATAAAAATAGTATAGTCTTCAGGCTCGCTCGCCATTTGTGCTCAAGCACACCACTAGTCATACAAGCTAACAAGCACTGAGGGTTTGCACTTCAGTGCTCTATTAGCTGATTCTTCAACTCCGCCCCCCAACTCTGAGCGCGCAATTTATTCTGGGCAAAATTCCGGGTGGTGGCGGCTCTAATTAGAAATGTTAAGCAAACACAGAAGAAGATAAGAGTTACTGTGCGAGTGAGCACTGTGGGGAAGTGTACAAGACTTCCGGAATGTACTGGAGGGTCCTAGATGATGAAGAAGCGGCGGCGTATTAATGGCGCCTGGAGTCACTCGTTTAGAATAGATATATCACGACTCACAGCTGCGACTTGAAGGAAGAATCTGCTTTGGTGTCTTTGGAGAGCTTGACAGAAAGTTGGTGTAGCGGGTAGAAGTTAGAAGCAGTTTCAGTTGTTAACTTCAACTTCTCAGGAGTTTTTGGCGCTATTTTTTTCTATCCCTGTTATTGCTGTGTTCAGGAGGCATGACTTCTTAGGAGAGCCCAAGGTCTACTATTCCCTCCTCTGGAGAATAAGGAAGGCATGTCTTTTGCTCTGCACTTTTGTTGTGAACCTGCCAGTTGTACCCTAGAACCAAGGAGTTGTGCCTTCTCATAATGGGAGCTCATCTACTTCTATGAAGAGCATGCCAGCACCTTTCTCTCATATTGAGGTAGATTAGAGGAAGGCCCTACTATGATCTAAAATTTGATTCAGGTCTTATTTTAAATAAATCAATAAAATAATAATTGATAATAAATAGCCTAATTGATAAATATATATTATTGTAGAAAGAAAATAATATTAGTCAATAAAAGTAATAATTCACATTATCTTTTAATGGTTTGCAAATATCATATATATATATTATTCATCCATAGGGAAGAATACTACATCCTGGTTATTTAGAAGAGAGGACATGGCTCTCCAGTAGAGAGGTCAATGAGAAGGCACAGCTCCTTGGATCCCCTTGATAGTATTGCATACGTCAGAACCTTTGATTTTGTTCATTTCATATTGTATTTGATTATGGCCCTGCTACTATGGAGTTATGATTTTATATTGTAGTTTAGTAATATTTTTTTGAAAGTGAACAAAAATTATTAATTATCTACACTGCTGCTTCTGCCCAGTACCGAGTCCTTTGAGGTGAAAGCTCTTTGTGGTAAATTGTCTACTAGTTCAAACTGTGTGTGCGCGTACAATAGTCATTATTGATTATTATTATTATATTATTATTGGGTTTTGTGGTATTATACTGAATCACTTAATTACCGCAGGTTCCAGTGGTACTGCACCCTTACAGCCTAATATTGTCTCCATAGTTAGTCACAACAAAATGATAGAATATAAGCTCACTTGGTAAAGTGTGAATTTTGTCTCAAAGTGGGTGTCAGGACAGCGCCTCCTGGCAAACACCTACCCAGGTGTTATTTAAGCACCCCATTTTAACAGTGGGAGGGGGACATTCATTGATGATGGACTGTGAATACTCTCCTAGGGGGGACAATATTCACTAGGGAATAATGTCCTTGGGGACAATATTCATTTGTGAATATAGTGTCCAGACACTATAACGAGGGAGGGCAGAATTCACTTCGACACAAGAAGAGACAGAAGATCGAAATGCAGCTACAGGGGCTGACTGCGTAAAAAGTAAGAATGGAGTAACAACTACTACGCCATATAGCTTCTTACTAACGCCTGAAACTGCTCATTACATATTCTAGAAGATTTCGCTGATATTTTGCAGCTTCCTACCTACGCTCAACTGTATGTGGAAAGAGAACAAGTAATTAGTTACACCTACTTTTTATCTGATGCTATAGCTCGCTAGCCTTTTCCATACTTATAACACAATTCACATCGCAGATTCTAGAAGATTTCTTGCAACTTCCTACATCATCTTTACCTCAAGTGGAAATAATCCTCGTTCTATTTCCATCATAATTATGTACACCTTACATACATCAAGTAGTTTATCACTAACGGATGCTCGATACCCCACAAAAGTGCATGACTTGACAAAAACCGCGTATATGAATATCGTTTAAAATTTTTTTTCGTACTGAGTTGTATACCGCGTACGATTCTAAGATTCTACCCCGTAAGTGGGCGTGGTGGGTAGAGCATAACAGATATTGATCAAACATGGATTTAGTCCATTCCGCGATTTGGAAACCGTATTTTCAATAGTAGCATAGATTATAAGCATTAGGACGTCAAATTCTTCTGTTGTTTGTCAACTCCAATGGGTGTCCCTGAATTCATTGGAACACTCTAAATATGCCCCAAATTAAAAATGAACAAAATAACCTATATAAGTAGGTACAAATCCATTCTGCAAGACCTGATGGACTGAACCGCCCCCATTTTTTGATACTGGGGTAAATAGATATAGCTAATATGGCCTTTCTGTGGCCAAATAATAAACAGTCTCAGGAATAATTTAGTGTGTTTGATTATCCAGACGTCATTAAGTGATTAAACATATTATTGGGAACTCGTAAATGAAATAGTAACAAGAGTTAATAAACAGTGAGGTCAGATTAGTGGATTATACAAAAAACTTTTAAGAACATTCTAGTTTGCCTTGCTACTAGCTAGCTGATATAGTCTTAGTTACCTTGTCTTGATCAGTCATAAATGTTAATTCAGCATCCCTATGAGAATCAGCCAGTAATAAAAGAAGTACAACTAGACAGCAGTAGCTTCTTCTCCTTTGCCAAGTCAAGTAGGGCGGAACCTTGTAGCTAAATGAATGTGATTTGTCACCAATGAATAACGAATCTCTAATGCAGGGGCGGATCTAGAATCTTTCAAAGGGTGCAGTAGCGTAAGCCCTCAATATTGTAGACCGGTGTCACAGAAATATGGGTATCCTGTAAAATTGTGTATCCCGGCGTACCCATATTTCCGGAAATATTGGTATCCCTCCGTAAATTTGGATACCCTCGCAGCCGATTGAAATGGAAGTGTTGGTAATACTTGTGCGTTCTCCTTCTCGTGTGCTCACGCTTACCCGGAACATACAGGGGTTAGAAAAGAGTAGGATGAGTGTCCTGAGGTGGTGGGCAAAGTTTTTTTTCAGTTGATCGAGGCGATTTATACTACTATAGCTATATCGGAGAGGAGTAGCTATCGTTACCTAAAAAGTTTTTTTTTGTAACAACAGATTATGTATTTAACATGAGCAATGAAGCTAACTGCTTTATGAAGATTTCTTTCATGATAAGGTTTATGAAGTTGAGTAGCTAATTCAATATTCATTTCATTTAACATTAAATGAAGACTTAATCATCTAGATGACACAGCTATAAGATTGATTATTCTGAATCTACGGTTGTGTACTTGACAGCAAGTTAATCTTGGATTCTGTCACAATTCAATTGAAGAGAAAAGCTTGAAATATTACTTCCATAGCCATAGCAATCTCCACATGATTCTAGTTCAAATTACTCAGAGCATTATTCATTTCTTAATATTTTATTGATTGGCTAATGGATCAAAGTCCAAATCCAATAAGTACAACATCAATTGTAGAAGATTTGGAAAAGCAAGGAGAATCGTATGAAACACTCATGATCAGAGTCACTTTGGAGTAGCTACACAAAACAGATGGCATTGTGTCAAGAATAACTACAGGCCTGGAATGTTTTTAGAAATTAGATAAATAATGTGAAAATATATGCGAAGAATTTATTTAAGAAGCAGTATATTTAATTCAATTGTGATAGGGAAAACTTGGTGCCTTCAGGGAATACCTACAGTAATTTCTGCATTCTTCACACACTAGGAGTCACTTCTGTATTATTTAAAATAATAATTTAACATCATTACATTAAGACTGTAATGATCTACATGAAAATATAGGAAGTATTGAATTTTTCCTTGTTTTAGAAACAATCAATTGTAGATAAATCAAGAAAGTTTATATCTATATATATTGATGATTATATTACGTTTGCAGTATTATTTAACAAGAATATCATTTATAATTTCAAGATTTTATATTACTCTATATAAAAATGTGTTTACTTTGTACAGTGGAACCTTCCATAGAAAACCCTCTAATTATATGATTGAAATTACCACTTGTACTATTTGAATCTACATACCGTTTGTCCATGGCTGTAAAGCTATAAGCTATAATAATTTCACTTTTTTGAAGCAGAAAATCCCTTTTATGGTAACATAACCTAGAATGTGAATTTTATATACATTTTGCGTTTTAGAGTATAAGAGATTTATTGTGCATGTATTTCTAAGTTTCGGCAATTTTTAGCGTAAGGCATCAAAATTCACCACCTAATTTTACTCACCTCATAACTTTTTCCCTGCAGGAAACCACAAGCTGCAATTAACTGCTTTGGCTAGAGTGGACCCTCTGGACTCTGGAGCACTAAGTACATCCAAATTCGACGACCTTGCACTAAGCTCTAATGAGGCTATTTCCGTGTGGACTTTTGAATCCAAAATCGACCACCGTCATCTAAATTCAACCACACAGACTTCCCACACACTTAAATCCGACCACTTGTTTCTAATCATGCAACAATTAATTTTAATTAATGTACACTGCATTGATTTCCTTTTTGAACATAATATTTTCACTCCTCAGGAGTAGTGTTGAATCATTGAAAAGAAGAATGGTAGCATGAAACTTTCTCATTTCATGACAATGTTACAAAACACACACACAAAGGTTGAGTTTTCGGACACAAGACAGTCGATGTGCATCCAACGGCCACAGCCAGTGCAACAGATCCATTCATTCTGTAGCTCTCCATCTATTAGGTCATCTTCATACTTTCCCATACAAACAGAACACTCGTTCTGGTCCGGATTAGAAGTCGTGGGCACCAGGTTAGAAGTTGGGCGGGTTGAAGGCAGCACCTGACAAGTTTTCCTTGTTTTGTTGAGACCGTGTTGTCCGATTCACACATGCTGCTTTCCTCTTACTCTTTTCCGCTTCCTTCTCCAAAAGAGCCTTTCTTTTCTCAGCAGCTTTCCTCTCTTTCTCTTCAGCTTTCCTCCTTGCCTCTTCTTTTTTTCCTCTGCTTTACGCTGCCTCTCTTCAGCTTTTTGCTGCCTCACTTCTGCTTTCTTCTTTGCTTCCAGCTCTCGTGCTATTTTCTTCTCTTCCCTCTCTTTCTTCCTTGCTTCTTTAACCTCCTTCTCTTCTTCCTTCTTCCTGAGCTTTTCTTCCATAAGGCCAATAGCTTGGGCACTTGTAAGGACACGGCCTGAAGAGAGGTGTTTTTTAGGGGCAGGGATTGAAGGAACATTCACAAACTGTGTAATAGGAGAAAGAGGCTTTGGTTTACCTATGGGAGTAACAGTGAGGGTCACGGAAACCACAGGTGGAGGAGGCACTGAAGGCGAGAGGGTGGCTGACATTGCTGGAGCCAGCCAAGACACGGATCGTGACACTGATCATGAGGGTGTGTGTGAGGGGGTGGTGTTGCCGAGCGAAGGAGACACTGAGGGGGTGGTGCTGCCAAGCGGAGGAGACACTGAGTGGGTGGTGTTGCCAAGCGGAGAAGACACTGAGGGGGTGGTGTTGCCGAGCGGAGGAGACACCGCAGGTGGGGGAGACTCTGGGGAGTGGGCGAGATCTGGGGGTGGAGGCGTATACGGTCTATAGGGATCTGATCTGTCGTAGAGAAAATCCGGAAAATCACCATCCAGCAGATCATCTGGCAGATTTTCGGGATGATTGTGACGAAGCCAGTCAACATAACTCACATCCTCGAACACATTATACCTGCATGGTAAACAACACAGATTATTAACATGGTATCAGCTATAATAGTGTACAATGAAACTCCCAAATGGATTAACTGTAGGAGAAACATAAGTAATTAATTAACATTAGGCTAATATAAAAGGTGTATTAACACCAGAGATAGTGTACAGTGTGCTTTTATTGGAATTTGCTTATAAGTATGTGATAGATTTAGAGTATGATCATGCACCCACTGACACACAAGCATACCGATTTTCACGGCGAGTCTTGAATAATTGTACTTGCTCTGGGTTAAATGTAGTAGTCTGAGCTGCATCGCCATCCACATCCATGACATTTGTCCCAGTCTCTTCAAGGACACATTCAGCAGACGAATCGGCACTATCACTGTCATCGGACTCATTTCCATCCTGATCAGCACCAGCATCATCTGGATTCTCGCTGATCGGAACATCTGGAACCGTGATGGCGTTGGAATTAAATGGACATACGCCAACTTTCCTGAACCCACTCACAATTGTCTCTGGCCGGACAGCTTTCTACCAAGCAGTAGAAAACAGGGATGAAAACTGATACTTGGTCACGACACGGCCCAGGTTATCTTACATGTATCGATGGCACACTTCCGACCAATACACTTTAAGTGGTTTGAAGAAGCTCACATCTAGAGGCTGTGACACATGAGTGGTATGGGGAGGTAGACAGATGATCACCACATCTTGCGAAGCAGCATAGCGAATGGTTTCTGGCTCGTAGTGGGACGAATGTTCATCTAAAAGTAATAGCACTGAACGAGCAGGTGGAATACTCGGGAGGAATAGATCCTTCATCCGAAAGGAGAAAAGTTCCAGTCTGTCCACCCCTTGTCTGACATACCATATAAAGTGCATGGTACTTCACCCTTCGTCCACTCCACATTCAATCTCTTCTCTTCAAATATAACCATGGGTGGAATAACAGCGCCAGCTGCATTAGCACAAGCTAAAATTGCAACTTATTTCCAGGGGGGGAGAAACAGGGGGGGGCAGGGGGGGCTTTAGCCCCCCCACTTTCTGAATTGGGGGGGAAGAGCCCCCCCACTTTTCACTAAACAGTCTAGCATACAATTGCTACACATTAGCATAACAATAATATTATAAAGCAGCTAGTCTAGTAGCTAAGCCACAAGCATGAATGTCACTGTGTCATAATTACTCAAGCCTGTCATAATGCAGCTGCTAGTCACATGGCCATTATCTATTATTTTTTCCATCTAGCTTAGATAGCAGAGCCATGTCTAAGAGAACTAGACAAATGACTTTGGTGTCAGCTTGGAAGAAGCAAGCAAGAATACAGTCAGATGAAACATCTGGAGATTCTGGTGGTGGTAACCCAACACCTACTGAGAGTGCAAGTGCTGAAGTTGCCTCCTGCCCTGAGCAATCAAGTCATTCTCTTGATGAGGTAACAAATAATCCAGAGCAATCACATGTGGAGTGTGTAGCTCAATGTTGTATCAATAATGAAGAAGCATTTCAGCCTGTAGATAAGCAAACTTTATCAGGGATATCCTTTTACCAGAGAAATTTTCAATCAAAGTGGTACAAAGATTACCCTTGGCTCAGTGTTTGTGCTACTGTCAAGAAAGTATTTTGTTATGGCAGTAGTCATGGCTTGCTGGCTTTCAGCAAGTGCGCTGAAGATACTTTCACCAAATCAGGTTTCAATAATTGGAAAAAAGCCTTGGAAAAGTTTAGAGGCATGAAAATTCTCATGCTCACAAGGAAGCAAAGTTGAAATGGATCGCCCAGTGTATGCCTACTATTACCACTCAGCTCAGCTCCCAAATGGCAGAAGCTCAAAAAACCCGAAGAGAGGGGCTTGTGGTACAACTAAAAGCCATAAAATATCTCACCCGTCAAGGGCTTGCATTAAGAGGTAACGATGAAGAAGAAGGAAATCTTTCCCAGCTTCTCTTTGCATGGAGTGAGAACAATGATTGTCTCAAGGAGTGGATAAAAGAAAACCGATATACCTCACACCAGGCAGTTAATGAACAGATATGTCTTTTGGGACAGGCAGTTCTTCGAAAACTCATCAAAGATAATCAGCCTTCATGGTATGCAGTTATTGCTGATGAAGCAACGGATGTGACAAACAGTGAACAACTGAATTTATCCATTCGTTGGGTTGGTGCTGACTACATAGTTAGAGAAGATACAGTTGGATTATTTCGTGTGCCTGATACCAAAGCAGAACTCTCTTCAGAGTGATAAAAGATTTATTGATTCGGTGTAACCTTCCCATTTCACTATGCCGTGGGCAAGCTTACGATGGAGCTTCTAATATGCTGGGAAGAAAAACTGGAGTAGCTACCCGATTCAAGGATGAAAATCCAGCTGCTATAGCTGTGCACTGTTGTGCACATTCACTGAACCTTTGCTTACAAGATGCTGGAAGAAAATTAACATGTATTCGTGATGCTCTGGAAACAGCTAAAGAAATAGGCAAACTCATTAGGTATTCACCCAAACGCTCGCATCTATTTTCGACAAAGTTTCAAGAATCTGGCGATGGTGTTACTTTGAAACCACTTTGTCCAACTAGATGGACAGCAAGAACTGCTGCTATTGAAGCTATTCTTACTGATTATACTTTGTTATTGGAGGCTTTGGATGAAATACAGAAAACTACACATGATGAATATGGACAAAAAGCAGGTGGATTGTTGCTGCCATTGGAAAAGTTTAGCACATTATTCGGACTTCGGCTAAGTCATCTTTTGTTTGCTGCAGCAGAGCAAGTCTCACTCACACTGCAAAAGAAAGATATAGCATTGAATGAAGCTCTAAGTGCTGTTGAAGTAGCCAAAAAGTTTTTCAAGAGAACAAGGTCTTATGAGAGTTTTAACGGATTTTATGACAAGACAGTCACGATAGCCCAAGAGCATAGCATTGGTCAGCCAGAGCTGCCTTGTTACAGAAGGCGTCCTGCAAGATACGAGGATGGTAGTGACCCACATGTCTTTTCATCAGCTAAGACATATTTCCGTCAAATGTATTTTGAAGCCTGTGACTTACTTCATGGTGAGCTAGACGAACGATTTCAGGACAAGCATATGTCTTCTGTTGTTGCTATTGAAAAAGCGCTCATATGTGCAGCTAATGGTCAGGACTTTGAAGATCCTATGGAGGTACTAAGAACATCCTGCTACAAGGATGATATTGATATGCCTAGCTTTAACCAGACACCTTCAATTGCTACAGGATGTAATCAAGCAAAGTAGTCCAAATATCAAGAGGGTCACTTCCATCCAAACCATTTGTGATGCGATGAATAAACAATCTGACATTTTCAAGAAGATGCTGCCAACTGTGCATCAGCTTCTTCGGCTATATCTTGTAATTCCAGTTACATCAGCAACTTCAGAGAGGACATTCTCAGCTCTAAAGCGTGTTTTGACCTATGTTCGGTCTACTATGACAGAAATTAGGTTAAATAACTGCCTTCTTTTACACATTCACAAAGATCTCACCGACTCTTTAGAAATTGTTTCTGTAGCTAGAGAATTTGTGAACAATGATGAACGTAACAAGTATTTTGGGTATTTTTAATAGCAATTATGTAATGAATACTTTCATGTCAATCTAGCATTTCAAAAAATGTCAATTTTACTTCGTGTGGAAGGGGGCGCATCTCCCTCGCACACCTTCCCCCTCGTGTGGCCTTATGGCCATGCAGTCTGCATCTTTAAATTTGGCTGGCCACCCCTGGTCAGCCCCCCCACTTTTTACTTGCTGTCTCCATCCCTGATTTCCGGACGTTCTGCAGTGAACCTTTTTAGCTCCCTTCAATGTGACCACCTTCGCTGGCTTGTGATCAAGTGGTAATCCCGTCTCGTCCATGTTATATATGCGATTTGGAGAGTCAAGCAAATGGTGATTTGTCAACGTTTTCTTAAGAAGGTCAAAATAGTTACTAAAGGTGGTGGCATTAACGGAATTTGCCCGAGGCTGAGCTAAGGCATCACCCTTTCGAAGAGTGAGCTTTGGCCAACGCTGCATGAAACGCAACCACCACCCCCTCCCTTGGAAATCTTCTACAGGATGCCCCTTTTTATTTTGGAGTGTTTGGCGGGCTATACCAATCACATCATCCCTGCTTTTGGGGTAGCCAATACGAGCACAAAGTAGTAGCCAGTCATAGAGCTCTTGCTCTTCAGCATGCGTCAGACTTAGCCTTGAGTAACTCTCCCAGAAATACGGTCTTTTCAGGGTGGTTTTTGGCACACCAAACTCCAAGGCAGCTCTGTTGCAGCCCATGGAACCGTCCTTAACTGCCTTCAGAGCTCCCAGCATAGCCTCTTCGGACCATTGTCTGTACTTCTTTTGGGAGACCACTGAAGACTCGATCACAGTCGGGGGAGACAGCAGGGGCCTTCGCAGCTCTCTTTCTCTTCCTCCCAGGCATCGCTCAAAGCTAGATCAGCTACTAGAAACTAAAGAGCCCCACCAAAGCAGGCAGCCATTTTTTTAAATAAACTGCTTGCTCCGTGCACTTCAGTAACCCCCCCCCCCGTATACTACACTGGTAGAAATTAGATGGCTGTGGTCGAATTATTCATGGTCGGATAATGGTGATGGTCGATTATATGACCACACCCAAACCACGCCCAGATCACACCTAGGCCACACCCATTATAATTAATAATTTATTATTGAAACAGCAATAATTAATGAAACAGCAATAATTATTGAAACAGCAAGCTAGCACTCTCAATTCTACGTGGATACTTTTCTAAATAAAGTTTGCAAACACTATCTACATCAATTTTTGTTTCATAGGCAATATGAATGAGAGCTACTGCACTTAGTCTCTCTGTAGTCTGTAAGGATCGAAGATAATTGTTAAGTCTGCCAAGTGCAGATGCTGATCTTTTGCAGGAACAGGAGCTAAGGGGGAGCGTGGCAAAGAGCTTCAACAAAGCATGCACATTGGGAAGGTTATCAGGAGAACAATTTTTGAGGGCCTCACTCAAGCTCTTTGGTTTTTCCTGTTCAGCTGTTTGTAGCCACCTTGTTGTCTTCCAGCGATGTAATTCTTCATCTAGAATAGCAGCATTGGGAAGGTCATCTGAGTACAGACGGATAGCTGGCTCGATATCACTAAACGTTGTAGACCTAGTGATATTTATTGGCAAAATACCTTGCAATGTAGCAACTTCTTTGGAATGCTTTCTAAATCTTAAATTAACATCATTTATGAGGTGATCAAGAAAGGGAATAGCCACAGAAATCTTGAAATACTCTTCAACCGATGCATTGCTTGGATTGGAACGATGCTGCTGCCGCTGGTTTGTGCGTGGCTTTATAATAGGTATGTCTGATTGCTGTGCTAGCCTAGATGCATGTCGAAAAAGTCGTTCGCTAAAATTATCAATGTCTTCGTTCGCTAAAATTATCAATGTCTTCCCTCTCTCTTTCCAATTCCTTACTACACTGTTCAATTATACCCATGCCAGAAACAAGGTCTTGGCTTTTTCCTTGTAGTTTGACTGCAGCTTCCTTCATGTAAGACAGAGACCTAAAAAGAGTAACTAGGGAGTAGACAAATTCAAAAGACTCCAAAGCTTTTAGATGTGCAAGAGCATTCTTCTTGTCTTCTGCAGACCAGCTATCATTAAAACTACTAAATTCACTATTGCCATATAAAACTACTTCACATAACTCAATCAGGAATCGGTGATATTGTGCAAATCTTTCCCAACCATCAATATTCTCCACCCATCTAGTGACACAAACATTAAGTATTGAAGACCTGTTAGTGCCAACTTGGGACCTCTTACTTACAATTGCCTTAAGGAGCCCTTCTCTCTTTGGAGAATACTTAATCCAAATTGTGAATCCTTTAATTTGGTCAATACAATTCCTAATAGGAGGAACAGAACATCAGTTTTTTTTGTTGCTATTCTTTAAATATGTTAATTAGCTACAGTTGTTTTTTTTCTTCATAGGTAATGTGTCGATTTGGTTGCCCTCTTATTTATTTACAGAAAAAAAAGCTTAAAAGAGATGCACTTGCCTTCACAAGATGAAGTAGCCAAAAATCAATTATACGGAAGTGATATGTCTGATGGAGGAAAGATTGATAGTACTCATGTGCCAGTAAATGTAGTACAGGAGACACCACGAAAGAAACAAAGATTGGGAAATGAAGAAAAAAAATAAAAATTCTCATCCTATCCAGTTGAATGGTCATACTGCTTCTATTCCTTCTTTATGTGGGATGTTCAGGTACAGTGCATAGTGATGAAAGCTTTTGCAATATGTCATTGTCACCATCACCTACAGATACAAGTTGCAGAGAGAATTCAGAATTGATACAAGAGTCACTAGAATCTAACACATGCCAGAAAAAGTCAATGGATTCATTTGGTTTACAAGTATCTGTTTCACCAGTGTCTTCTCAACTAAGGAAATCAGAGTGTACCAGCAGAGACCAGGAATTTCAAAATTACGTAGTGACATTTCAAGCAATTGCCAAAGAAAGTTTAATTTTGAAATTAACTCAATGTCATTGTCAATTAGTGAGTTGTTAAATTTTTATAGAACTCTTTAGGGGTCAACTGAGTCTAACTCTCCATGGTGATATAATAAACACAGAGTAAACACAACAGCTAGGTTACTGGAGGGTATTTACTATTTATATCAAAGGCTTTGACCTCAGTTGACCCTGAAGAGGACTTCGGCAAGAAATTGAAATGTCGGGTAAGTTTTAATTAACATAAGAACGAGAAAATTTGCTATTATAACTGTAATTATTTCAGCTGAGAATGACTAAAGCATCTTTCTTGTTGTCAGAAAAAAATTATTTGACAAAAAGTAATGATTGTTGCAAAAAGAGAACTGCCAAGAACAAATGAGATGAAAGGGGAAGGAAATAATGAATTAATTAATGAATGGGACAGAAAATGCAGTGAGACTAGTGAATAGGAGAACAATGATAGATATGCAGTGAGACTAGAATAGGAGAACAATGATAGATATGCAGTGAGACTAGAATAGGAGAACAATGATAGATATGCAGTGAGACTAGAATAGGATATCAATGATAGATATGCAGTGAGACTAGAATAGGAGAACAATTATAGATATGCAGTGAGACTAGAATAGGAGAACAATTATAGATATGCAGTGAGACTAGAGAATAGGAGAACAATGATAGATATGCAGTGAGACTAGAATAGGAGTTCAATGATAGATATGCAGTGAGACTAGAATAGGAGAACAATGATTGATATGCAGTGAGACTAGAATAGGAGAACAATTATAGATATGCAGTGAGACTAGAGAATAGGAGAACAATGATAGATGTGCAGTGAGACTAGAATAGGAGAACAATGATAGATATGCAGTGAGACTAGAATAGGAGAACAATTATAGATATGCAGTGAGACTAGAGAATAGGAGAACAATGATAGATATGCAGTGAGACTAGAATAGGAGTTCAATGATAGATATGCAGTGAGACTAGAATAGGAGAACAATGATAGATATGCAGTGAGACTAGAATAGGAGAACAATGATAGATATGCAGTGAGACTAGAATAGGAGAACAATGATAGATATGCAGTGAGACTAGAATAGAATAACAATGATAGATATGCAGTGAGACTAGAGAATAGGAGAACAACGATAGATTTTTACTAAGTTGCTCTGTATTTGTGAAGCATATCACTATAACCTAATTCAGTAAAGTTGAAATCACACTCATTGTTAGTCCTGTTACAAAAAAGTGCTAAAGTCAAAAGTAGGTCTAAATAAGGTTGATTGTTATTTGTGTGTGTCATGTGCGTATAAGCATGTGTATGTGTTGTGTGTGTTTGTGTGTGTGTGTGTGTTTGCATTATGGATACTGTAATTGAAATTTGTAACTAATTACTATGATCATTTTGAAGTAAATTATTCGGTAAAGTCAAAAGAGCTATCTCTCTAATGTATTTTGTCTCATGAATTTTTTAAATCTTAGTCTACATAGTCCCTCAGGTGAACATGATGCCCTCCCCAGCTATCCTTATACTGCTCATGTGCATGACACTATCCATAATAACATCCTTACCGGTTTACATGAAACGTTCCAACTTATTCAGGTAAACTCGGTGCCATGTAGATGGGGACGGGGAAAGTACCGCACAGTGATACATAGCTGATTCTCAGTTTGTGGGGGTGAAGTTATGCTATGCTCCACTGAAATATCTCATGTATTATATATACCGGTATTTTCAATGCACCGTGATACAAACCCCACACCACCGAAATGATATTTCAATTGTATTTGCAAAGTATTATCAGTTTCTCACAAAATGTTACTATGGGTCGTTAAATTAATGAGGGAGTTCAAATTCTTGCTTATGGAAGCCAGCACACAGTCTTGCCTCATGGATTAACTTGTGACTGGAAGCGGATGAACACAGCAAGCTCATTTTGAATAGAATTTACTTTGTTAGGTATAATTATGAAAATATGGTGATATATCTCTTTATCGCGATAATTCAAATTGATATAATCGTTACACGTGTTATTATCTAATATCGCCCAGCTCTGAGCAAGTATTCTCATGAATTGGTGTTTCACTGTAATTATCTGGAATCAGAAAATTGCATGCTATGCTGTAAGCGAACTTGTGCACAAAATTCACTTGTGCTTGCCTCACAGAATTATCAAGGCGCTTGTTTATGCACACATACTATGTATTAGTTCGTTGTAATGTGGTTTCACACTCCCTAATGTCAGATGTGTATAATTTTACCAGTCCTCTTTGAAAGCTACCGTATAGCTCTTTCAGAACTTTATCCAATGGAGAAGTCAAACTGAGCAACTGACAGCAAGGCTGAAATTACTTCAAACTTCCTGACCACACAAATCACTTAGTATCCATCAAAATCAAGACTTTATTAATGTCAAAACCTAAACTACTGCATACTTTTATTGTTTATATAAATGTTTTGAATATTCTTTAAGAATCCCACAATTAATAATTGTAATAGTGGTATTATTACATGCTGATGTAATCATAACACTGGTGTGTGTGTGTGGCTGTGTGGTGTAGTGGTTGTGTCCTTGGGTCAGGGCCACTCTTTGGCAACTTTCCATTTGCGCCCCACCAGTCCACCCACCTGTGATTGGGTACCTGGCATTTGCTAGGTTGCAAACTCAAGGCCTTTACTCATAAACAGCAATGGTCCAGGTGGGACTTCGGGTGCCCACACCACTTGCTGTGAGGAAAGGCCAGTTCTCCTGTGAGTTCCTAGCCTGGCTCCAGGAGCTTTGCTTGCACGGTTCACTGTGCCTGCTTAGTGCACAGGCATCCTGGCTCTTCCAGGTACAAATGGTAGCAAGAGAATTTGCATTAAGTATTTTCTTTCTCTATCTCTCTCCCTGTTTTTTTTTTTGTTATTGTTTTTTTGTAAACAAACTCATTCTGATCATGTGCATGAATTCACATACAACTCTTTATATTAGTCATTTTTTATATTTTTTGTCAGTCTGTTGTACTGCTAGAAGGCCCAACGCTGGCCGATTGCATACAGTAAATATTATTGGAAAACCTGACATTGTAAACCCTGGGCACCAAGCTTGGCTTACTACTATCATCAAGGCATACAGTATCTATGTCGATCTAAGTATAGCTCGTAGTACTTTGGAGTATTTTTGAATTAGTTTTGTGTTTATTATTTTTTTTATTACTATTGATGAGATTGGCTGATTGATGTTGATTGGTCTATTTGTTTTGAATAAGTTGTTAGTTACTGATTGCCGGCAGGACTCTGCTATTTAATTATGAATATACGCCAGGCTGTAGTACTTGATTTCTAGCGCTGTGTTCTGCCTCCTCAGATAAACTAAAGAGAAAGGAAAGTGGGGGGGGGGGGGGGGGGGGGGAGGGGATCTTAACCATTCTGAAAGATGATTATCTTTATACCAATTAAAGATTTGTGGATCTTGCTACGAGTTGGTTGTCATATCATGCTCTAGTACACACACTGTATGTCAGTGCTGGCTACCTACTTACACCACATAAGAGTTGCAGGAAACACTAACACATCCAATTAATCATAACGTTTTGGGAGGAAAAAAATTTGTCGGAGATATCCTACCCCTTGAAATAGTTTGTTATGTTTTTGTTTTTTTGTTGAATAATATTTAATTGTGAATTGCAGCAGTTTGATAGCAATCTAAAGAGTGCAGGATAGGAACATCTTGTGAGACTGGAGTCATTCATTAGAGAGAAGTACATAGTGGAGCAAGCAGTAACTAACATTTCGGCACTAACACCAGAACATGTATGTGCAGATGTTTGTGGACTGTTGTGTGGTTTTGTAACATTTGAACTTAGTGGACTGGGGACTGCTTGGGAAACAATGAATTGAGGGAATGCATTAACAAACAGGTGGAATAATGAGCTTAGTAGAAATAATAGAGTGGAGAGAACATGTGGTGATTAAGTGAACTGAGGGAGCACATTGTGGGAATGCACATGAAATGAACTTGGCTGAATAAAAACAGTCTTGAAAGCTCGTCTAACGCATTGAATACCCAATGGTGATAGTTAGTTTTTACCATTTGCTTTTTCCAATATTGATACAACGAAACTAGAATCAGGTTTGTAGGATTATAGATATGCCTATGCAACATAGGTTGGTGTGAACATGTGAAGCTAGCTAGCAATAGGTGGTTGAATTACAGCGCTATGTAGTCTGGTGTAGCCGACCCTTTACCTTCACATTATATGTGGGGGGGGGCGGGGGGAGGAAAGGGTCTGGTGAGAGCTCCACATTCGTACTCGACTGCGTTAAGGATTAATAGGACGCAGCACTTTGCTAAACGTTTTCTACGAACAGAAATCAGAATTAATGACTAGGAAGCCAATGGCTGTAATTGAATCCCAAAAAAGCAAGAAGGTGACTCTTGTCAACATTGACAGCAGAAGAAAAAAAATATATTCAAGAAGTGTTTCTATACAACTTTGTGAAGATAGAAGGGGTCATGAAACCACTTCAAACACATACACAATATAGCCACGTGTAGACATGCTAAAGAATATGGAGAGATTTGTAGCAATCAATCTGAATACTGCCTAGCCCAATATATTATATAGGCATAGCTTCATTATAGTCATCATTATTATCATTATTATTATTGCTATTATTATTATTATTATTATTATTATCATCATCATCATCACCACAATTAGCAAGCGAACTGGATGCTAAATCTCCTAAGTATAAGCTAATAGTAGCTTTATTGTTGTTCAGAGTGTTGCTGGTGTGGTTTGTTTCTTTGTTATCCAATTGCAGTGGAGGATACAGGGAGGTTTGGCTGCTTTCGAACTAAACCCAGCTAACTAAAATATAATTATCTGAAACAACTTAATGTAGAGCTTCCGTTCACTGACAGTGACTGACCCGAACTTCTATAGACCTTGACTATATAGAATCCCAATTGTTATCTTAACTAGAGGGCTGTAACTTATACGTAGTGTCTGTCTGTCACGCAATAAACCAAAAAAAAGAAAGTAATTCCATTCATCCTAGAGTTAATAATTCCTTGATTTTACCATGTAATTTAAGTGGTGCTGGATAATTAGAATTTGTTGGTTTTTGCTTGTGATCTAAGCAAATTTTGGACTTCCATGTATGATGGGGCAATAGTGTATGAAACATGACTCTAGCAGTTATTATCATAGTTGCCATGCATATTTGCTGATACAGTGTTAGAAAGTAGGGTGTGCTTTTGCACCAACCTCTGATGTACTGGTTAATTGCTCTTGTTTAGTTGAGGTGTGTGTGTGCATGGTGTGTATGTGTTCATGCATATGTGCCCATTCATTGGGGAGATATGGCTGGGTGGGTGTGTTTATCAGCCTCTGTCAATGTAGTTGTGGTCATTGGTCAACCACATCAGCAGCTTCACATGTTCACATATCAAACTTGCTAAGGACACTCTAGAGGGGAGTGACAAGCTTATGCATTGGTGTATTGCATGTTTGTGAGAGTTCATGAATGAACAGTGCTATAATCATGTGGTAGTCTTAATATAACATTCTATATTGTCATGAACCACTTGCCTATTATGTTGTGGTATTAACCAGGTCTCCTATACACACTCTAGCTAACAACTTGCAAAGGATGAATGTGTTAGTGCTATGGCACAGTACAGTTGTGTTATTCTATTTCATTACTTTACACTGTATGTGGTAGAAATTGAATATGGTGCCAATGCGACCTGGTTTCCAATTTGTAATCTTGTTTTGACTTGAACGAATACAATATGAGTCAGGCTGTCAAGCCAGCAAGCTTCATGTAAAGGAATATGTCATCTTTCTATACTTGGAAATCTTAAACTCTATTTCGGCCACTGGTAGTCGAGATTTGATTACGACATTGAAATGGACTATTATTGTTTTGTTTTAATTCAGCTATTCAAATTTGTAGTGACCACAACGAATCTGATTGATAGGGAATAATTTCATTTGACATCTGGAACTCTGAGTATACTCAACTTTCGTCTTTTTTTTTTCCCCCTTCCTACAATGGAATGGTGTTAAGAATTATTTGTAGATGGATATGTGACCATCTACAGGAAAATCAGGCACAACACGGGCCCTATCAAAAAATTTATTCTGCACTTATGCTTTCGTCGGCATCCAAATATTGAGCGCGCTAAGTTTTGGAGCTGTAACTTCAACTGTTACTAACATATGAACCTGACTATTCCAATTCACAGGCTTATTTTTTAATACATTTTCGGGAATTAAGTTAATATTTTCCCAACGATTACGTGTGCTACGTAGTGCTCAATTTTCCAGTAGACCGTCACATATATTGCAGAGAATAAGTAAGATAATGTATTGGGCAAAATGATCCTTTTTGAAGCTTCATGTCTTGCGCATATGTACATAGTAGTTGTTTTAAGCCTGACTTATGGTTTACATCTTGGTGAAAATAAAATGCAGTGTTTTATTAAAAAGTAATTACAAAACTAGCCATACAATTTTGGCATAATGTCTCATATGCTCGTAGAGCACTCAGCCGTGTGTTTTGCATGAAACATTGCTGGGTGCACCTTGCTAATATTAATTTTGGAAAGTTTATTGTATGTTCTCATGTCTATGAATGATGATTACATGTGTTGTTTGGCAAGTGATGATACATACACACTTAGCTGGTGTATGGACTAAAGCATTCTGACACATTGTCCTTGTGCTATTGTATTGCCTCCTGCTTCAACCTAGTGGCGATGATTCCACAGACACCCAGCGGTGGATAGCAGTTTTTATGCTGACCATATCAGAGAATATGGAGCGTGGTATTAGTGGAGCATAAAGTTCCCTAATATTAGGGCACTAATGCACATGACTGTAATGTGAAGGATTGCTGTATTATTATCTGATGCTTGTCATTTATCTATAATCATTCGTTTATTGTGCGAGTGTATGTAGGTGTATTAGCAAATAGGAAGTTGTATTTTTCATTAGTTATAGGAACATGCTTTCTTAATCAACTAGGACCTGATTAGATTGCCTGTCAGAGATGCTGTTCTATGGCAAGGATGAATTAGTTACATCAGGACTTGTCTGTTAATTAGGTAAAGTTATGGCGAAGTGTACGTCAGGAACATGGTGGCTAACTAGTTGGAATATCTAGAGATCGATAGTAAAACAGTCCTGCTGCTGCAATGTCCATATTCTGTTCTGGTTATACCCTCCTGTAATGGACTATGTAAGTTTGAGTGGCAGTGTTATGTGTGCAGTGTATGTGTTATGTGTGCAGTGTATGTGTTGTCGTGGATAATAAGATATGTATCAATAACAATGGAACCTAGCACATTGGAATCGCTTGGGCTAAGACATGATTTGAATTATTTGATATCGGACTAGCAATGTCTACACTTTGTATTTAGCACATCTTATAATACTCACCAAGTGAATGACTATTACTATATTGAGCTCTGGTTGTGTCCAGATAATTCAAGTAGAGCTAGCTATGATTTCCCACTGACACTGTGGTAAAGTCTGGGATTCCTACCCTCAATTGATAGTGACGATACACACGTGAATGATGATACACATGTGAATAGTCCAATATGTCTTAATACCCACACTATCAAGCTGTGGTTTTTGAAACAATTAAAATCTTATATGCCAAAAATTTTAACTGCAGAGAAAAAATAATCCCATAAAATTTAAAATAATATGGTCTCAGTCAGACTTATTAAATCTTTTTTAAGATGACATATGTCATTGGTCCAAATTTTCAGAAACACATGATCTCACATGGCTAGCTGTCACACAAGATTCAGTTAAGCTCTTCTCTAGTTGTTATCTCTCCCACTCAACCACAACACACACACACACACACACAGAGTCTATAATTTATCTTTGGTCCTAGACAGATGTATTTAGAAGTGGTGATATGTATATGTTGCAGGTTGTATCAAGACAGTCAGTTTGACCCGGCCACACCCACCAGTCGACAGGTCACACCCATCAGGCCGCACCTATTACTCTGTAGGACTGGCCACACCCCGGCACTCTGCAGGACTGGCCACACCCATAAGTGATCAGCATCAACGTAGTCATAGATGTAGACATCTTGTTGCTCAATTTTATCACTTTCTGTTTGTTTACTTTTGTATCTGTTTGTACGATAATTGTTGTACTTATGATGGTTTTGTATTAATTCCTTGTTGGATCGATGACATTTTTTGCTGCTTTAAATATTAATAATGAATTGTAATTTTTTAATATTGTAATCATGTCCAGAGATGCATGTACTATATCATGTAATAAAAGCTTACTCTGAAGGGTGTGCCATGCAACAGGGTTTTTAAACTGCTTTCAGCCAAAATTGATATAATCATATTATTTTTTACACTGGGGGGGGGGGGGGGGGGGGGGGGGCGTCATGTGAAATATTATTGTCTGCATTGAAGAGCTTTTGGTGACTGTCAGTCAGTTGATTGTGCTTCTTATGGCCTAAAACCATGGGACAAGTTGGTTGCACCACTCGGTACAGTCAGTACGGAGATTTACACTATCCACGGGCCTTAAACATACCGACCTTTGCCTCATGATGTAACCTTTACTTACCTGTACATAGTGAACACAGCTAATCAAACTTCATTGAATAATGTACTACTCGTGTTCATTGCAGTGGCTTTGGCACAATATAAATAAATGTGAAATTGCTGGGATCAACAGGTGGTCCTCTTTTGACTAAAATTAAATTCTTTTGCTTGACGTCATTTTTTTTACTGAGATTGTATTACGTGAAGTGTGTGTTAGTGTGTATGTGTGTGCATTTTAACGATTCAATTATTTTACACAAATTTGTTGATGAGAGCTGAATAGAGAGCTCAGAGGAAGAACTGTGTAGTGAGCCAATATCCCAGCCTAGGTGTCGGCCACTCTATTGTGTGTATGTAGTAATGGAAGGTTACAAATAATTTTGTTGAAACAGGACAAGTGTTGGAAATTGTAAAAGCAGGAGACAAGCCAAAAGCAGAAATGAATTACCTAAAAAAGGTTTCACTAAGAGATAAATAGAGAGGGAAAAAAATCCTTTTGGGAAAAAGAAATTGGTTTTCACAGAAAACAGAGCTAGGTTAGAAAACAGAATTATAGTGTGTGTGTGTGTGTGTGTGTGTGTGTGTGTGTGTGTGTGTGTGTGTGTGTGTGTGTTAAATCCAAGTCGTACTGCCACGTGGTGCCCGGGAGAGTAAGAGCTAACATGACTGGTAGACAACCTCTGTGAACGTGAGAAGTAGTCTAGTTCACATTGGTTAATTGACTTATCTCAAGCTTGCAACTTGTGATCAAGTGATATCTTTTGATGCATGAAAGATGATCAGAGCAAAAAAGTACAAAGTATGTTTTGGTACATGGAACGTTAGAACACTGGTGGAGAATGCTGGGGGTGATAGAAGGATCTGTAGATCCAGACCAGAATCCCAGGATAATATGCCTTAAGGTTTCTGAGACCCCCTCCCCCCAGTCATTCAAAGATGTTCACTTGTTCTGCAACGCTCTGATGATTATCTAGGACAAGCCTTTGTTCTAGGATACTGCTATCATCCTACTTGGATGGGCAGCTTTAAAGGTTTAAAGGTGTATGTAACTTACTGGGGTCATATAGTCACACAGTTCTCTTGCTTATTTTCTTTGCATATCCAGTGTAGTTGGTGGTAATGCAATAGGAACAATTACAGCTGCAAATAGTATATGAGTATATCTACCCTAACTGACATGTACATATCAGAGGCCGCACCACCGGTCCGGACCAATTTTTTTAAAGTGAGTGTGTGCTCATCTTGCAGTCTTGTTGTTACTAAACTAGTATTATTTGTAGCACATATTGTTGCTAATTACGCTTTTTCTTGGCTAATTGGTGATTTTTACCACCACTTTTTCACTTCACCAAAGCAGCCACACCTTCTACTAATTGTTTTCTCAGATGGAGGTAGGCAATAGCAGTAAACTAACTAGTTCATATGTGCTGTCTTTATTCACCTGTAATTGAACATGTTAAATTGATGTGACAATTAGCTAGCATGCTTTTTTTTGTTTTTTTGTTTTTTTTGTTATGGCATATCATATGTTTAGTTAATAGAAATCATGTAGGACATTAGTGGCATTAAAGATTCATATTATTATGATCACTCAAAGTCACAAATTTATAATCACTTGCCAGCTAAGAGACAGACTGAAAAAAATTACACAAAGTCATTCAAACAATAGCGAAAAAATGTAAAAGGAGTCTGAGAGAAGTTAAATCATATCATTTCCTTCCCCCACCCACCCACCAATCCACCCACCCACACACACACACACACACACACACACACACACACACACACACATACACACACCAATTTAAAGTGACACAATACTAAGATGTGCTCAAATAGTGCAGTGTGTGGTGAGCTAGTTACTTATTGTGTGAGACTGTCTTTATTTGAGCTTGCATTAAATTTCTAATGTTCTAATAGGTAGCAATTTGAATGCTTCAGAATGCACAAATTTTGCAAATGATTTTTCAGATGGAAAAATTACAAGCCATTGGCTTTAAAGGGGTGGCATACAGATTCTTGAAAGATGAAGTTGTTACAGCATATACAACAGATACACAATATGAGGTTGCACTTTTAGGTCAGTAATTATAATATTGTTTTGTAATAAATTAGATACTATATTTTAATGATTAGATGTCATTGGCCTGACACTCATCAGAGTAGAAAGCATGATAACTTCATTGATCATCCCAAGATGCAAGATCAAGGCAATCTTCCTCCTCTTGCATGACAATGTCCTCTCGACCTTTATCTTCTGTATCAACTTAGCCTTCCTCCTCTGGCGTGATAGTGTCCACTCAACCTGTGTCGTCTTGTGTGACACTGTCCAAATGAACATCATCCTCTGGTGTAATAGTGTCCACTCGACTTTTGTCTTCTGCATCAACTCAAGTTTCCTCCTCTGGCGTGACAGTGTCCACTCGGCCTTTATCTTCTGCATCCACTTGATCTTCAAATTCTGTGTCCATTCAGCCCTCAATGGTGTTCACTAAAACTCGATGTTCACCTTCTATAAATTTGGGGTCCATGTGACCTTTCTCTTCTACTATCAGCATGCAATTTTCTAGTCTTCATCATACTGACAATATGTTATGTACTAAATTGAACAATAATATACAGCCGAATGGAAACGTACAGATGAAATGATCTGATGTTGTTATCTGTTTAACTTATCAGTGATACATAATAGTTTAAAACAATTTTTTTTAAAATTCATGTTAACAGTGGACACTTGGAACTTAGGGTGTCGTATCTGTGTTGTCATGGTTACTACTCATTATTCATTACTTTACTCATCTTGAGTTATGTGGTTTCCTGAGCAGAGCGTCTTACTATACTTTTTGTAGCAATCATTCGTCATGTTCTGTCAATAGTTCTTTGTCATTGTAACAATAATCCTTTATGTGATCTTTATATTATTTAGTCATATGTTTTATGTTCAGTTGTTGTTGTTGTTGTTGTAGTTGTGAGTCTATCAAGTGTTCCTCAGTTTTTGTTACTTCGTTTTGTTCTGTCTTGCCTAGTATTGTTCACATTGCTAAGTATTATATTGAGTTAACTTTAACTGAAAGTGATCTAACTGGCTAGTTGAACTCTAAATCAAACACGTCATAGGCCATAGGCTCCTCCATTTCGCTAATCACTTAAGTTTTGTCTATTAGCAATTTTCTCTCAGTAGAACAGTTTGTTGTCAATTGTTGTTAATTTGGATTTCATGTTGTTAGCTAGCTAGGCAAATGCCACATATAAAACCAGTTATATAGTACCTCTAAATGGTAAGAACTACCCCAGGAAAAGACAATGTTGAATGGTACTTGTTAGAGATAACTTGTGGAGTATTGTTTCTGAAACAGAGGAATGTCCGACTGAGACAGAACCAAGGAGAAAGTTTCTAGAGAGATGTGATAAAGCACTTGCAATTATTGTCTTAATGATTAATCCAAAGTTTATTTATTTGCTTGGAGCAGATTCGACAGACCCAGTAACAGTTTGGAAAAGATTGGAAGAACAATTTCAACGAAAGAATTGAGGAATAAACTACATTTACATCCAAAATTATTTTCACTGAGACTCAAAGATGGTGGTTGCATGAGTCAACATATCAAGGCTCCTCCTACAGAAATTCTTGATGAACTTTCCAGTAATCAGTGAGACAGTGCCTGAAGAAGATAAAGTTGTGTATTTACTGGCTAGCCTACCTGATTGTTACAACATGTTGGTGACTATTGTAATAAGAAACAAAATTGGTTGTATCTTTCACTAGCATTTCGAATTCTTCATGACAATGTTTGACCATTAATTATGCCTGAATTGCCTCCAATTTGTCAGTAGAGACTGTGGTGGGCCCTCAGAAAATGACACTAACAGACTACTACTGAATGAAGGATCCAAAGCTTCAGATAGGGATAATTCAGGCGGCATTTGAAGGAGGAAATGACAAGCCTTATAGTCGTACAATAATGTTTCGTTTTGTTTCTCTTGAAATTTGAATAGAGAGTTTTTCTCAATTTTTTTGTCTATCTGTAAACACTAAAAATACTAGTATAAAACTACCAAACCCAAGTCAAAACACTAACCAGCATACTTGTTTTTAAGTTGATGCAAAAACATCTGTGTCGACCAATACAAAAATTTGTTCTTTTTTATTTTTCAGGACAACGGATTTAGTGTTCCTGTATACTTCATCAGTAGGCAGCCAGCCAACAATTCTGAAAATGATGTTTTTCTTCTAACTCCAGCAACTTCCTATTTAACCAGATAAGTACATACAAGGCACTTGGAACTTGTACACCAATGACAAGAAAGAAAAACAAATAACAAAAAACCCAACACACGGTATTAGTTGTTTCAAATCCATTGCTGAATCATGAACATCACTTGAACTTGATATCAACTGGCTTCTAAGAAGTAGGCTTGGAAGTATGATTAACAGCAATGCAAGAGTCAAGTTCAGTGACAATGACCATTGTCAAGCATGGAACACTCATTAATTCACTCCCAACTCTTGTAAAGGCCCCACAACAACCAACTAATGGGACCTATTGACCTGCTAAGCGGTGCAGAGCACCTAATTCTCCTGACTACTATCTCCTACTGCAACAACATCTACAGCAACATCTACAGTTAAAATTATGGACTCTCTAACTGGTCACAATAGAAAACATGCCATAAACTGCACAACGAATTGGGATTAAACTTAAAGTAACACAGTGTAGTTGAAACTTTAAATTAGATAATAAAGCAAAATATACTACACTATATACACTTAAGTACTGAATTGGAAAATAATACACCAGAATTAAATAATACTAAAGCAGAACAGACAGAAGATAGCCAAACATTTCTCCTCCCACCAAGTGGAATGGCAATGTATACCAGCTAGGGCTCCCCATTTTGGGGGTATATGGGAGGCTGGCGTTAAAGCAACAATGAGACTTCTCTACAAGCATACTGATGGACTTGCCTATACCTTCGAGGAAATGTCTACTATTCTGGTACAAATCGAAGGAATCCTCAACAGTTGGCATTTAACGCCCACCACTCCAGACGCTGAAGACCTGTATCTGACATTGACTCTCCAGGTCCTTCCTTACAGGAAGATGTCTTCCAACTGTACCGGGATGGACTGAACTTCAAGACGACAGTGTATACCTGCGAAAATGGAACGTCTTTCAGACACTCATCAGCCTCTCACTTTATATCAGCCACTTACTCAAATTTAATAAGTGGTTGATTCCTTTCCTCACATCAAGGTTGGAAATGTCATTTCTAAGGATATGCACCCAAAAATTAGTAACAAGACTTGGCCATTAGGACCAGTGACAGTAGTGCTCCCTGGAAAAGATGGCTTGGCTAGAGTTGTCACAATTTCCATGCATGAAAAGCTTTTTCAACAGCCTATAAACATGGAAGATCTGACTGGCTGCAGTAGGCCAGCCCCGCCGCCACTGGAGGATGTTGGAGACTCACAGCAGCAAGCTCATGGAGCAAGGTGCCCTGGACTTCGTCAAAGACAATAAAGATTTCAATATATTTGTTTATGTCATTATGTCATCACTCACATGATTTTACCATGTGTCTTACTTACTCTCTAGTATAACTACTCTGTATTCTACAATTACAATTTTGGTCAGAGTTAAGAGTTAAGAGTTGGTTACCTCTGATTCATTATACTACAGTCTACTGCGTAATGCTAAGTGTGCTGCTGGCTAGTTGAACTGTCTTACAGCCAGTTCTTGTCAGTGCTAGCTCTCCGAATGGCGTACTTAGGCACTGCTGCTGGTTGCTTACACTATATTGTTGAAGTTAAGCAATGCATATTATAAAACTGCCGGAATAAGAGAGATTAAGCTAAATTATTACTGTTAAAAAATTTATGAACAATTGTGGCTTGTTCAATTATTCATTGATCAAATGTATGCACAGTTTTTTCTATGCACTATCAGAATATTGTACATGACCAAAAAATGTAACACTTAACCATGAATACCACTTTAATTCTCTAAATTAATATCTCTCATCAATCATTATTACAGCCTGAACACTCTTTCCCTTTTTTTCATTAGTAGATTAGCCCAGGGGTGCTGGAAGTTGTCTCAGAGTAGGGGGGCGCCATATACCATACAACAATTTACTCACATGAAAACCATTTTTTATTTTTTTCCAAAGTATTTATACAACTTATTAACTGAATAAAGTTGTACATTCTGAAAATAGAGGGAATTTTATGATTTAAAAGTATCTATTAGTTAGTTCCTTTTTTTAAATATAATAATTTGCTTAATGTGTGTATAAGAAAATGGTAAAAGCCAAACAATGCTATAAAAATGTGAAGTCCTGGCTAGGTAAAGGGTCGTACAATTACAAAATTAGAAAGCATAAATAAATAATAATATATATTATTTTAATTCTAGTTAATTGGGGTGCCCCATAAAATAGAAATGGCTTTTTCCCAAGTTGAACGGCCACTGAAATTTTTGTTCCTTAAAATTTTTGGTTTCTTAACTATAAGATTTAATTACAAGGTGTAATTATGAGCATAATGTGTGCCCCACTGCCCCTCCCCCCCACCACTTCTATCATCCCTGGATTAGCCCCTTGCAAGCAATCAGATTATAATACAATATATTTACCCAAAATAATTCCTCAGCCAAAGCTAAAGTGTTACATTTTTTCCTTATATCTTTTTTTTATATTGGTTCTACAACAATAATGCTAGAATTGTTGTATATGTCATGTTTATTTTGATAGTCAACGGATTTCTTTCTTTTCATGAAAAGATGTTTTCCAATCCCACTCAGATTCTTTTCCTTTGGCTCATCTTCAATATTAATGACTGTCTCTTCATTTTCACTTGTCTTTTCATTCACACTTCGGTTAACTTCATCTGTGTCATCCTCTTCCATATTAATTGTAGTCACAAGATTATCTTCATTGCCAGTGTTTGTAGTGTTTGCTACATCATTCTTCATTTCAGTAATCTCGGAAGTTCTAAAACCAATTCAGATACAGATAATTCCAATTCTAATTCTGGAACTAGGAATCACAAACACATTATAACTATTGATTAAGTAAAATACAGTATTAACTTTAACCACAAATAAATATGACAATCATTGGCTTAGCTATAAATGAATCAATATTGTTTGTTCCCCCAATGAAAAATGATAAACAATTTGTAATTAATGTGACATCACTGTTTTATGTTGCATAATAAAAAAATGTACTGTTTGTATTCATAAATTATTATTCATTACATTTAGTGACAAAATTGAGTTATAGAGCTTACATTGATTATAGTGTGTCTCTAGCTTTTCCCACAAGCTTTAAGATGATAGAGTGTATAATGAAGCTGGTGGGATACTATCAATAAAGCTGATAAAATTATCTTTGTTCTAAATTTGTTGTTTTTTTTATTCAGAGCAGCTAACATTAATTATTTTCAAATCAGTTTATTATGTAACTATCTAATTCTTCATATACCATCATCAAAACAACACTATAAATTTGAAAACTAAATTAACAGGAATGTTTTATGAATATTTTAATGCAGTCATTTTGTTGTCAATAATTAATAATCAAGAGGTCAACTGTACCTTTTATCAGATTCTTTTTGTCTTAATACTGAAACATTCTTAGTGGGGTTCTTTTTCCACTTCAAATATTTTAAATGGTAATGGGTGTACGATGTTATAAGAAATACAACAAATCCTATTATCACCAGACCAAACATCACAGTGACAATTATAATTATACTTCTTTCTTTTGTGTTAATCTTTATTTCCTCTTCTTGTCGATTTTGCAAATATTTTAGGGAATAGAGGTTGTGTTCACCTATTGTTATAGCATTAAAAATTGTTAATAACTAATTTGAAAAAATGCAATGCTATTTAAATGTCAAATAATTAATGAATCATTATTAATGCAAACTAGTTCTTGCAGGAATTATTTTAATGTTGTGATCTCTCAGAAGAAACAATTCAAGATTTTGAGTTTTGGAATTGTTCTTTCCCATCAATGCCATATCTATCTGTCTACAAACTATAGTATGTATTTTTATGCAGATATTTATTATGCACATCCACATTCATTGTTATAATATTAGTTACCCATTAGATCATGTTGATTGTCACCAATATCTTTCGTATCTATATTCATATCATCCGAGCTTCTATCTTCTAAAATAAATGAATCAGAATGATTTCAATAGAAATATAAACTTCACAATTTGTTACGTATATTGAACACTTATGCACTACAGCTTTAAATAGATATAGTGTTTGAGCTATAGTTAGCTCGTAAAATTTAGTCATTGCTATTGTATTGACTTGAGAATTGTGATTACCAATTCAGTTTTAGTAATAGTTTATTAATAAAATAATTTATCTTATCTAGTTAGCTTTAGTTCATTAGATGTGGTTTAAAGTTATGGTTTATACTGAAATTGTTTTACTTAAATCATTGTTTTTTGCTAAAATAACTTATTCAAGGATAATATTATATAAGAAATGATTACGTTACTTGATGTTGAAAGGATAATGTATATCATTTATTGAAGCCTAATATGAAAAATATATTTAAATATACTTACCAATTAAATCAAGTTGATTGTCACTAATATCTTTCATATATCTATCCATATCCATATCATCCATGCCTCCATCTCCTAAAATAATTGAATCATAATAATAGATGTTAAAAAAAAGATACACAAACTTTACTTCGTAAACTTACAATCACATTATTTTTTTGAGAATTTGTCTTAATTTTAGTTAGTTAGGATTTTATATTTTTCAATTTAGTTACAGTTAGTTTAGTTGCAGTTATAGTTTGTACAAGGTAATGTGCATCATTTTTTCAAGCAAATAAGAACAATTAGCTAATACATTGTGTAGATATCTATACTTCTCCAGGTTGAGTTGGCGTGGCCACAAATGTGGCAAAAGAGGAATGCAATTGGCGAAACTGGAAACACATTAATGTCACAAGACAATAGTAGCTCAAACGCGCGAAAAGGTCGATACCCCGGGATAAAAACGTATCAGGTCTAAGGTACGCATTACTACCGTAACTTTACTTGTTGAAATGAAAAAGAAGCTATGACAGTTTCTTCCGCAGCTGTATTAGTATATGCCTGGTTACAACTAATAATTTAATGTTGATTGCTTATACGAGCTTCTAGTTGTACATTAAAATTGGCTGAAAGCTGCACAGGGTGATCTGGAGCTACTTCCGTTCAAAAGTTATTAATGGATCTTACCATGCCATGACATACTACTATAGCTTGGAATAAATAATACTTATTACATTGGTCAGAGTGTGATATGACAAGATATATCATGAGCAGGCCAATTTATTTTCAGGAACCGAAGCAGAAGCAAATGAAAATAAAGCCTGAGAGTGAAAAATCTTGCCATATCACTAGTGTGCACATGCAATCATTTCTTTCAAATTTTTTTGGTACTTTTTAATGAAGCTTTTCCAATTAATTTATAGCTAATTAATTTTACTAAATTGAAGACAATAAATGGATATAAATACTTAATACAGCGTTGCATTGATGTTGGATTATCGCCAATATCTCTGATATATCTATCCATATCATTTAACTCCTAAATTAATGAAATTAGAAAAATTGATTTCAGAAATAATATACTCCACAAACTTTTTACATTGTAAGCTTAGCTATAATCACTATAGTTTAATATAGAATTTTAATTTTAGTTGGCGAGCGAGTGGAGCAAGCGAGACACTCTTAGGGGTAACACAATTAAAAATCAGGGATGTTTGTTTGTTTATATGAAGTGTGGACATACGTATGTCATTTTTTACTTTGACCCTCCCATATTTTTGTGTTAGCTCAATGTTCGACCCCGTCCCAAATTTCACTAAACAGCTCTGCTTTATCGATCATAACCTGTATCATACTAGAAATTGAATTGTTTACTGCTTTGAATTCTCTTGCTGGTGCAGTTAAAACCCTAAAACTTACAGGAGCTCCATTTCTATTTGAGTTAGTGGCGGTGGTAAATGATTACGCTATTTGTCATAGTTATAAGCCACAAGCAACAGTATTTACTTGAAAGAAAATTCATTGTCCACTAGACAAACAATGAAGGTAGGTCTTGCGTAGGTATGTTCAGTTGTGTGAAAGTATGGTGCGTTACAACTACTACTAAGAATATCGCAAAGAATAGTTTAAATAACGTAAATGATTTTGTTGCCTTTTTTTCAATTCAAGCAGTTGTGAGGATTGTTTAATATGGCATTGAATGCCTTTACCATACGTATTATAAAAACTCGACTATATTTTAGTAGCTTGAGTGTTAGACGGTATAATCAATCATTTAACAATAGTGTAGTTTTAGGTTCGCTCGCCATTTCGACTCAAGCACACCAATGGTTATACTAGTTATAGTCCCAGCTATAGTATATGGATATAGCATAGTTAACTGGTATTCCATATTAATAGCATATATTATATTGTAATATACTTACTATTTGGATTACTTCCTATATCTCTCATATACCTATGCATATCATCTATGCTTTCATCTCCTAAAATAATGAAATAAGAAAATAATGAAATAAGAAAATTGATTTCAATAATATACTCCACAAACTTTCTACATTGTAGACTTGTAATCACTATCGTATTATTAAACAAGACATGAACGACCACTAGGCGAAAACTGAAATTTCCTATAAGTCCAGCATTGTAGGAAATGTGCCTCTTCTACACCTATCCTACACAGGATAGAACCAAATTTCATGCAGTTGTGAAATTTGGCTCTATCACACGTAGGATAGGTGAAGGATAGGTAAATTCCACCCAGTGTGGGACATGTATCAAATTTAATTGTTTGCCATTTGGACTGTAGTATAGTCTGGAGTGGCCAGACCCACTACCTAACCATTACACAGAGAAATGGTTTGGGGACAATCATACACTTTGGTTGTTCTAGAGCCAAGATTTTGGGATGTGGTTAGTTAACTTTTTTTTCCTGTCTGGGTATTACCACAGTGTACATAGTGGAGTCTGCATTCCTGAATTATCAACATGTTGGTGATTACTGCTCCTGAGCAAAATACAGTTGTGTTTGGATACAGCGCATTCTGCAAACTGTGGGTGCCTTAATAGTATTTGATAAATCCTCCCACATTCCTCTAGAACAGAGAAGGTGCACGATTGCTCACAGAATCTTTCTTCATGTTGCGGATTAGGTAAAGGGTTTGGCTATGCCATACTACTACAGTATTATTAGTATTATTTATACAATATTATTTGAAGACAATAAGAAAATGTAGCTTATTGTTTTGCAATGTAGCTTATAATATTATTATTATCATGAATCCCACTGCATTTAGGAATCTAGGGCCTCTCTAGCTGTGGCATAAGCAAAAAATGCTCTGGTGGGAATACTTTTTTTTTGCTCATTCACGATACCCAAATCTAACTGCTTTAGTGCATAGCAACAGCTAAACTTTACAAATAATTTTTTTACAAAAGTGCCTGGATTACAGCAGGAAGGTATCACACAATTCTGGCCATATAACTTGAGCATATTTTCTATATGAGGCAACCAGATATGTTTATAATGTCTATGCAGTAACGGTCACATGTATATACATTTATTAATACCATAGCCGAGTCATTTTTCAATACAAAAAAGTGTGGTATTAATTTGAAATACCATAGCAATGGAAAAGTGAATAGTGATCTGATTCATCACGGTAATTTCTTCGCCCAACTCGTGGCAATTTTAACCACTAGGCAATTTCGAGGCGAAATTCCTGGGCAATGAACAGAAAAAAGTGTGTGTAAATAATGGACGAGTAGGAATGGAGTGACTTCTTTGATGAAAAAATACAGTAATTTATGCAAGATAAGGATTTCTTAACAGCCTCGAATTCAGAGCAACTAGAAGTCCGAAAGAGCACCCTGATAAGAATGTGTGAACTGAATTAGAGAGATTAAATTAAAAAAATCATTACTCGTCGCCATTCTTTTTGCGTACTTCAGAAAGAAATAGTTGTAAAACTTCATCTAAATATCTTTTTTAATTTCTTAGGAGTTTTTATTTATATTTCGTCTAGCTCTCCAAGCATCGAACTCTTTATCCAAGTTGAAGTTGATTTCTTTGTATTGCTGTATGAGCCAGATAGTCTGAGGACAATGATAGGTGCACTAGATAGATTCTTAAAGGAAAATGGATGCAATTTCAGTATTTCGAAAGACAGAGAATTTTATGGCAGTAGAAGGATTTTAAATGGCAAAGCAGATGACCATTATGAGAAAGGGTGAGGAAAGAGACCGAGAAAGGCTGACGCGATAACGGTTGTTTTTTTGTATCTGTCAACACTTTGGGATAAGAGCGTGCCAAGAACACCATCAGTTCAGAATAGAAGACTTAAAATTAGTAAAAAGTCCCACAGACAGTGCCATAAAATACGTCGAATTAGTCAAGGGCCCTACAAAAACCCGCCAATGTGGCCTGCAAAAAAAACAACAGAAGGTTGCCTCAAAGAATGTTTGCGACAAGAGGAAAGAATGTCCAGCTCATTTTTTAGAAATTTTAATTAAAAAACCCCAACTCCTTTAAAGGATTCAGGACCAACTATATTTGAGACCACTCAAAGACCCTAAAGGTGATGTGTGGTATTCTATTCAGCCAGTTGGAGTCAACCAAATAGATCAGTTCATGATAGTTATAGCACAGCAAAAAGCTTTAGATGCCACCAACAAAAACTTTACCACTCACAGCGTATGAAAAACAACAGTTTCAAAACTGCAAAAAGCTGGAGTGTCCAACGATAAAATCATAGCCATAACTGGGCACAAACGAGAAGAAAGCATCAAATACTATACTGATAGAAACTTGGAAGAGCAAAGAAGCATAGGAAGAAAGATCTCGCATTACCCACAAGTAGTTCAAAGGCAGTCAATTCTGACACATTCAGAGCAAAATGTTTGAATTGCAACCTCTTCAGCTAGACAAAGATCGAACACAGGAGACTGTTCCAATTCATTATATCCTCAGTACAAGTTTACAATTGTACAGTGCACTTTGAAAGTCAGAAAAATTATGATAATTGCACTGACCTTGAAGAACCGTATATTTAGGTAAACTTACCAAGTAGATCATACTGATTGTCACCAATATCCGGCTTCACATACCCATCAATATCATTCATGTTTCCAGCACCTAAATTATGGAATTAGTACAATTTCATTAAAAATGTCATAAAGTCCGCAACTATTTTTCATCCCAAGCTTATATTCACCATAGTTTTATTATAGTTATAGTTAGCAAGTACATGTAATAATTATTTACTACAATTTAGTTCAAAGTTTTATCAAGAAATTTATCAAATTTATATATTGCAAATATTTTCCTATCTATAAGTTAGCTAGTTAGCTATACTAAAGAAGTATGGTTTATAAATAATTTATACTAATATTATTGTATGAAGTTATACTTAATTATATTTAATAAAATGAATTATTTATAATAATAAGATGTATCAACTTCATATATTGTTGTTCTTTATTTTCGTAAATAAATATTTTACAAAACCTTTTCTCCACTAAATAAACACTGCAAGAAATAAACTGAGCAAGGCAAAAGATCACACAATTACTGAATAAAAATATAATAGTAATAATAATAATAATAATAATAATAATAATAATAATAATAATATACTTTGCTCCTTTTAGTTAGTTGGGGTGCAGACCTAAAATAGAAATGGCATTGCACCCCATCTAAGTAGAATGAGATTATTATTATTATTATTATTATTATTATTATCATTATCATAATTATTGTCATTATTATTATTATTGTCATCATTATTATACTTCTTAAATTTGTAATTGTATGATCTTTAGTAGTCTAATTAGCTTTTCAAAAATAGTGTGTAATGAAACAGGATATACTACATTGAAATATACTTACCAATTACATTGTCACCAATATCTTTCACATATCTATCCCCATTCATACTATTCATGCGTCCATCTCCTAAAAAAATGGAATATCTAATTGATGTAAAATAATAAACTGTACACACATTTTATATAGCATTTTATATAGTATGCGTATCATCACTATTATTCTACGTAGACTGGCTTTTGGTCACATTAGCATAATCATTTTCCTAATTTAGTTACAGCTAGTTATAGTTTTTTTTAACTGTCAAGCTAGTTAGTATATAATATTTTATTATTGGCGAGCGAGACACTCTCAGGGGTAACACAATTGAAAATCAGAGATGTTTGTCTGTTGGCGAGCGAGCGAGACAGTATTAGGGATGGATAATGCAAAATTGGGTATATGTTCAATGTATATATATATAGACTAACCACGAAGGTAAATTTGCGTTGGCATGTTCGCTTGTGTGAAAGTAATGTGCGTTAAAACTACTACTAAGAATATCACAAAGTAAAAGTTTAAATAATGTGACTTGATTTTGTTGCTTCTTTTTCAGTTCAAACAGTTGCGGGGAGCGGTTACTATGGCATTGAATGTCTTTACCATATATATATAAAAACTCGACTATATTTTAGTAGCTTGAGTGCTAGAAGTTAAAATGAATCGTTTAACAATAGTGTAATTTTAGGCTCGCTCGCCATCTGTGCTTAAGCACACCTCTAGTTATATCATTAAAGTCATATAATGTTATAGTTGTAGTATATTTCATTACTTGAAGACAATAAAAAATGTAGCTGCCTCATATACTGTTGTTATTTATGGTGTTTCAGAACTTTTACAAAAAAATTTTTTGCCTAGTTATTATAGCTATTATAAGGAAATATTTAAGTTTTAATTAATAAACTATTTTTGAAAATAAAATTATTCATATGAAATATACTTACCAACTAGATTGCCACCAATATCTTTCATATATCTATCTATATCTTCATCATCTATGCTTCGTCCTAAAAAGATGGAATTAGAATAAGTTATTTCTATTCTAATAAACTCCAGCAAACTATTTTATAATGTAAGCTTGTATTAACTATACATTTATTTAGAAGTCTAGTTTTGCTTTAGTTCAATTCAGCATCATTGATTTAATTTTGTTCTAATTTAGTTATTGGTAAGGTTTTAACAGGATTTTTTTTGCTATAGTTGTAGCTATATCAAGAATTTTCAAATTTAGTATTAATTGTTACAACTTTTATTATTAAGAGTTTTTTCTATGTAGTTAGTTAGCTTTAGCTCCATACGTTATGGGTCGTAAAATATGGTTGATACTAAAACTATTTTGTTAATTTTTTGTTACTAACAATACCAGTATCCACAAGACAATAAACAAGTTTAAAACTAATGTAGCTATTCATAATAAGTGTTGGGATCCAACAAACTGTGTGTGCCTTAATAATAACTAGATAACTCCTCCCACACTCCTCTAGAACTGACAAGGTGCATGAATGCTAATCATACTATTACGTAAACACTTAATCTAATATATATTATATAACTACATTGCAAAGCAATAACAACAATTTGCAACAATAATAAGTGTATGTTTCAAAAGGAAGGAAAAATAAGAAAAGGCAAAAGTACGAAAAAGAAGGCAAAAAGCAATTAACTATAAAATTACCTCACCGATTTCAAAAACCCTTTTATAGTTAATCGTCTGTTGCCTTCTCTTTTGTACTTTCGCCTTTTCTTATTTTTCCTTCCTTTGGAAAAATACACTTATTATTGTTGCAAATTGTTGTTATTGCTTTGCAATGTAGTCATATATATATTATATTTAAATGTTTACATAATAGTTCGATTAGCATATCCTGAATCCCACTGCATTTAAGACTCCGAGGCCTCTACCTGTGGTGTAGCAAAAAACGCTGTGCAGTGGAAAGAATGTTTTTTTCATTCACAATACCTAAATCTAACTGCTTTAGTACATACCAACAGCTAAAATGTACAAACAATTATTTGAGCATAATTTCTGTATGAGGCAACCAGATATGTTTATAATGTCTTTGCAGTATTAGCATAGAAACACAAGATGGGGCCCATTTAGGCTGATTTAACCGAAACCGGTCACATATGTATGCATTTATATATACATATACATGTATATTGAGGTATCCTTACCAAGTACATCATGCTGGTCATCACCAATATCCTTCACATATCTATCAATATCATTCATGTTTCCTTCACCTAAAATAATTGAAATAGTACAATTTCATTAAAAATGTCACAAAATACGCAACTATTTATCATTCCAAGCTTATAATCACCATAATTTTAATGAATTTATAATTAACAAGCACATGTAATAAATATTTACTACAATTTATTTCAATTTTAGTTATAGTCATAATTTAATCAAGACGTTTGTCAAATTCATAATATGTAGTTACATATTTATTACTAATTTGTAGTTTGTAGTAAAAATTTTCCAACAAGTATAAAACAAAACGTTAAGGTGATGGACATATAGAATTTAACAAACATAACCTGGCTGAATAAACAATGCAAAACAGAAAGTGAACAAGGTAAAAGATCACACTATTACAGAATAAAAAAATATAAATAATAATACAATATATAATCTCATTCCAGTTAGTTGGGGTGCCCACCTACACTAGAAATGGCATTGCAACCCCACTAAGTAGAATGAAATTATTATTATGATTATTGTTATCATTAGTATAATTATTAGTATTATTATTATTATTATTGTTAAAAAAATTGTAATTGTATTATCTTTAATCTAATTAACTTCTTAAAAACAGTTTGTAATGAAGCAGGATAGATTATGTTGAAATATACTTACCAATGAAATTGTCACCAATATCTGTCATATATCCATCCCCATTCAAATCATTCATGCGTCCATCTCCTAAAATATAGATATAATAAATTGTACAAGCATTTTATTAAGCGTATAATCACTATTATTTTACATAGACTGGCTTTTAGTTACATTAGTATAATAATAAATTGACTTACAGCTAGTTACAGTTTTAAAAAATATTTGCCAATTTTAATTTTAGTTGCAGTAGTTATTTATCAATAAGTTTTCTAATGTAGTTGTAAATACAGCTTTATTATTTTTACCGTCAAGCTAGTTAGTTGGCTATAATTATTTGGGTATGCTTTGTATGATATGCTTTATACTATTATTATATCATTAAAATTATATAATGTTATAGGTGTAGTATATTTAATTACTTGAAGACAATAAAAAAAATGTAGCTACCTCATATACTGTTATTATTTTATTGTGTTTCAGAACTTTTACAAAGCAAATTGTTGCCTAGTTATTAGTTTTATAAGAAAATATTTAAGTTATAATTAATAAACTATTTTGAATATAAAATTATTCATATTGAAATATACTTACCAATTAGATTGCCACCAATATCTTTCATATATCTATCTATATCCTCATCATCAATGCTTCCTCCTAAACATAAGGAATTAGAATAAGTTATTTCTATTCTATTAAACTGGATGAAACTATTTTACAAAATAAGTCTCTATTAACTATAGATTTATAAAAAGTTTAGGTCTTAAATATAGTTTCAAGTTAGCATCATGCATTAATATTTGTTCTAACGTAGTTGTTGATAGATTTTGACAAGAATTAAGTTGTTGTTTTATCCAGAAGATTTCCATTTTAGTATTAGTTGTTACAGTTTTATTATTAAGTTGTTGTTTTTTCTATGTACTTAGTTAGCTTTAGCTACATACATTGTGGGTTGCAAAATATGGTTGATACTAAAACCATTTCATTAAACATTTTTTTTACTAACACCAGTAACCACAAGACAATAAACAAGTTTTAAACTAATGCTATTCATAATAAATTTGTTTTTGTCTAGAGGATCGTTTACAGCACTATATGTATATATATATATATATTCCGCTCTAGATATCTTCACAATGTAAATTTTCGAACATGACCGTGAAAGTGAAATAATGTGTTATTTCACGCTGTGTTGCGCAAGCTTATTACTCTAGTATTGATAGCAATTCACCAGTATCCCTCAGTTTCGCAGCAACCTACCTCTGGTGAAGCCTATAACACAACCAAGTTAGAGCAGTGGCTGATTTAACCGAAACCGGTCACATTATGTACGCATTTATATATACATATACATGTATATTGAGGTATCCTTACCAAGTACATCATGCTGATCGTCACCAATATCGTTCACATATCTATCAATATCATCCATGTTTCCTTCACCTAAAATAATTGAAATAGTACAATTTCATTAAAAATGTCATAATATCCGCATCTATTTTTCATTCCAAGCTTATAATCACCATAATTTTATTAAAGTTATAATTAGCGAGTCCATGTAATAAATCATTACTACAATTTAGCTATTTCAATTTTAGTTATAGTCATCAAGACGTTTATCAATTAATTCATATGTAATTACATCTTTATTACTAATTTGTTTTCATATCCTTTTAGCTAGTTAGCAATAGTAAGTAAGCATGTTTATAAATATTATTTTATTACTATTATTGTTTGTAAGTTATACTTATTTTACTTTTAATAAAATGAATCATTGATAATAATAGGGTGTAACTACTTCATATATTGTTGTTATTTACCAATTAAATTGTCACCAATATCTTTCATATATCCATCCCCATTCAAATCATTCATGCGTCCATCTCCTAAAATATAGATAATAATAAACTGTAAAAGCATTTTATTAAGCGTATAATCACTATTATTTTACACAGACTGACTTTTAGTTACACTAGTATAATAACAGCTAGTTAGTTTTAAAAAAAATATTTATCAATAAGTTTTCTAATGTAGTTGTAAATACAGCTTTATTACCAAAAATTTTTTTTTTACCGTCAAGCTAGTTAGTTGGCTATAGTTATTTGGGTATGCTTTGGATGATATGATTTATACTATTATTATATCATTAAAATTATATAATGTTATATGTGCAGTATATATAATTAATAAACTATTTTTGAATATAAAAATATTCATATTGAATTATACTTACCAATTAGATTGCCACCAATATCTTTCATATATCTATCTATATCCTCATCATCATAGCTTCCTCCTAAACATAAGGAATTAGAATAAGTTATTTCTATTCTAATAAACTGGATGAAAATATTTTACAAAATAAGTCTCTATTAACTATAGATATATAAAAAAGTTTAGGTCTTAAATATAGTTTCAAGTTAGCGTCATGCATTAATATTTGTTCTAACTTAGTTGTTGCTAGATTTTGACAAGAATTAAGTTGTTGTTTTATCCAGAAGATTTCCATTTTAGTATTAGTTGTTACAGTTTTATTATTAATTTGTTGTTTTTTTCTATGTACTTAGTTAGTTTTAGCTACATACATTGTGGGTTGCAAAATATGGTTGATACTAAAACCATTTCATTAAACATTTTTTTACTAACACCAGTAACCACAAGACAATAAACAAGTTTTAAACTAATGCTATTCATAATAAATGTGTTTTTGTCTAGAGGATCGTTTACAGCACTATATGTATATATATATATATTCCGCTCTAGATATCTTCACAATGTAAATTTTCGTACATGACCGTTAAAGTGAAATAATGTGTTATTTCACACTGTGTTGCGCAAGCTTATTACTCTAGTATTGATAGCAATTCACCAGTATCCCTCAGTTTCGCAGCAACCTACCTCTGGTGAAGCCTATAACACAACCAAGTTAGAGCAGTGGCTGATTTAACCGAAACCGGTCACATATGTATGCATTTATATATACATATACATGTATATTGAGGTATCCTTACCAAGTACATCATGCTGATCGTCACCAATATCCTTCACATATCTATCAATATCATTCATGTTTCCTTCACCTAAAATAATTGAAATAGTACAATTTCCGCATCTATTTTTCATTCCAAGCTTATAATCACCATAATTTTATTAAAGTTATAATTAGCTAGTGTAATAAATATTTATTACAACTTATTTCAATTTTAGTCATAGTCATAATTTTATCAAGACGTTTATCAATTAATTCATATATAATTACATCTTTATTACTAATTTGTTTTCGTATCCTTTTAGCTAGATTTTGACAAGAATTAAGTTGTTCTTTTATCCAGAAGATTTCCATTTTAGTATTAGTTGTTACAGTTATATTATGTTGTTGTTTTTCTATGTACTTAGAAGCCTGACTCATGAAATAAATGCATATAGAATGCTTCAACCCCCTACACATAGTTCTGAGGAGCAGGAGAGGTAGACTGTCTGTGACTATTTAGCAAGTTGAGGGCTTGACACACACTACAGTAAACAGAAGCAGAGTAAAACCAGTGAAGTGAAGACCCACTTAGCAGGTATAATAATGTCAGAGTTCCTAAAGAACAGTCAACTTAATGACCTGATTCTGTTACAAGATTTTATAAAAGGAAATAGAGACAGAGGTTTTTAATCTCTCCTTGTTCTCCCATTGACTGGATTCTCTCTATATATAAATTTTGGCATGTAGCTAATTATATTTTTTAATGCGGAAATGATTAAGTTGTATTTAATAAAACCAAAGTAAAATATAGTGTGTATTATTTGAAGCAGATAATAGTCCTTGAAATATACTTACCCATCAGATCATGTTGAGTGTCACCAACATTATTCCTATATCTATCCATATCCATGTCATCCATGCTTCCATCTCCTATAATAATGTAGTTAGAATAGTTGCTTTCAAAATAATAAACTCTACAATCTTTTTACATTATAATCTTATAATCAATATTATATATCTGGAATGTTTTTTGTTTTAGTTATAGTTATAGTTCATTATTAAAACCTTTTCTTTCATACTTAGTTATAAATTTATTCTTAAAAATTTGTTAATTATCTAGTTTTCTGTAGTATATATTTAGCTATTCTGACCACAAAATAACCAGTGGTTCCTGATAATAATTACTTGAGCTGCTAAAAATAAGGTTTTTTTAATTACTCATGAAATGTCTTTAAAGGCACAATAGCTACAAGATAGTGTGTTTTTTAAGCAGAATATAGACATTGAAATACACTTACCATTTCGATCAAGTTGGTGGTCACCAACATAATATTTCATGTATCTATCTCTATCCATATCTTCCTTGCTTCCATCACCTAAAATAATGAAATCTCAATAATTGCTTTCAAAATAACACCCACCACATCTTGTTAGATTACTATCACTATTGTTGTGATATAAATGATTTTTTTAAGCTTTAGTTTTCTTAGCATGTATTAATTAATTTATGTTCGTAGCCATTTTTTTGGAATTATTTTCCAATGTTAATTCTACAATTGTAGTTATTGTGTCATGGTGTGGTGTCAAGATGAAAACACTGGATTTGTGATACTTGAATCTTGGCATTCCTATTTGTCTTCATTTTCTGATAGCTAATAAGGAGGTTGGAATTCATGTAGGACAAGGATAATCAGAAAAGCAATTGTATGGATATGCTGAAGAAGGACAAGCTGAATTTGTTATCATCAGAGACTCCTTTGTTATTAGTGATATTTACATGACGGTCTTTTTAAATTTAGTAAATTTTAAAGCTAACATCTACTGCAGTAATTACATAACTTTTATAGGCTTCCTCCCATGTTACTTTACTATAAGTACAAAAAATCTTCATTTATCCTTGAAAGTTCTTTCATTTTTTCAGTCTAGTAATTATAGCAGTGGTTACTATGGTATTTAAAATATTTTACCATATTTTGTTTTTAAACTAGGCCCTTTTGTATTTAGCAGTTGGAGTGTTTTTGTCACAATTTATAGTCATTTGGATAGTCAGAATGTTTTGCTTTTAGTAATATACTGCAGAAGCTATTGAAAATTGAGGTAAAAAAGTTATTCCATATTTACTATTTGCAATGGCTACATAGTTGTAACTACTTTTAAATCAACTTTTATCAGATTTAAAATTCAATTTTTACCTATTAGCTAGCTATCCAGTTTGAATTACTTGTGCACAACTGCTGCTCCCCAATTTTCACTTCAAGTTTAAATTTCTACTTTGCTTAAAGTAAAAAGTTTATTAAATTGAGTGAAATATTAAATGGCTTTATCTTGAACCCCCATCTAAGTAACCAGGGCACCTGATAAAAAAACTAGACTGCTAAAAAATGGTCATATTTTATTGAAGTTTCCTGTGATAGAGTTTCAAGAGTTATAGTGTTAATAGATGACTGAGACATTTGAGAACTGCAGGTGAACATGGGATAGCGACCAAACAGCTGAAGAACATGGAATATATCCTAAACAAACTGTTTGAAGTTCTAGTGAGTGGATTCCACTATTGCAATTCTTATCTAATCTAATACAATTCTTATCTAATGAATTCTTATCTAATACAATTCTTATCTAATGAATTCTTATCTAATACAATTCTTATCTAATCTAACTAGATCTTGAACTGCTTAGCCAAAATAAGCACAAATAATCTACTACTATACTTAAGATTACTATAGGATTGAAACTGGTCATTAAATCATTGAAACTGGTTACTATAACATTGAAACTGGTTTACTTTGGTCCAGAACAGTTCTGTATATATGTGGCTGTTCTGCTCTTTCTGTTCAGTCTGTCTTTTTGGTTACAAATCACAAGCTAAACTGTTTAACCAGAAAACTTGGGTGACTAGCTATGCCAGTTACTGGGGGCATTCAACCACTATAACCTCCACATATGTACTAGGGCTCCAGTGACAATTCAGATGGCAGTGAGCAAATTCTACCACCACAACGGATATGGAAATACTTTGGAATGCTTTGTAGTTGTCAGCGGCATCATTCGCTACCTTTAATTGTTTCTATTCTAGCTACCACACAAAAACATCCTCCACTTTCTGCATTGAAAGAGCCTAAGGTGGCACCTATATTTGTAGAGGCAAACACGTAGTGTGTAGTGGGTTAGCGGAGGATAACGTTAACTATACCGACACCTTAAGGTGAAAAACTAACCGTACAATTTGAAGACGATGCAACGGGAAGAAGGGACAGCACCCAATAGGCGGCGATAAACTGCAAAAGCGCCCTCGAACAGTAAAATCGCCCTCAAACTGCAAAGCACCCACATATTGTTAATCAGTGACAGAGTTCCTTGGGAAACCGCTCCCTTTTTGTTATTATTGTTACATTATATATACACTCTTAATAATGGGGTGTTTAGATAACTTAGTTTTGGTGCTAAATAGGAGGCGCTGCCAGGACACCCCAGTTTAAAGAGTGGCCGCACACCACCTATGCAATTTTTTGTTGTGGTTGCTATGTAGTTGGGCGGAGCCCGACCTCTTCTGAAGGGAGAGGTCGGGTAACAAGCCTATACCCGGGTTTGTACTGCTGAGTCAGCTAATTTCCTTAGCATTTAGCCACACTTCAATCTGATTGGACTGCAACGTACGTTGCAGCAGGGAACAAACCCGGGTATAGGCTTGTTACCCGACCTCTCCCCAGCAGAGGTCGGGCTCCGCCCAACTAGTTGCTATGCACGATTACTACTATTGTATACTTAAAGGGGCTTCTCCACTACAACATAAGGACAAAGTACCTGCGAAGGCGCCGCTCACTAATTTTAGAGCGAGTCTGGAGGAAATATCGGGACCTGGTTATAAAACTTTGTAGCACTTTTTGGAGCGGTGCGGTTAGTTGGAGTCCGCAATTTGGTGCACTACTAGCCGAGCCGATACTCTACTGCAAGACAACAAGTTCTTCTCCATTTCAATATTACTTCATGATTTATTCGCAATTTTTATAAGATATTGAAAAATTCTCGTTGTGGTGCAGTTCATTTTTTTAAGTTTACCCGTGTGTAATTTTTTTGTCGTTCAGATTCCAAGAAAAACTGATACAAAATTTGGAACTTTAATTCCACTCGCTATTCTTGAGTAATAGCCCCACCCCCACGTCTTGTACTACGAGTACGCGAGCAATTTTTTTTCTATTGGTTCTAAAAAGAGCCCTCCTATATGAAGAGTAAACAAACATCAATACTACAATAACAAGAGAGTCAGAAGAAAGAGCAGTTTCTTGGAGATAGTCAGAGGTGAAGGTATTAGATCTGGGCAGCCTGGGAAGTCTTCGCTCCCGCAGAAATCGAGCCTGGTGGATCCATCTGCTTGAGTTCAGGTGGGCAGAGCCCCGAGAACGGCTACAGGAGGAGAGGCAGCCTGGTGCACCTTGCCGCGTGAGCTCAGACGACGTTGGAGAGTTGCTGTAAACGGATATGAGACAACAAGAAGCTAAACTAAAACACCACAACTTCGCAAAGTATACTTCTGCTACTACTGGGCGATAGTTTCTGCTAGCTTTTAGCTTCTTTTTTTTCTGCTTTTATCGAATGGTGGGGTATTGGCGGGGAATAAATGAATGTCCGGATCTACGGGCGGTGCGGGTTTGCTATGTGCGGCCACCCTTAAAACTATATATTGTCTCCACAGTTAGTCGTTATTAAAATATATTTGAAATGAAGAAACTAAATGATATAAGCTATTGTTAAATTGGTGTGGAAGTTATAAGCGCTCAAAGTGGGGTGTCCAGACAGCGCCTCCCGGTAGGTGTTATTTAAGCACCCTGTTTTAACAGAGTACACATGTATATAATTATATTATTGTAATTATTATTATTATTATTATTATTATTATTATTATTGCTAATATCGTTATTGGTACAACATGTTGTACCAGTGTTAAATCTCACTGTAGTAAATTATACATTTACAAACATAGATAGATATTCTTTCTGACTTATTGATGTAGCTAGCTAATACATACTACCTGTCCTGAGCATCAATGTAATCAAAACCACAAACTTAAACGTAACCATCTTAACCACTCTCCAAGTACTTTGTCTCAGAGATAATAAATCATTATTCCGACCCAGCGAAATAATAGCGTTCACCAAAAATAATTGTGCCTTATACAGCCTCTCAGTACCCCAGATCTTGCGCGAATTTTGTGGGGAGGATATTGGCAACGTTTGATTGTAATTTTCCATTCAGTGGTTCCAATTAGTCTTAACTCAATAAACGGAGAACATAGAGAATAAACATTACAAGCTTGTCAATATAAACCGGTCACAATTATGGGACAACCCCAAGTTATGGCTTTTTTTCTAACCTTGTTGTCATTTGTTTCTTCATTTCAGTTTTTTTTTTGTTTGATTTTTTTCTCTCACTGGTTTTCTCAACAAATTCACATGCTTTTGTCTTTTTTTAACCTAAAACTCTTCTACATGTTGATAACAAAATTGAAAACTAAGGACCGACTCTAGCTAACAAAAAACCAAACAAAAAAAAATCAAAGCTCATTTAAAGGGGTGACCTTATGGTGTGTGACGGAAATATCGCCAAACCTGACCGATCTAACTAAAGCGGTGGGTACTAGTTTGAGTTAGATTGCAGTTTGGGTCCTACATTCGCGTCGCATCGCGCGCAATCTTCATTTAATACTTGTCAATATTTTAGCATAATTCACATTCATATTTGGCAACTCTTATTCAGCAGCACGCATGCGAACCAGTCAATAAATATGTATTCATCTCTTGAAATTTTGAGTGCACCTCCAAAAAATTCATTTTAAAAGTTTGTTCAAATTACATGTAGTTACAGGATGAATTACCAATGGTAACGCGATCTATTTGAGATGAGACTAGTTACGCAACGTAGGAGCTAGAAGCGATGACGCGATGAGCCAGATGCTCGCGATGCGACGCGAATGTAGGACCTAAACTGCAATCTAACCCTAGTTTTTGTCAATTTGAATCGTATTAGAGAAGTATATACACATTGACTTGCTGTTTTAAATAGTGTTATGTTAACGACCTCTGCGATGCGTCTGCTCTTTTAAATATAATGTTATATGTTAGCGACCTCTGCGCTGCGTCTGCTCTACCTTCAGCTCTATCTTCGAAAGGTCAAAGCGTGGCCATAATGGGAGCGCTTACTCTATATTACACTTTGACTCAAGTAATAAGTATAGTTATTATACGTTGTATGATTTTACTTGAGTATTTTCTCATCTTAAGAGAGTTGAACATTGAACACTGCAAATTGGACTCTGCACATAGAAGGCTTCAACTCCCTTTGCACAGTTTAGGACAACTGTATTTTAAATGTATGGCAGAATTACCTATGAAGACAGGCTTCAAAGCACAATGGTTTTACTGTTTGGATAGATATTCAATGAACAATAAACAGTTCTCACATTCTCCATACAATATGAGGCTGATATTACACAGTATGAGGAAGGTGTGTGTATTCATGAATAATTCATGGACTGGGTAGAGTTGATAATGCAATGCCATTGCCAGAATATAAGTTTGACCTATTCTATAGCTGACCCCAAAAAAAGGAAGAGAAGTAAAGAAAGCATCCAGGTCAGGCTTGAACCTGAGTTAATTAACCAAGTGTAACCTGTTCTCTTTCTGGTTTTTTCCCGTAGGTTTTGCACTGTTCATTTTCAGCTCTAAAAAACTGAACATCGCTGAATTGAGTTGAGAAAAATTGTTCACTTAAGACAGCTAACGGGAAATTTTTCTACAAACTATGGGTAAGAAAGGCACAGAAGCAGGAGAACGCAAGGGTTAACAAAAACATAAGCAGGTTATAAAAAGTTGATAGATGCAACTACTTCAATGAAGAAGTGAAGCAAAATAAACTGAAAGGACAGAGATACTGAGGAGCATGATAGGTAGGCAAACAAGGCCCCCAGAGAAATAGAAGAAGGAGGAGAGAAGTACAAGAAAATTTGTGAGTTGAAGAGAGGAATAAGAATCTTTGAGATTGCTTAGGAAGAAAGAAATAATGAATTATAATACCTTATGCTGCTACTACACTCAACATTTGCAGAAGTTAGCACAGGGTCACTGTGTGGCAGTTACTTGCTAGTTTCTTGTATCGTGTAATAATTGCAAGCAGCACTTTAGAGGTTGAATGGTCCAACTGTGTGCCCCCTTAGTTGAGGCAATTGCATTTTTGGTTGTGGGTAATTTAGTGAGGTAATTGCCTACATGTATTACATCTGAATGGGTATTATGGTAAGGTTACTTCAAAATTTTTAAAGAACTAGCTCAGGTCCCCATAATATAATTAGAGAATTAATTTTTTTTGTATATTTGAAGATGATGACAATGATGTAGCTACATAATATTTGTTTTGTTTTAATTTGTTAATTTGTGAATATAAACTTGACAAAATATTTTTTGCCACCCAGCTAATATTTTTATTCCCGAAATTATTACCTTGTAATTAATATTAAACCAAATTAAAATATAGTGTGTATTATTGGAAGCTGATAACAGTCCTTGAAATATACTTACCCATTAGATCATGTTGAGTGTTGCCAACATTATTCCTATATCTATTGAAATCCATGTCATCCATGCTTCCATCTCCTATAATAATGAAGTTAGAACAATTGCATACAAAATAATAAACTGTACAATCTTTTTACATTATAATATTTTAGTTGTAATTAGCACCTGTAATATTATTTGTTATATTTTCTGTAGTGTTTTTTAATTTAGTTATAGTACTTTATTAAAACCATTTTTCATAGTTAGTTTTAGTTATAGATTTATTCTTAAAAGTTGGTATAATAGCTATTCTAGCTACTACATAGCCAGTGGTTCCTAATATTAATCACTCGAGTGCTCTGGGGGGGGGGGGGGCAGACCCTTTACCAAACGCAAAGCGAGAAAAGGGTCCGGTCAAGTGAGGGAGGTGCGCTGTACCGGACCAACGAATTGCAGTACCGGACCCACGAATTGCAGTACCTGACCCACAAATTCCTAGGGGGAAAGGTGTTAACTAGGACACCAAATTACCACAAAACGGGAAGTAGAAGGGGTGCGCTTATTGCTCTGCTCTCACAGTTCGCTTCTATCTTGGGGAATGAAGCTGAAAAGAATTTGGGAGTGACCTTGAATTAAGTATTGCTGTCCATAGAGACAGATACTTGTGTAAGCTTTGTGGCATGTCATTTTTTTGGATGTCAGAACTTCACCAGAAGATAGCAGAATTGGACTACTATTCTTCTCTTCCTCGCCTGACCAGAAGATAAGTCACCTATGCAATAACAACAACTCGCTATAGTTTAACGGAGCGAGCTAATTCACGTTTTGAGGTAATTTGCAGTGTTGTTTTGGTAGAGATTCCAGTCTTTCCTGGTTTTAGTTATTCATACTAAAACATTATCTTGAGTGCCTAAATAGTTTTAGTTTTTCCCCCCAAATTCTCCCTAAGATATAGTTAGTTTTAGTATTTCTTCAGTGAGATGTAGACAATTTAGTTAGTTATACTATCAATTCACTTAGTTTTAGTTCAACTGTGTTGATTCAAAATCTTTAATAAAGTAGTTCATGCAGATTTCCCAAGAAGTTCAAAAGTAGCATATTTCTATGAAATCTTAAGTATTATAATCAAGGTATAATGTTTTTTATATAGTTTTACTTTAGCAATTTATATCTTCATTTAATAATGACACAATTCAAGGTGAATATTTACAATAAAAATTTGCCGAGTTTTAGTTTTTGTCATCCACTCTATAGGTAGTTTTAGTTACTATCAAATTTAGTGTCTTCTAAAATACTTAATACAGCGTAGTTTTAGTTATTCTTACCAAAAGTAAAATACCTCAAAACTAAGTGGTTTGGGGTTTAGGTTAAAACATTAGTAATGGACCACATGCGTGCTGACGTCAACAGTAGAGGTCAACGGGGTCAACGGTGAACGAATCGTTTTTGTAAGTGTAAGTATTGAAGGAATTTAACCGGTACTATTTGTCAGCTCTGCTTTCAGTGGACACCTTACTTAGTAGGTGGTACATCTTCTTTGAGTATGGCTGAAGAAATCCAACTAAACCCGTTACTTCTTGGAATGTAGAGGAGTTAAAAGAATATCTTCGGGCCAATAACTTACCAGTAACTGGTGTCAAATCAGAGCTAGTTCAGAGAGTGAAGGATTGTTTTGATACGATGTTCTTTGAAGCAGAGGTGGAGGCTAAGACCTTCCAAAATTTCAAGGTTTCTTCTACTGTACCAAAGTTTTCATCCCTTCCAGATGGTTTGTGGATTAGAGATAATTTTCCTACGGTCATAATGGTCCTAAACCACTTATAGGGGGAAAGAAGCCAGGCAGTGGCGCCTTACTGCAAGCAACTTTGGCAGGGTATGTAATAGAAACTTTAGAGTGTTATATCCACCATCTCACAAGAAAATTATTCTTGGTGATTATGGGTTTCCAAATACACCAGCCATTCAGAGGGAACACTCATGAAAGTGATGCTTTGAAAAGCTATCAGGAAAAAACTGGTACTGAAGTGGATATATATGGCTTATTCTTATGCACCAAGTTCCCATATTTGGGTGGAACTCAGATGGACTGATATACCCATATACAGGTTTTCAAGTATTGTGGATGCATGCAAGGATACAGGATTTTGTCTGGAAATCAATCCTTTGGAACAACCCCGATTAAAAAACGTCATCTTATTATTTTCAAATTATTGGTCAGCTAGGAATAACGGGTGCAGAATTTTGCGACTTTATAGTTTGCACTCTAGCTGATATGCATATTGAAAGGGTATTTATGGATGGTGAAGTTTGGCATGGTATGACTGACTTCGATGACCTCTACTGCTGACCTCAGCACCATATGGTCTATTTGGTGATTTCCCCCAGGAATTCGTGAGTCCGGTACAGCGCACCTCACTTGACCAGACCCTTTTCTCGCGTTTGGTAAGGGTCTGGCCCTGCGAGACTAAAGACAAAGGTTTCAGTGATGATTAGAACTTTTGTCACACTGCAACAAGAGAGAGCAACACATTGTGAAAGTCCATCATTTTGGTTCATTGATTTAAAGAGATTCCTATTATTTTATTCATTGTTCATTTGCTCCAAAACTGGCAACAAGCTGGCTGACTCACTTAAGACAAATATAATCCTAAACTTAGCTATCCAGTGAACTAACAAACAGAGCTAGTTGATCATTTCTAAAAGAGTTACTGTATTAACTGTCCAACGGTCCGAAAAATCGGTAAAAGATCCACCGCAAATAAGTTTGTTGCTATTTTTAACTGACTAATCCGCAGGAGCAGTCCTTCAGGCATCTTTGATTAACGTCTTTCGCCATAACTTTAATATTGTATTTTTTAATGATTTTAAGTGATCGATTTCCGTGGCGCATTAATACGGCTAAAGGCCTAAACCCCTTCACCACACGTACATAATTAAATATAAATTCTACTCATAGTGTAATTTTATGCATGGTGTAATTTGTGCTCAAGCTCATCGCTAATTATTATTATTGCTATTAGTGTTAGTGGCATAATAATAGGTTGTAGCAGTGTTAAATCTCACTGTAGTAAATAACCAGTACAAATATAATTATTGCTTATTGACTTATTGATGTAGCTAGCTAATTTATACTACCTGTCCACAACATCAGTGCAATCAAAACCACAAAACTAAATGTAACCATCTTAACCACTCTCCAAGTACTTAGCCTCAGAGACAATAAATCATTATTCCGGCCAGCGAAATAATAGCGTTCACCAACAATAATTGTGCCTTATAAAATCTCTCTACACGTAAGTGTCCCGGGCGAATCTTGAGGGCGTTGAGTATATTGGTGGGCGCTTGATTGTAATTTTTCCACTCAGTGGCTAGCATACGTTTAACGCAATAAACGGAGAACATACAGTAGCGGTCAAAATAAAGTTCCCACAGCGACTCGCTAGGCTAGCAAACCACACAGGCAGAAAAGTCGTTCCTCCGGGGTTCAAATAGCGGCTCGTATTCCGGCGGAGATTGTTTAAGGGTGGCCGCAAACCGCCTACGCAATTTTTTGTTGATGGTTGCTATGCACGATTGCTACTATTGTATACTTACAGGGGCTTCTCCACTACTACACAAGGACAAAGTACCTGCCGAAGGAGCCGCTCACTAATTTTAGAGCGAATCTGGAAGAAATATCAGGAAACATCGGTGCCTGGTTATAAAACTTTGTAGCAGTTTTTTGGAGCGGTGCGGTAAATTGGAGCTCCGCAATTTGGTGCACTACTAGCCGAGCCGATACTCTACTGCAAGACAAAGAGTTATTCTCCATTTCAATATTACTTTATGATTTATTCGCAATTTTTTCTATTTATAAGATATTGAAAAATTCTCTATGTAGTGCAGTTAATTTTTTTTTGTTTACCCGTGTGTAAAATTTTTATGTCGTTCTCATTATTAGATTCCAAGAAAAACTGTTACAAATTTGGAACTTTAATTCCACTTGCAATTCTTAAGAAATAGCCCCACCCCCATATCTCGTACTACGAGTACGCGAGCAATTTTTTTTCTCAATTAGTTTGTATTGGTTCTAAAAAGAGCCCGCCTATATCAAGAGTAAACAAACATCAAAAGAACAATAACAAGAGAGTCAGAAGAGAGAGCAGTTTACTGGATATAGCCAGAGGTGAAGGTATTAGATCTGCGCAGCTTGGGAAGTCTTCGCTCCGCAGAAATCGAGCCTGGTGGATCCATCCGCTTGAGTTCAGGTGCACAGAGTCCGGAGAACGGCTACTGGAGGAGAGGCAGCCTGGTGCACCTTGCCGCGTGAGCTCAGACGACGTATGGAGAGTTGCTATAAACGAATATGAGACAACAAGAAGCTAAATTAAAACACCACAACTTCGCAAATTATACTTCTGCTACTACTGGCCATTGTTTCTGCTCGCGTACGAATGGTGGGGTATTGGCGGGGAATAAATTAATATCCGGATCTACAGGCGGTGCGCGTCGCTATGTGCGGCCACCCTTAAAAAAGTCGTTTCATATCGGTTAAATTAAAATTACCCCGAGTATTCCCGCGGAATTGAAACGTGCTAAAAATAGTCGTGTAGGCAGAGTTATCCGCCCAACTTATTACGGGGCCGCACACCGGTTCTTCGAAGCCGCCGCCATGTGGGTACACAGTTGTTTTTGGTGGCACTTACTGCTTAATATCGCGGGCTATCAGATTTACTGTAACCATATTAATAGATTCATGAGGGGGTAATTTTTTTTACTTACTTTAAACTTCCATTCCTCACACTCTAGCAGTTCAACTCCAATTCTGTCAGCAATTGGGGCTAGAACAAGCTATTAGTATGAAATTCTTATTCCAATTTTCACACTGCGATCTCCATGAGGTCAATTTGTGACCTTTTTGTAGGGCTTCTTCTGGAACTAGCTCAGGTGTGGTTACTACAGTGTGGTATTCTGTCAGACTAGAAGCGCTTCTGTGAATTTCATTAAGGTTATAGTGTTCATTAGTCACCAAATCATTCAAAAAAGCAAACAACAAATTGCTACTTTTTTTTACACAAAATAAACACATTTCAAAGTACAGTAATTCTGATGGATCATAACATTGAGCAGAGTGAGAAGCACTGTAGGGTTTGTGCTAACAGGTTGAATAAATCTAAGGGAAAGAAGACACAGCCAGTATATGCCCGCACAGATCATAAAGATGACCTTGTCACCTTAGTTGGGCTCCAAATTCCAGCAGCAGAGGAAGAGTATTTGCCACAGAACTTCTGCAATAACTTGCTTTCTGAGGATGAGTAGAGCAAAGAGGGCTAAGGAGAGTGGATTTCCTTTCCCTAAGTTTGTACTCATGGAGTGGACACCTCATCAAGATGAAAACTGTACTGAAAGGAAGTATTAATAAAAAAAAATAGTATTAATAATATAATAATAATAATAATAATAATAATGCTAGTGAAAATGAACTGGTAAAAAAAAAAGAATATTAAGAATAAAAAAATTCATAGCATGCTGTACTGAATAGAGATAAAATCAGCTGAACAATTTTTTTTCCTTAAAAATCATTTTTAAGTTCCAATTAATTTATCTAATATATAAAGGTCTGCCAACATTTCAGCACGCTAGCTAGGGAGGTGGGCAGAACAAGAAGTCCACCAAGAACAGAGGCAGACCATGTGGTGAATCTTCTAGGGACGTCATTGGATTCATTAACTCCATTGACTCCATCTCAATGCCTTCAGAAGACCCACACCCAAGGTTTTCACCCTCTCCAGTAACAAGCAAACTTACCTGTTCCATCTGCAAGCGCTTGTTGAACAAACCCTTCCAACTCGCATGTGACAATCTCGTTTGCTGTACTTGCTTGTGTGAGTCCATTTGCACGGACTATTCTCGGCAACATCCTTGTTGCAAGCAGCACACACTTGACTGCTCAACAATTAGTCGGCCATCCACAATTCTACTGTCACTGCTAGAAGAAGTAGTAATTTCTTGCGTAAAAAACTGCAACAATCAAGTAATGGTTAAAAATTACAGCATGCACCTAGCAGGACACTGTAAAGTTTACAGTGAAGATATCAACTCACCATCCAAGGTAACTTTACGACAGGTACTCAGTAAGCTATCCATGTCTCCAGCAACATTGGCTGAAGTGAAGGTTACACACCAGCTTGTGCGCCGTACCTTGATGAGTGAGGAAGGACAATCATCTGCGTCGGCTGCCAAAATGATCACAGTACCTTCAGGCGTTGGTGGTCAGGTTAGGGTTAACAAATAAAAAAAAATTAAATACGTACACATCATTTTCAGCCTATTACCTTGGTACAAGACTCAGTTCCTCGAGTTGGTAGTAGTAGTGCCAGCAAAAGAACAGTGAACCGCAGGACTGATGTTCTGAGATCAGTTTGAGATCTCACAAGTAGGGGTGACAGCTCATCACAGCTTGAGGCAGAAGTGAACTCACTGACTAAAGAGAAACGAGAAGCCCTTCTTGGCCAGGCCTGCCTTCCCATCACAATCTCTACTAACCATGCTCTGGAAATGAAGGCAGACCTCGGGATTCCTTGGAATAAGCTGAGAATACTTTGGAGGTGAATATATTTCAAAATCTAAATTTGTAGTTCTTACCCAGTAAATATCTTAGGTGGTTCAAGACCTTAAGTGTCTCTATTGCTAGTGAAGGGAAGCAGAGAGTGCTTGCCAAAGAGATAGCTGGCAATGACTTGGTAGCAGAGAAAGCCCCGTTTTTTGTTTCCACTAGTTCTGGGTTGGAGGAAATGAAGGAAGTACCTTTCGTGTACTCCCCAATTTAATGAAAGTGATTGGTGACATAATAGACAGGCACCAAATGTTTGTCCTTGCTTCTTAGGAAATCTAGCACAAAACATACACGAAAAAACAAACAATAAACAACAACTACTAAACTGGTGATATATTATAAATATTTCTACAATTTACCTCTAGATCTGATTCGGGGTTGACATGGCACCATGGAGTGATTCCGGAGAGTGAGCTGTGTCTGAAACTTGGTGGGGACAAGGGTCATGGTAGCTTTAAGCTGAACCTTCATCTTGTGAATACCAGTAATCCGAACTCCATGCAGGAGACTTCTGAAACAGTGCACTCCACTTAGTAGAGACCTTCCTGCCCTACCTCATGAAGGAATGATTAAGCTAAAAGGAATTCTCCAAGAGCAGTTCCCTCTATTTCATCGCAACCCAGCCGAGTTTGAAGAATTGTGGGAGAGTGCTGTCTTAGCTATTCAACCTTTATGCAAGACTTAGAGCTAAACCTTAAATACACACATATTCATTTACAAATAATTACAGTACTAAAATGTTTAATAACTCGTAGCACATCCATTTAATTCAATAATTTTGGGCACAACTTTACGTAAATATTTTATGTATTTTGAACATTTTTCTTTGTTGACAGTCTTCCAAAATTCTATTATCCCCTCAATAAGTTCCTCCTTGTTCTTAGGCTTGACTTCCCAGCAGATGAAGTATTTTAACTCGTGCCAAATATTCTCTATAGGGTTGGCATCTGGGGATTCTGGTGGAGTTTTCCACCAATGAATACCATTATCTTCCAAGAACTTTTTCCCAATTCGAGAAGTATGCTTGGGATCATTGTCTTGCATGAAGCGGTGTCCATTGGGGAACACGTCATGAAGAAAGGTAATAATGTTTGCTCCAGAATTTGTACATATAAAGGGGCTTTTAGTATTCCACTAAAAGTACAAATTCCTGTACTACCATGCTATTGCCTGTCCATACGTGAACTTTCACAGGATGCTTTGCCCTATGCAATACACAAATACAGTAAGCATTAGGCCATAGCAGTTTAATTTGTTTGTTTTGTAGCTATTTGAAGAACTACAGCTACAAGTTGATACTGTTTGTACTCAGGTAAATTGTTGTTTATCAACAGTGAAGGGCTGTTCACCTTCACAGAGGGTTGCTATTGGCATGCATTTCAATGTAGTGGAATGCTACACACTTAACGGGCAATGTATTCGCTTTGAAGTACAATCTATGCTGGATGAACATCCACCACTTACAGAGCCTTCCCAAAGAGGTGCATTCACAGTGATGATAGTTGCAGCTAGAGAAGTAAAACTCCCCTCCAAGATACTTACTACACCTGAAAGGTATGAGATAGGGAGAGGTGATCATCGTTTGCATGATGATGTTATTGACTTCATTAAAAAAAGAGTTTATCCCCATAAGAATGCAGAAGCCAAAGTATGCTTGCAACTCTTGGGTGGTGATGGGATTCCACTTCTCAAATTTATCTTCACTCATTACTTCTTCTGCGTATAGGTTAGTTTGCTCTACAATTGTCTCGATCAACTCAGTGGTGAAAAACAACTTGAAGCTCTCAGAAGGATGGGATGGAGTTGGAACATGAAGACCTGTTACTGACTGTCTGGTAAAGGGATGAAAGGTTGGTGATTTCAGTGATGTTGTCCAGGGTGTTGTTGTGGGCTGGCTCTCGGCTCCGTGGAGCGGTTGTAGCGAGCACGCACGCAGGTGGACAGCTTATTGTACGCTGCCACCAGGTCCGACGCCTAGGCAATCTCTTTAAGCTTACTTATTAAGATATAGAACAGACTGAAGTTACAAAAATGATGGTGGGTGGTTTTATACGAAGTGAACAACTCCACCCACCGGAAATGAATATACAAGACAACCAACTACACGTGGCCACACGTGGCCAGTCAACACATTAACATAACCATAAAAGGAAAACGACAAATGCAACACTAACTGACATGCACAAAATACTTATACAACTGAATAAAGCAAACTGAATACATAGAATAATACAGGGACCTTACGGCGCAAAAATTGAAATTGAGATATAGGCTCCAGAAGTAAGTCATCGGAAAAATTCTTTCTTTCTCCTATTTTTGTTTTTTGCAGAATTAGTCTTAGTGACCCTTACTCTACGTCTATGCCAAATTTCGCATGTCAAAACGACTTAAAAGACCCCAAGCGTGCCGTGAAAAGACAAGCTACTTTTTATTCTCTCTCATTCTCAAAGTACAATAAACGGGGAATGGGAAGAGTTTCAACTAGCAGCTAAAAAAACGGCATAGCTTTGAGACTACTGCATGCACTCTACAGCTTACCTTTGGCTTAAAGTTTACCGCTACAGCGAATAGAGCAGCCAAGGATTCCAAGAAGACAGGTCGTGAGACGCCCTGAAAGCTAAAAAGAACTCTACGCAAACTTCGTTAGTCCCGAAAAAGCGGCTGTACGATTTAATTGCGTATGCAGAGTACGCCGTTAAGTATACGGAAACGTTAATTATACCGGAAGTGGAAATTCAATTTATGTTTTCTCGATTTCTAGTTCAATTGCTTTGCTGAATAGGGCCCAGTTCAAATGCCAGTTTCTCTGCGTGTCGAAGGTTTTACCCTCCAGTATTTTAGCACTAAGTTGAGATAAATTGTATCTTTTTATTAGCATAAAAAACTCAATTTTTTTGATTTGCGCCATAAGGTCACTTTTCCTAGACCCACTCACATATATCTGTCTCTATCTTTCTCTTTCTCTGTCTTCCTTGTCTCCTCCATCTCTATCTTCTCGAATGTGGGCTCGCTTGTCCTGGGAGCCCACATCACCCCCCTTCGACGGAAGGTGCTTGTCACCATCTCCAAAGCAACGGCTCAATGAGTCTGGCACTGTATTCAAACGACCAGGCATGTAGACAATCTCAAACACGAAATCTGACAATTTCAGCACCCACCCATAGAGGCGTCTGTTCTCTTGCTTCCCACTCATTAAGTTCACCAATCCACGATGATCTGTCACAATTCTAAACTTCATCCCATACAAATAGTATGCAAAGTACTTCACATTCTCAAAGATGGCAAGGCCCTCCAATTCTTGGGCACTATACCTAGACTGGGCTCCATGCAATTGTCTGGAGAAAAATGCCACAGGCAAACGATCTCCACCCCCACAACGTAGAGCACAGCTCCAATTCCCGAACAACACGCATCACACTCAAGCACAAACACATCATCAACACACGGAACACATAATGATACCAATTCACATAATGCATTACACAAATTCTGAAAGGCCTCTAACATCGGTCCAGACCACCTAAGCTCACCTGACAGAGCCACTGACGTGTGGGGAGTCAGAATCGACGACCACTTGTGGAACCCGCCGATGAACCGACGATAGTACCCCACCAATCCCAAGAAGGCACGAAGCTCCCTCTGGGTCTTAGGTAAGGGATGATCCTTAATTGCCCCTACCCTGGCTGCCGGCACACTGATCATGCCATCACCTACTAGGTGCCCCAGAAACTCCTAACTTCTCTTCCCAAACTACACTTGCTCCGTCTGCATGTCAAACCTGCCTTTCTCAAAGTCCTCAACACCTCTCTCACGTGACCCAAATGTTCTTCCCAACTCCTTGAAGCAATCAAAATATCATCTATGTACACCTTTGCATACTTGCTACATTCTACCAACACACAATTCATAAGCCGCTGGAATACAGACGGCGCATTAGTAAGCCCAAATGGCATACGTACGAATCTAAACTTGCCAAAGGGACATACAAAGCTGGTTTTGTCCCTATCTCTCTCATCAACTAGGACCTGGTGAAATCCTTTAGCAAGGTCCACCTTAGATAACACCTTTCCTCTACCAACTTTCTCCAACATCTCCTCCAAACTGGGAATATAATATGGTTCTTTGACAGTAATCCCATTAAGCCTACAATAATCCACGCAATGTCTCACGCCTCCATCCTGTTTCTTCACTGGGACTAACGGCGACGCCCAACAACTCTCACTTCGTTCAATGATCCCATTCCTCTCTAAACTTAATAACTCCTCCTTGACCTTGTCCCTGATCCATAAAGGGACCGAATACGGTGCCTGCCTCACAGGCCCATGTTCCCCAGTGTCAATGCTCATGACGACCCTTTCCGTACTACCCGGAACTTCTGAAAACACGTCCTCAAATTCACTTAAAACGTTATACATCTCAAATTCATTATATCTATCACAAACACCACTCAAAACACTACTCCTTCCACTTTGCTCATCCAATACAACATCTAACCTATTCATCTCAAACCTCTCTATAAATCTTTAAACAATTAACATGAACTACCTTCGCTTGCTACTCAGCACCTACCTTCCCAATTCTATAATTAACTTCTCCCTTTCTCTCTAATACCTTGTACGGCCCCTCCCAGGAGTCTGCTAGCTTACAAGTCATCCCTGGCACACGGTATAATACTAACTCTCCCACCTTGAACACTCTCAACTTAGTCCCTCTATTTATGTACAACATCCTAGACTCACGACCCTTCACACTCTTCAAAGCCGCACTATCACTCATACGTTCCAGTCTCTCCGCTACCTTCATTAACCATTCACTCACACATAACTTCTCGCTTTCGCACTATACAACCCATGATATAGGGCATCTAATGGTGACCTCACACGAAACCCGTAAACTAAATCAAATGGGCTGAACCCAGAATCAGAATGTGGCATCTGCCGGAATACAAAAAGAACAAAACTAATCTGGCTCACCCAATCCACCTTATCACTAATACATTTCCCCAAAATAGCCTTAAAAGTCCCGTGCATCCGTTCTACGGTGCCATTGCTCTCGGGATGATATGGGGACGTTCGAATCTTCTCAATTCCTAACATCTCGCACAATTGCTTAACTACCTTCCCACAAAACTGGCTCCCCTGATCACTCAGTATCACTTCCGGTATGAACGGCCCATACTAACTGAGCCGTTTGAATCGATAGCTATCGATTTGGTAGGCCTTTTACCCAAAGGGAAGGGTGGGTGTCAATATCTATTGACATATGTGTGCTTAGCCACTAGGTGGCCTGAGGCAGTGCCTCTGAGGGGCATTACTGCTAAGGCTGTGTGTGATGGGTTGTGGTCCATCTTTTCTAGGACCTCAACTACCACGGGAGCCCGTCTGGGCTTGTGCTTGGTTCTCACTTGACACACTCTGCAACTTCCACAATGGTTCATAATATCCTTTGCCATTTCCGGCCATACAAAATACCTACTAATCATAGTACTCACTTTCTCAGCTCCCAAATGCCCATTCCTCTCGTGACCCAATTCTAACACCTTAACACGATAACTCTCGGGCAATACTAGAACATCTCGAAACTGTTCCTAAGTCACATACATTGATCTCACTAACACATTCTTCTTCCACTTAAATCCTCTCTCACACCTCTCCCAATTCTCTCCAATCTTTTAAACTTCTGTCACTCATTAATTCTTCCCGGAATCTATCTCCATCAGACCCCTCCCTTGGGCCTATCTCACCAGCCAACTTACATAGCTCAGCATCGTCATTACTCACAGGCAACCACTTATCAAGGGGGGTTGGGCATCCCTCCCCCGACATTTCACACTAATTCATCTCACTAGTTTTCGCCTGGGGCTCGTCTGGCATTGGTGAAACCTCCGCCTCATCCGCCCCATGGCCCTTCCCCACCTTACTCCCGACTTCAGGCATCATTAAGGGTTCAGGCTGGCTACTCACTCTCAACGCCGTTTCCGGCACACTATCACTCCCACTCTCGGGAGTAACTACACTCCACAAGTCACCCACGCATACATTCTCTTCACACTTATCTAACTACTCCCATAGGCTCCAACTTTTCAAAAAATGCTTCAAGGACAAACCACACCCGTTAATTACCACGCCCCTAATTAGCATATCCACACCCAAACCACACCCATATTAATTGGAATTTTATTTTTTATTATAAAGTACAGTTGCTTTTTTACACATAGTTAGTAGTTCTTCATTAAAAATAGCGTCATGACAGCATTCTTCACTATTGAACTTGATGGCCATTAAAGAAACTATTGTTGATTGTTTGAGAGTAGGTCGTTGATCAGTATGCACTTTTCTCAGCATGGAAAAACCCCTCTCACTGTCAGCATTTGAAGCAGGAATCGACATCAAACCTGACATCAGCCTCACCAGCAAAGAAAATCTCGGCTCTCCATCATAAAGTTTCATCTGACCAACCTCATACCAGAACCGTCCTGGTCTTGGCTTGTCATCTCCTGTAGCTGACTTGTACATTTCTACAGTAGGATGCTCAGTTGGAGATAGCTTGAAATCCATAAACTCGCTTCTAAGTGCATCAATGGATGCCGAATCAGCCAAATCTAACTGAGGAAAACGCTTTGCAAGTGTCTGAATAGTGGTAAAGTTGTAAGTACAGACCTTGTCAGGGTTTATAATGCCTAAGTCCTTCAAAATGGTGTCCCCAAATGGAAATTTTTTGAGCATTTTTTTCAATGAGGCCACATAAAAAGCCCGTACTGCTTGGTAGAAGGGTTTAGTATCAAATTCATCTTCCATTTCAGAGAGAACTGCCCATGTTGAGTCCCCCAATCCCAAATTCTCATCTTCTAGCTGGCTTGCACTTGCAAAGCTAAGCTTGCTGAGATCCTCACCCACCGCAGTTATGGACTCTGGCTTCAAGACATTGCTTGCATACAAACGAACTAGCCTAGACATTTCCATGTACAACTGACAAGTTGTATTCTGGGTTGACTTCTGAAATAGACGATTGAAACTATCCATTGATGGAAGAATGAAAGACAGAAAATAAAGAATAGGTTTAGTAAGAGGGTTTTCAAGCCGTTGTAAAATGTTGACCACTTTACTTGTCTCAGCCTCATTACAGGACTGAAAATAAGATATCAAACCATCAAACTGAGAAATATACCGACCAACACAACGCAATAGACTGAGCCACCGAGTAGTACAGTGCTTAAGAACTGTTTGAGGTTCACTTGTAAATAGAGAACACCAGAGGTCACAAAATTCTTGTTTCCTTTTACTGGAATGGTAGAAGTAATAAAATACATCTACAAACAATTGATCAATGTTAACAGGAAGCACTCCCATACCAGACTTCACAGCAAGATCTGCTAGATGGCAGATACAGCCCACATTGAACACATGAGTATACTGATTCCTTATTAGTTTCTGGACACCCGACCTTGTGCCTTTCATCACGTTAGTCGTGTCGGACATAAAAGCCAAACATTTGCTGAAATCTAGCCCATGATTGCTGAGAGACAACTTCAAGGCATCAAAGAGGTTACGGGCTGTATCCACATTTACAATGGGCATGTCAAGGAATCTAGTTCGAATGTCTCCCACACATGAATCAAAAACTCGGACGAGAATAATACAGGACTTGTCAGTCCTATCATTTGACTCATCTATCATGATAGAGAAAAATTTTGACATATCATTTATAGTTTTGGACAGAAAATGGGGACCCAAAGCTTCCTTGATGATTGCAGCGGTTTTTGTGTGACCACAGGCAAATTTTTTTGCTATGTTGGAATCTGGAAACATGCGACTAAAAAGTTTGGTGGCATGGTCACTGGTCTAGAATGAGAGATTATGTTTAGCCACAAACTGTGTCCACAGAGCTTCTGCTTCGATGACACCTTGAGATGCCTGAGGCTGGAAAAAAGTTTTCACAGACCTTGAAGAGCAGGCTGTGGCCATCTCTTGGTGATGCTTTCCACGTAAATGACTTCTCACATTACTGAGCCCACCGTTAGATATGCTAAAGTCTGATGCACAGTAAGTGCATCTTGCATACTCATCACCTGTATAACATGGAGATTAATGTGTTTATCTGAATAGCTAGAACTATGACATACATACCCTTGGAAGAAGCTCCAATTCCTGGAAACTGTTGAATCCAGCTCGGATCAAAATGACACTGTCGTTTGGGTTTCTTAGGCAGTGGAGGCCCAGGGAAAGAATCAGACATATCAAGACAAGTAGATCTAGCTAGAGGTCTGAGAACTGAGACTCAGTAAGCAGCAAGAAAGCTCTTCAGGCCTGACAAGTAAACAACTGGCACACAGTTATGTTGGCTAGCTAATAACTATAGCTACAGAAAATGCTGCTAATGGTGACAGTTTGTATAGCTAATACTTCTATACATGTCTTTGGTTAGCACTTAAGTGCAATGTGCATGCAAAGCACTGACCTTAAGATAAAGAGCAGCTGACCTTTGCAATGTGCATGCAAAGCACTGACCTTAAGATAAAGAGCAGCTGACCTTTGCAATGTGCATGCAAAGCACTGACCTTAAGATAAAGAGCAGCTGACCTTGCATAAACTCAACAGAGCATAATTATAACTACAACAACAGGTTTTGATAAAAAAGAAAAATACCATGTTATGGCAAGAAAACTTCAAGGACAAACAATAGGGCAGTACCAAACCCTTCAAGGACGAAGGACACAGTCCAAAAATTAAGGACTGTCCTTCGGATTCAAGGACAGTTGGAGCCTATGTACTCCTCCTCCTTCCTAACCATGCTCCTTGTCATGACATTCATTGTCACACTCTCCCGCTACATACTCTTGTATAGCACATCTATAAGCTTCAGACTCCTCTCCGTTTGTCAACGAAAAAGGAACAATACACGATACACCAGGCATCTCTTCATGGTAATCACCCCAATTCTTCACCACCCTGTTCTCAAGAAACATTTTACCGCTTTGAGGAAGTACCCTTCTGGTCAGTGCCATAGCTATGGCCAGAACTCCCTCGTCTAAACTCTTACAACCCTGACAGGTACCCTTTACAGTCCTCTGCATCCACTCTACAATACTACTTGCAGTCATCCCTTTGAAAGTTTCACTAGTTGCATCAAATAACTGATTCCCATATTTAATGGCAGTTTCTCCCGCTGCCTTCAATAAAACACCCTTCACCTCTGAATATTCTGACATCCCTTAATTGGGCCACCCTCACACACAATCGTTCAGGTAACCTAGGATACAGACGCTCCGCCCAACAATTTACCTCAATCTCACTCTCTCTCATGATCCTCTCAAATTTTTCTAAGTAAGCACCCAGCTCACATCCATCCATATAATACACCTAATCCCTTTAGCTACTCCTGCAACAATTATTTCCTTTCCCTAGCCTTGTCCTCCCCTTCTTTTCTAATTTTCCTATCTTCCTCCTCTCTTCTCCACTGAAGCTCCTCACTTCTCCTCCTTTCTTCCTCCTCTCTACGCCTAGCACACTCCTCATCTCTTCTCTGCTGCCTAATCTCTTCTTCTCTTCGCAACCTCTCTTCTAAGGCTCTCAGATCCGCTTCCTTCTGCCTTTGTCTTCTAGCCTCATCTTCCGCTCTTCTCTTCTCCCATGCAGCTTCCTCTCCTCTTCTCTTTTCCTCATTATCCTGTCTAATCCTCTCGTCTCTCTCTCCACTTCTCATCACGGTCTATCATTAACTTCGTTAGACTAGCTAAGTCCACTTCATTAACTTCATTAGACTAGCTAAGTCCACTTCATCACCCTTCCTTGCCATCTTCTTCCTATGTATTGGCACCTCCATCACCACCCTGTCCACCACACTGCCTACCTCACTTCCCTCTTCCTCTGACAGCACCTCTTCGGTATACCGCACTCCAGCGTGGGGTAGGAGAACCTCTCAGAGGCACTCGGCCTATGCGAGGGACGGTAGGGCTTATCCACTGTATCAACGGCAGGCAACCTCTTCGTGGCCGCCTTCTTCCCCTCCACCACCTGTCCAGGCCCTGACATAAGCCGGAGACCCAGACATCAGTCAAAGACCCTACAGACAACAGCACACACACAAAAGAAATATATAAAATAAATGATACGACTGGAGGACTTTTACAATAAATAAATTACAAAAATAACTCAAGATTTCAACTTCACACTTCCAGAAAAAAAATCACACCACACACAACTGGAGTTCAACTCCACCAAAATCTCAACAGGACGTTGGGGATCCTCGTTGGAGGGGTGATCCGTACATCGTATGATCCTCTGCCGTGGCAAGGTCAGTTCTTTCGTTCCTAATCCCGCTTTAAAGCGGGTGAAGACCGGTTGGCTTCTCCAAAAATTTTTTAATAATTACTTTATAGCTAGAACCTTCAGATTGCATACACAGGTGCCCAATGCATTGGAGAAGCATCTAAAATAGCTTTCAGCCAGGACTGCTTCGACAGTACCTCACAGCAGTTGCGTTTATTTCTTCCTCAGCAAAAAAAAACAAAAACAATGGTTCTCCGTCGAATTTAAAAAAAAGTTACCTTCTTGACAGCAGCTTCATTTATGGATCCAGTCATCTCCAGAGCTTTGTAGAAGCAGCGAAAAATTGCTTGAGCCCAGTAGCCTTCCATAACACATTGAAACACCGCTTCTTTGCCGACCAAGACTGCGGTTTGACTTACTGTCTTCTTATTTTTTTATAAAATCGCCAGTTCAACTGGGGGCCTCCCCATTACGTACAGTCTTAGATAATGCAACATCATAGGAAAAAAGTGAGCGTGTCGTGTAATCCAGGTAACTATGCAAAAAAAAAATTTTTTTCGAAGTCAGTTTGGAAAGATGGCGTCTACCAGTTACAGTGCTGTGGAAGTTTTAGACTTGCTTGATACTGACTCTAGCGACTCAGGATCAAGCGGAGAGGAGGAAGACGACATCTAGGGCTATAGGAGGCCCTGTATCAGGGTTGGTGGACCAGACCCCGTCAACTCTGATACTGACAATGGAAGTCAAGAAGATGATCGATGTAGGCTTGTCTTTCTCTTGTCTTTCTCTTCAAAACTAGCAGCTTCTGTTGTGGAAAAGACTTATTTATAGCTATATTGAGATAGAAAAAGCTGTTTAGTTATAATATATATATATTTCATTGAGTTTTGAGATTTGAAAGTGGGTTGTGGTTTGTTGAACAATTTCAAATTTTCAAAAATATTTATTATTTTTTTACCAGAATGTACTACTAGGATCAGATGTGTATGCAGTCACCAACCGGATTGTGAAGAGGGATTGTGAAGAGGACGCAGATGACGCAACAGGAGCAGAGTCTTCCAGTGATGAAGGAGAAGATGCTGGAGAAGATGCTCTGCCCCACCCCCCCTCCCAAACAAAAATCCTGTATGAAACTGCATACAATACATCATAAAGTTGCAATTATATAGGATCATGAATAATTTGTGGTTTGTATTACAAATATCTTTGTTGTTTGTGTTTTTGTGTATATGAAATTGTTTTGTAGTTGAGCTCAACGTCCGATGGCATATGTTCCTTGTGGACACTCATAGATGTCTCCTACATGATCACAATCAGCACCAAACACAACAAACAACATATTTTATTGTTAAACTAATATAATATTGGTATAAAATACATCAAACAATATTATTTCTATTTTTTTTTTTTTATGATGGGAAAAGAGGAATTTTTTGGGAAATTTTTTTTTTTTTTTTTAGTATTAGTAGAGGGCCTAAATATTATTCAATTTTCTCAATCAAAAATGAGGGGAATCCCAAACTCTTGGTCTATTTAGTGATATATGGTTGCTATGGGGTTTTCCCAGCCAGCATCGAGTTAAAAATATAAAACGGTAAAGCTCTATTCCGCGGTAGAAGATTAGATTTTTCCGCGTGCGTCCAAACAATTCGGGAACGAGAGGGTTAACTGAAGTGACCAATCGCCTCAAGCTCAAAGACAAGCCTGTCCAAGTTGAAAGTCCATGTAGTCAGGATGAGATTGACAATTTGTGGGAAAAGGTGCATGAAATTGATTCCTCTGTACAGAAGACAGATAGTAAGCAAGCACAGCCGTCCATAGCGATGTAACGGTTACTTTTAAAAAATAATAGAAAATATTTCTCTTCTTATTAAATGAAAACTGCTCATTTCTAGTTTTTACCTATGGGCTAAAAAATATTATATGAAGTAGTTCGTGAGAAAAAAATTGATGTCAATTACTCGGCCACTTTTGTATTATGTGGGAGACTAAGAGTTAAACGAGACCATGTTGATCTCAGTGGTCGTTCAGAATAATGTCTAGTCAGGTTTCTGTGTCTGGCAATTGTGTGAAGGTAGTACAGTCTTATGTTTGTGGATTTTATGCATATGTGCATGTCTGGGAACCTACAGTTGGTGAAGTACTAACCTTGAAGAGGGAGCCAACTAATAACAAGGACAGACTTGCAGTTGCCATCACGAAAGATGAGTGTTATTGGCCATATTCCTTTCATTCTGGCACCATTAGTGTCCTATTTTCTTATGAGAGCAGTGAACAAAGGGGTAATTGTCACAACAGGAAAGAAGGTTAGTCGTGGTGCTGGCATGGGATTGGAAGTTCCTTGCATCTACAGATTTTATGGACCAAAACTTTACATAGATAGACTGGAAGAGATGCTTCAGGATGATATAGCTCCTCGAGTGCTAAGAAACACTTCTGGACCATACTAGCTAAATTATTACTCACTGAATGATACTGACAAAGGGAGTCAAGAAGATGATCGAGGTAAGCTTGTCTTTCTCTTGAAAACTAGCAAGCTTCTGTTGTGGAAAGGACTTATTTATAGCTATATTGAGATAGAGAAAGCCTCATCTGCGTCCTCTTCACAATATCCAGTCGGTGACTGCATACACATCTGGTCCTAGTAGCACATGTGGTAAAAAAAATTAAATTTTTTTGAAAATTTGAAATTGTTCAAAATACCACAACCAACTTTCAAATCTCAAAACTCCATGAAATATATATATATATATATATATATTATAGCTAAACAGCAACAGGAGCAGAGTCTTCCAATGATAGGAGAAGATGCCGGACTGAGTCTTGAAACAGACGAAGAGGCAGCAGGTTCCAGTGATGACAAAGAGGAAGTGCATCCTGTACAGTCAGAGCCCCACCCCCCACCCCCCTCAAACAAAAATCCTGTATGAAACCGCATACAATACATAAAGTTGCAATTATATAGGATCATGAATAATTTGTTGTTTGCATTACAAATATCTTTGTTGTTTGTGTTTTTGTGGGTTTATGAAATTGTTTTGTAGTGGAGCTCTACATCCGATGGCATATGTTCCTTGTGGACACTCATTGATGTCTTCTACATGATCACAATCAGCACTTAGAGCTCCACTACAAAACAATTTCATAAACACAAAAACACAAACAACATATTTTATTGTTGAACTAATATAATATTGGTATAAAATACATTAAACAATATTATTTCTATTTTTTTTTTTTTTTATATTGATGGGAAAAGTAAAAAAATTTTGGGAAAAAAATTATTATTTTTGAATTATTAGTAGAGGGCCTAAATATTATTCAATTTTCTCAATCAAAAAATGAGGGGAATCCCAAACTCTTGGTCTATTTGAGCCATTTGATAGGAAAAGGGACTTTAGGGTGATTTCTTTAAAATTTGTTTTTTGCTGCCAAATTGTGCATGATTGTCTGCTGAATGTTCTAGGATAGTTAACTTATACAATTGTTGTAACATAACATTAATTTTCATTCTCAAGATATGAAATACACAATACAGATAACTGAGAAAATTGAGCTTCAAGTTTTGCAATGTTCAATGAACTAGTTCATTATGGAGAAGGACATGTAATGTCACGAAAATCAGGCCAAACATGTTCCCGAATCTTATCATAAAGATACTGCTTTCTTTCTGTTGTCATTCCAGCTGGTTGAAGAATTTTAGGAAGTTGGGCACGTTCAACTTGTTGAAGTGTTATCCCCCTTTTAAGTATATTAACCATTTTTTCTTCACCATCACACAAAGACTTACAGAAACTTTCCCTTTCATGCTATTACTAAATGTGAAATGTTGATACCTTGTAATACCTTGTATAGGCTTAAAGTAGTTGCCCAACATGCTGTCCCATTCTCTCCATTCCCAAGGATACATTTGAGCCATGTTACTTCGAGAAGAATTAGTTGCAAACTTCTCTCAATTGTTGCACTGTATCAACTTCACTTCTTCGATAACATTTTTTTAAGGGTGCTGGCACATCGGATACGTATCCGCCCACGCAAACTCATTAGCTAAACCAATTATGTTGCTATGGCCCAAGTTTATATACTTTCTATTCTTTGCTGCCTGCTCTATACAGCGGACTGTGAAGTGAACCCTTCCAGAAGCAAGCTTACCTGAAATTGGACTCCTACGGCAAGAAACACGGAAGGCATGAGCCCTCCAATTTCACACCCTACAGAGGGAGCTACAGTTGGCAGTTCAAGGCTACAGAGCCCGTCTCAGCATTCTACGGACCTTGGAGCTCAAGCCCGACAAATTTACAGAAGCTTTTTCCGATTCACAATTACTTTTCTAATTATGCACTGCAGTAGTTCTTTCATGACAAACTTTGACGCTTTACTTCCGTTGTGTACCTTTATTACGTAATTTCTCTCTGTAACTTTATTTGTTGTAGGCTTGTGTAACTCTGTTCCAAATTTAGAACGACTCTGATACGTCATTCTGTAGTTTTGGCAAGAAATAGCTTGCAGAAGCTATAAGTAATGGTACGCATACTTTATTCCATAACAGCCCCTCCCTTTCGGGCGGTTAAGGAATACGCGCATTTTGCTGTCAATGAAATCTTTCGTTATTGAGTGGCTCTGAAAAGAGCCGGTTTGGAAAAAATAAATAAAGCACGGTATAACAACGAATGGGAGAAGGCGGCGAACATCTGGGGCAGCAGACTGAACGGGAACTGAGCGCCTTGAACAGCTTCTCGCCGAGCGGCTTGCTTCTGACTCCCCTCTTCTTCAGGCCCTCATGAAAGTCGTCCTTAGTACGGCTGGTTCGGTGGAGAAGTGATAGGCTCTGGTAGTCGAAGCCCTCAGTAACAAGCTTCTTGGCTTGTGTTGGTGTGACACTGGGTTTTCCTAAGGACCTGGTGAGTGCTGCTGCTTTGATAAACAGAGTCTTCTGGGAAAGCCACTTCTTCCGTTGCATCTGAGGAGTCAGAATGGAGAGTTCCTTCAAACAGCCACTCAGTGATGGATGCAGCAAAACTCTCTCAAGTGCCAGTACATCGGGAAGAGCTCTGTGTGCACCTAAGGTAAAAACAACAGTGATAGCAATAACAATAACACAATAATAATAATAATACTAGTATTTGTATTAATAGTTGTAGTAATAGTAGTAGTAGTAATGGCAGTAGTAGTAATAATAATGATAAAAATGATAATAATAATGATAATATTGCCCACCCACCCCCAGGCACTCTCCGGGATAACAATAATAATAATAATATAATAATCTTATTATAGCTTATACTTTCAATGTCAACTCCAATAATTTTCTGGTGGAGTTTTCCCATGCTAAGTGATGTTCCCTGCAGCACCTCTTCCCCGTCCTTCTTCATCTAAATAAAATTATTAATTAGAGACTGCAATAATTTTTAATGGAATATATTTATACCTTCCGCAATACTGGTAGTGTGTCACAGAAGTGGACATTGTTTGGAAAGTTGAGAGTTGCCAACTCACTGCGCCGTTCAACTTCCGCAAACAAAATGGGGAAGTCAAAAGCAGATCCGTTGTGTGCTACCAAGACTGATGTATGTACATAAATTAAAAATAAATAAATGAATAAAAAGAGGGGGTAATACTTTTGCATACCCGGATAGTGAGGAATCCCTGTTTTTTCACTGACTAGAGTGGTATTACTTGCAATCCACTCTAAAAATTGTGGCAACACAACAGACAGTGGCCGTTCACTCCTTAACAGATTGGAGGTGATGCCTGTTATCCTCGAAACTAATTATATAACAAATCACAATTACAACTCTAATTATTTATAATGTATTTATAGAATACCCGGAGCAGAAATGTTTCGGCTGGTCCGAACCAGAGAGGAATAAGTTGGATTGGGGACTGAAACACGAGGTTGGATCACCTTGGCACCCAAATCGGTTAAGTGGTCAGAGTAGATGCTAAGCCCTGTCGTCTCACAGTCGTACAATATGAGAAGGGGACGAGACTCGCTGACGTCACCACTTGACTCATCCTCGTCGTCCTGTTCAGCAGCATCGTCAGCCGTGTACTGAAGCTCAGAATCCAGAACATTTGTAGATGTGTCAATTGCTGATTCAGTTTTGTCAGCTTCTCCCTGCCCATCTCCAACATATTCACCAGTCACACATCCAACACCTCTCAGTGTCCCCATTACTGCCTTCTCCTGCTCATGACGAATCTTCTTCTTTTTCTTTGTAAGTTTCTATAAGTTTAGTGGTAATAACACAAATGAAAAAAGAAATCGGTAAGAATAGTGAAGGAGTGGTAAGAGATCTAACCTAAATACATGTAAAACACACCATTATTGGAAACAACTACATATCACTCAAAATTATGTGGACAAAAGATAGTGGCAAATATTCAAAAATTTGTCATAATTCATACTAAATACATACATATTCTTCAATAAACAAATAAAGCTAATAACCTTTTTTCCAGGTGTTTCGCACTTGACCTCTGAACTTGGTCATCTGTCCAATTCTTCTGGTCCTTGAGAATGGCAGCCACTGCAGTTGTTGGCACATCCACTCCCATGCGCATTAGGCACAACAGCTTCCATACAGGACCTATGTTCTATTAGTCAACACATATTATTTTATATTACCTCATAGGCTTATGTATTTTGTACAAGTTGTATACTTTGTGACAAATGGCCATGTTGGTTTTGCAGGCGTAATGCACTGGACCAAGATCAGTACGTTTGTCTCGATACACCAGTGCCATGCCATGAAAACCCTCAACGGTGTTGGTTGTCAACCTGCCACGATCCGAAACATAGTCCTGAGGCCGAGCAGCCATCTCTGCAATGAGAGCTTCAAATCCAGCAACCTGTTCCTTGCAGGTGAACCCATTATCCGTTGTGTACGGAGTACCATCAGAATTGAACTAATTTAATAATAATAATGATAATAATAGTAATAACAATTATAATGATAATGATGATGATAATAATAATAATAATAATAATAATAATAATAATTACAGTAATGATAACAAGAATTTCTTTGTAATTTACCTTTGAGTGATGACACCATTTTGATGTGTGGTCTTGTTCACAGTAGTGGTTGACAAAGTTGCGAATGGCTTCTGAAAAAGTCTTCAGGGGGTCCTCAGCGGATGTCACTTCATCTGAAGATATCAGATTGCTGAGCGCAGTCTTGCAAGAATTTAGCAAGCTCTCTGTCATTCTCTTGCAGTGGAAATTTGCTGCTTTACACTGACATTGCAAGAATAGGTAAATATGAATTATGTAGTCAATAATAATAATTGCTTCGTACCTCACACTTAGTCTTTATTTTTTCAAGGTTTTTGTGCAGAGTCTTTGCACAGTGGTTGTGACAGTACCGTAATCGCTGTAATTCAAGCGCCACCATAATTCAAGCGCCGCCCAGACGTAGGAAGCATTTTACAGGCCTTATTGAAAGCGCCACTCCTCTTACAAAATTATTTTTACCTGGCGCTTAATTGATTAGGACCCACGTGGTGATTTCGCCGACTATTTTGGTGAGCCGCCGTAATGTCCCAGAAATCACTGAGAAGATTCGTTCATCCTACAGCTGAGCCTCTACCTGTGATATGTAGGCCTAAAACCACTACTACACCAGTTCCAAAGCGCGGAGTAGGTAGACCAAGGAAATTTCAAGTTTGTGTTGATTCTGAGCCTACTGACCCTCCTGTGACAAGGTCTCCTACTGGTTGTGTCTCTTCCACTGAGTCCATTATACCTCCTGATCCTGTTGCACCTCCTATATGTCCTGTGGTGCCCCATGCTGGGCCCTCCACTTCAACTGGAAAAGCACCAGGTAATAAAACTATTCGATCAAGGTATTCTTCTGCCCAGAAAAAGAAGGTAGCACAGTATGCCCGATTTCATGGGGGTAGAGCTGCCTCTAGACATTATAAAATCCATCACAAAAATGTACAGAGATGGCTTAAAAGTGAGCTTGATGTTATCAAAACCCGATGCCGTGCTAAGCGATGTAATAAAAAGGGTCAGGGGAGAAAATTGTCTTACCCACCTGAAATTGATTTGAAGCTGCTACAGTGGGTTTTGGAACAACGAGAAGAGAAGCAGATGCCAGTATCATCTCATGCTATTAAACTTAAAGCTTTAAGTTTAATAAAAGCAGTCTTGCCTAATTTTAAAGCCTCTGATGGGTGGGTTAAGGGGTTTATGAGACGACACAACCTTGTATTAAGGGCCAAGACATCCATTGCTCAACAGCTACCAAAAGATTTGGAAAGCAAAATTAGTGAATTCAGGAGACAGGTCAACCATGTTAGACAAAGTGGAAATTTCCCTTATGAGCTAATTGGAAATATGGATGAGACCCCAGTGTATATGGACATGGTTCCCTCCAAGACAGTAGATGTAAAGGGGAAGAAAACTGTCAAGATAAGGACAACTAAGTCAGAAAAATGCAGAGTTACAGCTGTTCTTTCATGCACAGCTGCAGGGAATATGTTACCTCCCATGATTATTTTCAAAGGCACAACCCATAAATCAGTAGCAGGTGTGAAGGGGTCTAATGACACACTTGTTAAGTATCAAAAAAAGGCTTGGATGGATGAAAAGTTGATGCTTACCTGGATATCAGAAATTTGGGTTAAGCTTACTAAGAAGAAGCCATCCCTACTTTTTTTGGATACTTTTAGTGCTCATTTGACTGACCAGGTAAAGACGGCATTTAAACAATCAAACACCACTGTTATTGTTATCCCAGGTGGTTGTACTTCAATCCTGCAACCCCTTGATGTTAGTATAAACAAACCTATTAAGGGGCATTTAAGAAATTCGTGGGTTGAATACATGTTAGAACATTCCTGTGATGAATTGGTAAAACGTCCAAGTAAGCAACTGATAGTTGATTGGATAGAGGAGGCCAACACAATCTTGAACTCAAATTTGAGTATTGTGAAGAAGTCATTTTTAGTCACTGGAATTTCCAATGCTCTTGGCGGAGAAGAAAATGAGTTAGTCAGAAATGACAATATCAGAAAGGAAATAGAGGATATTATTGTGGAAGTTTTTGGGGAAGAAACAATGGGTTTTCAGCCAAACCAGACAGATCGTGATCCTTTCGATAGTTCAGAATCAGAAGAATCAGAAGAATCAATGAGTAGTGAAGACTTCCATGGTGCTGAAGGTGAAGAAGCTACTCCTATTCTTCCTGGTCTTGCTGAATACCTAGGTGTTGACAGTGACTCTATTTGCTCCCCAGAATATGAACCACTATCTGATTTCGATATATAGTTTTTTTTATCACTTCCCCACCATTATTATGAACATTTATCATTTACACAGCTAACATTACATTCCACAATACGGACATGGTGATAACCTTATTTCATCTTTTTATTGTATCATACAATCAATGATATGTACTTTTATCATGATCTTGACCTAGTTGTAAAAGTTCTATGTCCATGCTCTTTAACAATTGCCTGAGCTTGCTCTCAAATTGCTTTTTTCCCCTGAGGGTATAAATGCAAGGGATTTCCAGTCCACCTTGAAGTAGTGGAGACCTTTGCCTTCTCCCCATTATTCTACAAGAGATTTCACCTCCTCTTTCAATAAAGAACCAAAATATCTGAGATAGCTCCCTGGGCACATGTCCAACTATAAGATCATTGTTTATAATAGCAACAGCATATTGGTCCTCTGCATTACCACGTTCTTGCTGTACTGAATGTTCATCATTCACCACTGGTGTCCAAATAAACTTGTAGATGTGAAATCCCCTCACAACACTTCCAAAAGAAACTCTAAAGTTAGCAGAACTGGAAGCCATTTTGAAGCCGCGCTGACTCGTCTAGATTTTGATGCTATTATTAAGCGCCACCGTAATTCAGGCGCCACACCTAACGGAAGTGTAATTTTTCGGCCTTTGTGTATGCGCCAGTCACAGTGATATTTATTTTTTTGTGGCGCTTGAATTACAGCGATTACGGTATGTCAACGTTCCCTCAGGGAAGTAATGGCAAAATGTGGCATTTACTGACGAGTCTTTGTCTGTCACCAACTCATGAATAGAAAAACCATCTTGCTTGCTCTTTCCAAGCAGCTCATCCAGCATATCAGTCTCTGCTCCTGCTGATGTGCCACCCCAGTTACTGCCTTTCCCTCTCTTAGTCCGATGGGTGAAGTATGCAATTTTACCGGAAGTAAAATCATGAAGTGTGGCCGACGAATTGTTTGAGTAATGCCCTCTGGTGAGGTAGAATCCATCGAACGTTGCCATCCACTGAATAGCATCTCCCCGGTCCCGGACGTCCTCTCGCACCCTCTCACAAGACCACTCAGCCAGATCACTGACATGACCTTCCAGCTTCTGAATGATCCTATGCCACTGAGTGCTTGAGCAACTGGGCAGACCTAGCAGACTACTCAGGCGAGCGTAATCAGCGTACAAATGACCACTGATCAGAAACGATAATACTGGATAGTACTGTTTCCATGAACAGCTAGAATGGTGCATCTGAAGGCTGGCGGAATGACAAAAACTGACTGTGCCAGTAGATGTGCATGTTGAAATCATGTCATCGTGAGGAAACTTGATGTCATCACAGAGCAGGGACAAGCGATCTATCAAGTCATCTTTGAGGGTGCTATCAAACTCCCCTGCAAATAAGCCATCGTCATCCTCCATGAACTCGGTATCATCCAAGTTGGAAACTGTAAGTGTTAGTAAAAAATTAGATTTAAAAAGTATTATTATTATTATTATTAACTTATTTTTACGATTATATTTATTGATTGATGAATTGATTTATAAGAATAGATCTACAAATGGACATAAGCCAGAAGGCACAGACGAACCTGCACTGAGGGGCACAGATGGACCTGCGCTGAGGGGCACAGACGGACCTGCGCTGAGGGGCACAGACGGACCTGCGCTGAGGGGCACAGACGGACCTGCGCTGAGGGGCACAGACGGACCTGCGCTGAGGGGCACAGACGGACCTGTGCGGAAGGGCAGACGGACCTGTGCTGAGGGGCACACACGGACCTGTGCGGAGGAGCACAGACGGACCTGCGCTGAGGGGCACAGATGGACCTGCACTGAGGGGCACAGACGGACCTGCGCTGAGGGGCACAGACAGACCTGCGCTGAGGGGCACAGATGGACCTGCGCTGAGGGGCACAGACAGACCTTCACTAAGGGGCACAGACGGACCTGCGCTGAGGGGCACAGACGGACCTGCGCTGGGGGGCACAGACGGACCTGCGCTGGGGGGCACAGACAGACCTGCGCTGGGGGGCACAGACGGACCTGCGCTGGAGGGCACAGACAGATTTCTGTCACCTCCATCATGACTAACCAACTCGGGACCTGTACAATATTATAGATGAGACTATACATCAGATTTATCAACAAAAAAACATGTAATTTTTTGCTGCGAAAAAAAAAAGAATAAATTGTAGACTAAAAACAAAAATATTTATTATGATATACAACCATGCACCATTATTTTTTGTGTGCCATACACTACATGGAATATATTTATTAAGTATACTGTATATATTTAGAATGATTCAAAACATGACTGTTGACAGATTGTATTCTGTAACTATGATGTTCAAAATATCAATGTTATCATGTTTTGCTATAGGTACCTCTACTGGAGTAGCATATTTTCTTCTGCCTTGCTGCAGAAAGCTGTTGCTTCCTCTTTGTGCCTGTTCTGCTAGCCATACCAACCACAATTAGATACAGGCCACGAGCCTCTGCTTTGATAATGCAATAAAAGCCACGAGATCGCCAACTATAATTTTCGAGGTTGTAGGCGGGATTGTGTGCGCGCGTTTCTTTAAGCCCAACCACAGGCTACAACTCCGTGGTTTGGCAGCTCAATTGGGTCAATTAACAGTGCACGCGCGTTGCTATGTGCCAGCACCCTTAAGAGACCAAAGTTGCCATCCACAAAGCACCTTGTATGGCCAACAAGCATGAAAGATAGGGTAATTTTTTTATTCAGTCCGGTTACAAGCCTCCAGGCCAAATAGCCGATAACTGTGCGGTTTTTATTCTGACCGACACAGTTATCAGCATGGAAATGCAACTCCGGTTCATGGCCAGAGTGGATCTCAAGGAAGTGATGCAACATGGATACAACAGAATTTGAACCGTGTGAATTAGTTCCATTAGAGCCAATAGTCTGTGATTCATCAAACATGTAATTCATTTGAATATTAGTTGAATCACTACAAATGCCAAATATTTGTACTTTCAAAGGTACTTTAAAGAACAATGGACCAACCTGTCTGGAATGGTAAGGAACCTGAAGCATTTGGGAAAAATCAAAAGTATAATGCCCATAATCAGAGGGAGATGCTGATGATGATTGTAATTTTTCTTGTGCCTTTTTAATGCTAGCAAGATAATAATTATGTTCCTTCTGTGCATTAGTCACATGTTCCTTAAATTTGCTAGATAAATCAATTTTTTCTGATTCAACTACAGCATTCTTTATTAGCACTCGAAAATTTTCACAGTAATGACACACATCAGTACGGGGAGTCATGAACTTGATATGAGGTAAAACTTTGTGCCAAATACTTACAAAAGCATGATATTTGGCTGCTTGTTTACCAGCTGAAATGCATGCTTCAGTATATATCTGATGAACAACTTTGTAACCTTCTCTAGCAGGCAGATAAATTGGTGAAACTTCTGCCCTTCCTCTACCAGCAGCTGGTTGTGGTAAGCCAAAAATTTGGGAGTAATTTGCTATAAAGTCAACAATATTCTTAGTCGCATTAGTAAGTTAGGGCTATCATGCTCATTACAGTTAGCTCTAGAAAATAGCTGTACTGGCATCAAATTCATTATCAGTACCTGCATCTTCAATATCAGAATCTTCAGTAGAAAAAAGAGAAGCTGATGTACAGAACAGAACTAAGAACTGACTCACAAAGAATCCAACATGACTTTTATACTAGATACACGCTAACACACAAGCTCTGTTCATGACACCTATAAACATGTCTTCTGCACAACCAACTCGTGACTCTACAATCATGCAACAAACAACTCATGATCGTTTCTATGTACACACACAGTCATGCAACAAACAACTCGTGATTGTTTCTATGTACACACACAATGTTCATTATCCTCTCTTCTTCTTTATTCATGTGGGAACTCCCACACACGTGTTTCTGCCTGTTCTGCAGTTTCCTTGTAGATTT
>WLWD01002544.1_pt1 | contig 84927 bp, 51 predicted proteins | sample 6712731 | NCBI WGS metagenome assembly WLWD01 (sample SAMN12718690, study PRJNA576275) | sponge metagenome | isolation source: marine sponge | host: Mycale hentscheli | place: New Zealand: South Island, Marlborough, Capsize Point | collected 2014-11-01
CTCTGCAGGTGTACGTCGTCAGTCGGTGGCAGCTCGTATGTAGTGCGCATGCGTTCTCGTGAAGTTACAAGCGCACTTGCGTAGCAACGTCGGGATCCCGTCTGAGAAGAGCCGCTGTCATGGACGAAGTAAAACTAATCCAGGCGGTTAGAAGTCATGAATGTCTGTGGAAAGGTAGTTCTAAATCATATAAAGACAGCAAATCACGGGAAGAAGCTTGGAATTCTGTGACTGCGGAGGTAGGGGGTTAAGTTACTAAGAAAGTCGTAGGTTTTTTTGTTGATGCATTTTTTTTTTAATAGATGGGAGAAACTTCGCTTGAAGATTGTACTCGAAAATGGAAAAACCTTAGAGATCAATTTGTAAAGCAGTTGAAGAAAGAGGGAAAGGTTGGGAAAAGAAAACGAGGAGCTACTAATGAACCTTATATATCAAAATGGAGACATTTTGAAACTATGAAGTTCTTAACTGACAGTGTCAGACCTAAAGAGTAAGTTTTTATAGTAAGAAGTGAAAATATGATGAAAGAATATTTGCTAACTTAACTGTTACTATTGTTAGCAGGACTGCTATAGAAGATTCTGATTCCCCAGTTGAAGAGCAAAAGATAAATGAATTCAGCAAGGAAAATGGAGATGGTATTGAGAGGTAAACAAAATATAATAGACTAAAGTTATTGTCTGAATATCATTTGTTTTAGCTATGTGCTCTAATACAACATTAGTGAGCAAGTCCAGTGCAGATAAGTGTAGTTTATATATCAAAATAATTCACCATTTTCTGGGAAAAATATAATCAACTTGAAACTAGGCCCTGGACCAGCCTGCCAGAATTCTGGTGGCTGTTTCATTCTACTCATCTCTGGTCACTCCTCCAGTCCTACCTCATGTGGTGTATGCCCTTTGCAACATCAATGTTCAGCTCTGTTAAAATATAATATGTTCTAAGGTATGTACCGTAGACGTGGGTTGTTAAGCACCCTTTCTTCCTTTCTTTGTTAAGCACCCTTTTTTTGTTAACCCCTTTACCGCATAACAACCGTACGGCGGTCCGAAGTAATACCCCGGGAAAAATTATTGTTTATTCTCATCTGCAGTACCTTATTCGAACTTATTAGTTAGCAAGTGATTTTTAAACTCCTTGCAGCAGTATCTCTAAGGCTACAGTGCAAACATTGAGGTAGCTTTCGCAGTCCGAGTTTTGGCATATTCAAAATGGCGACTGGGCGGTCAGTTGTTGAGGTAATAGACCTTAATTAACAGCAACTATAGCTATTTAAATGATTAAATCTAGTAAACGAGAGGGTGCAGAAGATATTTATACCTACGGAAGCCATACAACAACAAATAGAGAGTTGTTCTGTGAAGGAATCCAGGCATTTGACTACAGTAAGGCAGCTGTAAAGAATTTCATGAGCATGAAATAGAAATACTGCACTTGGAACTAGTTACAGACCATTTAGTTTAAGCACTTTTTTTTTTATAAGCACCGCTATTCTTACTGGATTTTAGCACTTTTTATTAAGCACTCCACACATCTCGCCTGCTACTGATAGATGGTCAGCCTCAGTTTTTAGGCTATCATTTGCTGTTAAGCGCCCATTTCCATTCCGTTTGGAGTCATAAGCGGGGGGCGGGGGGCTTAAAAACCCGAGTCTATGGGTATGTGAGATATGGCATCCCTTTCTATTAATCAATTTAAAAACATCCAAGACAAATGTGAAACAAGTAGCTACATGGTATTTAGTGAGGATGTATAAGTTTGCATCATTAGTTTAGTGAAAGTAATGGGCCGGCAAGAGACAGTTAGCAATCTAGATAACTTCCTTATTTTGTCACATTATTGACCAATTGAAACATGAAAGTATGTAGCTGCAACTGAGGAAATATTGCTCTTACTGCTCAGGACCCAGTTGTGTGGTGTAAATGACGTGTGGTGTAAACAACGTGCAATTTACCTTCCACATTGGTAAAAAAAATAAGCAGTATATAAAAAAAAAAAATAAGTGAATAAGTGTTGTTTTAACTTGCTTTAAAAATCATTTCCTGCTAAATATCGGGCACTATTGACGATTATAGGTTTATTGATTATGGTCAGGTTTATTAATAGTAATTGTGGCTAACTACATGCTGCTTGTCTGCCTGCTAGCTGATATAGACTCAGGGATTGCAAATTTGTTGAGAAAACCAGCTGCAATTCATTATTATTCAGTGTTATTCTATCACTTTTATGGGTCAGGCAACAAAATCAGGTTTGTATGGCGATTAACTTTGTTATATTTCTATATTTTGATTATATTATATCTGTAGTACTATTTTTATCAATAAATGAATAAAAAGAATCTGTATAACCCTCAGCGCATATGCGCGAGAGGGCTATAACAGTCGTCCTGTTTGTTTATCTGTCTTTCACGGTCTGATTTTGGAGATTACTGATGGTTTTCCGTGAAGTTTTTCGGGCTTGGAGTTCACGTTGAACAACTGGTAAGTGTCCCTTTCAAGTTTAACTTCTCTTATGAAGACATCATTTACATCTACCTTTTTCATTGCATGAGCTTAATACCTGGTATTAAGTATATACCAAATATGTTATTCTTTTTGTCTGAGAAATAATTCTGTAAGAGCTAGCTAGTCAAAGTGTATTGTAGCACTAACGGTTCACACCTTTGGTGCTTCGTTTATTTAGTATAGTCATTTTGATTGACTTAGCTGATTAAATGAAACTCACTGCATTTTCATTTTAGTTCTACCCACATAAGTGACAAGTCTCCAGCCAGGGCATCCCAATCTGCTTCACCAGTACAATTCTATGAAGATAAAAAGAGAAAGCTTGAAGATTATTTAGATGTCATTCAGTATCATGTCAACTTTCTGGCTCAGCAGATTGGTTCAAGGAGTGCAGATTCTTCCAACCCTGAGCGTTACTTTGGCATGGAAGTTGCGGAACGACTAAACAATATGAGCTGTAAATCAAAGGCAATGGCAAAGTTGAGAATACAGGAGGTTTTATATGACGTTGAGTTCAGTGCAGAGAAGTCAGCGTAAACATTCATAATACGTTCAACATTTTTTTGTTTGTTGGAATAGCTATGATATAAATATTAGCTATAACCATTTCATTTATAAATATATTACAGGCGAGGTTTCTATTTATGAATTATTCAAACAGCATGTAGATTGGTAAATAGTATAGCAATTTAGTAAGCCATGGCGCACGCCACTGTGTCTTGATTAATCTGTGTATATGAGAAATTTCTCAAGTTTTTCAGATTTTGAACAAGGAATTATAGTAAGTAGCTTGGAATTATAGTAAGTATCTTGGAATTAGGCATAGTTTTCAGTTTAGCATACAGCTCCATAGCTATCCCGTACAGCTGACAGTACTTTAATAAATATCGTTTAAGAGATCTAATTAAAGTGACTGAATTTAGGAAACCCTGATGAAGTATGAATATTTTATTGCTTGTCTAACTTTGTAGAGCACACATCAATTTGGTCATAATGAAAGCATGTCATTGCCAAAATTATTATTATGATTTTAATTTAGCTTGCTAATTGTGTAATAGGACATGAAGGTCATAATGTTCTCTGTGATACAGTCCCCAGTCCTTTTACGTTCTGTTGGTTGATACATCAGATAGCTCTTCTATAATAAGCTGTTGTCAATACAATGGGGTGCAATCAGCTGTGTTTTGCTTTCACTTTGATTCTTCCCACTACTTCAGTTGAATGCATGCATGAATTATCAGAAGCCAATCATAATAGCTTTAACTATTGTATCTGCTTTTGTTACAATGTTTTCATAACCACACTAGTTGGTAGGATATACATAATACACTGTGAGCTGGTTTAGGAAAATGGTACTAACCACTGACATCATTAAAATTTTCTGATTTGATAAAATCCAAACCTCATAAACCAGCTATTTTCCATGCAAAAAAAGGGCAGGGCAGAGAGGAGGGAGAACGTTTGTTACTTTTGCCAGGTTTTTGTGAAACTGTCCTGAAATATAGATGCAACCAATTAAGCGACAAGAATGATGTACACATCACTCATATCATTGACCCAATTCTATTGCTTTGTCTTATTTTGCAAATATGTGCTCAGTAGTAAAATTCGTGTGGGGGTGAAAGGATTCTGCCTGAGTAAATGTATAGTTAGGTGCTGCCTTGGAGGTAACTACTGTTTTAGGGTCATGAAGGTCTAGGTTGCAGTGTCCCGAGCGCAGCAAGGGCACTACTTAGGGCCTTCATGACCCTAAAAATGGTAGTTTATGATGGCTGCGCAGCGCCTAACTAATTTAGAACGTAGCGACTGCTCCTAACAACGGGACACTAAGTGCAATCGGAGGGACACTAAGTTAACAGTGTCCCTCTTTGAAGGACCTAAGCAGTTTAGAGTTCCTCTGTCACAATACAAAAAAAGTTCAGTATCTATGTTCTAATTTCGTTTATAAAACACTTGAGCTCGATTTCCAATAATACACACAAATGTTTTCATCACAAGTGATCAGTTGTAACCTTTTTCCCAAAGGCTTGTTGAATAGGTTTTCCCTTAGTGGTTGGTTGTTTTGAAACACATCCATTAGAGGAATGTGTTGTCTCTAACGGCATAATAAGACCATAGCTCCACTAACTGAGTTGACAGTGTATGTAAGGCTGAGATGAAAATCAAGAAAAGTGGACTGTTCTGTCTGTATCTGCTATGCTGGCTATTGCAGGCCTCTCAAGCTTACCTTCAAACATACTGTATCACCAACAACAAGAAAAGTTGGATCGATGAAGCATGCAACTCTTCAGCCATTTCAATGAGAAAATTGAGTAATACCCAAATGGAATCTAGCACTAATATCATATTCTTACCTGGAACTTACATACTTAATTTTCGCTGGGAATTTTACAATGTAAGTTTTATTCAGATTAAGTCTAGTGAATCAGACTCATATGCTAAAATTACATGCAAAGAAGAAGGAATTCTACTTTTTCGAAATTCTTGTAATGTGAAAATTTCAAACTTGGAATTAATAAACTGTAACTTTGCACGTGAAACTATTCCGAAAAAGGTGTATGGATTGATTGTGAATGTTATGCCATCACTGTATATTATACTTGGGTGCAATTTTACTATAAATGGCATTACCATCACTAATACAACTACAGGGTTCTCCATTGTAGATGTAAGTGGAGATGTACTACTGAATAATGTCCAAGTCTATGGTCAATATAGTTCAAGAAACCAAATAGATTCTTTTTCTGGCAATTTGATTTTGTACACTAGAACGATATATAAATCACATTTGGCTATATCAGGTATGTATGTTTCAAATTGTGGAATAATGAACATTACGGTGAGCAAAAGGCCATATATTACACCTTCAGGTTTGACACTTCTTTTTAATTCCACTGAAGTATCAGCAACTATTCAGGATTCTTCCTTTGTTGGCAATAAAGGACAGCTAGGTGGGAACATAATGCTTGTGTTATTCAACATTAAGTCTTCTGCTGATAGCTTCGTTGTGTCATTTGTTAATGCAACTCTTAAAAATGGAGTAGCAGCCTATGGTGGAGGATTGTTCATTACCTTTGCACGATCTTTTTACCCCAAGCCAAATCTTATCGATTTGCAATATAACTACGCCTTTGAGCTTGACAATTGCATATTTAACGATAACCATGCACTGAGGGGTGGTGGTGGTCTCTACATTCAGTGGGACAAGTCTATGATTTTCAATGGTACATACCATGCACAAATTAGAAATTCATCATTTATTGGTAACTCCTTGAGCCACACTGGAGCAGGCGTGGCCTTGCACTTCAATGTGTATGTCAATTCACCCACTGACCATGAGCACAAACATCCAAAATTTTACGTCGAAATGGATTTGAAAAATTGCTATTTTACATACCATCAAAGAAATGATAACCATTCTCAAAGTGGTGTTATATTTGCAAACTCTGCTAGGGTGATGCTGGATTCTGTGGTTATTTCCCATAACGGTTTTAGCGGGATACTAGCGATTGGGTCTGAGGTCACATTTTTGGGGTCTTCAACTATCACAAACAATTCTGCCATAACTGGAGGTGGAATTAGACTCTGCTCAAGTTCCTTAATGTATTTTAGTAATAATTCAGAGCTGCTTATATCAAGAAACAAAGCTGGGACGATAGGTGGGGGTATAGCAGTGGATAATAGGTGCCTTGTAGAAATGCCCATGTGTTTCTATCAGTTTGTGTGGAAAAAACCAAGCATGAACATTGATATAACAAATTTAAATGTCAATATTACTTTGTCAGAAAACCAGGCAAGTATAGCAGGACACAATCTTTATGGAGGATCTATTGATTATTGTTTCTTTTATTTCATTAAAAGAATACAAATCACGGACCGTTTTCTACATACTAAACCTGACAACAGTATCACACATCCTTCTTCTGTGGCTTCCAACCCTCAGCATGTCTGCCTAGTAGATGAGTCAAACTTCACATGTGTAAAGAAGAAACAAGGCATGTCTATTTTTCCTGGACAAACAGTGAAACTGAAAGTCAGAGTTGTTGGGCAGAGTAATGGTTCAGTGCCAGGTATTATTCATATAGACTATCCACAAGGCACGGTTTTGCTGTCAGGCAATGATAAAAAAGCTGTGAATCTGTCTGGAGAATATGTGGAGTTTCAGCTTGCTAGTAACACCTTTCCAGCAAATTATGAAGAACAGTATTTCACCTTTCACGTTGGAGTGGGAAGTAGTTTTGTAATATTCACTGAACAGTCCCGATTTCCTCCAGCAGAAATTTATTTTCGCTTCATTCCATGTCCTAATGGCTTTGCATTGATTCCACAAAATGGCTCTAATATAATATTATGTGATTGCAAAAAACTGTTTCCCAACTTCATCAAAAAATGTAGGCTGGACGATAAAGCTGCTCTCATTTCCAAGAATGACAATGCCTGGATTGGGATTAAAAAAATCAGAGGTCACCAGATGTTCCTGAGCGCGAAATGTCCCCTTGACTACTGCAACCACACTTACTCTCAAGTATCATTGGCAGACTCCAAGCAAGACATGCAGTGTAAGTACAATCGAGTGGGTATATTGTGTGGGTCTTGTCCCAGTGGCTGGAGTATGATGTTCGGAACATTGCAATGTAATCAACACTGCTCCAACCTCAGCATCCTGCTTGTGATTCCTATTCTGCTGGCTGGACTACTGCTGTTCATTCTGGCAAGTTACTTGGATATTACTGTGACTGGTGGAACTATCAATGGAATGATATTCTACGCTAATATTTTACAAGCTTACCAAGTTGATTTGCTTGTAAAGCATCCCATAAAGTATCTCTCGACAGTCCTTAAAATATTCTTGGCATGGTTTAACTTAGACATTGGTATTCCTTTATGCTTTTTCAAAGGCATGAATACATTTAGCAAGGTTATGCTCCAGGGGGCATTCCCAATTTATCTTTGGTTGATAGCTTTGGTTGTTATCAAGCTCAGTGGCCGATACGTAAGAATAACACATCTATTGGGTAAGAATCCTGTCCAGGTGCTCGCAACACTCATCTTACTATCTTATTCGAAGATGCTACGAGTTACCTTAGTGACACTCAAGTACACTCATCTCCATTGTGTGTATAAAAATGGAACATCTTGCTACCCCCAGCCTGAATCCAGGTGGTACTTGGATAGCAGCAAAGTCTATATGACCTCTTACCACCTAGTTCTGGTTGTCGTGGCAGTTTTATTTGTAGCTCTGACATTCCCATTTACCGTGAGTCTTCTTTGCATCCGACACATTTTCTCGTTATCCACTTTTTGCAGGTGTTTTAATTTTATCAACCGGCTGAAGCCTTTCTTTGATGCTTTCTCTGGTCCCTTTAAGGACAATGCCACATTTTGGCCTGGTCTTCTTCTATTGGTAAGACTGATTCTCCTCATTGTCAACACCTTACCTAATGAGCATGCCTATTACATCATTACTATTACAGTGTCTATGCTATCTGCTTTGATGGTATACTTAAATGGAATCTATAAGAAAAGAATTCTGAATATTATCGAACATTCCTTCTTGCTCAACTTGGTTGTCATTTTTGCTACGCTGACTTTCACTAAAGCTGAAAATAATGGCTGCAATTCTTTCTGCAAGTTGACAACATACGGATCCTTGGTGATAGCATTTGTCACCTTCGTTGGTATTATTGGATACCACTTGAAATTAAAGCTATGCAATATGAAACATTTCACTTCAAAATTTACTCAGAGCATACAAGTATTTGACGTTTCCACAGCAGTGAGGGGTCGCTTTTTTCGAAGTGGGCATAGATATTCTTATGCTGAGAAAGACCTCTATCATGATTTTGACCAACTCACAGATATTTCTACCAGAGAATGAAAGTTATTTGTTACTACAGTTTGAATTCTTCTCCTATTTTATTTGATACAGTCAATAATTAGTTAGCTAAATAATAATTTTATCAGAGCTTTTATGTACTTGGCAATTTAAGTCGAGTCAAGCATAGGAATTTTGTATTTGGTAGAGTGAACTGAATAGTGGTAACAAGTGATAATTACTTTTATATTATTGTATGATTCCTTTTTTCACAAACTAAACAGATATTTTTCTATAAAAATTAGCTACGTGATAGCTGGGAAAAGTACACTCTGGTGACCTTGAAGTTTACCCACAAGTAGTTTTTGTTGGATCAAAAGAACTAATTAATTTTGATGAAGTGTGGAATATTAAGTTTGTTTTTTCCCTTCTGGTGAAGAATGCATTAACTCATACAGTTTTGGTTAGCTAGTTAGAAAAACTGAACTAATTTTAGATAGACAAAAACATACCCAGAGTAAGTGGTGACATATTAGCTAGCTACTGTGCATGTCTGCCATGGTTTCATGGCATAGTTGACACGAAACAGTCTAAGAAATTTCACTAGACGCTCCTCCTTCCCTATTCCATGTCTTCACATGTGCTTCTTTGTACGGGTGGTGAAAGGGGAGTCTGGCTTGCGAGACTACTATATATTAGCTAGAAATTTTAAAATGAGGTATCGATATAGCTCAAACAATGAAAACGATAGGCGTAAATGCTGTCTTCCTAAGAGAAGAAGTTAGACAGGCCACAGAGACACTCAATATTTTCATTGCAACACTTCACTTCTGCACTTGGTTAACAACTTCTCAGTATAAGCAAACTACAGTGGGCAGCAAGAATTTTTTGCTCATGTGATTACGTACGGTGTGACAGACATAGCTACCCAGACAGATAGATGACTACTATAACCCTCTTGTACATGCGCACTGAGGGGTAAAAGTATATAGCTATGTATGAATATGTATAGCATAATTGAGTTGGGATGATTTCTTTGACAAAAATATCATACATGATTGTGATTTCTTAACTGCAGACATAAATTGTTATCTTTGGCTATAGTTATTGTGATAGCACAGAAAACTGTGGATTCAAATAAATGTATGCCCGTTATACACACATGATGCGGTGATAATACAAAAAACAACAACGACTGGAGCAGTGAATCAGTTGCATGTAGTGCTATTGCTGCAGTGCAAGTGACCAGTTTTTGGGAAGTGGTCCAATTTTTAAGGTAGTGGGTGTGGTCATTGTAGCATGGTAATAGTTATTGCATCCAATACACAGTTTATTTTGTTTAGTTTCAGTAGTATGAGCGATTTAACAATTTAGTTTGATTTTATGACAAAAGGTTAAGTAATGAATTAATTAGTTATAGCTATAATGGTTTTGGTTTAGTAAAAGTTACACCAAAGCAAAGGCAGTGTGTCTTCACATGACACATATAGTTTTGAGCATAGGATGTTCTGTGGTGTGCGGTGGTGGGTTACAGAAATATACAGGATAAAAGGAGGCTGAAGGTTGTGGTTGACGAATGTAGTTTTTAAGAAAATTGTGGGTGTGGTCGAAAAATGGGTCAACTAACAAGAAAAAAAAAAAAAAAAAAAAGAAGACAAAAAAAACAACCAAAAAAAACAAAAAACAAAAAAAACAACAACAACAACAACAACCAAAAACAAACAAACCAAAAAAACCAAAAAAAAGAAAGAAAAAAAAAGAAGAAAGAACAACAACAACTAAAATGACTGGAAATAGAAGAATGTTAAAAAATTGGTCATTATTCGTCCAAAATAACTTTTCCAGAATCTACTTCATATCGTCCTTTGCCTTTGTTTAATTTACGAGCTTGAGGACGGTGCTGCAAAGATATAAAATTACATTAAAAATGTTTTGGATGCTATAATCTGCTATAAAAAACAAACAAAAAACAACCAATTTAGGGAAAGAATATTTGTAGTTACGTACACACCATAAGTGTTTACTATTAAATATAAAGTTTCAAGATACCTCTATCAGGAATAGTCCTATTTTGGAGTTTGGTCTCTTATAGCCATAGCATAGAACTGCTCCTACAGTTGCTGCCAGTACACAGACAGCCAATAGTAGCAGAACCACGGCCACAGATATACCAGCAATCGTAGCTACACCCAAGGAAGAACCTAATATTTAATATAGAAAACAACATAGGTTTTTATCAATGTTAAGTACTGGCTAATCATACCAATTCTATTTATACATTTAGATAATTTTTTACTTTTAAGTAGTGTTTGTAAACAAAAAGTTTGAAGCAAAATTTAGCTTTCTATCAATGAGCAGAATCAGTCCCAATGCATTCAAGTACTACCAGTGAAAGACTTTTAATGGTTGAGGTTGAGGTCATTGCTAATACTATCGTAGTCATATGCATAATGTAGGATAAATTTGGCTTCAAGCAGATAAACATAAGGTAAAGAAATATTGCTATATATAGCTATTTAGCCAAAACGATACAAACAAACAAAACAAACTAAAACCAAAACAAAACAAAAACCGACAACAATTACGACAAAAACAAACAAACTGGACATGAAGTTCCATACTATACCTTCTACTTCTTTCTTGGCTTCCACATCACTGAGGCCTACACTATATGGGCTACTTTCATTTCCTCCCTTTTGCTGAGCCTTATCTAGTCTATCACTATCATTACGTCCTCCACTATTATTAGAATCTTTATACGGGCTACTAAGGTTACCTCCTTCAATTAATGCATTATAATTGCCAGTTGTATAGGTATCATTGCCTTCCTTAGCCGTTTCATTATTAGGTATGGGAAATGAATTATTAGTGGTTTTTTCTTGATATTGAACATCCTGGGACTTAATAGGTATATCAGAACCTAGAACCTTTTCTGCTTCAGCAAACTCAATGTTCTGTTTTTCTGTTCTGTAATCAGTGTAATCCTTAGAACCGAGAACCATTTCCGCTCCAGTATACTCATTGTCCAGGTTTTCTGCACTATAATCAGAGTCTTCCTCACCATAGACTTCTGAGTCTTCTGAATAATTGTCATTGCTTTCTTCCTCTCCATCAGCCACAGAATCAAGAAATGTATTACCTTCAGTATTTCCTTCATACCGGTCTCCAGCTTCAGGATATGACTCTGCATAATACTCGTCGTTGTCACCTTCTTGGTATTGCTTCTCAGCACTCAGAATGGATTCAATATCACGGTCATCATCATCATCATCTGCATATTCTCCATAATAGTCCTTCAACACAGAATCGGAATTTTTAAAATTATTATTAAGATACTCCTTTTCGATTTCTTCTATGCTTTTATGAGACTTGGAAATCTGTCCACTGTTAGGGATGTAATTATCACCTATGTTAACAATTTCCTCTAAATTTTGATCACTTGGAATAGAATCAGGGGTAGGAGCAAAGACAGATGTTGTAGTTTGAACATACTGAGTAGTTGGAACAGCAAAAGATGTAGTTTTTGGAACAGAATTGGATACGGTTTTTGGAACTGAACTAGATGCCTCACTAGGAGTTGATTTAAGCATAGAACTCGGTAAGGTGGTCGCCGAGCTAGGAGAGGAACCTGTTGCTGTGACAACACTTGGAAATGGTCTGTCTGTTTTTAGGAAATCATGGGGTGTGGGCGTGGTAGATGTGGGTGTAGTGGGCGTGGTGGTTTTAGTCTGGGGAATGCTACGAGTGTAATCAAATTTTCCAGCGAGCATTCGAATGCCTCCCATATTAAGTACACCTACATATGTAGTATTGTTAACAAAATACCAAATACATGAGGAAAAATAAAAAATGTTTGTGGTTTAACCCTTTCACTGGTAGTTCTACTCTGCGACAATACTTTTACCTAGGTGGTGATATAAATAAATACAGTAGGAGACAAAAAAAGTTTCGAATTCCGTTCCGTAGTACGGCCGTAAAATGGTAGTTTTTTACCGTAGTTTTTATCGTTGTGTTCTGTACCGGTTTTACTAAAACGGTAAAAGACGGTGAAGCATTTCCGTCGATTCACATATATTTTTTAGCTAGAAATTCTTCTATAGCTATATCAGCAGACTAAGGCCTTATATTGACCATTAAACACTACAGGGATAGTGCTAAAAAGCTCGCACAAAATTTTAACTTGCTTCAATAAAGCTGCAGACCGAAATTCCGATGGGCACAGAGCTATAACAAGGTCAGCACTTCGTAGATCTTCTGTTATCTACTGATGGACCTCCAGTAGTAAAAAATCTAAGCCCGAGAAGGCCCTAACTTCGAGAAAACTGTATGGTGGTCGAACTAACAATTCTCCGCGAGACAACTTCGAATAGGACGGCTTCAACTTTTTTAAACCCGAAAAGCTCCGCCTCTGGAGCTTATAAACAAAAAATCGGAACGTTTTATTGGATAAACGATTTTTTATATTTCTTTGAGCGAGACATACGGTAAACGAGAAAGATTAAAACGGTAACGTGGTCGAACGGAACGGCCGTTTTTTAACAAACGGAGTACCTTTCCCCCGCCCCTTGTTTTTTAATTGTGCGACGACCGTTCTACGGAACGGAATTCGAAACTTTTTTTTTTGTCTTCTACTGTAGCTGGACTTTGAATACCTAACAAGTACAAAACAAAACCAAAAAAACCAAAAAAACAACAACCAAAAAACAACAACAACCAAACAATCAAACTGTACAATCGTTTGTCGATAGATAAGTGTGCTCGGTAACTATTAAGCAACGTTGGAAAAGGAAAAACAATACAAGTAACCCATAAAAAAGAACTATCCAGAAGTAATTATAACATGTAAAGTGTAAAGCACTTGGGTGGTTCTGCAAACAAACAAACAAAAAACAAACACAAAACAACAACAACAACAAAAAAAAAAAAAAAAACAAAAAAAAAAGGAAAAGCTTCAGGAGTAGAGATACAGTAGGAGTAAAAAAAAAGTCTCGAATTCCGTTCCGTAGTACGGACGTAGTTTTTTAACCGTAGTTTTTATCGTTGCGTTCCGTACCGTTTTGACTAAACGACCGACACCGTTCACTAAATCGGTAAAAAACGGTGAAGCATTTCCGTCGATTCACAGATATTTTCTAGCTAGAAACTCTTCTATAGCTATATCAGCAAGCTAAGGCCTTGTATCGACCATTAAACGCTATGGGGATAGTGCAAAAAAGCTCGTATAAAATTTTAACTTGCTTCAATAAAGCTGCAGACTGAAGTTCCGACGGGCACAGAGCTATAACGAGGTCCGCACTTCGTAGATCTTCTGGACCTTCAGTAGTAAAAAATCTAAGCCCGAGAAGGCCCTAACAGCGAGAAAACGTCGATACTGTGCGGTGGTCGAACTAACAATTCTCCGCGAGACAACTTCGAATAGGACGGTTTCAAATTTTTTTTAACCCCGAAAAGCTCCGCCTCTGGAGCCTGTAAACAAAAAATCGGAACGTTTTATTGGATAAATGATTTTTTATATTTCTTTGAGCGAGACACACGGTGAACGAGAAAGATTAAAACGGTAACACGGTCGAACGGAACGGCCGTTTTTCAACAAACGGCGTACCGTTTTTTAATTTTGCGACGGCCGTTCTACGGAACGGAATTCGAAACTTTTTTTTGACTCCTACTGTAGTAGTTTGGTAAACTGCTTCACAGTACTATCCAATTGAAAGGGTTAGCCTGTATGCGATATAGTACTTTGAGGCTGTAGAAACCTGTGCTACTGTATCATTTATCTAATCACAATTCCTCTTATGTGTGCAGCGCAGAACTCCAAGATCAGACATAATAAAGGTTTTGTGGCTGGTGGTAAACATTTCCATTCTTCAACATACCAGGCTGCTTGAGAGATTGTTGTCCAGTAGGACGCTTTATTTTTCCTGTTTCTGTTTGTTTGTCTGGTGGTGGACCTATGAGTTACAATAGGGACAGGTGATTATGCAAGTTAGAATGCTTTGTTTAGCTCGGAAAGTATTTTTTTGAATTAAAAATTTTTTTTTACTTTCTTCACTAAAATACAAAAAAAAAAAAAAGCTACACTTACTTTTTTTTTTTTAAATTTTCATTGAAAGTGCATTGATAAATCATTTTAAAATGTTTACGGCAGTATTTATCTTTGTTTTACAGCTAAAAATTAATTCCGCTAAGTGAGTAGGAACAAAGACCACTAAACTTACATGTACACTTTCTGTGAGTCTTAAACATCCAGTTACCATATCAAGCTAGCTAGCAAGCATCTATAGTCCTCCACCGTAGCAATATCAATGGTCATCACCTCAATACAATTATTTAGAAAATCAGCAGGGCCAATTGCATGGGGCATAGCTAAGGTTATGGTAACTTAATAAATATTTGGCTATGAATACATAGAAATACTGCAGTGATTATAACTGTTATTTCCAGTTTATAGTGTCTAAAATTTCAAAAATAAAAAAATTAATTTCTCATCGAGTAACTACTATACTAGTCACAGTAAAGTCCCTTATAGTTTTATGTCAGAAAAAGCAAATCAAAGGCTCCACACGGTCACATGATTTAGTTTAATCATAAAGAATACGTTAAACAGCTAAAAATTGATATTCCTATCATAAAAAAAGTTTGCAGAACCTTACACAATAAAAAGAACCTATCTCGTCAATCTTGAATAGAAAAGAAAACCAGTTCATACATAAACTCAAACTTTATCAATTTGAGTGGGTTGGGTTACTATTGAAGGTGGAAGCAAAATAAAAACAACAACAACAAAAAACAACAACAACAACAAACAAAAGAAAACAAAAAATAAATAAATGCAATCATGGATCAATATGTGTAGCAAGCAAAACTGGGAACACTCGCAAGCAATTTTATCTGGTAACTATTGCATTAGCTCTCAATACAAATTCAACTTTAAATGCAACATATATAATTCATAGCAGTTGAACTATAATTTACATTAGATAGTCAGTTATCTGAATGTCACTTATTTCCACCAAACACACAAATTTAACAGTACATATTATTAAAAAAAGTGTATAAAACTTACAAGAGAGAGTACCCTGAATGTAGAGAGTGCATCATCCGAGACATTGACGCAGTGAACCAATACAAAATACAACAACAAACAGATAAATAAACATAGCTGAACTCCACCTACTTATTAAAAAGAATGTTTTATGTAGTAAATCACTCTCACATGAAAATGTAGAGCTTCTACAGTTATCTGCACTGCATTCACACAACATATTTTTCTTTTGGCCTTCTATCATTTACAGGCTGCCCCTGCCCTAATAAGAGAACTGCTGTTATGATTGGTAAGGTGTGGTACTACTATCTAAGATTTAAGCAGTGCTACTAAAAACGATCGAGTTTTTAAATTATGTATATCTGTTTCAATGCCACAGTAACCGTAAAAACAAACAAAAAAAACAACAACAGGCATTTCTAAGGAATTACTGCACATGTTTGAGCCTATTCCTATATTAACATGATTCCTGCTGTAGTAGCCAAAAAAAAAACTGTGTAAAGGCAGCTAATAATATATTTTTATTTGTTAGTACATAAATGTTTACTTTGTGCTAGTCTTAGCTAAGCAGCAGCTATAACTCACAACATTTTCACACGCACTTGTTCACTGACATAGCAACACAAGATTTATCTTCGTGGCTAAACTATTAGACAATATAATTTTCAAGAACAACAACACTGTTACGTAGGTTATTGTGTAAGTTTTTAACTGCAATTCAAGCAGATGATACGGCTACAGATTGATAAACCAAAGGATTCTGTTTAGTGGAATATGAGACACAGTCGACCTCCTAGCAAACACAAAAACGCGAGGGTCGGAGTACAAAATGACACGTACGTCCAAACATATATAAATAAACAAATATCCCTGATTTTCAACTGTGTACCCCTGATAGTGTCTCGCTTGCCAAACACCCACATATATACACATGTACGTGTACATGTGATTCCATGTGTGAGATATACATCATGTACATATACATACACAATGAGGGGACGTTCCAAACAACTTACCGAGTCTTCACATCCAGAGTTAACCCACAATTGCCGATGTCTGTCCACTCCGTCTGAACATCTGCAACAGAGAAAAGTAATTTAGCCGATGGTATGAATAAATGCTGAAACCAATAATATCTGACAAAAATAACTTGACAATTATTATAATTATGTAATAGGTGTCAAAATTTAGTGATGTTCTTTCCTTTGGTAGATGTATTCTTTCTTTCAATTTTTAAACAAAAACTGGTGACATCCAAACAGTAAGAAAAAAAATCTGTAATGGTTAAAAAAAGTCATTGAAAGAGAGAGAATACATCAGTTATAAAGTAAAAAAAAAAAAAAAAAAAAAAAAAAAAAAAAAAAAAAAAAAAAAAAAAAAAAAAAAAAAAAAAAAAAAAGTGGAAACTGGGCAGGCCTGGGTAAACGGGATCTAAAATAGAGCATAAGCGCTTAGGTACTGGTGGATTTAGTGCACAAAGCCCTTGGCCCTTGGGCTTCAGTGCACTAAATGCACCAGTACCCAAGCGCTTATGCTCTAACTATTATATATGCACCTGTTAGCTATTTCAAACTATTAGAAAGGTTAATAGGAATTTGACGTTTTTCCAAAAAATGTTTAAGCTATGTGTGCTAAAAAATATTGAGTTCATATAGCATAAATGGATAAAACCAGTTATACTTCCAAAATGGCAAAGCAAAAACTATACACACAGATTTGGTATCCCTTGCCTTTTGAGAGCCTCACACCAGCCACAGTTAAATGGACTATTCTTGGAGGCGTCGACACATGACTGGCAGGTAGTAGCTGGAACACAACCTGGGAATATATGCACACACACACACACACACACACACACACACACACACACACACACACACACACACACACACACAGACATAGAGCAGCAATGAGAGGTGAGTAGGGTGTGAGGAGGATAAATAATAATAGTAATAATAATAGTAATAATAATAATAATAATAATAGTAATAATAACAATAGTAATAATAATACCAATATAAAGTAAAATTAAAAGATAAGTATACCATAATTATAATATGTTAAGTTACCAAAAGACAACAAATAAATTAATTGTCAAATTTCCTTCGTTTTTGTAAATGATATTTTTGAATAATTTTCCTTCCTATTTTTGTGAGTTGTTCATCTCAACATTATGAAATAGTAGGCCTATCACATCTCAAAATAGTCTAATAAAAAAAATCTAATTCTATTTAGGAAAGATAAGAATTCTTCAAATGCAGTATATTTCTTTTACATGTATGCTTCTGTGCTCCTGTAAGCTTAAAATATAACTTGTAACATTATGTACATACACAACATACACATATATACATGAACAGGTATTAGACCACTTGTTCTTTCTTTTTTTGTTAACATTTATGTAGCCGCAACAACATAATAAAATTGTTGTTCACAATTAAAAAACATTTTGTGGTTAATTTTATATTTTATAGGAGAATCACTAAATAAATATTGAATAACTACTACTACTGCTGCACAAATACACTGGTAGTACATTAAATATTAAACATAATTTTTATGAAAATATTATTTTTACTTACTCGGTACGGGGTCCAATACATACGCACTATACGACAGATCCTCCTCATCCAAACCGATCTTGCTATACTCATAGATATTACGTAGGATTACTGGTGGTAGAGGTAGGAAAAAAACTAATCAATAATAACACATACTAAACTCACAACAACTAACTATAAGAGGTCAGCATTAAGTGAAGTATTTAATTATTTTAATGACCTTTAACTTGTGTTTTACAGTATGTTTAGTAACCCTGAAATTACGAGTATAAACCCTCCCCCCCTACAATATTACCTATTATTAGGTACTGAACAGAGCCTGATAACTGTTGCCACATAGAAAATGTACTAAACAGGATGTGGCTTAGGGCAATATTTTTCCATATCACCTGTGTTCATAGTTATTACGTTGGGTTATTACGTCCCCCTAGGTAAATTTCTTGTTACCAAGGTATTCGCGCATGAGCAGTACCTAATAAATTTATTATCCATTGGATACCCGAGAATATCACTCATCTGATTGGCGGTATTTACGCTCGTGCCTGCGGCACTCGCGTAAATACTAAGCCAACAGACTCGTGATATTCTCCTGTATCAAATGAATAATATATATATATTATGTATATATTATAATAAATTACTTAGGTATATATACACTAATGTTACAAGCCATAACAACACGAGAAACTATGATAATAACAAAAAAAATAGTAAACAAATAATAGATGCTTTTAGGAGAAAAAAATATGCACCTGAAAATCAACCTGTTGCTTTATATTTTCATTCAGACGCACAGTATTATTGCAAATTAGACTAATGTCTGTAATATCTTACAGTTTGTACGAAGAGGTCTGTCCACGTAGAATGAATCAGCCAGTCCCACTCTGACCGGGTGACCTGGACTCTCTATATCCTCTAGCACTAATGGGATCTATGAAAAACAAAGTTATAAATAAATAATATATTAACAAATAAATAAATACAGGACTCAAAAAGAACAAACAACAACAAAAGATCATACACACATTACTGAACAGAATTTTTTTTTCCATATATTTTGTATGTTAAATATCAAAACCTTGATTGCCAATAAAAGTTACCACATCAGTCCAAAAAAATAGCGTATGTGCGACACAAGGACTTCTATTTGCAATCAAACTGACAGTTAACTCACAGAAAATAAGGGAGTTACTCACAAAAGAGACACAACAGAGACATTAATATTGGTAAAACATCTTAGTTAAACACTTGAAGAATTTATGATCATTCTAGCCCTTTCAGGAAGTGAAGTCAATCCCCTCTTAACTGGACATCTCTGATTGTGGGCATGCCTTTACCTGACACAAGTTGGCACTCAATTTTTACTGTGTGATTTTGCAAATTTGATGACCATTACCAATCATAGAAGTGCACATGCAGTTAGTTTGAGCTCGAGAAAGTTGTGGAGGAGAAGCAACAGGACAGGGATTACAACAACACAATGCTGGTGCTACTGCCAGTGACTGGGCTGAGCAGGTAAAATTAGAACAAATTGTATTGAAACTTTAGTGATATTTTCTGGCAGAACCGTATGCACAAAGCAGCAACAACAACAACAAACAAATATTTAGTTTTAACTCCACTATCCATAAATTTAACAATGTAAAATTTATGGCTAGTGCTCTACCATATACAAAATATCGATTTACAAAAACTTTTGCACTTTTTCTATTTCTATCACAGTACTATTAGCTGGTATTTTTTGCATACATACCTCTCTGTAGGCAAAATGAATGCTGCCATTGGGGAAGAGAGAGACTTGGAAAGTAAAGGTGCCATTCTCCTCATGATTAGTGACATGAACTTTATCCCACTGAACTGTGAACCTGTCAGCTACACACACACACACACACACACACACACATACGGGAGAGTCAGTATATATGCATACATACACAGTAGGTCATACTTGACGAAATTCTATAAGTGATGAGCATAAACAATGAAAGTCTTGTACCATTTTCGAGAAAATGCAAAGCAGCCAGTTCTGCATAAGTACACTTTGGAGTGTAACAACCCAACCCCTATCATCACATTGTAATCACGGGAGCAGATCATTTCTTGCTGCCAGTGGTATTGTGCCTTTATGCCAAGTGGAGTTTTGCATTGAAACTACCAGTGAATGTCCCTTATACGTTTATGAAAAACAGCATTTACATCTATCATATTATTCTTTTGGTATGAGAAAATTTTTGTAATAGCTACATAGTTAGCAGCACTGAGGGTGCTTCATATAAATTGGAATTCTTATTATAATTAGCCCATCAAATAAATCATGGGTTGCTGCATGTTCCAAGTTCAAAGGTAAACATTTTTGGTAGCGATAACATACCAATTAAAACAATCTTTACAAAGCAAATAAATTTTATAGTAAAGGAGATTTGCATAATACATGTATGGTTGAGCATTTAAATGGATATTAATAATCTATATAATAATGCGCTTGTGTCAGTAACGATGACGACAACGACCGACGGTGTGTGTATTCATGAATAATTCATGAGCTTTGTACGGTTCAGTAAAGCATTGTCCCTTTATGGTACGTAAAGTGTCGTCACATTCAGTAGAATGTGCTGGTTACTTCTAAAAAGCGGGTGCAATAGACTATGGAAGGCGGTGTAGATTTCAAAAAGGAAGGCGAAAGTACGGGAGAGACGGTAAAAGGCGATTAATCATAAAGCGGATGGAATTTGCGAGGTAAGGCAGTGGTTTACAATGGAAGGGAAGGTGAGCAATTAATTATAACTAAAAAGCGGGTGGAATCGACAAGTAAAGTGGGGGGTTTGTTTTCAAAAGAAAGGCTAAAGTAGAAATAGAAGACAAAAGTTTCTCAAAGTAGGACATAAATTCAGAAGCAGGAGAGATAGAAAGGAAAAGGGGACTCAAGAAGAAGAGCTGATAATAGGAGAAGTGGGGTAGAAGAAAAGCTCAGATAGTTCAGAAAAAAGAGAGTAGGAGAGGGAAACTTATGTAACCTTAACCAATGGTAGAGAATGATAACTAAGCAAGATAACTTGTGCTACTGCATTTTTACTTACGTCAAGCGCCACTATGTGGCGGGGTACTTGCTAGTAAAAAATAAAATAATAACAATAATATAATTACTATAAGCTTATTTTTACAATAACTAAACACATCATATAGTCCTTACTATGGTTGTATATTAAAATTCTTGCAGAGTCATTGAGACTTGGGTTGAAGTCGGCCTGTAGTGGAGCTATGTACTGGGTCAGGTAGATACGAGAATGGAAGTAGTCACTAGTGTACAGGAAACCTATGTAGAGAAACAAGAAATGAGTTATGATTAAAAAAAAAAAAAAAAAAAAAAAAGATTGTAAGAGGGATAAACTCGATGTTTAATATCTGTCACATACCCCATACAGTGCCTTTATATTGTGTATTATAATTATTTACATCATGTACTATATAGTATTTGACCATGTGGAGGTGGGAGAGGGTGTGAGCTAATGGAGTGTATGTCCATTCTCATTGAAGGATACAGTCCAAAACTCACTCACCTGCTGTGGTCACAGCCACTTGTTTGATAGTATGTCCATAGAAGAGAAAGTTGAATGGCAACTGTCTTACCTATGTAGTATGTCAAATGCAAACATTACCATTTTATTATATTTTTAGTGGAATCTTACATGCATCATTGGGTACATTGTGCACACATACGTACATACATACACACACACATAACATGCATGTGATTATACATTCAGACATATAGGGGAGGATATAGGGGAGGATCTAGGGGAGGGGGGGAGGGAAAAAAGCCAGCCCCCCTCCCAATTTTTTTCCCCGGCAAATTTACCAATATGGGCAATACAGTTTACAGGACAACTGCATGCTAACTAACGCTCTTTACTCTTAATAAATTTCATAAGTTTCGACCTAAATATATTCAGTCCCCCTCCCTGTCGCTAGTGCTGGATCCGCCCCTCCTGACATACATAAATGTACATATGCATGCATACGTACATACAGGCATAACATGCATGCATGGTGGGTTCACGCATTCATACATACATACAAATATATGTACATATACACATGCATGCATACATACATACCTACTCACATACTCTGTACATAATATAAACACACATACACACAAATCAGCAAATACAGTACATACATTGAAGACTCTGAATCTACTAGATATGCTGTGGTCGACTATGACTTCCACGCCACTTTGCTTGGACACATCAAACCACACTCCCGCGGCTTCATCAGACAGTGATGGGTAAAATTTAGACGAGTAGTACACGTGGTTATCTGTGGTTGTTTGGTTCTGGACCTAATACCATAGAACAACTTATAAATAATAAGTGTTTCACTGTGAATTTATGATTTCAACAAAGTGCTACATACCTAAGTTTCAAATCATATGCATTTATCAAGCAGTATTTATATACAAACTCTAAACGTGTTTGCATACGTGTGTATGCTTTATGTCTTTCAACACGGGAAGCTAAGACATGCTAGAATCCTTTCAATGCTTGGGAGTCCATAAAGTGCAGTCATTCATTGGTGCAAAGTACACGCCTATCCCAGTTTAATCAAATGTATTGAATTGGTAAGGTATATATAAATGTACCGCCGGAAGGATATTTAGGCCATGGTTAGACCACTGTAAAAATATTTTTGCATGTGAGAATTATGAGAAAAGCCTTTACATAAGCGTGGGGGAAAAAAAAAAAAAAAAAAAAAATAGCAGCTCAAAACTTCTGAGGTCAATAGTATTGCTGCCTACAACTTATATATGGTGACATCCACATTTCGCATTGACCACACCTACTTCCTCTCCACACCCGTGATTTCCAGCCTGGATGGAAGAAACAGTAAAGTTTCAGACAATGGTCAGCAGTAACTTGGTAGCTGTACAAGAGTGTTAGTGAAATACAAAGAGAAAAGAGAAGCTGAAGCTCAAGTTAGGCCTGTTTCCGAACAACAACAAACTAAGCAAACGCCAGCCAATTTCAATACAGCCAACATGCTTGTACATATTTTAACATCAATGTCTCTGTATAGCCGTAAGCTTGTGAAGTGCAGAAACACAAACATAACTACGTATATGAATGATGAAATTCCCAAGGGCCCACATGTTATGTAACATAGTGTCACATGCTTAGGTGACATACACATCACCAGCTACATGTTAGCAATATGAATGTGCCATGTCCAGTCGGCCCAAGTTTCCTGTCAAATAGCTACAGTACCTACATACAGTATTAGTAGCTGCATGCAGCTATTTCATTGAGTCACTCATGGTGGGGTGGGAGACGTGCTGTGGAATTTGCTCTAATAATTGCACTCTTTTGGGTGAAATTTGAGCTGCTGTTTGAAACCAGAGACAATGTTTCTTTTGGTCAGTGTAATGTGAGAGAGTGTCTTCTCATAACTGGCCATCTAATGAATATAATTTCTTCAGTTTATCATCACTCTTTACTGTTTGTGATGGGGTTCAGCCACTTTGAGCTTATTTAATGTTTTACATTTTAGTGGCTCTTTTCCTTCAATGTGTTCTGAATCAGCTTCACTTATATGCGTTGTGTTGTGAGACAGTGTATCACTATTTACTGCTTTCTACTTCGTAACTTTCAGTTCTAGTTTGTCTGAGTTATTATTTGGGATGGATTAAGCGGACATCAAAACTGACTTCAGTTATATGACATTTACTCAATCTAAGTCAACAATCTCACTAATAAATATGACTATATAACAGTCAATATTTAATCTTTTCTGCATGTTGAAACAACAGGTGATTTGTCAAGGTGTTCACAACAAATGACAGGTGAAGTAAAAAAAATACTTGTGTATTCATGTTGTAGTAGTTATAAGTTCAGCTTGTGATTCAAATAGGTTTCCTCCAATATCTAAGAATTGATCATCACAACACACACATCGTCTCCTGATCATACACAACTCATGAATATATCAAACACCACTGAAGCAATATTACTATGGTTTGGTGAGTATTATTTAGAATTCCGTGTCTACCATATACGGTATCATATAGTTTAACACTATTTTACAAAATCAAGGAAAAGAAAAAAGAAAGCTTCGTGAGCTTTCAATGATCCACTCAGTACCATGTAAAAGTTGTTGAAGTATTGGTTCTACTACAGTATTTATTTGCAATACTAACAGTACGTACGAGGGAAGCATCAAAAGTTTAGAATATTATTTTTCATGACACTATTGGTAACTTATGTAACTCCCTAATAAGTGCCAATTTTGACACTTCACATTCTCATAATTAATTGAACAGGAGAGTAATTTTGACAAGTTAGCCCATGCAGGATAATTAGCACACATACTTGCTGAGTTTGTCTTCTAAATCTTCGTAGTCCTCCATCCAACCGTATATTGGAATGGCTGTATATAGGACCAGAGTACTCCAATCCTAGAGAATAACAAGAGACAATTAAAAACAGGTACCGGTAGTTTCAAAACCAAATATTTTAGCCAAAACAAAATGTTAATGAACAAGGTACGCCATATTTTATGACAAATGGCACTGTAGGGAGTGTCGTTGAATTTGAAATCCCACTTTTCCATTAATCGGCTAGTTATTTAACCGCCGCGATAAACACAACTACAACAACAACAACACAAACACCACGACTTACCGGATACTCCTTGGAGAATAATGAACAAAGTACAAGCACAACAGGCTCTCAATAGGCCTGCCATCTCACACCGCATTCAGTAACGGTGTTTGTTGAAGAATGCTGACCAACCGTGCCGACAATCGCGATGAAATTGTAGTCAAGCAGGATGTTTATAACCGAGCCCCGGGAAGTGCATCTCCGCTCGCGGCCAAAGCCCCAAATATTAGCGATCTTTACCATACCCTGGGATACCGCGTATATATTCACAACACTTCAACTATGTATAATTTATTCGATAAAAAATTATTTTGTACTTAAGTAATCACTTAATAATATTGTACAAAATTTGACACACACAAGGTAAAAAATGTCTGAGCCGACATTATGAGTGAACTTATAGCCGCACAGAATCTAGCACTTCAGGGTTGCCCGACGCATACGCTATGGGGTCAGAATCCGCCACATTGTCCAGATCTTCACCCAGGCAGCCAGATTTAGGTGGAGCTTGATGCGTGTTCAAGGGAACCACAAACACAGTGATGTCATCCCCACTGGCAATTTGATCTTTTTTAGTCCTCCAACCCTTTTTACCAAATGTGCCCCTGGCAGCTGTTATCAGGTCAATGGCCATGTGCGTGTAAATTTTCTCGTCGTGAGGATGGGTTTCGTACGCCTCCCTCACAAGTTCCTGAGCTTCTTCGTTGGTAATTCTCTCCCACAAGCCGTCCGACGCGACTATGAGGACGTCATTGTCCTTGTACTCGCGAGATGTAAGATCGGCAATGCGGACCTCCGGAATGGGCGTGAGGAAAGGCTTGATCCACTGGCCGCCAGGAGCCTCAAGATCGTGATCCCCAAACCCTCGAGTTGTGCCAATTGTAGCCATGAGCCTGGCCCTCTTACCATGACCGATAATCATAGGAACTCTGTTGACATCGTCTTCTGAAACACAGCGGTAAGCCCAGCCAGACATGTGTCGGTCTCGGTAAAGCACTCTCTGACCTACATCCTTCTTTCTCAGTCTGCGTTGATACTCGATTCTCCCAAAGTACTTTCCTAAGAGCTGCGGCTGTAAATATGCCAGTGTTTGGAGACGCTTTCTGTCTGTTTCCGGTGTGAAGTCCATTGAAAGCTCAGATACCTTTTCGAAGTTGTCTGTGACTAAAATAGCTCTGCAATCCCCAGCATTACTAACGTAGAGCTTGCTTTGAAGGAAAAGCACCACGATCGCTGTGCATCCTCCCTTGATCCTGTATGTCTCTCTTTCTCGGCGTATCTGGTCGTCCATCTCGGCAAACGCTTCCTCAAGAGATCCGGTGACCAGTGACTCCGTGGGAATTGGCTCGGTGATGCAGCCAAGGCCTGGGTCATCTTCTGTAATGACATTGGCTTTCTCTCTTGCCAGGAAATGCTTGATTGAATTGAGCTTTTCTTTAATGTGAAAGTGAAGTGTATTGGCCGCAGTGAGAGCTGCACCTGTGCCTGCATGACCATCATATATTCCAAACATGACATAAGGAATGGTGCTAGCCTGGTCTTTGTCTGGCTCATTAACCACCAGGTGAGTGACATGAATTGACGCTTGATCTTCGTTGGAGTACAGGCTTTTGCCGGAGTTGATCGTTTCTGCATAGCCAGCATGCCAGGGCATGCGCAAGATGTCGTGAGGAGTGAGGATGAGCCTCTGGCCGTGGTCCTTTGAAGTGTCGGCTTCTTCTTGAGTTATCTCTAGGAATACTGGCCTAGCGTATTCGTACCGAACGGGAAGTTTTTCTCCCATCTTCACTCTTTCCGTTATGTGGGGAATGGACTCCAGCCCTTCCATAGCCATGGTTGGAATTAGCTTTTTGACCCGCGAACTTTGTGGGTGCAACTACTAAGCACTAGCAGAGCGGCTCAGAGCTTGCACTTTAACACGTCCGCTACACTGCAAATTCTAAAACCTGCTTATATTTGTTTTCACTGTCTAGGGTTCAACCCTTTCTATCGGGTGGGCGGGCAAGTACCAGTCATATGTAAGTCACCTGAAACGCAAATCTTTAATTACCAAATATCACGTGATTAATTAAAACTGGTAAAGAGCGTTTAGGTGTTACACTTTGTGGTCTGGCGGGTTCCTTTCTTTCTTCTCTTAGCGCGACAGTGTTGTCTTTGAAATCCTTACTGTTGTTTGGCTGTTGTAAGGTCGAAGTACTGCAGACATGGACGCTTCCTCTAAAGTGGAAGCTGGAAAAAAATTAGTAAGTATTTCTAATTGTTTACGTTTAAATTCTAAACTTGGCATACTTTGGAATGGACTGGGCAATGCAGATAATTGACTTTACTCAGGTTCTTTAAGTTGATGTTACCAGTTTGTGTGTGTAGGTGGGTAGATGAAGGGCTATTGAAAGTCTTGTGTTTGAAATAATAATGTTGTTTTTGCTTAATATTAGTACAACCTTATTAGTATGTAAGCTTTAAAAAGAATGATATTTGGCACCTATGAAAGTGTAAATTATTTTCGATTACCGTAATAGAAATGCCTTTTATATTTTTACTTTCATCTCCCTCACATTCACCACATTCACCACACTCCTATGCTAGGACTTCTGAATATTTGTTGGCTCGGGACCTATTTTATGGAGTCATGCTACTCAATGGTCATATTCGACCTTATTTTATAGTTCAATGAGTAATGAGCAAGATGCTCCAATAAACAGTGGGATAGGGTTTATATTTGGGGCCTGTGATAGCATAAAACATGCAGTCTTTAAAACATGCAGTCTTTAAAACATGCAGTCTTAATTTTTAGTACTTTCTTTTTCTGAGAATTCCTTAAGAATTGCATCAAGTTTGAACCTCTGACGTTTGGAAATACCCTGCTTACCATAATATTCAACCCATATGACTATTTTTCATGGAATGGCTTACACACATACATGTTGGCCAGGTACATCTGAGTGGCCAATATCCCATAGTGTACATGACAGCAGAGGAAAGTGAAGTATTCACAAGATCCACACAAATATAAAGTCAATATTATAATTTTGCTTCCACTCTCCCAACATTTTGGTATATTCTGCTATTGGTGTCCAAACTTTGATAGAGTTAATTTCGTTCATAACACCAGAAAGTTTGTGTGCAGAAAATGTGAATTACTGTAAAATTCCCAGGGGAGGATCCAGAGGGTGGTGGGGACCAAGGAGACAAGGAGGCCAGCCTCCCCTCCCAGCTACCTCACAACCAAGTTTAAAATGCTCTTCATTCATAAACTAATATTCAAATCATGTACAAATTATCATTAATATTTAAAAAAAAATTGTGAGTTTTGACCTAAATATATTTGGGACCCTCCCTGTTATTAGCGCTAGATCCACCCCAGATTCCTGCAGTAAATAGTGGTACTCCAACCACATCAATGAACTCAATAGGCTCAGTAGGCCACCATACACCAGGCAACTTTGAGTTTATCTGGTTGCTTGCAACCTGTGGGGGCAACCTAGTATCCTGAAGTAGGCCACTGGTCGACTACTGGCAACCAGATTGCTGGTAAAATAAACACCAGGCAAATTCGAGGTTACTTGACTTATTGCCTGCAGAGGTTACAAGCGACCAGATTGCCTTATAGGTGACTGGATTATGTTCCTTTGTGGTGTATTTCGGTACAATTCTGCAGCTTCCTTTTTAAGTGATTTGAACTGTGTAATTGTTGAAATCCCTCATGCGTGGCTGGTGGGCATTATATTGTGGTTGGTCCTCTTAAAGTTTAATTTCAGTAGCATGTACTGAAAAGGTTGAGAGAAAATAAGAAATGGGTGAACACTCAAAGCACTGAAGTGTCAGGTGAGGTGAAGCCGTAGCTTCATTGTGCTCTATGTGTGGAACAGCACATAAAATGTTGGCTTAGAAATTTTTTATTTTTCCTGGTTGTTGACGAAATTGCTGTCATTAAAAAAAAAAATTCCACCTCCACATGCTTGCTGTCACTTTCTTTAGATCATATTTTAAAACAATGTTTGTGTGCAATTGACAAGAATTGGAAAAGAAGTGTATGTAAGTAGGATATGGGAATCTATACCTCATAGCAAATGTAACACTGGTAGGTTGGCCAGCACAAACTCCCATTTGTCATCTTCCTTACTGTGAAGATTTAATCCCCAGTGCATAGTAAGTAAGTATGTCATCTCCAATACTACTGAGAGCAGTCTACACAGCTGGCGAAGTGCATATTTCCTTTGTGTGATTGATGTGGTGTCATCTATAACGCAAACCTTGTGTTCACATGGCCAAAATTTCAATATTCACCCTTTTGTGAATAACTAAGTTGAAGGAAAACTAATTTAAAGCAAACTCTTCCAGCAAGTTTAAGGACTATCAATTGTAAACTTGCAAGTGATAATTGTGTTTGATGTTTGTGTGGTGGTTGTCTTCAATAATGTATTGACTTGCAGACGTAGACACATTAAATAACTATACTGCAGTTATCTCACTTGTTGTCAGTTTGTTTGTTTTTTATCTAGAAATGACCTGCACAGTCTATGGCTAATCTGCTTTATCATGGTTCCCTTTTTTTCCCTGTAACTTATCACACTATTCTTTTCATTTCTTATTATCTCTCAAGTTTCTCACCACCAGAATGGGTGCAAGGTCAAGAATTACTGTTTAAAATTAAACTTTATCACTGGCTGCAATGTATGATAATTTGATATTAGACTAGTGGTGTGCTTGAGCAAAAATGGCGAGCAAGCCTTAAACTATAGTATTGTTAAACGATTAATTTTAACTTCTAACACTCCAGCTACTAAAATGAAGTTGAGTTTTTAAATTACGTATATACGGTAAAAGGGATTCATGCCATAGTAACCGCTCCCCGCAACTGTTTCAATTGAAAAAGAAGCAACAAAATCAAGTCACGTTATTTAAACTTTTTCTTTGTGATATTCTTAGTAGTAGTTGTAACGCATAATACTTCACACAACTGAACATACCTATGCAAGACTTACCTTCGTGGTTAGTCTAGTGGACAAAGAATTTTCAAGTAAATACTTCTGCGTAGGGCTTATAACTATGACAAATAGTGTATTAACTTCCTACCGCTAAGTCGAATAGAAATGGAGCTCCCATAAGTTTTTGAGTTTTAACTGCACCTGCAAAAGAATTCAAAGCGGTAAATCAATTTCAAGCGTGAAACAGTAATGATCGCTAAACCGGAGGATTCCATTTAGTGAAATTTGGGACGGGGTCGAACACGGAGTGAACACAAAAATACGTGAGGGTCAAAGTACAAAATGACATACGTACATCCACACACATATATAAACGAACAAACATCCCTGATTTTCAATTGTGTTACCCCTGAGAGTGTCTCGCTCGCTCCGCTCGCTCGCCAATAATAAGTTGTAATGGTGTTATTTTATTGTGATATTATTAAATCTCTATCAAAATAATTACATCACCTAAGAGAAACCCTCAGTGTGTGCGCACGTGCAAGTTACAACATGTTATTATGCTATCATTCTGTCAACAATAAGTCTGTAAGACAGCAACCACCTGGGTATGGAATGAGATCTGATGTAATGAGATCTAATGTAATGAGATCTGATGTAATGAGATCTGATGTAATGAGATTTGAGCATGGAATGGGATCTGAGCTTGGAATGAGATCTGAGCGTGAAATGAGGTCTGAGCGTGGAATAAGATTGGAACATAGAATGAGGTCTGAGCATATAATATATATAGTACACTTGATCTATCAGTAACGATGGCAACGATGGCAACGATGAGGATGTGTGTATTCATGATCAATAAATTAGGTGAGCTGGGTTGGTAAAGGGTCTTCATTAACAATGATGACGGTGGTGTGTATGTATAGTGTTCATAAGCCGGGTTGGTAAAGCATCACCAGTTGTGATGATGATGGTGGTGTGTGCAAGAAAAGCTAGTGATATACCAAGTAATGACAATAGACAAAAATACTTTATGCTACTGCATTCGTAAGTTACAAAATTAGTACATCAAGCGCTGATGTGTGGCAGAGTGCTTACTATCTGAGCACGGAATGAGACTGGGTTCTATCTCGTGAGAGGGAGGGGGTGGGGGAGCTTCTCCCCCTCATTTTCCAGCTTCTTCCCTAACCTGTCAGCTTACCCCGTATTATTAGCAAGATGTGTGCGGTGTGATCACGAGACTGAACTTACAGTATGTACTTACAGGAATTTTAAAGTAGTCTCATACAACATCAGTCAATACTGCTACATTATTGTACATAAATACTTAGCTTAAACATTTCCCTTCCCTCGTATGTAACTTAAACCTTTTATAGCGTGTGGTAAGCTTGTCTGAGAGTCCCCTCCCCCCCTTACCCTTCACATACACACACACACGGACACACACACAATTTTCTAAATTTAACCCAACTTGCACCCATTCTGGTGGAGTGAGGTCTGAGCAGGTCGCAGGGTCAGACTTGCTGAGGATTAGCACTTGGTGAAATGCTTTTCTGGTTAGATTAGATGAATCGTCTAATGAGGCAATAATATATGTGTCCACTGGACCCATTGTTGCGTGGATGCCCCTCGTGATTAAGTCCTTGATTAAAATAACAAAAGTGTATGATCAGGCTTAATGTGATCAACCTTATACTGTACTTGTGTGGAGACTCACTATAATAGCTGACCAACAAGCATTATTTTGTTAATGACATTTAACATTTCCCCCTATTATCTTACATTATATCATCATCAATTTCTTCAGCTGCAGCAATACCAGAAAAAGAAGAAGAAAGCTGCAAAGTCCAAGGCCAAGAAGAAGACAGAGGTTGTAGCTGGTGGTGGTGAAGATTTGTCAGCCAGTGTTGGAGCAGCTGATGTGTCCAAGGAGCCTTTGGATGCGTCCCTGAATGCCAGTGTTGAGGAAGAAGAAGATAGGACAAAGGATCCTGTGACTGCACACTCCTTACCTGCTGATTATATCAAAGACCAGGAACAAGATATGCCGGTAAGTATTTTTGATTTTTTTTTTTTTTTGTTGTTTTGTTGAGAGAATACAAGCTGAAGGAGTTATGATCTGATTGTAATTCGTAAGGGGACAGACAACTGATGACACTTTACCAGTCATTCTAAAGGAGTGGTTGTTCATACTTTAGTGTAAGATAGTGATATTTTTATTTTATTTTAGATGGGGGGAAGTCTTCCTGTGGCCTCAGGGAAAAATATGGACGTGGCACATGGGGCATTGGGAAGAGAGTCTCCGAATGACATTTTGGCTGGCAGTTTGGACGCAAAAGACCAGATCAACACTGTGACATCGTTTGGGGGTCCCACCGATCATTTCAACGAGGACCAGAATTTTAACAATATGTATGAGCAGGAGTCGAGAATACAGGTAAAGGGTCTATAGGCATGGGAGACGTTTTTAGTATTACAAGGAACTTTTAAATTATAGCATAACACCTCTTCTGATTGATTTTATTTTTTGGTGGGGGAAGGGAGAGAATCTTCCATGTATTAGAAAGTGCAGGTATTTAGTGAGTGATCACTTCAAAGTGAGACACTTTTAGGAGTGCATAAATTGGAACCAATAGTTTGATATATATATTGTGTAATATATGTACCATAATCTACCAAGTTAACACCCACCTTATCCTTTTCTCTGATAAACACCCACTTACTGGTTAAGCGGTCAGGTATTGGATTGCATCCCTGAACAGGTATTAATCATCAATTGTGTGACTGGCAATTGAAGTAGTTTTTCTGCTGTGACATTTCAAACAAAATTGATGGCAGTGAAGACCATTTTTCTGACAAGGATAGCAATTGTGAAAGTTTAGAGAGCCCTCAAGACTATAAAATGTGATGTCTTTTTTTTTTTTTTTTTTTTTTTTGTTGTTGTTGTTGTTTATTTTTGTTAATGACTGAACAATGGCTCTATTGTGTCATAAAGTAGTACGGCCTGTTTCAATAGTATTATCTACTAATTTGTGCCATGTACAAATTCTTGCGTAAATAAAAATAACTCAGCTGGTTAGTACCAGTTGAGTGCCCACTTGAGATTTTTGTAAGCGAATGGTTAACCACCTGTGTGTGCTTACCTTGTAGAATATGGTATGGGTATCCATGACATGTTAACATGTGATGCAACACTGTAATATACACAGTAGGAGTAAAAAAAAAAGTTTCGAATTCTGTTCCGTAGAACGGCCGTCCAGACCTAAAAATAGCACTCCAAAATTGTCTGGACAATTTGTCCGAACAAATCAAAGTTTGCCTGGACATTGACTTATTTTGAGTGGTCAACCCATTTCATTATTCAAATTATTGTTATTACTAAACTGGTCAGAGTATGGTTAAATAATGATGAACTAAATAATCATGGTGTGAATCAAAGGATAGTTATAGTTCATGCACTACTATCATTTATTATAAGGTTGACAGGTGAACACCTTATATGATTTAAATAAGTGAGTTAGTGATAGTTGTTAAGAAATAGTTAACTTTCAGTGCTAGTCCAGTCGTTCATTGATAACGAGCACTAACTACAAAAGAAGCTACAGCTAATAGCACTTTTTTTTTGTTGCTGACAACAGGAAATAAACTTACTGAAGAGATCGTAGATTTCTTGGACACAACCATACAAGCCTAACAAGAAGCTGGATCAGAAGAACACCGCAGAAAACTTGAGGGAAAGGTAGCAATCGACTCCGCGCACACAATCAATTTCTGAAGAACTGAAATTGCTGATTCAGCACAATCGGAAGGATCACGCGACTGACTTAATTATTGCTTCCCGGCCCGTCGCGTATCGCGTTTTTCCAGTGAGTGAGAAAACTTTATTTCTGGTTCTTTTTGATGCAACACCTTTTGGCCCGGACACAATGACCATGCATATCATTGATTGTGCGGTCCAAATCAAGTTTTGTACGGTAATTGACCGATGTCCGCATGTTATTTTTAGCTCTGGCCGTCGCACGATAAAAAAACAGGGGGGGGGGGGGAATGGTACGCCGTTTGTTAAAAAAAAAAGGCCGTTCCGTTCGACCGCGTTACCGTTTTAATCTTTCTTGTTCATCGTATGTCTCGCTCAAAGAAATATAAAAAATTGTTTATCCGATAAAACGTTCCGATTTTTTGTTTATAAGCTCCAGAGGCGGAGCTTTTCGGGTTTAAAAAATGGAAGCCGTCCTATTCGAAGTTGTCTCGCGGAGAATTGTTAGTTCGACCACTGCACAGTATCGACGTTTTCTCGATGTTAGGGCCTTCTCGGGCTTAGATTTTTTACTACTGGAGGTCCATCAGTAGCTAGCAGAAGATCACGAAGTGCAGACCTCGTTATAGCTCTGTGCCCATCGGAACTTTAGTCTGCAGCTTTATTGAAGCAAGTTAAAATTTTATACGAGCTTTTTTGCACTATCCCAGTAGCGTTTAATGGTCGATACAAGGCCTTAGCTTGCTGATATAGCTATAGAAGAGTTTCTAGCTAGAAAATATCTGTGAATCAACGGAAATACTTCACCATTTTTTACAGTTTTAGTAAACGGTGTCGGCTGTTTAGTCAAAACAGAACGGAACGCAACGATAAAAACTACGATTTAAAAACTACTCTTTTACGGCCGTACTACGTAACGGAATTTGAAACCTTTTGGACTCCTACTGTACACTGAGTGTTTGTACGAGCTTTTTTTACTTTGACATTTTCCTAGTAACACATAGGGGCCCGCAATATGAGAGTCCCTAAAGACTATGCTACTATTCTTCAGCACATTAAGTAACCCTTTCACCGGCACAAGCGCCTATAGGCGCTCAAGAATGACGTAATGCGGGAAAATAGATTTTCCCCCTAAACGATAAACGCTAAAGCTTAGCAGCAGCGTCCAGAGCACGGCTAATGTGTTGTTCTATTGCATGTATTTTTAGAATAGAAATAGCTACTACGTAACTAAGGTAGTTGGGCTAAAAATAAACTTAACGTTAGTTCGAAAAATGGCGACAAATTTGTCTGCAACTGAGGCGGTGGATCTTGTCTGCGACGACGTTTTCGGCTGCGAACGTGAGAGGGAAGGGGCACAGGAGCTATATAGCTACCGCAGAGGTACTACTGTCGAGGATAGAGAGTTGGACTTGCTCGCTAAAGCTGTCACTTCATTGCCAGTTGAGGAAACTACTAGTTTTCAACTTGAGAGCTACTAGAGCGCTGTAGGTAGTGAACATACCAGCAGCTTGGTCAAAGAGGATATGGAACTTGATATTCCAGGTAAGAAAAGCAGCTATTTATGCAGTATATTGGAGGAAAAAGTAAGAAATAGTTTTCCCGGGAACATGGTGGTAAGTTTTATTATGCCCATTAGCTTTCCCAGGAATATGGCGCTAATTTGGTCACAGCTGTAAACTCTTTTCTTACAAACTCCCAGCAATGAGTAATGATTTGACTTAGCCACCTTTGCTCTCTGAATTACTTTGGACTTCCTATTTATTCAAAGGATGATGTCTCTACTTCTGCAAGGTCAGAATAGTTGAGATGATGGTAAATACTGATTATGTTGAAAGCATGAAGAAAGGTTGACAAAGTATTGAATGGATGAAAAAGGAAGAGTATGAGTAAGAGTGGCTAGAACTGGAATTGTTAGTAAAATATTCTTTTATTCTTGAAGTTCTTCTGCCCAGCTATTGCCTAGCTATCAGTCACGCCTCTCCTGGTGTCATCAGTAAGCAACAACATTGCTGGCTGAGATAACTGTCTATTATAACAGTAAAAAATATCTAATCATGCACAAACAATTGCTAATATTGCACTGGAAGCATACAGATCACTTTGTTATGATATAGTTACATTGTGGTCCCAAAACCACTTTGTGGTTTGCTGCTAAGCAACCAAATTTGACCAAAAATGTTGAACAATACATGTACTTTCACGTGATATATGGTTGCTAGGTACTTTTTGAACTCTTGATTTTATATTTATTTTTAAACATTATTCATTAGAAAAAATAAAATATCTGAATTTTATCTGCCGGTGAGAGGGTTAAAAATGAGTATACTGTGATTCGCAGAGCTTTTCACACTTTTGCATATCATTTAAAGGGGAAAAAAATTATGACGTATAATTCAATCTCCAACTATTGTACATGAAAAGTATAAAATGACTTCATTGCTCAATAATTGTAGTCTGGTTGGTCAGCTGGTTGCACTTCTTGTACGCCTCAACTTTTGAAACTAGTTTCAAGACCATAAATGCCAAATCTATATGCCACATCCTAGAATATAACTGCATCCCAAGCCACACCCATTCTCATTGTCATGTTGAAAAGTTGTTGGTTATTATATACTAGCTATAGTGGCTTTTATTGACACCTTTAAATTTATGACATTCAAGTTACTTTTTTTTTGTACATATAAACGTGCACTTAATATTAAATCTCTTAGAAAAACCCACGTTAATAGAAGTACACTCGAACCGCTCTTATCCGTTCGTCTAAGTTACGGACACCTCTGTCTACCGGACACAAACTAAAATTATTGACTGCGTACGGATCGTCAGTGTAGTTGGAAAGCTACCAAATTAAACGAATAAAATCGGGGAAAATATTTTGCGCGTGGCACTTCGAGTGTAATCGATCGTAGCGTTGTGCAGGGAAATCAACGGGCAGTTAGTGCGTTTACCGCTAGTTCTTCTCAGAACTCGTTGACCGGCGGTGTCGCTGCTAGTTCTCAAAACTCTTTGAAAGGCAGTGGGGCTGCTAGTTCTTCTAAGAACTCAACGACCAGCAGTGGTGGGGGCAAGGTCGCGGTTACTAAACGCAAGCGTAGCGTTTTAACTCTAGAAAGAAAGCTGGAGATAATATCAGAAGTTAAGAAAGGGAAGTCAGTGAGGCAGTGTCTGGACAGTTTGGTGTTCCAAAATCTACAGTAAATGATATTTGGACATGAACGATGAAGAAATTGTAGAAGATGTGTTGCAAGAGAGAGAAGAATCTGAGTCCGAAAATGAAGATGAAGCTTCTTCAAATGCAGTTACTCCATCGATACTGCTTCGGAGTGGTTGGAGTCCAAAGGCAACACACACCCTGCACATCTTATGCTGGTAAAAAGTTGGAGAGATGATGCAGCTCAGCATAGCTTGAAATCTATGAAGCAAACTAAAATCACTTCATATTTTGAATAAATTGATTCATGTATTTACAGGTGTTTTTGTTAATTTTAAGTAATATACTAATTCAATTATCAAATGATTAATTGTATACACGGTTCATCACCGAATAAATTAAGTATTTCTGAGTTACGGACATTTCTTAGTTACGGACACCCCTTGGTCCCAGACTGTCCGGATAAGAGAGGTTTGAGTGTACTCATTAATCATGACATAAAGTTTGTGTTACAGTTCCTATTTATGGTTAAAACCTCAAAAAATGATTGTTTGATCCTGAATTTTATATCTGAATAAGCAGAACTATATTTTCCGTGACCATTAATTATGGTGGTCTGACATACATTGAGGCCTATGACGTTGACAAAAATTAAAATGGCGGTCACATGGTCCTAATACATAAGTATCAAGTTTAAATTTTTTTTAATTCTCTAAAATATTTCCATTCAGTTTTTTATTATTATTATAGTCTGTTACCAATATTAATATTTTCGCTGTTATTATATTCCTGTAGGATCATCATATGAATGACTGGGAGGACATGCTTGCGTCATCGTTTCCTCCCCACTCAGCAGGTGTAGAAAGTTCAACTAGTAATGGGTTGAAGGCGAATGTGGAAGGTCATAATACTGAAACCAATCTTCACCATGAGGCCGGCTCAAAGCAACAGGAGCTTGGAGAAGCGGCAGCTTTACTTAGACAAGAGGTGGAGAAGCTACGTGGTGAGAAGCTCGAACTTTTAAGCGAGCTGGAAGATTTACGCGAGAGCAGTTCTGCTGACGTTGATAAAGTTCGAAGAGAAATTTCATTAAAATACGAGCATCAAATAGCTGCTAGCCAAGAAGCCTTACTCGAGTCTGAGCATAGGCTTCAGGAGGTGGAGCGTGAGGCGGAAGAGTCTAAGAGAGCTTACAAGCTCTTTGAAGACAGACATGCCCAAGATATTTTGGACAGAGACCAGAACCATGCTTTGAATATTGTTAATATGGAACAGAAGCTGGCTGAGGAAATTGCCAGAGTAAAGGAGGAGGCCAGAGTGCAGCCCTTGGTAAGGGATGCCGATGAAGAGGCTGCGGAATGGATGAAAGTAATCAAGGATAAGATGAAGGAGATGCATGAAGAAGAGAAGCAACAGCTGGTCAAGAAACATATAGACGAGATGAAGATGTGCAAGGAAGAAATGGAGAACAAGATGGCTTTGCAGCAGCAGCAGATGCAAGCTGCAGCTAATGAGCAGATACAGGCATTTTACCAGCAGTGCTTGAAATCCTATCAGACATTAGAAGATGAGAACAAGAAGATTAAGGCAGAAGTTGATCAGAATAGGACTGAGGTTGAGAATCAGGAGATGAAACTTGAGCAACAAAACCAAGAGCTTCAGCAGAGGGCATCAGAGTTGAATGAAAAGAATTTCGAATTGGATCGAAGAAGGAAAGAGAATGAGCAGCTTGCTGACTCTTTTGCGCGACAAGAAGAAATTTGTAACAGCCAAGTGGCAGCTCTGTCATCTCTTGAAGCTAGATATGCAGAATTATCTAGAGAAAAACAAGTTGTGGATCAAGAATACACTGCTCTTCTCAAGTTGTCTGAGAATCAAGAAACTGGTGAGGGCTCACCGGATACTGAAACGAGTTCAGCTTCCTTAGAAAAGTCCTTCAAAGAGTGGAATGAAGCAGCTTCTAAGCTCGATGAGAAACTATCTTCACCTGAAAAGCTGGACAAGTTGATTAATGATGCTCAAAGTCAAAGCAAGGAAATAGCAGCTCTTAGAGCTATGGTTGAAGATTATGAAGCTCAGAAGCATGACATGGAGTCCCAGCATCGCCACAAAATAACTGGGCTAGAAGGCAAGCTTGTGTCCACAGAACACCTATGTGAAGAATACGAGAAGCAGTTGAGGGAAATAAAAGATACTCACCTCCACGAAGTATCGAGACTTAAGCTTGATTCCAAAGAGAAGCTGAAGAACACTTTGCTTGAAGCACAGCAAGAAAAGACCAGAGAAATTGAAACCCTCAGTGGCAGATACAAGTCTGAAATAGAGAAGCTGAATGCAGCTGGTGCAGCTATAGAAGAAGAGAATCGATCAAAACTGTCACAATTAGAGGAGGAGATGTCTACTGTCCAGCAATCAAGAACTACAGAGAAGTTATCTCTGGAGAAATGCCAAGAGGAAATACAGTCTCTTCGCACAGCATGTGAAGATTACGAGATAAAGTTACAAGATTTGCAGTCTGAACATGCTAAGGAACTTTCACAGGTACAGGCTGATGCTGATGAACGGACAAAGGCACGAGTGAGTGGAATTCATCAACAGAATGAACGCCGTTCTGAAGAGATGATTGCTCGTTACGAGGGTGAAATACGGAGGCTTAGGGAAGCCAATGCAGCTGCTTTGGATGAATCCATAGACAGGGCTAGCCTGGAAGTGGCCGAAGAGCATATGAAAGGTCTTCGTGAGCAACTCAATGGCTATCGTAACCAGGAGCAGAGCTTTGAGTCTCGCCTGGCCGAGATGGAGAAGGAGCATAGAGAATCTGCGACTGCACTCCGCAAGCATTGTGAGGAGGAGAAGAAAGCTGCTGTGAGTCAGTTAGAGAAGGAAAGGGCTTCAAGCATAAGAAAGTTGGAGGAAGAAATTTCGTTCTTGAAGAGGGAAAAGGAGCTCATTGAAACCAAGATATCTACTGAATTGAAAGCTGCTCACTTGAGAGAAAAGGATGAGCTTCAGACTTCCATGAAGGAAGAGATGGAGAAAGCTGTGGATGATGTCAGATGTGAGCTGGAAAAATCTCATCATAGGGAGAGAGAGGCACTTCGGGAGTCTCTGACCAAAGAATCGGACAGTCAAAGAATGAAGCTAGAAGCAGAATTAAGAAATGAAGCAAATAAAGAACAAGCTCTCATTATTAGCCAGAAAGATGCCTGTATTGAAGATCTAAAAGCTACCCATAATTTAGAAGTGAGCAGGTTAAATGCCACTATATCTCAGGCTGAAGTGGTGATTTCTAAGAAGTTTGAGGATACAATTGCTGGTCTTCAGCAAAGAATCGTAGAGATGGAATCAGACCGCAGCCAGTTGAAGAAATCTCTACAAGAGCAGGCATCAGAGATGACTCAACTGCAGCATCAGAATAAGGAGGTGGAGAAAGCTTTATCAAGAATCGAGATCGAGAGGAATCAAATTTCTGAAGACTGTGATCGCTATCAAAAGAGATCCACTGCTCTTGAAGTAGAAGCTAGCATAGCTAAGAGTAGCGAGAAGAACTTGGAGAAGGAGCTTCAAGAAAGCCAAAATGTTCTTGAAGTGAAAGAGCAGGAATTAAGCCGATTGAACTCCAGTATTGAAAATTTCCGCAGCAGAATAGTGGAGTTGGAACGAGCTGCTACTGATCTCAAAGCCAAGCATGATCAATCTGCTAGAGACTTAGAGTCTAGGCAGGAAGAATATAAAGCTTTAGAGAACACTTTAGAAGGAAGATTAGCTACAAAAGGGGAGGAACTTGCCGCCATGGAGCTTGAGGTCACTCGGTGCTTGAATGACCTGGCCAAATCGAACACCGAGTTACAAGCATGCCAAGACAATGTCAGGGTCATATCTGAAGAGCTGCAGGAAAAGAAACTAGAGCTAGATAGCCATAGAGCGGAATATCAATTGCTCATTGACCAGATGGCGTCTAAGAACCAGGCATTTGTGGGATTGCAAGTTGAAAATGATTCCTTAAAGACATCGCTAGATTCTCTGAAGAAAAAGCATCAAGAAGAAGTGGAGGCATGCGAAGTATTAAAAGGTCAACTTCAAGGAAGATGGGGGGAGAGCGAAGAAATTGAGTCTTTGAAAAAGCAGGTGACTGAACTTGTGTCTTACAAAGACCTATACGGAAACATCACGCAAAAAATGGAGGGTCTTATGGCTGATATTAGTGACAAGGAGAAAGCCCTTACTGTTAGAGGTCTTGAAATTGTACAATTGTCTGAACGCTGCAAGCACTATGAAGAAGAAAAGGCGAATAATGCTAAGATGTTAGCCAATCTACAGCAAGATATTCATTCAGTGGAAATGAGCAAGACTGACCTGAGACATCAAATTGAGTCACTTGAAGTGACACTGAGTGAACGAAGTCGCTCAATGAAGGAAATGGAGCAGGTTATAGCAGAGTTGGAGAAGAAAGTGGAACAATCTGATATGAGCTCATGGACTGCCATTAAAAATGCTGGTGAGGAAGCGACAAGAGTAAAAGAAGAGCTAAGGGATGTCATTTCCAAGTTTAAACTAGCTCAAAGCAAGGAACAGTTGATGCTTACTGAGCTTCAGGAAAAAGAAGAGCTTATCAGGGACCTTACTCAACAGTTTCATACCACCAAGCGAACAAGTGAAACTCGGTCATTGAAGCTGGAAAGGCAAGATCAAGAGTTGCGTGAACTCAGGTCACAAGTTGATGCCTCTTCTGAAAAGGAAAATAATCTTCAATCTCAACTTTTGGAAAAAGAATCTACTATTTCTAAACTGAACAGTTTGATAAACTCTGGTGAACAGTCTTCAACATTTTTGAAAGAAATGGCCAAGGAGTTACAGGTACTTCAGAGCACAGTGAACTCACTAGGACAAGACATAGGTGATAAGGATAGAATTATTCATGAACTTAACCAATCCATTGCAGACTTGCAAGAAAAACTTTCCCTAGCAGAAGAAGAATTGTTAAAGCTTGATAAGGAAAAGTCCCAGATACAGCAAGATCTTTTACAATATCAGAATGAATCCCAGGAGGCTGGCACTGACAGTGTATGGCCTGAGAAGTGTGCTGAACTAGAACAAATTGTGTCTAATCTTGATAGAGACAAAGAGCGATTGGAAGCTCAGCTGGCAGAGCTTCAAAGCCATACGACTAAGATGGATGCTCTCGAGGCAAAGTTAGGAGACCAGGAAAGGATTATTGCTAGTCTGCGGGCCAAGAGCACCCCAACAGTTATTCCGCCTCAAGCTGGCCAGGATTTGCTGAAGAATCCACTAGGAGCTACTCTTACTCGGGCTCGGAAAACTTTAGCTGAGAGACTTCACGAAAAGGACACCATTGAAAAGGAACTTCGGTTTCGTCGTGCCAAACTAGAGCGACAGCTCGCTGAGAAACAGTGCCTGGAGCACTTATTGTTCGAGAAGAAGAGGTTTGAATTGGAGCTGCAGAATCAGAAGTCGTTATTGAAAAAGGAGCTCGAAGATTTAGAACGAAAGAACACTTTCGGCGAACCTATTGCAGCCATTTGATCATAGACCTTGCTAGGTTATATTTTGTTTTAAAATGTTTTAACCCGAGTTTTCTATAATATTCTGCTCTGTGGCACTTTAGTCTCACCTTTGCATTTCACTAAATATCATATTCCTAATGCATGGCTACAACACCAATCAACAGATTATTATGTGGATTCTTTTTATTGATTTAATGTAAGTTGTGTGTTACATTTTTGTTAACCAAAAGAAAGCATATTTTGACTAATGTAGCAAGTGATTTACTACTCAAAGTTGAATTTTTATGTAATCATGATAGCTAATTCCGTTTCAAATGGTGATAAATTGATATATTGTACACATGGTTTCTCCACTTCTGTTTTGAGTATATCTGACAAAGGCTATTAACTCCCCTTGGTTCAGAGCTCATCACTTGGTTGTTGGGTTCACAGATTGCTATCATGAGGCCACAGCAACCTTTACTGAGTGGCATGTCATAGTCCATACATAAGCCCTCACAGGCCCTGCCAGATTTATGCTACACAAAATTGCATACTGGAATAATTCTAGGATAAGCTTGTTTAAAAGAATAATAAAAGGAAAATGAAATTATTCACTCCATTATAGCTAATCAGAAAAGAAAATAGTGTTTTTTGCCCCTTGCCTTCTTATACATAACAAAGAACATAAACACTAATTAGAAATGTGGTCGTAAGGTACATCTTTATTATGAAAGTAGCTAGGTTTATGTTGGCTTAGATATGATATTATACTCTCTGTTAATTGTTCTCCAAAATGGGAAAAGTTTGAAATAACTACTAGTAACGTTAAGGTCGCTCAATTTTTCAAGAGATTACACTTGGCGTTTGCTTTCAAGAGGCAAGACGTTCAGGGGAACCTTGATGTAGCTTGTAGATCAGGATTTCTTCTCTGCGGCAGCTGATTAGCGCGCAAGCCCGAGCGAACGCTGGTGCTGGCGTCGTCTCTCGCATTTTTTCCCGACGCAGTCGGGGGTTCTTCGGTAATAAGGCGTGTGGAAGTTGTGCTGGGAAGCAAACGTACTTGCTATTGAGTATTCCAAAATAAAACGACTATCTACAGCCGAATCTGAGTAAGCTGAATGGTATTATTGAAGAGCTGAATTATTTATGTACAGAATTTCATGGCGGCGGTGGAGCCAAAGTGTTCCTGTTATCCCAAGCTTACCTGGGAGGAATCTAGAAGATTCTTGAAATTAATAAGAATCCAGGAATTCCAAGGAGGGTAAGTCACTTTTATAGCTACTATTAATATTAATGGAGGAAAATATATAGCTAGTGTATCTATATCTACAGGTATGGAAACATTCGTGACACATACAAAGATGACTGGGAAAGATGACTGGGACAGTGAAGATGAAGACCTTCTGGCTGAAGTATTGTTTGATCTCAACTTCTTCTCTGCTGAGAAAAGAAATTCAGCATCCTCCAAGGGAGAGGTTTGTTTTATCATGTATCCTTCAGTTTAGCATATTGAGTGCATTGTTTTTATTCTCAGTTTTCAGGTGGTTATAACTTAAGGGACATGGGAAATGTCAAGGTATATATTAATTTTATGCGTACAACTTAACCTTTATATAAACATTATAGTGTGTGTAGCCTGGAGGAGCTAAGATAACCCTGATTCAAGAAGATAAAATGGTGAGATAAAACAAGATAGAGAATATTTCTCACTCATCAATATGTCAATACTTTTAGGTGTCTTTCTCAATGGTGCGTTCTTCCTCGGAGTATTTATTGCTGCGTCCTCAGGATAGTTTTCCTGAGGAAGCATTCCAGGAATGTATGCAATGAAGCATGAGGAGGAGCTATGTATTCGGGATGAAAGGGAGGTCACAAGGTCAGCGAAAACTGACAGACTCGATATGATTGAAGCTACTCCATCATGTCTTGGAGACAACGTAGATCAGTGCACTGTATAGCTACACACTTGGGCAAGATGCAAGGGAAATGGAAGGCACAATGGAAGAGAAGAACTTAAGAGAAGCGAAGGATGGAGTAAAGTTGATGGACACTGTAATGGCAGAAAATAGTGTGATGGAAGCAAGGGATGTAAGGGAAGACAAATATGATCCTTACTGGCACTTTCCATGCCTTCCTTGTGACTCCTGTCTCACTGGTTCTTATCAATATGCATCTCCAGCCACACTTTTGTTGTCAATGTTTTCTTTCCTTGATTCAATTTCCTTTGGGTTCCTCTCTACACTTTTGTCCTCTTTTCCCCTAATGTTCTCTGTATTGAAATCCTCTTCCCTCTCATCCTTCTCCTCCCTCTCATCTTTCTCATTCATCACATCTTTCTCTTCCCTCTCATTCTTCTCTTCCCTCTCATCCTTCTCTTCCCTCCCATCCTTCTCTTCCCTCTCATCCTTCTCTTCCCTCTCATCCTTCTCTTCCCTCTCATCCTTCTCTTCCCTCTCATCCTTCTCTTCCCTCTCATCCTTCTCTTCCCTCTCATCCTTCTCTTCCCTCTCATCCTTCTCTTCCCTCTCATCCTTCTCTTCCCTATCATCCTTCTCTTCCCTATCATCCTTCTCTTCCCTATCATCCTTCTCTTCCCTATCATCCTTCTCTTCCCTATCATCCTTCTCTTCCCTCTCATCCTTCTCTTCCCTCTCATCCTTCTCTTCCCTATCATCCTTCTCTTCCCTATCATCCTTCTCTTCCCTCTCATCCTTCTCTTCCCTATCATCCTTCTCTTCCCTATCATCCTTCTCTTCCCTCTCATCCTTCTCTTCCCTATCATCCTTCTCTTCCCTATCATCCTTCTCTTCCCTCTCATCCTTCTCTTCCCTATCATCCTTCTCTTTTCCCTATCATCCTTCATCTCTCTTCCTATCATTCTCTTCCCTCTTCCCCTCTCATCATCCTTCTCTTCCCTCTCTTCTCTTCCTCTGCATCATACCTTCTTCTTCCCTCCTCATCCTTCTCTTCCCTATCATCCTTCTCTTCCCTATCATCCTTCTCTTCCCTCTCATCCTTCTCTTCCCTATCATCCTTCTCTTCCCTATCATCCTTCACTTCCCTATCATCCCTCTCTTCCCTATCATTCTTCTCTTCCCTCTCAGAGATGCTACTAAGGATATGCAAGCAAACAATGCATTGCTGATATGCAGTGGAAATAAGGACAACAGGTCTAGGAATTAAAAGTGAAAGTAACATGACACAAACAAGGAAGGAAAAGATGTCAAAAGATAAGAAAACTGAATCGACACAAATATTAATACAAAAAGGCAATGAAAGCATCTAAAGTTTAAAAAATCGACAGAAACTGTAAATTTAAGCAAAGGAGAAAAACTTGCTCTTGCTGAGGAAGTGAATTTAAAAGAACCAAAGACAGAGAAAACAAATGAGATGGAGAAATCACCCAAAATTGAAGCAGTTAGATCAGAAAATGAGGGCAATAAAAACATTGTAGACAAGAAACTATGGAATGCAATATTATGTAGATTAAGAAAGTAGACAAGAAACTTAAAACTACTGCTGGATAAACTATGGCGTGTGATATCTATTGTTGGACAAAACACTGAAATATTTCTAAATAATATTAACTCTTACAATGTCAGCTTTGGAATCTAAAACAGTTGTCTATAAATTTAATGACATTGAAATGAATCAAAGTCAATAAAATATAATTGCTGTCAGTTTGCTGGATTTGCTGTTTGGAGTCAAGTGTAATTAGTAAATATAGCTATAATCGCCTCAATTTTATATACCTGCTATAGATAGCATATTTCAGTAATAATAGCTAGACACGAAATTGCATAGTGGAATTAATCTTGAATAATAACAGCATTTAAAAGAATAATGAAGGGAAAATAAGAATAGTCAGTCTATATAGCTAATCCATAAATATAAAAGAATTTTTTCTTTTTCTTCTTAAACAAAACGACATAAACGTTAAGAAATGTTATAAGGCTGATCTTCATTATTTAATTAAAGCAGTGGGTTAGTGCAGGCCACTCTGTTATTGTATTCTATAGCTAATAGGAAAGTTTTGAAATACTGGGAGCGAAGTCAGCTCAGAGTAGCTAAGTCATCTGAAGAATCATGCTAAAAGGTTTATGTCCTTTAGCAACTCAACTATCTGGACCACAATTATTGACAAAAAATATATATGTAAAATCAGCTATTACCATGAATTTGAAGAGAAGAGAGAAGGTGCCTTTACTGTATGCTGAGCATATAATTCCCTAATTTACTTTTTCGTTGCTTGTACGTTTTCTCCATTCATTGAACATTTTTATAGGGACATTCATGATTTTCACAGAAAAATTAAACAGCATATTTTTTTAATCTTCTATATTGAGTAGATAATTCAGTATAACAGTAGGTGAGACTAATACTTTTACTCATTCATTTCATAACATACCAACTTTATATATTATTCTTTGGAATAATAGCTAACACAATTTTTAGAATAAAAAAAAAGAAAAGAATAATTCTAAAAAATTTCAAGCATAATCCGGTAGGCCTTACCCTCAAGGCATAATTTATGAGACATCATTTCTTGCTTTTAAATATTGAACTAGCTATACAGTTAACATAACACATTGATAATTAAACTAGCAATAAGTCTACAATAATATTCACAAATAACTATTTAGTTGGGGACAGATGGAATTCCCTTTGCTGCACACTAGCTATCTTCTGGTGGAGGAATATAGTTGGTGGATTTCTCCTTGCCAGCAATTCTTGGACAAGGTGATATACTCCAGAGACCTCAGAAAAGACAGTGAGCTAGGTTTAACTATGGTATTTCTTGCTGTTTATCTTTTTTCTTTCTTTCCCTGTTTTTTCATGATGATATCATCTAGATGCAGTTAGAATTCCATGTAGGTTGAGGCTACTAGCTAACTTCTACATGCTTAACTACAAGTATTGATGAAATCACTTCTAGAAAAACACATTTTTTGTAGTACCCGACTCTGATTTCAAATGTAATAGATGTAAGGCATGAATGGAGCATGAATAGAACAAAAAGATACTATGGATTAAGTTGCTGTGAGATCAGCAGAGGTGTGAGCACAGATGTGGCCTTAAGTAAAACTTGCTAGCTTGCTATTACACCTGGCAGTTAGCTAGTATATAGCTAGCTATCCCACGAACCACCACAAGCAGAGCTAAAAAATTAAAGTGGAATAATTCGATCATTCAAGTCAGAATAACTTTAAGGTGAGTAGCTGGTTAAATTAAATTTAATGAGATATGGTAATGATGTAACCTTCTACAGTAAGCACTTTTTTAAGATGCAGTGAAACTTGCTACAAAAGGCCACATTTGGGAACAAGTCTTTTGACCCATGTAGAGAGTTTGACTAGTGCTGTCAGAGTTTATTTTTTAATTGTCCAGGTACAATGTGTCCTTCTAGACCACCCATCTATAAAACAAAAAAAAATTACTAAATAAGTTAATAGAATGTACAATTTTTTGTCCATTTTTCAATTAGCTAGCTAGTTTAGCTGTAGCTAAATGAATACAGCGAGTTCTCTCTACAAATGGACTCCAAGAAGCATAACTCTCAACAGCAGTCAACATGAATTGAACTAAATGATCATCCAGTGTTTATTTCCATATATGGTATCATTTGGTGTCTGAATTCAATTTGGCTCCAACTACAAAATGGTTCATTATAGGGGAGAATAAGGAAATCCTGCAGCATTTCATTTAGTAATTCTGTTCTAGCAAGTAAATCTTGGATTCCCTTGCCATGGTTTTCTCGTTTCCCATTGGAGCCAGTCTTGAAAATAATTGGTCCAGGATTTGGTTTGTTTTCTGAATTTTTACTGGAAGTTGTAGGTCATCGCTTAGTGATCACTCCTTATAAATTACGGCTAGCAAACGGTGAATTCAATGGACAGGGAAGGTTATTCCATACTACCATGTATTCTTTCTTTGTATTATCAGGTATCGTGGACCTTCTAACTTTGCGGCTAAAGCTTCCCAAACGTACAAGTATCATTATGTGCAGCTTAGCCTTTTTTATGGAAGGCATTTTTTTAATTTTCATTTAAAAGGAAGGAATGAATTTGACATTACTCTTCATGTGGGACTTGTTATTGTTATAATTTCGTGCAGCATTTTCTCACTGCTCCGACTAAGTTCTCCATCCACCCTAGAGATCAATCTTGGACTCCCTGCAGTCTACTGCTCCAAGGAACTTGGCTGCTACAGATAGGCTTTAAATAACTCTATCATTACTGATATACTAGTCTCTGGGGCCAGACTCTTTACCCAAACGCTACGCTTTCCCATCGTTGTGGTTAAACTCCGGGTACACTATGTACATATGTACGGACTTGGAGTTGTACAATAATCGGTAAAGGGGCTCCTAATGCAAGGTACTTCCGGGCTTGGCGAGTTCCCGCCGGGCGGTTCGCGAGAATTCGCAAGTGTCTCCTTTGCGGTGTGACTGAGGGTGTGACAAAACTGTGAGTGTAATAAATTCTAGCAGTGGTGTGTTCTCTTTACGGCATCTCCACAGCAACATTAAAAATGTGAGTTTGTACTGGTTCAAGAGCACTAGCAGCTTGGAATTAGAAAGATAGCTAGCTATTACTCTAGATACTACTACTACAGATTTTGTCCAACAAATGGCAGAAGAGAGTAGCTACTGCCAATATTTTGTTGTCGTGCTTGGTGTAGAAAGTCAGTTTAAATGTTCACCTAATAAGAGGGCATTCCAGCTATTATGAACAACTATAAATATTCAGCCTCAAGGGCTAGCTAAGTAGATGCCAGTCATGTTATATCAGTACTACAGTGCCAGCTTTTGAAAGTCAATTAAAACCTTAACTTGGAGAAGTCATTGCAGCTAGCTGTAGTTAATGAATAGTGAGTTTCATTTTATCATACTCTTAAAACTCCAGGACATCCTGGATTTATCACTCAGCCACTGTCCTGCAATGAATTGTTGTACTCTTTCTATCGTTTGTCCTAGAAATTGATGAACTTTATATTTGTTCACTAATGCTGCATGTGCATGATCTGCATAATAGTATGTTACCAAATGCTTCTACTCTTCAAAAATTCGGTTCATGATTCACAAATTAGAGTGTTCATTTTGATTTTAAAATTGCTTTTTTATGAAGTATATAGATTTAATTGGATTGAAGTCATCACACAATTTTCAATCAGTCACAACCATTATCTATTGTAGTTAGCTAGTTCATTTTTTTGTCATGAAGTTCAACTTAGGCACTGGCTATTTTAAACTATCACGTTATCACGTTATCATTGCTTCATTGTAAATATGTGGTTTTGGGTTGGTCTGTAGGCGTAGCTTAGTGTACCTGAACTAAGATTATGAAAAGTTGGCAACTCTGATTATATCAGCCCTGATGATGTTGACTGACCTCTGTTAGCCAAATTGCATGTCCTCCAGTGGTTGTTAATAGGAAGCCTCACAAGTTACTTGGGACTAATTAACCAAACCAACCCACCCACAGTGCAACTCCTACATGTCACCTTTGACCTCTATAGTGAACTTGTTACAGTGTGAACTATTAATTGTGTTTCGGTAGGCTTTTGAAAAAGTAAGCAATAAATCAAGCATTAGATCTAACAAACATTTTTTAATAGGTTCAAACATTTTTATGGGGTTTTATGGAATGCCTCTAATATTCCATGCATATATCTATGGACATTATATATAATATTTATATGTTTATTTATCTCGTAATGCACTCATTCCGTGGCTCATTCCTCCAAAATATGGATAGCTATTTATGTTGAGAATATATGAATTTTACATTTACATAGTTTTTGCTTGGGGTTGGGCATAGCTATATACAAGTATCTTATTATGTATATTATCTATGTGGCTCAGAGATGGCAAGCTTAGTAGCCCATGTAATACCAGGCTTGATTATTGCCTTTTATGGGCTTTGCTGGTGCATCAACTCTATGTGGCTCTATCTCCAAACAACACCGCAGGATTCTACTGGATCTAAAACTAAAAACGCTGGCAGAAATTATCCACAGCATTACGAAAAAAGAGCCCTGGAAAGGAAATCTTGGATTCCTACTACATGTATGTCCCGCCTACCAATAGAGTCAGTTGGTAAGATAGTAATAGCATCAATTGGCATTACTGAGGAAGTTTTTCTTGGCATAGATGAGAAACGCCACTTAATGTTAATGTTCTATAGACCGATACTTGCAAATGGAGACATGAATTCACAGGCAAAGTTTTTCCACATCACCATGTACAGTTTTTTCGTTCTGTCTGGATTTGTTGACCTGCTGTCCTTATGCTTAAAGCTGCCAAAGTATACTAGCATTGTAGTCTTCAGTGCAGCATTCTACTCTGAATGTTTGCTCTTCTATTTTCATATAATTGGAACGGGGTCTCTGGAATCAACTACACACACGTTGCTGGTGGTATCAGTTGCAGGTAGCGTCATCTTCTCATTGCTTCGATTGTACTCACCAGTAAACTTGATGATTAACCTCGGCCTGTCTTCCACCATTCTCCTTCAAGGGACCTGGCTGATTCAAGTTGGCTATTTTGTTTTTGGTGGGTATCACCCTCATGGTGAAGCTCCAGAATTTCGATTCATGATGTTTACAATTGCTGTCTACTCCTGGCACATCATGGGAATAGTCATGTTTAACTTAATGCTCCTGGGATTGCTCACTGTACTTGCAAACAAAATGAATAGTTGGAAACTTTGTGGTAGAAGTCGTAGGTGTAATAGTCTTCCTGAAGAAGGTCATCGTTTAATTGATGTAGGACAAGACAGAAGGAGTGAGGACTTTGAGGTGGACTTCAAGGAATTGAAAGACAATTTGGCTTAAACTGAATCAGCACTGATTTATATGCTGGGAGGTTCAAATTGGTGGGAGGTGTAGATATTTAATAAGGACAATAGGATTTTAATATAGCTACCAATATATTAGATAAACTCTAGCATATGCAACACCTTTTGAGTTCTCAGGACACTAAATGAGGTAGCTTAGTTCATGCTGGTTTATTACACAGTCTTAACAATTTTTGTTTCTTTTTTCTTGCATAGTAATTAAAACATTATATTGGATGTAATTTTGATAAACCATACTGCAGATAAATGCCGCAAATAATAATATTGCCAAAATTCATTTTAACTATTAATAGTATAGATCACAGGAAGGATAAAAGTATCTGAATAAATACTAACAGACTGTCTAAATATCTGCATATTTTGGGGTGGAGTTTAGGCAAGTGAAAGGTAGTGGGACTTCCACCAATACTGATGACCCTTTACCAACTCAGCTCAGGTGATGAACTATTCATGAATAGACAGAATATACACTCCATTGTCATTACTGACTGACAAGTGGATTATAACATTATAGATGTAGATATAATAATAGTAAAATTATCATGAATCATTAAAAAATATATTGAAAAATATATGTACAGTAGAACTTCAGTTATCCGAACTTCAAATATCTGAACACTTCAATTAACCAAATACCCAAAATCTAATAGTAGCATGTACAGACACGAATAATTGCTTGATCACGCCCATTCATCAGTGCTTGATGATACAATGGTGCTCAGTTATCCGAATATTTCAGTTATGCAAACACCTCTCAGTCCCAACGTGTTCGGATAACTGAAATCCTAACTGTAATATAGCAGTAATTTAGGGATATAGAATTATCACATAAGGCTAGTACTCTTCTCGTTTTCATGCTTTCTCTAGTGCTTTGCTACAGTTCCCAAAAGCAATTCTTCTTTGAAATTTTTGATACTTATGTTATTTGAAGTTATGGCTTAGAAATTCAGAGGGATTAGTCGCTAGAGCCTGGCTTGCTTGTGTTCAGGAATTTCATGGTGGGTTACACTTTGATTGGGGGTGAGGCTTGAGTCGGATATGGCATCTGTTGATGCTGTGGTGACATGCTATTATCATGAGTGAGAGATTTCACTGTGGACTGGCGTTTGACTGATGCTGGCTATTAGATGACCAGCAACTTTGATTGCTAGCTTTGCCAAATTGTCAAGAGGAGTATCTTTAGGTAAAGCAGCCAGGATCATCCTAACATTGTTAGGCAGTTGTTCTTTGAGAGAGGTGCCATCCAATTCAGCTCTACATAGTGGACTCTGGACTTCTGCACAGTTGGTCCTTTAGTAGCGAAAGGTAGCTTTCCACTTAAGTGAACAAGACACGACAGTGGGGTCCACGGGTCAGAACAAAGGAAGCTTGATGTTGATGGGTGAAAAAGGCGACCATTGGTGAAGCGAGAGTGTCGAAGAAGCATCTTCCTTGGTCATGGTGCTGCAAAATAGTCGACGAGGTCACCGATTATTGTGGTAAACAAATGATTAGATACTAGTTACTTTGATTCTGCTACCAAGACTTTCCTGAGACACTACTGAATTGGAGAGCCAGGATTGTATGCATACAGAATTAACTCAACCATTTGTGTTACAGCCTAACAACAGTGTTGCTGTTACAGGTAAGTCATATTTTTAATGTGGTTTATAGAGTTATAAACAATAGAAGGTAATGAATGATATAATCATGTGGGTGTAGACAAGGGGGTGCTTGGGGGTGCTCAAGCACCCCCAAATTTTTGGACCTGTGTCATCAAGAGATATCAATGGGGTGTTAGTTAAGAGAGCTGGGGTGTTAAACATCAGGGTGTTGGTTATTTAGATTGTGGAAGTCCATGTGGCCTGAAGATTCACCTAAAAAATAAGTGAGCTGCCAGGTATGGCTTCAACTAGTCAGGATAGTGAGATTGAGTTGAACTGTTCACTTGCTGCTGGACCACACCAACCTATATTAAACTTTCCCAAGCAAACTTTTGGCAAACAGCAGCGAAGTTTTTCTGTTTCATGGAAGCCGGTATCCTTGGATACATTATGTGCAAGAGAAGGATGCTGTTGTTTGTTTTGACTGCACCATTGCCATCCAAGAAAAATGCCAATATCTGGCTATGTGGATAAAGTCTTTACTGAAACAGGGTTCAGTAATTGGCAAAAGGCTTTACAAAAGTTTGATAAACATCAGCAATCACAATCTCATAAGTTTGCAGCTAGTATGGTTATGAGAGAAAGAAGAAAAGCAAGAGGAGTCAATGAAATACTTAGCTCTGCACATGCGCAGGAGATGGAACATAATCGAAAAAATTTCTTGTTATTTTATCTTCTATACGTTTTCTTGCAAGACAAGGTCTACCAATACATGGTCACTATAATATTAATGATGCCATTCATGGCAGTGGTGAGCTTAATGGGAACCTTATGCAATTGCTACACCTTCGTACGGAAGACATACTGGAGCTAGTGGCCTGGCTAAAGAGAGCACAGGATCGATTCACGAGTCCTACAATACAAAATGAGGTGCTTGAGATCATGGCTCTGGCCGTGCTTAGAAAGTTAACTGGGAGAATATCTGGTCGGCAATATGCTATTTTGGTAGATGAAAGGCAGATAATTTGTCATCAACACTACAAGGGTCGAAGGTGTCAGCTCGTGATGGACAAAGTGTTGTGAAAATGACACTTACTGCCTTGCAAACAATCAGATCTGATGAAGGATTTTCTTTGTTTTGGAAATTAGTTGAGCAGAAGCAGCTGAAACTTGATGTTGATGAACCAAAATTACCAAGGCAACACAAAGTACCAAGAAGATAGGAAGTAGATCTTCCATTCCAGATCAATCTCATCAGACATCAGTCCAGGACATGTACAAGCACACTTACTTCGAGGTTATTGATTATGTTATACAAGCAAATTACATCCAGGTTTGATCAGAAAAGCTATAAAACTCTTGCTAAATTGGAAGATATACTTTGCAATGAAGAAGCTAATCTAAATAATTATAATGATGTTTTTCAGCTTTATGGAAGTGACTTTAATCGTGAACTGTTGGAAACTCAGTTGGTGGTTTTGCATAGCAATCTCTCCAGTGATATAAAGAGTGAGCATGGTGGAGCAAAAGTGAAAAGCATTATTGATTATCTACAAAATTCAAGCAAGTGTGAAAAGGAGTTTATTCTGAGATGATAAAACTTTGCATGATTATTCTTGTTATGCCAGCCACAAACGCCCTTAGTGAGAGATCTTTTAGCACACTAAGACGCTTGAAGACATGGCTGAGGAGTACCATGCAGCAAACCAGACTTAATTGGTGTATGATTTTGCACACACATACTGATGAGACAGATGAACTTGATTTAAGAGCCATAGCAAATTAATTTGTTTGTCGAAATTCCAGTCGACAAAGAATATTTGGACATTTTTGATCATATGATTAGCTATAATCATATAAATAACTATAACATTACATCATAAAACACATGTACTGATTCTCTCATTTCATCATAATAGCTATGTATACTTTTCCCTCCCAATTTAAGCACCCCCCCAAAATTTTTTTTGTCTACACCCATGAATAATAATGACAGCACTACTTACTTAACTCAATGCAAATTGTAGATCTATGGGATTTTCTACTTCAATCAAATTTCTCTAAGGTCCTATTGTTTGAATTCTAATAAACTAGTTCCAGTTAAGTGGTGGTTTGTGGTTGTGAGAATTTCAAGAATCATCAAAACATTTAATAGCAGAGTGAAAAGTGTACAGATTTCTAACATCACTACATTTGGTCTTTGAATGGATTTCCTCTAGCTTAAAAGCATGTCTACTTAGGTCTTTCCTGATGTTCAAGAACAAATCCTTGGAATATACCAGTGTACTGCTATTACAAGTAATTGGACTTGGACTTCTTGTATTCTAAGTAAGATAATATTTTAACATTATCTCTAAGTCACGGGTGATGGAAGTTGTTTCAGAGTTGGTGGAGGGGGGGAGGGGCACCATGTACCATAACAATTTACACTCATGAAAACCATTTTTATATTTTACAAAGCAATTAACTTAATATTAAATGAATGTAGTATTGAATGCAAAATTTAAGAGTAAAGGTACCTATTAATTTTTTCCTTAATTTGTTTCATTTCCTTAGCAATGTCTGTCAGTTCAGTGCCATCTGCTTTGTCTCTATCAAAATGGAATCATAAAAGTGTTCTAATTTTATCAAGACCATCATTTCTCCTGCCTTTGTCCAAGAAGCCAAAGAAAACTGATTTTCCCCAATGACAGCAGTAAATACCAACTGTGTTCTGCAGTCAGTACTGATATTGTGATAAAAGCAGCTTCTTTTATTGTTTTTGCAAATAGAATTGAGTTCATGAACAAATCAATTTTATGAAATTCGATCACAGAGTGTAATATCATGAGCATGCTGTGTGCCCCCCCCCCCTGTACCCCCAAGCCATAAATCTAGGGGGCCTGTGCCCCCTGCCCTCCTCCCTCCCCCACTTCCACCACCCCTGTAAGTGTTTTATATACCTGGGCTTCCTTGGTCTCATGCTCATATTATTCCATTTCAGGTTTTATTGACTGAGTAATTAAAAATAGACATATAGCTAGCTGCATATAATTTTAGTTGTATATGCCTATTTACCTCACATTCAAATATTATACACACACACATATTATAAGCATATTTATTATACCTATATATTATATACATGTATATATATATATTTTTCACCCTAGATATCTTCACAATGGTATCTTTAGGTACATTCTCAAGATATTTCACACTGTTATTTCATGCTGTACATGCAAGCTCATTACCCTTGTAGTTATAGCAACCCTGCCAAACTTTTCGTTTTTCCAGCTACCTTCCTCCTTTGGACCAGGCAGCCTACTCCAACCTGGTTTGAGCAGCTGCTAATATCGGCTGGGGGTATAGGTAGCCCCTACAACTAACATTAGCTGTGAGTTACTGGTCCTCTAGTACTAACTACAGTAAGATATCTAGTGTGGAATAAGCCACTTATTACACTTGTCAGAGTGATGTGGAAAGATATTTTACTCTCAGGGTTTATTTTCACTCGCCTCTGGCTCTTGAAAATAAATTAGTCTGCTCATGAAATGTTCTGCCATATAACATTCTGACTGTGTAATAAGTACTATATATATTATACATATACAAGGTCATAGTAGATCTGCCTCCACAATTCTTGCTGCAAGTCCCTATACCTCCAGCATTGTAGTGGCAGCACAGAAGGGGTGAATTAAGAGGGGGCTTGACTGATGTCGTATAAGCACCCCTTTTTCATATTGATCCCCTTTTTTCATTAGCTAATTTATTTCTTACCGTTAAGTGGAAGAAAAACCATAGCAGAAGTAAACTTCGTTGTGGATTCCCCCCAACCACCTCCAGTGTTTATGGTCTTCAAATGAAAGCATGGCGTCAATATTTAATGTGCTAGTCAGAAATTTTTTAACAATAGGCCAAGCTCGTAGATCAATGTCAAAGCAGAGAACATAAGGTGCCTTTTCGAGCCTCCTTTAGTCTTGTAATTGGTTGTTTTCTCTTTGTTTCTCATTAATGTAACCATAAGTCTTATTTTCTTTATAGACTCTAAATTAGAATCGACACTATCTTTTTCTTTAAAATGTTTCTAGAAAAAGTAAACTGCTTGGCCGCTAAATCAGCAGTCAGTCAAAATAATGCCCCCAAAACTATAATGTCATGAGCCAAACCCCTCCCCCTTCCCCTTTGATGCCACATTGACGTTAATTTTTCCAAAAATAGTTTGGATCATGACCCCATAACGGAATACTAAGGAGCTCAAGTGGAGTAATGGACCCACTCGCTGTGGTGTTTGTAGTTGTAGTCTTGTTAACTAGTTGTTCTTGGAGAACATCTTGTAAATTTTTTCGCCAGGTTTTTGTGAAATGCTGGATTGCAAATTAATTTCGTTTTTGTGATGTACTCCTGTGAAGGTGACACAATAATTATTATAAGTCATTCTAGCGAAATTGAAGGAAACTACTCTAAGATTTTCATTTTAACAAAATCAGTTTAAATCTTTAGATGAGGTACTTTGGCCTCGCTGCCAAGAAGTTCTCAGATTGCAGTCATAGAGAACATGTAGCTACAAGAGGAAGCTATTAGGGACATGGTGAAGCTGGTAAGTACCCTGTACAAAATAGAGCCATTTGGATGAGTAAAAGAGTATTCAGCTACCTCATGTGAAATGATAAGCCAACTTCCAGCCCAGACATTATTGAGTAGAACTGAACCAATTATTCAATATTGTGATGCTTGACTATCTGTACTTTCATGAACTGGTGGAGCAGGCTAACCTATTTTCATGAGCCAGAGGCGAGTGAAAATAAAGTCTGAGAGTGTAATATCTAGCCATTATAACTCTGATGAGTGAAATAAGTGGTTTATTCTATGCTAAATATCTTCACTGCAGTAGTTTGTACTAGGACTGGTAACTCTAGATGTAAAGTTGGCTATAAACTCTCTAGGGCTCCCACACACCCAGCTGATATTTTAGCAGCTGCTCTAACAGGGGTAGAAGAAGGTAGATGTAAAAACTGGAAACTGGTCAGCTAGGTAGGTTGCTATAACTACTAGCCTTTCTGAGGGTGATGCTAATGTAGTCCAGGTGAGCTAACTATCATTTCTCACAGTTATATACCTAAAACTAGCTATATGAATATATTTAGTATAGTACTTATTACACGAATCAGAGTGTGATATGGAGAAATATTTCGAGAGCAGGCTAATTTATTTTCAAGCCAGAGGCAAGTGTAAATAAAGCCTGAGAGCTAGATAGCCACCACTCAAATCACATTATACCTACTTGAGTGCTCCTGATAATTTTAAACCCTATATAATTATGCTCTTGAGAACAAATCTGAGTGGTAGATTGTGAGCTAGACAGGAGGAAGACAAACAGTATGTATTGTTATTGCTCACATAAGACAAGAGAAACTGTACGTGAGGCCATAGGACTCACACTAACATTAATTAGTCCCTAGTTCTAAAGAAGCATTAAAATAACAGTACCTTAATATCAACTTGATACTTTGTAATTGGCTCTTTCAAGCAACTCTTGTGTAACTTTTATAGCAAATAGCTAAATAATTTTATCTAATATCAACTGCAGATTAATTCCTTCCAAGTAGACATCGTGAGTGATGGTAGACAGACATTTGCTGTTGTTTTTCGTATGGAGACATACAGTGGGGCAGATATGCTTTTATTGGATTTAACTTGAACCGTCATAGAAGATTTTCATTACCAGGGTCTACTACTCCTGCTGTGACTGACATAAGAAATGGGAGCAATGTGGGAGTTCCTGGACTGTTTGTGTACAGAGTAGATCAAGACGATGTGATAGAGCCACATCAAAACTTCAGCCAAGGTAAACCCACTAGGATACCATACCTTGTTCGATTTATCTTCCATAATGAGAAAAGTTTAGCTCTACTTATAATTAGAATGCTCTTAATTAGTGACAGGATTTACAGCTGCAACAATATTTTTCTGATACAATTAGCTATTATAGGCTTCATAATTGTAATTAAATTGTAATAGACAATATGAAAATTTATGCATTTATACTTTTATTGAAATGAAATGCATTTTTCAGTTACAGATACTAAACTTGAGTCTTCTTATGCTATCATGAAGTTCTCAGACTGCAGCCAAGTTGACCAGGTATAAGATGAGATCATCAGAGACATGGTAGAGCTACTGAGTACCCAGTATGGATTTGAGCCACTTGGAAGGCTGAAAGAGTATCCAGCAGCCTCATGTGAGATGATAAACCACACCTACTTATTGGATAGGTCATAATGGAACTGAACCAACTCTTCAATATTGTGATGCTTAACTATCTGTACTTTCATGTTTCATGTCTTCAGAGGCATATGTGAGTAGATGTGGTTTCACATGTCTGAAGTGGTCAAGCCAATTACTATAATACCTTCCCTATATGTATATAGCTCTATAGTTAACATGAATGGATGCCATAGGTTTAACAGGGTTCAATCTAGAAAAGTTTTGTCTGGGGGGAGGGAGAGGGAGTTTGGCCAAGTACAACATCTTTTTTTTACTAAGTTACAAGGAAAACATGAGATATTTCTCCCAAAGTCAATGAGAGTAGGACATATTTTGAGCTAAATCTAGTCATTTTTGGTTCTGCCTGAGGAGCATACCACACACAGCATACAAATATTAGTGGGGTGTGAAGCTGGGAATATTTCTGGGGAAACTGGGAAGTTTTTGGGTGAAAGCTTCCTCCCCCCCTCCCTCCCCCCCCCCCCTCCCCCCCTCCCGCCCCCATCAACTAGATAGAACCCTGCTAGAATTTTTTTCAGATAGATGGTATTTTGTTCTCTATGTTTGTTTACCAACAAGAATAGAGATCAGTTAGAAGTTGCCAAAATCTATTTCGTCTGTTTCACGAAATCAAACACGATTGGAAACTTGCACATTCATTCTCACTATTATTACTTAAAAATAGCATTAATACAATAAAGATGGTATAGCTGTTGGACACTGATATAGCCAAAGTTTGTTAATATTTTAAAATACAAAACACTTATCAACGGTTACATATAACATCATTTTTAAAGAAAACTGGGCCAGAATCCTTTGTGACATTTGTAATTATATATATATAATTATAATAGAGCAATATATATATAATTATATACTAAAATATAGTTCACAATTGTATTACCAAACTTAGTTTTCTAGGTATTTACTCTGTTTCTGTGCATATTCTGCTTGCCTTGCAGAAAGTACTATGCATAAACAAAAACATGTTTACTAATACTCTGGAATCTGTAGCAATATTAGTAATATTTACTAAAGCATGCTTCATTTTAAAGTGAGGTATTTTCACAGAGTAAACAACTTCTATATGCCTTAGTCACTCCAAACTGGGTCAAACTGGAAAGACTAAGAACTACATGAGATTGATTGAAGATGCAAGCATTAGTAGTTGTGGTTTCACAGGTTTTGAGACCGTGGTCAAATCAATTATTTTTCTACTTACCGTATTTGTGTGTGTGGTGTAGTAGCCAGCTACTCCCCCTCACTTACAGAACACCCACTACCATCATCACTTAGTTTGTTAGCATGAGCCTATCTTAGTTGTTTTTGTACGCCAGCCAGACTGGTACCTCAATTCAGACTATTCATTGTTCATGTTCATTCCCACGCCATGACGCATACATACATGTGACTGTATCATTCTCACGCACTGGGTATGCCCGGGGAAGTGGTCTATATATTGGCTCCCCTGAGTGTGCCCCAGTAGTTGTACACTTGGTCTTAATTCTCATGATCTTAACTTAGACTTAAACAATCTAAGATTGGGGTTGTGGTGAAGCATTAGAAAGCTTGACTAATTGTTCAACTCTGGTGGCAGCGTACCCTTGGCTCCTTCTTGCTACTCTCCTGTTACCACAGTGTGTACAGCTCAACATATTATGTTCATGTGTATACATATCGGTGGCTTAAACTTGTTACATCATTGTTTTGCTTTGTTTGCCAGCAAGAGAAGGAAAAAGATCAAGTGTACTTCCTCGATATCTGTTACGATATCAATCAACTATCAATCAACACCAAAAACAAGTAAATTCTCAATCTCACTGTAATTGCTGAAATGTTGAAATAGGCGAAATTGTTGGGTAATGGATATTAATTAGCTAAAATTGAGTAAATGAGTAAAATGGAAAATTTGGAAACAAGACTGACATAAAGATGAGGAAAAGAGGGGATAGGAAGTACATAATGGTACTAAAGAAATAAAATAATTACAAAGCAGATTTAACATTGGAGTAGCTCGTATTTTAGTAGCTGATTATCGTCTATGATAGTATTTCACTTGCTTTTGTTCTGTTTGCCAACAAGGAAGATGGCGTTACTGGAGTAATGTATTAGATTGCCTGTGACATTTATATTTTTATCAAAGATAAAAAAAAAAAATAATAAACATGAAAACAATTAAAAAAAAAATCACATCAACTATGCAAGTTTCTATCTAGGCCACAGTTGTATCAGCAATGGAAACTAGACATCTACATAATAGGGATAAATAGAAATATGAAAGTATGAGTAAAATTTTTTTATAAAGGCCTAAAAAATGACTATTAAGGTATACTCAAATTTTAGAATTTCTTCAATGTTAAAAACAAAATTTGATAACACTTGAGTTATTGCTCAGTCTTAATGCTCCATTCTTTTAACATTAATTTAACTATTGACATTATTCACAACTTATTTTGCAATACTTCCCTTTTCCCTCGTTATTGAGTTCATTCAATGGAGGGACAGTGTAATATATTAACTTTTATTCCAAAAGAAAAAAGATAACTGATATACAATTATTGTAGGTCTAAGATATGTTGCATTCATATCAAAACCACTTTAACTGTAGCTCATCTTTTAGCCTGGCCCCTTAATTCACTTCACTAACTTCAATGAGAACAGTTTCTAGTATAAGAAAAATATTGTACGTTGCTTCATCACTGTCGCCTATAAATTTAGTACACAGAAAACGGCATTTTGACTCTAAGGCTTAGTAAGTAAATTCTGGCTTCTTAGTTGTAGCTGGCTACAAAATAAAAAGAAGCAAAAAACACCATACACATTTCAGCCCTAGACTTTATCAGTTGTGAAAATGTATAGTCGTTGCTTGGGCGCGTACGTTACTTTAGCTACTGCGTCTAGCAATCGACACGACTCCCTCTTGCTGGGCAAAGTGAAAGTAACTGGCAGACATAAAGGATGAAGGAAAGGGAAGTCCGAAGGATAGGGAAGTCCGAAGGAAAGGGAAGTCCGAAGGTAAGCGGTAAGCTACTCCCACCGCTATCGAATCAGTTTACTAAATTACTGGCATCAATATCCAGTATTGTAAGGAGCTCCTGCCTGATACTGTAAAGAGTTTTGCAGCAAATTTACTGAGGTAGCTAAACATCTTCTGGGACACAATCGAAGTAAGTGGTGGAGTTATAATTGAAATGGAATTTGGCGTGTTTACCAGTAGCTAAGTCTTTTATCATTGGTAATTTTTTTTATCATATGAGGATATCAAGTAATCACAAAGGTTAAATTACCTAAAGATAAAACGTAATTTTTTAAGCATGGTCCATACAAATTTTAGATTATCCAGAGAGACAGTTGGGATGATCTTCCTATTGTTCGGTGAAATTGTCTTGTTTTACTTTTGTTTTTGCTTTTATTATTATTATAATTAAAATGCTCCTTATATTATTAACTATACTAAAGAGCTGGCCAATATAATGTGCTACCAGCTGAACATTGCTTTGGTTAGTTAGACTTGCATCATGCATAACCTCTTTAGTAGAGTTTTTATGATGTGGAACACCTCCTTTGTTAGTCTGGGTCACCTCATTTGTCACTGAAGATGCATCAAATTTGATGCATCTTCAGTGACAAATGTGGTGACTCAATTTCACGCTCAACATGACTGAGCTGGGTAGAATGGTGATGACTAAAGTGGCTGTGTTCCACCCTTTTCGATTCTAAGGCTGTACCATCTCCATCATATAATGGAAATATTCACTATCTGACGATGTTGGATACTCAGTTATTATCAAATGAGTTGCCACTCTCTACTGCCAGCCACAACCACACTAATAATGTCATGTAACTGTTATATGTAGTGTCAGGTCCCCAACAACAGGAAACAAACTTAGTCTTGATTGGTGATAGGCCATAGCTTCAATGAAAGAAGTAATGCATGTAGCTATATTATATTCAGATTATGCTACAAATTAGTAGCCAAGGGGGGTTGGGGGGGGGGGGGGGCTTCACCAAACCCCCCTTTAGAGTGACCAGAAGTAAATGTTTTAGCCACACCCCACATATAACTTCTCATTCTGTTCGATTGTGCTGAACCTGCGATGGAATTCTCTATTGTTTCCCTAGATGTACTTCATAATCAGTATATGGAAAGCCTAGTCAGAGTCCAATAAACATTCAGCTCCTTGGCTACAAAATTTCGCTCTCATATCGGCGTGAGTAAAGACTAAACTATTTTTTTTCCCAATACATTTTTGAACGGGCAGTTTACTCGCCGTACTTGCACTGTTTATATACAACTCACCATAGTGGTTAGAAGCTGGTTACTCGAGAATGATACAGGTTTTCTCTCGAATATCAACAGTGTTTAATGAACTTATAGTTTTGAAGTAGATTACATACAACAAAATTATAAGTTACCGTGCAGTTACATTTTGTTTTGTTTTTTAATTATTATAGAACAATTAACGAGGAAATAAAAGTAGGTGTGGCTTTTGTGTCTTCAAAATCGGACCCCCCCCCCCCCCCCCCCCCCCATAAGTGAACTTCTGGCTACCGGCCTGGGGAATTGTGTTTTGTCCCAGCTGAATAAACCTATGTTGCTTGTGCTTTGTGATAGCATTGAAATTAAGTCTCAGCATTTCTGGTTCCAATCCTTTGAAATAGCTACCAAGCAGGGTTTTCACATTACTGGGTTTCTGAGAAAATTATAATAGAGAACTGAAAAATGGTTTTAGTTATAAGTGAAGGTCAAGGTGTAGGAGTAGACAGCTGGGATGGGGTGTTAGCTGTCTAGTAAATAGCTATAACTGTGGCTCTATTATCAATTGTTCTGTGCTTGATTTTCTAGTAATGAGAATGTCCTTTTATCATAGTTAACCTTATAAAGCTTAACTGTACTAAATTGTTACCCCTCAGCTTTCCACCTCTTTCAAAATTGTTGATCTGATGCTGCACACTTACAATGTGTGTTTTTCTATTGATGAAGAAATGGCATATAAACTAGTTTTGATGTCATTGTAAATAGTTCTCCAGACACTTTGGCTAGAACTGAACCATTGTTTATTCTGGGAGTAAAATTAATATTTCTATATTAATATTTCTATCACATTTTCCTGGCATGAAATTAATATAAGGGGTTTCACCAGCAGTGTGAAACTGTAGAGCTTTGAATAGACCAAAGCTGGTGTAGATTGAAATATGGCAGTCAGCTATTGTATGAACTCACTGTAGCGGTCTAAACCTCAAAAAGGGAATCAGTGCCCTGGATTGTGGTATGGGGTCACATGTACAATTCGATTTTCTAGAACTGAATAATGCATGTGCTCTCAAAACTAAGTCTCATTTTTCCTAATTCAGGCTCATACGTTTTACTTTTATATTATAGTTATTGTCTAAACAACGTTGTAATTAAGATTGCTTCCTTCAATTGGTAAGACAGTCTAACACCATTTTAGTGAAATTGTCGCTATACACACAAAACATTTTAAAATGTGTATGCATTGTTCGTTTTGGTATGACAATATTATTTAACACACCCTTTAATTTCATTATGCAGTTATTAGAGACAGCAAAATACAATAACTACTGCAACAAAACATTAAAAAGTGTTATTGTTGTGGAGCTGCTCTCTAAGGATATATTTTGAAGGAAGAGACAAGTGCTGAAAAGGATGAAGAGTGTAAATGTATTTATACTTTTTATATCAATATTGCTTCAAGGGAGATGTCTTGCAGGTTAGGTAATGGTAGCTAATGGTAACAATGAAATAGTTATTTTAAAACATTCTAATGGTGTTGGTGTGAACTAGAAAAAGTTCAAATGTTAATATTGTGACCTGTTTGCCTGAGTTTCGTGTGACAAAGCTCATGCTTGTGAGAACACTACCTCGTATGTCTTTATTATATTTTTTCCTAAGTTGCATCAAGAATAGTCTATGGTTATTGTAAGATCATTACATCTCGAATTTTTAATATTATTTTAAAACATTATTACCATGTGACCTTGGTTATCTTGAGCATTTAACTCTCACTAAGTGTATATTCCCTTGTTCTCTGTTTGGCCGTATTTTGCCTTTTGGCATTGTTGATTTTTCAAACTTTGTTTCACATTTGGGCTAGCTAGAGCAGGGGGCGTGGAGTCAGATTTGTATGATTTTAAATCAGTCACATCATGACTGGTTTATTGAATCAAGAAGCAATTACTGAAGTAAAATTAAAAGTCCTGAAAAATAGCCATACTCTGAAAGCTTCAAATTTTCAAAGCTTTCATCAGAAACACACTATCAGTGCGTACTTATGAAGTTCAAAGAGTGCTAACCCCAATAAGTATACTCTCATGCGTCATGCATTAGGAATACCATACAACCAGCATTGTGCATTAATATTGTGTTCAATGTAGCTGAAGGCACTTGTACTGGTCAGTTCCCAATAGCACCACATGGATCGGTTCATGGAGATAGATCACTTAATCGTGTGGATGATGGAACTTCTCCAGTTATACCTCTGTCACCTCCAATACCTCTTTTTGGAAGAAATGAAACTACTGGTTATGCAAGTACTAAAAAATCATTATAACATGATTTAACTGTTGTTGCTGTATATGTAGGTTAGTACTAATGGACATCTTTCATTTCTTTTACCTTCACACTCAGCTACATATTGTAGTACTGCTTTTGGAATAATTGCTCCCTTCTGGGCAGACATTGATAATAGAGTTTACGGCAGCATTTCTTACAGGAGTAACGTTATGAATAACAGTCAATGCATACAACAGATAATAAAGGACAAATTTCTAGTACCGAGTTTTCAATTGACGTCATTCCTTGTGGCTACTTATGGAGAAGTGCATCGGTATGTGGGGACAGAGAACAATGAGGTAAATTGAAGCATTGTCAAATAACTTCGTTTTCAAACACCAGTGATTTCTAATGTATTCTTGTATGATAAGTCTTCAAATAAAGCTGATGATAAATAATTTAAAGAAAGTAGTATAGTATTTACAATGGGCTCTAACTGTGGTGTGATAAGTTAGCAAACTGCTTAGTTACACTGCTAAAAAGAGAGCACATTTATTTTGATGACTATGGAAAAAAATTAAAGGAGTAAATCAGACTAAAAGTATTATGGATCTTAATATATCACTATTATAACACTATATTATTGAAGGGGGAACTGTTTAAGTTAGATGTGTCTTATTATGTTATTTTTTGGTATATTGCTCTGCTTTACTCAGTTTTAAATGACAATAATTACTTTTAAAAAGCTTAAAATATAAAACAATGAGGGATAATAATTTGAAAAAAAGGGGAAGATTGAAAAAAATTCACTAATCTGGCACTAAAATAGCTCATGTAGCTAACTATTGCTTTAAATGTTTTAGTGAGCAAATGATATTTGTATCTATGAAATGCTCCAACCAAAATTTTGCCACATAACTTTCTTTGAAATAATTCTGCACAGAAAAGCATTCAGATTATTGATGTGCTTCTGACAACTTAATATTTTGCTTTATTAAAACTATATTTGTTATAACTACAGACCAATTCCTTTCAAGTAGTTCTAGTGAGCGATGGTCAGCTTTCCTTTGTGTTCTTCTCCTATGGAGACATACAGTGGGAAAGGATTAATGTTTTCATTGGATTAAATCTAAATAGTAACAGGAGATTCTCATTACTAGAATCTCAAAATTTATCCGTAACAGACATACAGACGAGGAGTAATGTGGGAGTTCCTGGACTGTTTGTATACAGAGTAGACCAAATGAATGTAATTGAGCCAAATATTGAATCCATATCAGGTATGGTAGGATACATAATATATAGCTATATATAGACATATATATAATAACAAATTAATAAATAATATATATATTATATATATATATATATAATATATTTATAATATAGTACTTATTACATGAGTCAGAGTGTGATCTGGTGAAATATTTCATGAGCAGGCTAATTTCTTTTCAAGAGCCAGAGGTGAGTGAAAATAAAGCCTGAGAGTGAAGTATCACTCTGACAGAGTGAGCCTGAGAGTGAAGTATCTTGCCATATCACTCTGACAAGTGTAATAAGTGGTTATTCCACACTAGATATCTTCACTACTGTAGTTAGTACATAGAGGGTGGGAAGCTCACAGTGTAAAGTTGGTTGTAGGGGCTATACCCCACACCCCCAGCTGATATTTTAGCCCCTGCTATAACCTGGTTGAGTACACTACACCAGAGGAAGGTAGCTGTAAAAACCAAGAAAATTGACAAGCTTGGTGGTTGCTATAACTACATGGGAATGAGCTTGAGCTGTACAGGTGAAATACAATGTGAAATATCAACTCACAGGTAATGTACAAGCAGGAAGTCTCATTGGGGGGGTTTGATTTTGAAGATGCAAAAAGCAACACCCACTTTTTCCTTTTTAATTTATAAAAAACAACAACAACAGAATGTAACTGCACTAAAGCTTATCATTTGTTCTATGCATTATACTTCAAAACTTTATGTTTATTAAACACTTGGTATTCAAGAGAAAAGCAGTATTATTCTTGAGTAACCAGGCTTCTAAACACTATAGTGAGCTGTATATGAACAAGTTATTTAATAGTACAGAGTGTAAACTGCCAGTTCAAAATGTATTGGAAAATCTCTATAACTAAGTGAAATGCCACGGTAGCTTAAGTGAAATAGTAAGAGTAAGTGCACAAGCATGCAGCTCTAGCCTTGGAAATGTACAGTTGTAGTTTCTAGTTGGAGACAACGTTATTCTTTAGCTCAGAAGCTCTACCCGGATAGACCGAATTTTTTCAAAAAATTAGGAGGAGCCATCGGTTAAAATCAAAGTTCAAGAGAAAGTTTATCCTGAAGTACAGAGATAGCGACTACACTATACATAATATAGCCACACCGTAAATGATTTTTAGCTTAAAGTAGTCTCATGCAATTTTTATAAAGCTGGCCTACTATTAGCATGTGATAGCCCGGGAAGGGTAACCGTGCTATTCGGGATTAATAGCACGAACAACGCGATTAACATAACATGAGGCAAATGGGAGTGCTATTTCAATAGCATTACGAGCGTTACTGATCCCTAATAGTACAGGTTACCCGTGCTATCACTGGCTCATAGTAGGCCAGCTTAAAATCATGAATGTAGTTGGCTTCCCTTCTAATCTGTTGAAAAAATTCCGTTGCTTGTGCTATTTATATCGAATGGCATGCTTACCCATGCTATTACTCTTACTAATAAGTGCATTACGTTACACTTTATAAGGAATAGATGTAATGTAATAATGTCATTAGGTACATGACCCTTGAAATTACTCATGATTTCAAGATTGTTATTTCACTCACCTCTGGCACATGAAAATAAATTAGCCTGCTCAAGAAACATTTCACCATATCACACTCTGACTCATGTAATAAGTTATACATATATTATTGTATATAGCCTATCTGTTTGTGAGGCAACAATCATTGCTAATTTTTTCACTCTTTGTGGTAGTAATTCAATAATTTAGCTAGTATGCAAACTTAGTCAGGTTAACTATTCTAGTTAGGTTTTCACTGTAACGAAATCAATTTGAATCTATAGATGCAGTATTCGGGACTTATGCTATCAAGCAATTCTCAGATTGCAGCCAAAGAGAGCAGATTCAAAAGGAAATTACCAGAGACGTGGTGGAACTACTGAGTACCCAGTATGGATTTGAACCACTTGGTCGACTAAAACAGTATCCAGCTGCCTCATGTGAAAAGATAAACCACACCCACTTCCAGCCTGGACATTATTGGATAGGTCAAAATGGAACTGAACCAACTCTTCAGTATTGTGATATTTGATTAATGAATACTTTTTTTTTTTTTTAATGTAGCTACTGCTAAGTTTTATGCTTTTTTACTTTTCATATTTAAAAGAGTTAAGCTTTAAACTGAAAATTAATGAATTGCTACTGAGATGACTAATAAATGATTACTTAGGATGGACTATTTGAGAGTGAAAAGAGTGATGCTATGTTATCAATCTGGGAGTGATTTCACACATGGTGTGGCCATATTCTATCACAACTGCAACATAACCATCATTGCAACAGAACATGTTTGTAACTTATCCTCATGCTAGTTAGTCCCATTGCTACCTTTTTATTTTTTTATTCTGATTTCTTCCATGCAATGTGAGTTGCTCATTTTCCTTAAAAGAACTTTGGTACCAACATTAAAATGCTGTTACGATGAATTTAGAATATACTTTTTTACTCTATGATTGCATTATTTATGCTCCAATGTGCACTACCTATTGTTGTTAATGGAATAAATATGAAGGGGAAGGTTTTTAGATTACTAAACAAATTCAAAGAGGAGATCCTTTGAGAAGAATCTTGAAGTACAACATTATCAGGATCTCCTGATACTATTGTTTTACTAGTTAAAGACATAATATAAGATTCAAATCACTAGTCATAATTATGTTTTTAATTAAATTATATTTATCAGGATCTGAAATAATCTTTTGATAGACCAAACCACTACGAGCTAGCATTTGAAACTGTTCTAAATACAGCCCTGTCTGTAACTACCACACTGTACCTCCCCCGCCCTTTAAAAACTACTGGAAAATGGTTCCCATTTAGCGAAGAGAGCTGTTGAATTACGCTGCACCTAGGAAGTTCAATTTAAATAGAAGAGATATTTATTTCTCAACTATTTTTATGTCACCAAGTTTATTTTAACATCTAACCAACTAAAGAAACCAAGCTGTCCATGTTTTAATCGATCCGCCTGAGTAACATAAAAACAATGTGCTGAAACTACGATAAGAATGCGCAATGATATAAAAATAAAAGAAGTCTAGGTTTGAAGTGAGACTTTCTTAATGCTGTATTATCAGAAGGAATAGGGGTCAAGCCTAAAAATCCGTGTTTTAAGGAGAAAAAAAAAATAGCCTGTGCGTGCTTAATACTGTGCGTACAATCCATACTTACTAGTGGTGCGCTCGAATAGCGCAAAATAGCGAAGCGAGCAATGCATGTTCCCTGTAATTAAAGCTAAACAGAAACAAGTAGCAAAGTAAAGAATCTTTCTTTTTGAAAAGCCATTAAATGTTCCTAATTTATTTATTAGACTATTCCTGAGGATTACGGTACCAGGAGCCTTCATCATAGAAATAAGCTTCCACTATTGTTTTCTCACTTTGACAGTATTTTGTAGCCACACCAAGCATGCATGGAATAGCTGCAGCTCTCCTCCTCCTTGCCCTGTCTTTTTCATTTCTTATCTCTCTCCTTACTAATTTTTCTTCTGGAGTTTCTAACGCCCTCAAAGCTCTTGACCGAGCGTTTCTAACGTTTTGTCTACTGGGCATTGCTACTTCGTACGGCGGGTAAACAAAACTAAATGTTGCTAAGAAGGTTACCCGGCCCGCGCAAGCTTGTAGGAGAAAGGGAACGTTTTGTCTACTGGGCATCGCTACTTCGTACGGCGGGTAAACAAAACAAAATGTTGCTAAGAAGGTTACCCGGCCCGCGCAAGCGCGTAGGAGAAAGGGTACACACGTACGCCCACGCAAGAACAAAAACAATTTCTAGACCTAACTAGTGATGTGCTTGAGCACAAATGGCGAGCGAGCCTAAAGACTACACTATTTTTATGATTTTGACTTCTAACACTGAAGCTACTGAAAATAAGGTCCAGTTTTTAAATTTAGCATACAGGGTAAAGGGATTTCAGTGCCATAGTAACAACTCTCTGCAACTGCTTGAATTGAAGGAAAAAAACAACAACAAAACAATACACGTTATTTTAAAGTTTGTATTTATTTAAAAGTTTTCTTTGTGATATTCTTTAGCTAAGTAGTGGTTGTAACACACAATGCTTTGACACAACTGGAAATGCACCTACACAGACTTACCTTCGCGGTAGTCTAGTGGACAATGTATTTTCAAGTAAATACTGTTGCGCACAACTTATAACCATGACAAAGAGCGCATTGACTTACCACCGCCACTAACTCGAATAGAAATGGAAGTCCCTTAAGTTTTCAAGTTTTAACTGCACCCGCAAAAGAATTCAAAACGGTAAACAATTCAATTTCTAGGGTGATACGGGTACTGATCGATAAACCAGAGGATTCTGTTTAGTGCAATTTGGGACGGGGTCGACCACATAACTAACACAAAAACGCGAGGGTCAAAGTACAAAATGACATACATACGTCCATACATATATCTAAACTAGTGGTGTGCTTGAGCACAAATGGCGAGCGAGCCTGATAGTTAGGTAACATAAAATGTTACTATGTTTTAGCTTACTTCATGCAAACACTATAATAGCAGTTATGACATTTGATTTCAGCAAACAAATACAAAATCATTCTCTTACCTTATTAATGGTAACTTTTGTAGTATCAAACAGCAACCATTCTGATAATCTCAATCACCAGTAACTCTTGAACAAGCTCTCAGCTACGATAAAAAATAAACCAGTGTTATTATTTGTAATTTTAGCCAACCAATATGGAATTACTACTTACATCATTCTTGAGTATTGATAACTTCTGTAGTATCAAATTGAAGTTACTTTGACCATCTGAATTACCTTGAATTCTTGACAACAAGCTCTCACCTACAAAAACAAAAGACAATCAATTTTAGCACACAAATACACAATTACTTTCTTACCTCATTTTCTTGAGCAGTGGTAACTTTTGTAGTACCAAATTTGAGCCAATCTGACCATTTGAATTTACCAGTCACTGTTAACTAGCTCTTAGCTACAAAAAAGAAAGGCCAGAGTTAATTTTGCATATTTAGCTAACAAATATGGACTTGCGTACTTATCTCAGCTTCCCTCGAGAAGTAGTAGCTTCCATAGCATTAATACTACCGCATTCTGACTACCAACGGCTCTTGACAACCAACAACCGGCACTCCGTATCCCCCCATAAAACGGCGAAGTTTTGAAATTAAGTCTGGAAAAGGGTCTTCAATGCCATAGTAACCTGTCGAATCAACTTTTTGTGTCTTGAAAACAAGCGTTTTAGAAGGAATTTTCTCATACTTTGGAGCTTAAGTATAAAGTAAGGTTTGCTTAATGCTGTAGTTTCAGAATAAACTGGAGTCAAGCTTAAATAGCCGTGTTTTTAGGAGAAAAAAGTTCCCCGCGCGCGCGTTTCAAGAGCATACGTACCATCCATACATACATACATATATATATATAACATATACCCGATTTTGCATTATCCACCCCTAATACTGTCTCGCTCGCTACGCTCCCTCGCCAATAAACAAACATCCCCGATTTTCGGTTGTGTTACCCCTGTAAGTGTCTCGCTCGCTACGCTCGCTCGCCAAATATATATATATATCGCGAACTCATTAGAAAGTCAGCTTCGCTCGCTTCGCTCGCTTCGCTGAATTATATAAAATGTATATAACTAGTGATGTGCTCTAATAGCACAAAATAGCGAATCGAGCGATGCATGTTCCCTGTAATTGCAGCTATTCCATGCATGCTTGGTGTGGCTACAAAATACTGTCAGATTCTTTACTTTGCTACCTGTTTCTGTTTCGTTTTAGCTCTCCTCCTCCTTGCCCTGTCTTTTTCATTTCTTATCGCTCTCCTTACTACTTTTTCTTCAGGAGTTTCTAACGCCCTCAAAGGTCTTGACGGAGCGTTTCTAACGTTTTGTCTACTGGGCATCGCTACTTCGTACAGCGGGTAAACAAAACAAAATGTTGCTAAGATGGTTACCCGGCCCGCGCAAGCGCGTAGGAGAAAGGGTACACACGTACGCCCACGCAAGAACAAAAACAATTTCTATACCTAACTAGTGGTGTGCTTGAGCACAAATGGCGAGCGAGCTTTAAACTACACTATTGTTAAATGATTGATTTTAACAAGTAACACTCAAGCTACTAAAATAATAGTCAAGTTTTTTAATTACGTATGCGGTAAAGGGGATTTAAAGCCATAGTAACCGCTCCCCAGCAACTGTTTGAATTGAAAAAGAAGCAACAAAATCAAGTCACTTTATTTAAAGTTTCCTTTGTGACATTCTTAATAGTAGTTGTAACGCACAATACTTTCACATAACTGAACATACCTACGCAAGACTTACCTTCGCGGTTCGTCTAGTGGACAATGAATTTACAAGTAAATGCTGTTGAGTAGGGCTTATAACTGTGACAAATAGCAACTAACTCGAATAGAAATGGAGCTCCCATAAGTTTTTGCGTTTAAACTGCACCCGCAAAAGAATTCAAAGCAGTAAACAATTCAATTTCTAAGGTGATATGGGTAATAGTCGCTAAACCGGAGGATTCTGTTTAGTGAAGTTTGGGACGGGGTCGAACGTGGAGCGAACACAAAAATACGGAAGGTCAAAGTACAAAATGACATACATACGTCCAAACATATATATAAATAAACTAGTGTTGTGCTTGAGCACAAATGGCGAGCGAGCCTAAAGACTATGCTATTTTTATATGAATGATTTTGACTTCTAACACTGAAGCTACTGATAAGGTCCAGTTTTTAAATTTAGCATACAGGGTAAAGGGATTTCAGTGCCACAGTAACAACTAACTCTCTGCAACTGCTTGAATTGAAGGGAAAAAACAACATCAAAACAATACACGTTATTTACAAGTTTTCTTTGTGATATTCTTTAGCTAAGTAGTGGTTGTAACACACAATGCTTTGACACAACTGGACATGCACCTACACAGACTTACCTTCGCAGTAGTCTAGTGGACAATGTATTTTCAAGTAAATACTGTTGCGCACGGCTTATAACCATGATAAAGAGCGCATTGACTTACCACCGCCACTAACTCGAATAGAAATGGAAGTCCCTTAAGTTTTTAAGTTTGAACTACACCCGCAAAAGAATTCAAAACGGTAAACAATTCAATTTCTAGGGTGATACGGGTACTGATCGATAAACCAGAGGATTCTGTTTAGTGCAATTTGGGAGGGGGTCGACCACATAACTAACACAAAAAATGCGAGGGTCAAAGTACAAAATGACATACGTACGTCCAAACATATATATAAACTAGTGGTGTGCTTGAGCACAAATGGCGAGCGAGCCTGATAGCTAGGTAACATAAAATGTTATTATTTTTAGCTTACTTCATGCAAACACTATAATAGCAGTTATGACATTTGATTTCAGCAAACAAATACAAAATCACTCTCTTACCTGATTAATGGTAACTTTTGTAGTACCAAACATCAACCACTCTGATAATCTCAATCACCAGTAACTCTTGAACAAGCTCTCAGCTACGATAAAAAATAAACCAGTGTTATTATTTGTAATTTTAGCCAACAAATATGGAATTACTACTTACCTCATTCTTGAGTATTGATAACTTCTGTAGTATCAAATTGAAGTTACTTTGACCATCTGAATTACCTTGAATTCTTGACAACAAGCTCTCACCTACAAAAACAAAAGACAATCAATTTTAGCACACAAATACAAAATTACTTTCTTACCTCATTTTCTTGAGCAGTGGTAACTTTTGTAGTACCAAATTTGAGCCAATCTGACCATTTGAATTTACCAGTCACTGTTAACTAGCTCTTAGCTACAAAAAAGAAAGGCCAGAGTTAATTTTGCATATTTAGCTAACAAATATGGAATTGCGTACTTATCTCAGCTTCCCTCGAGAAGTAGTAGCTTCCATAGCATTAATACTACGGCATTCTGACTACCAACGGCTCTTGACAACCAACAACCGGCACTCCGTATCCCCCCATAAAACGGCGAAGTTTTGAAATTAAGTCTGGAAAAGGGTCTTCAATGCCATAGTAACCTGTCGAATCAACTTTTTGTGTCTTGAAAACAAGCGTTTTAGCAGGAATTTTCTCATACTTTGGAGCTTAAGTATAAAGTAAGGTTTGCTTAATGCTGTAGTTTCAGAATAAACTGGAGTCAAGCCTAAATAGCCGTGTTTTTATGAGAAAAACGTTCTCCGCGCGCGCGTTTAAAGAGCATACGTACCATCTATACATACATACTGTACGGGAACGCGTAACTTTTCTCGTATGATGGTCTTTACTCGAAGGACCGTTTGGCCTATCAAGCTTCCGCCCGCTGCGCACAAGTTAAGGCCCCGCGGCTAGAGTGAGAGAGACGACGGTATGCAATGACCGTATGGCAGGTCCTCCCTCAGCTACAAGCCACTAGCAGGTAACCCGGTTAGTTTGCTTTAGGTTTAGACTTTAATAGGCAAATCAGAACATACAACTTACAACACTTATGTGAGAATGAGCATGACTACAACTTTAGTGGGTGCGTGTGGTTAATGAATATGTTTAAGTTGTGAATGATATGGTAAGGTGGCATCCGAGCTTTGACGTCTGGATCCGCAGGCTACTTGCCGATTTCTTGCTCTTGTTCGGATGTGGAATCACGACCCGAACATACTGGGGGGGGGGAAGGGTTGATCCCCTATGTGTAGTGGGATCAGGTGATGAGTAGAACGTCTGTAGGTCTTGCTGCCGCATGCCACATCCACTGCACGCACAATGTCGTCATCCCCAGGGAATACAGCTGTGACTCTGGCGATGGGCCATCGTCTGTAGTTAAGCGTCACGTCCTTGAGGAAGACTAAGTCTCCCACACGAAGTTGTTGTCCACCGGTCCTCCACTTGGAACGAGCTTGAATGCTCTGGAGGTACTGCGCCTTCCATGCAGTCCAAAGGTCTTGAGTCAGCCTCTGAGTGAGTTGCCAACGTCGAAGAGAAGATATGTTGGAGGCAGTCACCGGTTTGGTTAAAGGGGCCATCAGAGGCCTACCGATAAGGAAGTGACCTGGAGTGAGCACTGGGTTGTCGGGTTCGATAGAGTCCATCGGTGTTATGGGGCGAGAGTTAAGAATAGCTTCGATCTCGACTAGAACGGAAGACAACTCATGGAATTGCAGCGTATGAGGATAAAGCACTTTCTTCATGAGCGTCTTCATAGACTTGACTCCGGCCTCCCATAGACCACCGAAGTGAGGAGTGAGGGGAGGAATGAAGTTCCACGAGATCGCAGATTCCCCACAAAAGTGGGACAGGCTCTGAGATGATCGAGAGAGGAGTTGTCGAATATTCATTAACGCATTGTTGGCTCCAACGAAGTTCTTCCCGTTGTCCGAGTAGATCGCGACGGGTTTGCCTCTACGTCCGCAGAAGCGTCGGAGTGCCGCTAGAAATTCCTCTGTAGACTGGTCCGCGCAGAGTTCCAAGTGAACTGCCTTGACCGAGAGACACACGAACAGGCAGACGTACGTCTTGATCAGAACCGGTTTTCTAACATGTCCTCGTCTGACGAGGAAGGGTCCAGCAAAGTCCAGACCGGTGTAAGTGAAGGGTGGTGCTGGAGTAGTCCTTACTGAAGGAAGAAGGCCCATAGGCTGCTGAATGCTCGAGCTGTAGGCTCTTTGGCAGGCAGGACAACTTCTGCTTATTCCTTTCAAGAAGTTTCTTAAAGCAGGGATGTAGAAGGAATCTCCCAGGATGGCCATGAGGGTGGCTGTGCCTGCATGGAGAAGTCTCCTATGTTCGGACTCGACCATGAGTTTGGTTAATCCTGATTTAAGTGACAAGGGAGTCACTGTCTTGGGCTGCTGTCGCAGGCGTGGATCTCTGACTCGAGTTGCGAGTTGGAGTACCCCGACTTCGTTGATTGAGAGTTTGTATTTGGCCAATGGGTGGCCTTTGGGTGGATGAGTGCCTTTACGACAGGCGTCTCGGACGTCTCGGAAGGTCTCTTCTTGAGAGAGACGGACTAGAGAAGCTTTGGAGTCCTCGCACTCCTGAGAAGTGAGGGTTGGAGTTAAGTCTCGCTGGCTCTTCTCCTTCTTGATGTTGTTGTAGAATCGGCGAATCCAGGCGTGGACTCGTACCAAGTGGTAGAAAGATGAGAAGTTCTTCCAGATGGGTGACTTGTTGCTGGAGACCGGAGGGCTGATCAGAGTGACGGCCTTGGTTTCAGGAACTTCTTTGGGTACCGCGAATTGTGGAATCGGCCACTCTTGTTCTGGTAGCTTGAGCCATGGAGGTCCTTGCCACCAGAGTGTTGAGGCCTGAAGATTAGCAGCCGTCATACCCCGACTGAGTAAGTCTGCAGGGTTTTGCGTTGTTGCAACATGCTTCCATTTGGCATCTGGGAGAAGGTCGTGCATAACCATGACTCGATTGGCCACAAAAGCGTTAAGCGACGAGGGCATCTTCCTCATCCAGCACAGGACGATAGCAGAGTCCGTCCATGCTGTGGTGTTGGTGATGTGTAAGAGTTGTGCTGCATACTTGAGTAACTTGACCATTAGGTAGGCGGCCAGTAATTCTGCTCTTGGGATGGTGAGCCCTTTGACTGGTGCTACTCGGGCTTTGGCTATCACCAATGAGACAGAGAGAGTTCCGTCCTCGTGAAGTTGACGGAGATAGATGACTGCTCCATAGGCGTCCTTAGAGGCATCTGAGAAGCCATGAAGCTCGCTAGAGGTGACTGGGTCATCCTTGGATGTGTATCGTCTGGAGATTGGGTGTTTGGTAATGGCTGGGATGCCTTGGACCCATTGTTCCCAGATAGGCAAGAGCTCCTCTGGAAGGGGTTGATCCCAAGACACTTGCGCGATCCACAACTTCTGGAGCAATATCTTAGCCAGGATAGTTGTAGGAGCAAAGAACCCCAGAACATCGAATACCTTGGCAGTGACTGAGGCGATGACGCGTTTGGTTGGGATGGTGTTGTCGTCTATCTCTGGAGAAGGGACACGGAGACAGTCTTGTGACACGTCCCAGTGGATGCCTAGAGCTTTTAGGGACTTCTCTGAGGAGACAAGCTGAAGATCTCCCGTCTCTACCAACTCTTGAGGTATGGTGTCCCTGAAGGCGTCACTACTGGTCCTCCACTTCCTTAGGGTCATCTGAGCCTTCTGGAGCAACTCGCATAGCTGAGTTCTTATTTCTTGTGCGGCCTCGACCGAATCTGCGCCAGAGACGAAGTCATCTACGTAGAAATCGTTGAGTATTGCCTTGCTCGCTGTAGGGTGAGTAGAGGAGTGTCTTTCTGCCAGATGTCGGATGACTTGAGTAGCCAAGTACGGAGATGGTCGAACTCCGAAAGTGAGGTGTCGCATACGGCAGTCCAGGACTTTGCCCGATTCGTTTCTGAGAAGAAACCTGTGTAAGTCTCTTTCGTTCTCATGCAGCTCCACTTCTCGGAACATCTTGGATATATCCGAGGAGAGCCCGATCTTGTGTTGACGAAATCTTATTAGAAGGTCGGATAGGAGAGGGTATAGGTTCAGTCCGATGTGAAGCGTATCGTTGAGAGATGCTCCAGTGCTTGAGCGAGCTGAGGCGTCGAACACTGGGCGCACTTTCGTAGTGGTTGAGGAGTCCTTGAAGACTCCGTGAACAGGCAGGTAGTAATGATCCTGCGCGAGCTCGTCATCTGGAACCACCTCCGCATGTCCTAAGGTCAGGTAGTCCATCAGAGCTTGGTTAAACCCTTCTAGCTTCCCTTTCCAGGACAGGGACCGTTCATTTTGCTGGAAGCGGCGCAGCGCCATGTTCCTAGACTGTCCCAGTTCCGGAGGATTGCTGACTCTGGGTAACTTCACGGAGTAGCGTCCATCTGTCTTGATAACGTGAGTGTCCTTGAACTCATTAACTATGTCTTCTTCGGCTGAGCAAAGATGAGCAGTTTCAGGCGTCTTGTCGACGGCCCAGAGGAGGCTGAGGTCCTCGTATAGAGTGTCTTCAGTGGTCTGGATCTTGTAGAAGGCCGATGCTGGCGGGGTGTAGTCCATAGGACCTGTTACTGTCCATCCGAATAATGTAGGTTGGGCAGCAATGTCTGAAGAAACGTTGTAAGTAAGCGAGCCCAACACACAGCGTCCATAATCCAGGGTACCGATCAGGGCATCCAAGGGGCCTCCGAACTCAGGGTCTGCCAGAGCTAAGTCCTTGAGATGTGGACTCGCTGCTATCTCCTCCTTCCTGTTAGGTGGATAAGCGCTGGGTAGTTTGGAGACAACTGAGAACTTGATGGTGAGGCGTTGGGTCTCATCGTGAAGAGAGACAAGTTCTGCTTTCACGAATGATTTGCTGACTCCGTTGCCATATGCTCCAGCTAGAGTCAGCCTCTGAGGGTGGCGTTTCAGTTTGAGATGTGAAGCTAGAGCCTCTGTCATTAGGGACGAAGATGCTCCAGTGTCCATGGCGATACGCGCTTGGGACTCTTGGCTGCCATGCTTGATCTTCACGAGAGCAGTATGAAGGAAGGCGACCTTAGGAGGAGCATCTGTTGGAGACTCAGTAGTAGGAGGAGGTTCTGTAGCAGCGTTGAGCATTTGTAGAGAAGGCTCTGTGGCTGCATCCTCTTTGTGGAGGAGAGTGTGATGCTTAGCGCTACACTTTCTGCAGCTGAAGGATGACGAACAGTTGGCTCGAGAGTGCTTGAGGTTGAGACAGTTGGTGCACCCCTTCTTATCTTTAATGTACTTCATCCTCTTCGAGATGTCATAACCCAAGAAGACAGGACACTGATGCAGGCGATGTGTTTCTTGGCACAGAGCGCATGTTTTGGACGAGGTGGAGTTAGAAGAGATGGTGGATGTTGTCTTGCGATGACTGGAGGACTTGTCGATAGCTGTACCGGCCATGGTGCTGATGCTACTGAGAGTATGTTCCAATGGCTTGGTGTAGTCGAATAGGTCCTTGAGGTTGGGAACATCTTTCTTGGTGGCTAGATGTTTGGTCCATTCATCTCGGAGTCGTGGGGTGAAGTCTTCGCACACGAGAGCGGTGAGGAACTGTGATAGAGTAGCACAGCCACACTCCTCCATGGCTTGATAAGGTATCAACACTCGTTCTCTCAACCTGACGAATCCCTCTTCACTGAAGTCAATAGGTTCTCGGTGAAGCGTCTTCTTAACCAGGTGAGGGAAGATCTTCATGGCGCATCCATACTTGTCGATGAGAGCTTCCATAGCTTGGGCGTAGCCGTCGTCGGAGAACGAGTGGAGACGTACAATCCTCTCGGCCTCTGGATTCTTCATAGCGTTGAGGAGCAGACAGACCTTTTCCCTATCGCTGAACGAGCTGCCTCTTGAGCTGAGGGCTGACGTGAATAGCTTGTGGAAGTGTGTCCATTCCATTGGATTTCCAGAGAAGGTGGGCAGTTCTAACTTAATCTTAGGTCCACTGCTGGGTCGTTCCTTGGTCTCGGTCTCGGCAAGGGTTCTGTCCCGACGGTCTTGCGCTCTCTTTTCTCGGCATCGATTGAGCTGATGATGACTCTCTCCAAGGTCCCTCTTGAATTGTTCTCTTAGAGCTGTGATGTCTTCGTCCTCTACGGTGAGAGTTTGATGGAGGAAGGCGTTGAGATGTTTCTGAATGCGCGAGCAGTCCTTCTCGAACTCGGCTACATCGGGGTTGGCCGTCTCGGAGAAGGTGTCATACTCTGCTCTTAGTTTGAGAGCGTCAGTGTGAAGAGCTTGCAGAGAGCGTAGCTCCTCGACTCGTCTTTGGAGGTCAAGATGCATGTCCGATGTCTCGAGGGCTGCTTCCATTTCCTCGGTGAGCTGAGCTTCGGGTGTCTCCTTCTCAGCTAGGAGTCGCTCGTAACGTGCCTGGAGGGCATCGTAGATCTTGATTTCTTTTGCGAGATCGTCTCGCAGGTTGGTAAGGGTCTTCCTATGCAGGGCGTTAAGTGGAGTGGCTCGAGCTTCCTCCAGTTTTGACTTTAGTCTGGTGATTCTCCCTTTTCTGGAGGACCTCTTGACCTTGACTAGTTCAGGCCGAGTGATGTCGGCAATGGAGAGAATTTCATCCATGGCTTGATGGAGATGGTGAGGGAAGGGCGCAGATGATAAGTTGTGTCAAGAGCTACTGAATACTCACACTGAAGGACAGAGTGAGGTTCCACTATAGTCGTAGACAAGTGGTTCGACAAAATCGAAGCGGTGTCCGGTGCTATGAGAGCTGATTCCGGCAGAGTGAAGTCCTGACAGAGCTGATGAGCAGCTATAGTCAGATGGCTGGAAATCCAGTGCTATGAGAGCTGGATCCGGCTTCGGAGAGAGAGAGTGTCCTGACTGAGCAATAGGGCTGACTGCCGGAAGGTAAGGAGTCGATAGAGTCGACGAGAAGTCCGATGAGAAGGAGTCCTTTGACAGGGTAGTGGAGAGATGAGCTGGAACGGTTCGGCTTCCTGGATGGAGTCGTATCCGGCTCGAAGGACCATGTACGGGAACGCGTAACTTTTCTCGTATGATGGTCTTTACTCGAAGGACCGTTTGGCCTATCAAGCTTCCGCCCGCTGCGCACAAGTTAAGGCCCCGCGGCTAGAGTGAGAGAGACGACGGTATGCAATGACCGTATGGCAGGTCCTCCCTCAGCTACAAGCCACTAGCAGGTAACCCGGTTAGTTTGCTTTAGGTTTAGACTTTAATAGGCAAATCAGAACATACAACTTACAACACTTATGTGAGAATGAGCATGACTACAACTTTAGTGGGTGCGTGTGGTTAATGAATATGTTTAAGTTGTGAATGATATGGTAAGGTGGCATCCGAGCTTTGACGTCTGGATCCGCAGGCTACTTGCCGATTTCTTGCTCTTGTTCGGATGTGGAATCACGACCCGAACACATATATATATAACATATACCCGATTTTGCATTATCCACCCCTAATACTGTCTCGCTCGCTACGCTCGCTCGCCAATAAACATCCCCGATTTTTTCATTTTTACCCCTGTAAGTGTCTCGTTCGCTACGCTCGCTCGCCAATAAACAAACATCCCCGATTTTCGATTGTGTTACCCCTGTAAGTGTCTCGCTCGCTACGCTCGCTCGCCAAATATATATATATCGCGAACTCATTAGAGAGTCAGCTCCGCTCGCTTCGCTGAATTATCGGCGAGCGAGCGTAGCGAGCAAGACACTTACAGGGGTAACACAATCGAAAATGGGAGATGTTTATTTATTGGCGAGCGAGCGTAGCGAGCGAGACAGTATTAGGGGTGGATAATGCAAAATCGGGTATATGTTATATATATATATATGTATGTATGTATGGATGGTACGTTTGCTCTTAAAACGCGCGCGCGGGGAACTTTTTTCTCCTAAAAACACGGCTATTTAGGCTTGACTCCAGTTTATTCTGAAACTACAGCATTAAGCAAACCTTACTTTATACTTAAGCTCCAAAGTATGAGAAAATTCCTGCTAAAACGCTTGTTTTCAAGACACAAAAAGTTGATTCGACAGGTTACTATGGCATTGAAGACCCTTTTCCAGACTTAATTTCAAAACTTCGCCGTTTTATGGGGGGATACGGAGTGCTGGTTGTTGGTTGTCAAGAGCCGTTGGTAGTCAGAATGCCGTAGTATTAATGCTATGGAAGCTACTACTTCTCGAGGGAAGCTGAGATAAGTACGCAATTCCATATTTGTAAGCTAAATATGCAAAATCAACTCTGGCCTTTCTTTTTTGTAGCTAAGAGCTAGTTAACAGTGACTGGTAAATTCAAATGGTCAGATTGGCTCAAATTTGGTACTACAAAAGTTACCACTGCTCAAGAAAATGAGGTAAGAAAGTAATTGTGTATTTGTGTGCTAAAATTGATTGTCTTTTGTTTTTGTAGGTGAGAGCTTGTTGTCAAGAATTCAAGGTAATTCCGATGGTCAAAGTAACTTCAATTTGATACTACAGAAGTTATCAATACTCAAGAATGATGTAAGTAGTAATTCCATATTTGTTGGCTAAAATTACAAATAATAACACTGGTTTATTTTTTATCGTAGATGAGAGCTTGTTCAAAAGTTACTGGTGAATTGAGGATTATCAGATGGTTGAGTTTGATACTACAAAAGTTTTACCATTAATAGGTAAGAAGAGTGATTTTGTATTTGTTGCTTGAAATCAAATGTCATAACTGCGATTATAGAGTGTTTGACAGAAGTAAGCTACACCATAGTAACATTTTCTGTTACTAACTAGCAGGCTCGCTCGCCATTGTGCGCAGCACACCACTAGTTTATTATTTATTGTAATTGGACCTAAGTATGTCATTTTGTACTGTGACACTCCGTTAGGTGTAGTTAGTTGGCGACCCCGTCCAAATTGCACTAAAAGAAGCCCTCGGGTTTATCGATCAGTACAGTATCACCTAGATTGAATCAGGGTTTCATTTAGGGGGGGGCGAAAGGGGGCATTTGCCCCCCCTTGGGTTCTAAATGCCCCCCCTTGGATTCTAAGTGCCCCCCACCCTTTTGAAAGAACCGATATTTATTAAGAGAAAAATGTAAACCAAATTAATAATAAACAATATTCACACAGCAATTCGTCTAGGTTTTTTGTTCCATACTGTAATAATGTCATTTAATTGTGTAGATGAGAGCGTCTCGGGTGTCTCCATGGCTATTTTCATCAAATAGGATAATTGTGATTGCCCAATTCGATTTCGAATTCGTGTTTTAATTAGTTTCATTTTGGAGAAGCTCCTTTCAACTGAAGCAGTGCTGACAGGGATAGATAGACATATGTTTGCCAGGGTGCTAATGTTTGGAAAAATTTCACTAAGCATATCACTTGTGGTGAGCTCTTTCAACTGCAAGTGCAGGTTACCTTTCGGCTTCTTCGATAAGTAGCTTCGAAATGTTTTCCACTCCTCTAGGGTTTCGCGGGAAATAAGAGCTTCTTTGGTGTATTCATCTCCACCAGCAGTCTTAGCAGGCAGCTCTGCACCATAGTGAGCTAATAGTACATCTATTAAGTCCTCACCATATGTATGGAAGTCAGAAGAGTCAGCAGCTGGCACTTTCTTCGGATCAAAGATGCCAAATGAGAGACAATATCTTGTGAAATAAATCTGCTGGATATGTTTGCCTTCAGCATCCTGATAAACGGTTCAGCCACTTGTCCTTGGAATGTAGCAATGCTTTCCGTGGTTAACGTGATGTCAGTGACTTCTTCGATCTCATTCTTTGCATCCATCAGTTCTAATACCCAGTTAGCAGCAGGTAACATGGCATCATCAAGTGTATTGAGAGTGGCATCAACAAGAGGGGTGATAGCTGTCAAGTCTATTCTCTCAGTCTGGAGAGCTCTGCTCAAATTCGCCACTTGTGGCAGAACATAATCAAGGAGGTATATGGCCACTAAAGTTGAGGGCCTACATAAGGCTTTACTGATACCTAGAGCTTCAGGTGCATGTGTCTGCTCATAGATATTGTTTAGAGCAGTCACAATTGCACTGTAGCTAGCTTTGACTGCCTTCACACAGCGTTCATGGGACAGCCAGCGAGTATCTGATGGTTTCACAACTTTCAGCTCAGGTAAGTCAAGCACCTGCTGTACTGCTTTGAGACTCTCAGCTCGCTTAGGAGAATAGTGGAAAAATTTCCAGAGGGTGGTGAGTGTGATGTACACATGTTTTATCTCACTGGTAGCATTAGCTGCTTGAACGCATGCTAGCTGTAGCAAATGGCAATGGCAGTGTACGAAAAGTGCATGAAGTGAAATTTTCTTCAGGAGACTCTGCACACCATTGTGTTTCCCAGAGAAAGTAGCTGCTCCATCGAATCCCATACCCACCAGCTTGCTAATCTGTATGTTTTATCTTTCATGAATTCAACAAGGGCAGAATAAATAGTCTTTGCATCAGTAGCTTTCAATGGAACTATATCTAAGAAGTGCTCAACAGGTTGACCGTCCATGTTCACCCAGCGGAAGAAAATTGAAAGCTCTTCTGTGGTCGTCACATCAGTGCACTCATCTGCCATTATGCTGAAATGGGAAGCTTGGCGAAGCCGTTTCAGTAAACATTCTTCAGCCCATAAGCCAACTGCCTCAACAAATTCAACAACAGCAACTTTAGATGTGTAGGTTGCATTTAATCTAGCTCTTTCAAGGAACCCCTTTAAGTCTTCTGCACCACAACTTACGATTAGATCAATAAGTTCATCAAAATTTGTTGTGTGGGGAATGTGGCGACGAGCTAGAAAATGGGTGCAACGAATTAGAGCTTTAATGGCCATTCTGTTCTTCAACTTTTCCTCATCATTAATTTGTTGGAGTTGCTGAATGACTTCTTGTAGTGCTGTAGCTGCAGCCATCTCTGCTTCACATGATAGGAGGTGAATATCACTCTTTGCATGAATTTTCATCTTCTCTATTGCCTTCTTCCAGTTCGTGAAAGGTTTTGAGATCCATGTTCCTCCTGTTCTTTGAAGAGAAATTCCTCTCTTCCTGCAAACCTTACAAAAAAGCTCCTTGGAAATTTTTATCAAACATCAGCCAATTGAAGCTCTCTT
>WLWD01002415.1_pt1 | contig 84925 bp, 69 predicted proteins | sample 6712731 | NCBI WGS metagenome assembly WLWD01 (sample SAMN12718690, study PRJNA576275) | sponge metagenome | isolation source: marine sponge | host: Mycale hentscheli | place: New Zealand: South Island, Marlborough, Capsize Point | collected 2014-11-01
TATACCGTGCATGTCCTTGTTAAAAAAAATGCTAGTGCACAGTTGCGGTGGACTCAAAATTGGATTTACATTATTTTGTATTTGATAAGCTTTCTGTGGTTTTGATGGTTTTGATAATTAATGTTAGATTTGACCATTTTCCTGTTCCCCTTTAATTTGAGCAGGTTCATAACTGCTTTATTTTTTGTGTAGCCATTGCAGAAGTTCTTGGTGTTAAAGTCTGTGTTTCCAAGGACAAGAAATCAATCTTGAATTGTCTGGAGTCGGCTGGTCTATCTGACATGCTCACGACAGACTACAATGCTTCATGTCTGCATGTTCTTCCAATGAACAAGATCAACCTGAGGGACCTTGCAACGTACATGGACAAATGGAAGGGTAAATATTCAAAACTGTTAGCATTCAAGCCCACAGGGTGGACACACTCTGGTAAGGCGTCGTCAAAACTGTCTGACATCAAGCCAGCCCAGATGGGTGGTGTCAGTGTGTATGGCATTCCTTACAGTGAGCACAGTAGCTATGCAGAGCTACGTCAGGCATTGCAAGGATGGCACCCTGTCAAGGTCATCCCAACAGTGAACAATGGGTCTCCACACAAGAGAGGCGAGATGCAGAGAACGTTTAGCTCTTGGTTGGAATCATCATTGCCTAAAACCACACCCACTCTAGTGCAAACTAAGTTAGCATAATCAATCAGTCAGCCATTTTGCATTGTTGTTTTTTTCTATGAAGAAATTGATATTTGTTAGGTTATTTTAAGGCCACCCATAAACTTTATCACTGTAAAAAGATAAATAGTTAATCAAGGTGATGGTGTAGCTCACCGATGTGATGCATGTATTACGGCAACATTGTATGAACTGGAACACACCTGGTATTGGAAGCTAATATCATACTGATAAATCCTGCACAGTATTGTATTTAACCAACTGTAAGTCTCACCTTCACCTTACCAGCTACCAGCTATAGCACTAAATGCCACATCACTGTCACTTCACCCCAGTTCAGTATTGGAAGCTAATATCATACTGATAAATCATGCACAGTATTGTAAAAAATGTCGTTTGGATTAAAAAGAGTTACAGAACTAGCTACATGTAACTACAAAAAAAAACATTATTTCTTAGGAGTGAATTTTTTCTTCTGTCTTACAAGACAACGAGACACAAACTCGGAAGAAGTGGCAGCACTCTGCACTATCCCATAATTGATGCCTGGCGTCTTGCCCTCCATACTGTCAAACAGGTCCATAGTTTCTTTGGATGCACCCTGAGCTTCAGCATAAGCCTTGGACGATGATCCTGCACACACATATGTACACACATACATACACAGAAATAAACTAATGCTCTTTTGAAAGTTTTTGTTGGTCCACTTGCCTTGTTTCTTAGTGCGAGTCTCGCTCCTCTGCAGGTAGAAGTGGCTGATCATGTGATACACAATACCTTCTCCATATTCAAAAGAAACAATGACAGCACCGTGCTTGTAACGTCTCTTGAGTTCATCAGACCGCACCAAGACTTTCACTTTATCCTTATCCAGTATTTTAATAGGGTAAGAGCCGCCTTCTAGCCACCATACTGGGGCCGCATCTTTTTCCTGGTCGATAAATCCTGGAAAACCAATAATTATAAAGTACACGCTGCATGCCACTCTTAAAGTATCCTTCCCGTGTACCCCACATTGTTTATGCATGCTTTAAAGTGTTTTCTGTAACTATAGCTATATCACCACAAGCATGCTTGCTACACCTGCATGTGGGAAAGTATAATATAGTTTAAATATCAGTGGCTCCAATTCAACACATTTCCAGGAATTGTATAGAAGGAGTGAATGTATTACACTGATTGTTATACTTCTGTATGCGATACAACAACAACAACAAAATAATAACAGCATACCTTTCAGCACTTCATCCTCCTTGTCTACAATTTCTACCTCGACAACCTCATCTCCAGTGGGTGTTCCAGAGTACATGATGGTATTGGGAAAAGCCACTTCCACAACGTGCTTCAGAGCCCAGTCTGTTGTGATCAGCTGCCCGCCAGCCTTTACAAAATCCTGCAGCTTCAGTGCAGAATCTCTGGGAAAACTTGAAGGGCAGTTGACGTAGATGGTCTGCTCTGGCTTCAACTGCATTGTTTGTAGTTTTACTGGGCTGACATGGGAGAAAGGTACTCCAATGGCCTCTAGCACAAGATGAATGTGATCATATGTTCCTCGCACACAAACAATGTCGGTATCCTTGACTGAATCCAACATTCTCACTTCGTCGTCTTCCATCCGGTCTCTTACTAGCATGTTACTGACCTAGCCATGATAAGATACTAGTGGTAACTATTAGCTCCTCCCCACTAAAACTAAATTATGGATTTATGAATAGACATGCTTACACAAATAAAGATTAGATTATGTGACCTACAGCGTAGGCAGCCTTCATTTCAGCTCCACCTGGAGATGCACCTTCACTCGACTGAACTTGAGTGAACAAGTCCATATTTCCCGAAATCTGTTGTTGATTCTACAATACACCATGTATTAGTGATACAAAGTGCAATAGCAAGTTTTAGAATAAACTATACTTGGACTTCCCCTCCAATGTGTACAGCTAATGTCATTGACAAAATACATAGCTAGTAAACCCATAACTGCTCACCGAAATCTGTAGTTCTTCCTGTAGGGACACTTCTATGGAAGATTGACGCTGAAAAGCCTCTTCGAAGCTCTCAGGCGTTTCGTTATCCGTGCCATGGCTAAGCTGACGCCCAAACAATGTTTGCTTTATCCACTCCATGTTAATTTTTTCATTTAATGTGGGTGGGTGGGGCTGTGAATGTGGATACTGTGGCTGTGGGTGGGGCTATTGATGTGGGTGGGCTGTGGATGGAATGCATTTGGAGTTGTGGGTGGGGCTGCGCATAGAGTACATTGTGTTAAAAGTGAACTGGTAAAGTACCACCGGCCATGGCGGCTAACTACAATGCAGAGGTTCAGCGAAATGATAAAGAAAAATCTTCAACGGAGGAGGAAGTAAAAAAGGAAGAAAACGATAAATTGCTATTTTTATGGCAAAGAGCTTCGTTTATGGATTCTGGCCGCGAAATACCTAGGGAAGTAACAGATTCCCTGCGACTTCGTTTAGCACTGCTGTCTTCTTATCATTCTAAATTGTAAGTATAGTTGGTCTCCATATAATCCATGTAAAAAGCTTGTGATTTTTTTTTTTGGACTATTTTTATGCCATATTGGTATTCCTTTGCTAGACGAGCCGCAGGTCAGTCATGCTTGGGTACAGGGTTGTTACTGAAGAAAGATTTGCGTCGTTATGGTAATGTTATGGATTCAAGAGATGAAGTCAAAGGAATGAATAATCTTTGTGGTGCAGTAGAGGCTCTGTTAGGTGAAAAGGCTAAAGTGTCAGGTCTGTTTAGAAAGAACTTGGAGCTAATATTTATATCTATAGTTTATAGGCTATTAAAATTAACTAATTGTGAAAGAGCCTGGGTGAGCAGTGGACCCACACACTATAAATTAATGCATAAAGATGCTGATTAAGGTTAAGCTGTTTTAAATATAAACGGGCACTAGTGGTTAGGATTGCCAAAGTCAATTGAACAAATTTTAAAACCTGAAAGTATGCTGTGCAAACATTTGTATTCGATAAGAAATGGATTCTCGGAACTAGACTTAAATTTCAGAGCTTTACCATAATTTTTGTCTTCATGCACACACACTTACAATTGAAACAAATGCAATCACTTTACACCAAATAATGGTCTAGCTTTACTTATGAAAGAACAGAATGAAATCTGGGGCTGAAATTGTACCTAGCCAACTTTATTTGCCATCCACCCCCCCCCCCCCCCCCCCCCCACTGCCCCATATGTATATGTAGTGGAATTCAAATTTAGTGAAATTTCATTTTTATTTTTTAAGAGTGTAGAAACTGGGAGTCCAGTCTCGATGTCAACATAGTTCGTGGCTTGCCAGCTTACAAGAAGTTTAATGAAGACCTGCAGTCTACTGTAAGCTATTCCATCATTGAATGCAGTGCCTAATGTGAGAATATTTTTGATAGTCTCAGCCAATCAATGAATGTCATTACACTGCTACCACTTCAAAGGCTGACAATCAGAATTCCTCTGACTCTACTTCCTCTAATTCAATTTCAACGAAATCACATGCCACACCCTCTGCCCACCCAAATCACTTGGTTTCTTCTCAGAGGAGTAATCTCACCCCAATAGAGGAAGGAGGCGTGGCTGGAGGGAAGATGGGGAGAGGAAGGAGTAATAAAGCATTCCTGTATCCCACAGGCATGTCAAGTACATCATCCTCGAGAGACCATGGCCATTCAAACCTTCAAGCTTTTTCTGTAATTGGTGGGAGGGGTCAGCAGGAGGAGACGTTTGGGGGGCCTAGTCAACGAGGTGACATGTGTTGGGGAAGGGGACAACAGATTGTTCAACGAGATGATATATCAAAAAGGTCTCGATTTGAGAAAGAAGAGGATGATGATGATGATGATGCAGTTCAAGTCTTCAGCACTGCTAGGGAGGAACATGTATGTATATATGTATGTATATGTGTGTGTGTATGTATCTATGTGTGTATGAATCTATGTGTGTATGTGTGTTAAATCCATGAATGTACAATGTATGTGCAATATGTATGCCAGTGCTGTGTGCATTCTTGCTATCAATCTTGACCATATTATTGTATGTTAATAGTTCAGGCAGCAACAGAAAAGGTTCCGGAGAGGAGGAGGAGGAGGAGGAGGGGTGTATAACTCTGTGGAGTATGGCTCCTCCAAGAAGTCCCTTGGAACAAGGTGAGAAGTAGAGCTGGTAAGGTGAAGGTGAGACTTACAGTTGGTTAAGTGAGGAAGGGTGCTGTAGTGAGATATAGCTACTTCACGTTTCCAAGTGATGAGTGAGTTAAAATTCATTCCCACTTTCCTAACAAGCAGAAGCTATCACCTCTAGCAGGGAAGATCTCTAAAGATTCAGATGTTCTCGAACTAAAAGCTAATAATACTATGAATGCCATTAAAAATGCAATATTGTAAATTATATGTGCAGCTGCTTTCCTGAGCCTTTCTCATAAAGTGTCTCTTAATGTGTGTGTGTGTGTGTGTGTGTGAAGTAGGAGGGGAGCTAGTAGCAAGTTTGTGCCACCTGTTCGCAAAGACAAAGACAATGAAGGACTGAATGAAGTTCATTCTAGAGTGTTTAGAGGAGGCAGAGGTGAGAGACAGACTGAAAGACGAGGAGGGGACAGCTCTATAAGGTAAGGGGTTGCCAGTAGCATAGCTATTAAATGCCACATTGTGTGTGACATTCTCTTGCAGTCTCCCCCCAGAATTAGAAAATAATGAAAACCTGAGGAACATAGAACCAAGAATGGTGGAACTTATTTTGAACGAGGTAAGGGGTCATCACTTAGCATAGCATACGTCAACATATCCTTAGCAATCCTAATACTGTGCTGCCTCAGTATTGCACCAGGCAAGGGAGGTGTGGCAAGGGAGGTGTGGAAGAGCTGTATAGGGTTGATAAGTTTGTGTTCAAAGAATGGATTTGAGTCTGTGGTTGGTGTGTTCAGATAGTGGATCACAGTGTTCCAGTGCAGTGGGAGGATATAGCAGGTCTGGAATTTGCCAAGGCAACCATTAATGAGGTCATCGTATGGCCCATGATGAGACCGTAAGTTAACTCTAAAGATTATCAGTAGTCAGGAATTGGATTGGAAGGCAAGGAGAGCTGAAGAGGAGGTCGAGTATAGAAGTAGGGAGAATGAGGCTGTTGTGTGTGTGTGTGTGTGTGTGTGTGTGTGTGTGTGTGAAAGTTCTACATTTAGTTGATGATAGTTGCTGCCATTTTCCACTTTTTGAATTCAGCAGAGAATTTGAAGTGAGAAGATATGCTTGATTTCAATGACTGCTGATAAACGAACTCTATGACCTTGTACAGTTCTTTTTAATTATTACTCCTGTTGATTTATTGAATGAACATTGAACATTTCACCTTCATTCACATTCAATACCATTAATTAGTCTTTTCCAGAGGTTCATTTAGGGTGGGGGCAAGGGGGGGACACTCACCCCCCCCCCCCCCCCCCCCTTCTTGCACTCCCTTTAAAGTCATTTTGCCCCACTTGAAATATTCTTAAAATTTTTTAAGCAAAAAAGCAAAGTTAATAAGTGATTAAGATGATTGCAAATACTTTAAATCACAAGTTTACTGCTGCTCTAATTATTGTCTTGGTAATTGAAGCCCATCTCCTTCCATTATAAGTTCTGACCCCCTTGAGATAGTGTAAGTTCAATCTCCCCCCCCCCCCCCCCTTAAATTAATCCCTAAATGAACTCCTGTTTTCCGTGCAGTTTGCTAACTTGAAAACAAATGAAAAAATAGTTTGTGTGCAGTCTTTTCTATCATCTACTGGAGTTACTTCAAACTTAGGCGTCAATTGAGTGACTTGAGGAAAGTAATTTCTATTTACTACAGTACAAATTATACCATTTTCATGACTAATTAAATGACAAATTTGGTAGTGAAATAGGCTACCAATTGTGGTCTGTTTATATCCTGGCTGCTACCCGTGGGAACAAACTTGGCTTCTAAGTTGTCTATGGAAGCCCAACAACCCAATTTACAACTCAAATTTGAATGGTTTAGCTAAAGAATCACAATTAATTGCCAATTAGTGGAAAATATTGAATGGGAGCTACTACAAGTGAATAACTTGGCCAGTCACTGCTGTACTCATTACCCCTCACTTATTACCTACTGCACAGACAAACACAAACAATACTGTTTATAATTATAATACTAATTAATAATTTTTAACGCTTACATTTTAAACGTTAATGGAGGAGCAAAATAAAGGAAAGCAATTGCATGAAAAATGGTAAGGAATCAGCATGATGTGCGCAATAGACCAACTCCACATGTTCGGGAATGATTTGTCTGACGTGAACAACAGCACATAGTGTGGCGGAGTGTTCTTCCCACCCACCAGAAACCTAGACTGTAATGAGGGGAGGGGCCAAGCAACCATCTCCACCGGAACACACTTGTAGTCTCTCCTCCTATAGTTGTGAAGGGAGCAGGGAGAGACCTGTGGAGTTGACAGTGATTGCCTTGGAGTGCTAATTCATGATAATTAAATAAGTATTACCCAATCACACCTGAAATTACAAGTAATCTCCCTGCTCTCAACTCCAATCAACTTAAATAGGATATCCCAATTAATTAACCAATAATTAGTAAACGATTTTTCTGCTATAATAGTTATTGTGTTTTTATCCTCAAAGCTTGTTTTAACTGTAAGAAGTCAGAGTCAATTATTATTACCTAAGGAGATCAAAAGTTGCTTGTGGGACATTGTGGTCTGGTACACATGGTCTGGTACACATGGTCTGGTACACATTGTCTGGTACACATGGTCTGTTACACACTGTCTGGCACACATGGTCTGGTACGTATGGCCTGTGTATAAGAAATCTATAGGCCAATGTTTCATTGGTTCTCTCATGCCGTGTAAAGTCGGTCTCTAATTAACTCGTCTTTAAACTCGTGTAATATTTACTCTCTTTTCTACGTACTAGTACAATTATCAGACTTTTAGTTTCGCATTCCCAATGTGCACGTTACGTAGAGATCTCTTTACTGGACTGAGAGGACCTCCAAAGGGCGTGCTACTATTTGGACCTCCTGGAACAGGCAAAACTCTCATTGGTGAGAATTTATTGCATGAAGTGTTAGGAAAACAAGTTTTAACTTTGTGTGTTTATAGGAAAATGTATAGCCAGTCAAGTGGCCGCTACATTCTTCAGTATTAGTGCTTCTTCTCTGACATCCAAATGGGTGAGTTGAGGAGGATGGGCGGGGTTAGTTGAGGAGGGTGGGGTGGGTTAGTTGAAGAGGGTGGGCGGGGTTAGCTGAGGAGGGTGGGCAGGGTTAGTTGGTTTAGTTGAAGAGGGTGGGAGGGGTTAAGCTGGGAGGGTGGGGGGAGGTTTAGGAAGAGGGTGGGCGGGGTTAGAGTTGAGGAGGGTGGGCGGGGTGAGTTGAGAGGATGGGCGGGTAGTGGGGAGGGTGGGCGGGGTTAGTTAAGGGGTGGGCGGGTTGTGAGGAGGGGATGGGCGGGGTAGTTGAGGAGGAGGGCGGGGGTTAGTTGAGGAGGAGGGCGGGCGTAGTGAGGAGGGGTGGGCGGGGCGGGGTTAGTTGAAGAGGGTGGGGTGGGTTAGTTGAGGAGGGTGGCGGTGGGTTTGTAGGGGTTAGTTGAAGCGGGGGGCGGGGTTAGCTGAGGGGGTCCCTTTCCCTTTATTCCGTGGGGGGGAGTTAGTTGAAGGGGTGGGCGGGGTGTTGAGGAGGGTTGGCGGGGTGAGTGAGGGAGGATGGGCGGGGTTAGTTGAGGAGGGTGGGCGGGGTTAGGTGAAGAGGGTGGGCGGGGTGGGTAGTGAGGAGGATGGGAGGGGTTAGTTGAGGAGGGTGGGCGGGTTAGTTGAGGGAGGATGGGGCCGGGGGTTGAGTTGAGGAGGGGTGGGCGGGGTAGTGAAGGGGTGGGGTGGGTTAAGTTGAGGAGGGTGGGCGGGGTTAGTTGAAGAAGGGGGGCGGGGTAGCTGAGCAGGGTGGGGGGTGTTAGTTGAGAGGGTGGGAGGGGTTTAGTTGAGGAGGGGGGGGGGTGTGGAGTGAGGAGGATGGGCGGGGTTGGGGTTAGTGAGGAGGGTGGGGGGGGGAGTTAGGTGAAGAGGGTGGGCGGGGTTAGCTGAGGAGTGGTCGGGGGGGGGGGGGATGTTAGTTGAAGAGGGTGGGCGGGGTTAGTTGAGGAGGGGGGGCGGGGTGAGTGAGAGGGTGGGCGGGGTTAGGCTGAGGGGGTGGGGGGAGTTAGCGGGGGAGTTAGTTGAAGAGGGGTGGGAGGGGTTACGGGGTTTAGTTGAGGAGGTGGGCGGTGTGAGTTGAGGAGGATGGGCGGGGTTAGTTGAGGAGGGTGGGGGGAGTTAGTTGAAGAGGGTGGGCGGGGTTAGTTGAGGAGGATGGGCGGGGTTAGTTGAGGAGGGTGGGGGGAGTTAGTTGAAGAGGGTGGGGTGGGTTAGTTGAGGAGGGTGGGCAGGGTTAGTTGGTTTACAGCATGCTAGGGTAAATCAATGGATGGGGTAACAAAGGTACTTTTATTGTAAGGTACTTGGTTCAGTTCAGTTATTGGTAAGGTTCAGTTATTGGCGAGCGAGCGACAAACTATCAGGTAACAATTGAAAATCAGGGGTATTTGTTTTTGGATGTACGCATGTCATTTTGTACTTTGACCCTGGTGTTTTTGTGTTAGTTCAGTGATCGACCCTGTCCCAAACTTCACTAAGTGGAATCCTCTGTTTTATCGATCATTACCCGTATCATCCTAGAAATTGAATTCTTTTGCGGGTGCAGTTAAAACTTAAAAACTTACCAGAGTTTTTATTTCTATTTGAGTTAGTGGCGGTGGTAAGTTAATGCGCTATTTGTCATAGTTATAGGCCCTACACAACAGTATTTACTTGAAAATTCATTGTCCACTAGACTATCCACGAAGGTAAGTGTTGTGTAGGTATGTCCAGTTGTGTGAAAGTATTGTGCGTTACAACTACTACTTAGCTAAAGAATATCACAAAAACTTTTTTTTTTGTTTTTTTTGTTGTTGTTGTTGTTTTCAATTCGAACAGTTGTGGTGATTGGTTACTATGGCATTGAATCCCCTTTACCGTATGTACATAATTTTAAAAACTCGACTTTTTTTAATAGCTCGAGTGTTAGAAATTCAAATCAATCATTAAACAATGGTGTAGTTTTAGGTTCGCTCACCATGTGCTCAAGCACATCACTAGTTAAGAAAACAATGTGGAAGTCTTCTCAAGGAATGGCGTATTGTTTATTACACTAATATAATAGTAGTATGTCGCGTAAGTTGCCCATTCAAAAATGTATTGGAAAAATCGCTGTTCATTTGAAATCGCACGGGGAAAGTGAAATAGCGCGTAACTAATTGAAATACCTCGGTAACTAAGTGGAAACTAAGTGAAATACCATGGTAGCTAAGTGAAATAGTACGGGTAAGTGTGCACGCGTGCAGTGTTAGCCTTGGAAGCGTACATTTTGAGTAGTTTTTAGTTGGAGACAATTTCATTCTTTACCACAGAAGCTCTACCCGTATTAGACAGAATGTTTTTCAACAGATTAGGAGGGGCCGCATGTTGAAAACAAAGTTCCAGCGGAAGCTAATCCTGAAGTAAGGAGATAGTGAGTGAACGATACAGTGTAGCTACAATTGCAAATGGCTTTTTAAAAAGCTGGCCTACTATTTCAGGATAAAGGATTTCCTAGGCAAACTCGGAAAGTATGCTACTATTAGCGAGTGATAGCACGGGTAACCTGTGCTATTAATTAGGGACCAATAGCACGGTTACCCGTGCTATTACTCATACTAATTGACCATTTGTTTCCAGTGCTATAAGGCAACTATTATCAGGTGAAATATGATTTTTTTTTAATGCTACGAAGAAAATTATATATGTTACAAATTTATTTTATTATGAAAAGATGAATTTATGTAAACTTATGAAAATTAAGTATAAGTGCATAGCTGGCATTTAAGAGTTGTACCACTTGCTGTGTCACTGGTGCTTCTTTATTTCGTATAAGTTTAGGGAAGCACAGAGATGAAAGACTTATTTATATAAATATTACTAGTTGAGGGGAACGTAATGATAGAAAAGTTGTTGTTGTTTTTTGATAAAGTTGAGGGGGGTTATCTCTGTAGGAGGAAGTAGTCTAGTGTCAAAGGATTGGCCCTGCCTTTCCTTGTCCTGTGGTTTCATCCAGTCTTCCTGTCCTTGCGTGACAGACTGGGATTTTTAAGGAGTTCTGTGTATTTGTTTGTGTCCAGCTCAATGAGATTTAGCTTTAATTGGTTAATTTCAAAGATTTGGACTGGTTGTGGTTCAACTCTGTTTCTTGTAGTAGCCCTGGCCTTGGTTGCTGTTGGCGTTGTGTTTACTACTGACTGGGAAGTTTGCCATGCGGTTTCACTTGGTTCTCTCATGTGCTGTGCAGGGTCTACACTTCTAATGCTGCTTTTGGCAGAAGCTTGCAGCTGCTGTGATGAAGTATTTAACCAAATTTATGCCCATATTTAAATTTCTCCTTGGGACTGTAGTAATTGTAGCAGAAGGAATACTATTTCTTGTTATTGCTAATGCCCTGCGTAATTAACCCTCAGCGTGCATGCGGGGTGAGCAGTAACAGCAGTCTGTTTGTCACTCGTTCATTCTGTCTGTCTGTCAATAGCATTTCTTGAACTTCACGTCGGTTTAAGCAGCGATAACGATATCAAAGTGCAGCACTACACAAAGTAAGTCCCTTTAAAATTCCAAAAATGTTTGTTTAGGCTTAGTTTTTCAGAAAAAGTGAGTGAAACTCGGGGCCAATGCTTTTCTCTATGGGTAACGTCCTTTACCATACAATTTGCACTTGAATGGTAAATACTTAGCAGGCAGTACCTTTGCCGTAGCTTAGACAGTTGGAGGAGCCAGGCAGTTGGAAAGAGGTGTGCTGCATAAGACTGTAACAGTATGTTATACCTTTGTAATGTGACATAGCTTAGCCTTTAAAACACTTTTACCCAAGCTTGTAGCTAGCTAGCTACTATGGCTTAGCTGCATCACATATAGTTAATTTGGTCAGTTTCACTGAAACAGAGCTGACCTTTAGCTTCATCATCAATCTAATAATTTGTTAATATGGCATTGTATTTGTTGTTGTTATTTATTGTTTTTCAGTGTGAGTGGATTTTTACTTTCTTTGCCAGAGTGGAGTTTTGTGTTCGGTGATTTTAGAACATAGCTAGCCTTCTGAACAACTTCCCAAATCACTTTGTCCAAAAATGGTAGCTACTACACTAAAGATTGTTAGATCACTGATAGAAAAATAAATCAACAAAATATATTCTGCATTATCTGATATTCAATTAAATGAAACTGGATACATTCATACAAAACGTAGAAATATAAATCAATAAAATATGATATTTTCTAGTCATTTTTGTTCAGTCAGACTCCAATCATCTAGAGGGAAAAAATGAGAATTTGGTTAATTATCATAATCATATAACATTAACTGTGAAATGAAGTTCCCCATAACTATTCTACTCCTGGTTGTCACTGCAGACATGACACTGATATTATAATCTGGAGATGTTCTATAAAAAGTGCGTGCTGCATATATATATATATATATATATATATAATTATATATATATATATATGCAAGAATTTAGTACAGTATAATATCACATTATAGTAATTTATGTTTTTTTTGGTGAGGCAAGACCTGTCCAGTGTTAGCATAGACTTCATCAGTGGAAAGGACAGTGTTGGTTTTTTGACACTGACCTGCTGGTGAGTGTATTGTTTGCATTCATTTATTGGTTGTGGTTTTGTGGGTGCATTTAATTGAAAATAGCTAAATTTTTGGATCTTGAGGGTAGGTGAGGTTAACATTCTGAAACTGGTTTTAGGAAATCTTGAGGGAGGTAGTGGTGTTGAAGTGGAGGGTTGTGCACAGATAGCGCTGAGGGTTCGCACCACTGGTATTAAACTTCAGTAGTAAAAATTGAACTTCAGTAATAATAACCACACCACTGGTTCATTCCTTCCTTCCTTCATTCATTCATTCATTCATTCATTCATTCATTCATTCTGTCTTGAGTACCCTCAGGCTGAAGCATTATTGAAAGAAAAGGCTATACAATTATCTACTCTCATGTAGAGAATGTAAATATCCTAATATTTTTAGCTTATTTTAAGTGCTGTGGAGTCATTATATTAATGTTGGGCTTGTGAGGCAGGCAGGCTGTCAGTGAGGGGCAGGCTGTCAGTGAGGGGCAGGCTGTCAGTGAGGGGCAGGCTGTCAGTGAGGGGCAGGCTGTCAGTGAGGGGCAGGCTGTCAGTGAGGGGCAGGCTGTCAGTGAGGGGCAGACTGTCAGTGAGGGGAAGGGCTGTCAGTGAGGGGAAGGCGGTCAGTGAGGGGAGGCCTGTCAGTGAGGGGAAGGCTGTCAGTGAGGGGAAGGCTGTCAGTGAGGGGAAGGCTGTCAGTGAGGGGAAGGCTGTCAGTGAGGGGAAGGCTGTCAGTGTGGGGAAGGTTATAAGCATAATGTGAAGATTTGTCAGTTTTTTATTAAACAAAGTTGTTGTTCTCATTATTGCTGGTTAAATTATTACTATTATTAATACTATTATTATTATTACTATTTATTAAAATTAGCTCAATTTGCGTAGGCGTACGTGTACCCTTTTCTACTGATGGGCCTGCGTGTGTTATAACATTCCCTGGCAATATTTAGCAACATTTATAACGTAGTATTTGTTAAACGTATTAGAAATGATCAGCAGAAATGAAATAGCTAGGGAACTAGGGAGGTTAAAAATGCTAGAAACAAGCGCACACAGCTGCCCAAACGGCGAAAGGAAAACTGGCGAGGAGACCAACAAAGGAGAAAAAAAAGAGAAAGAGAGAGAGAGAGAGAAGACTGGGCTCCAAGAAGAGCTTAAAAATAAGCTATATGTAGGCTAGCAGCCCTTTATATCAAATCCACATTACATTAGCTAACTTACAATATTCTGTAGCTATAGCTTCTCTTTGGGTCTAGCCTCCTAGCTCACTTTGCTGGCTTCAATGGGAACCATTTTCTAGTTTTATTATTATTATTATTATTAATTAATTATTATTATTAATTATTATTATTATTAATTATTATTATTATTAATTATTACTATTATTATTATTATTATTATTATTATTATTATAGATAGGAGAAGGAGAGAAGATGGTGCGAGCATTATTTGCAGTTGCCCGGTGCTACCAACCAGCCGTCATCTTCATGGATGAGATTGATTCCTTGTTGACTCAGAGGAGTGACACGGAGCACGAGTCATCTAGAAGAATCAAGACAGAGTTCCTGGTGCAGTTGGTGAGAGATGCGCAATCTTCTTTTCTCTCCCACCCCCCTTCTACACACATGACATACACACACATGCGTATGCACATGCACACAGAGTTTCAGTACTATGATATGTGATATACAGTGTGTGTGTGTGTGTGTGTGTGTGTGTGTGTGTGTGTGTGTGTGTGTGTGTGTGTGTGTGTGTGTGTGTGACATAGGATGGGGCCACAACATCTGAGGCAGATAGACTTCTTGTTATTGGAGCCACTAACAGGTAAAGGTCAGCATTAGAAAGGTGTCATATGTGTATCCACATTCCCTTTGAAATAAAAAATAAAAATGGTGGTAAAGATATCAAATTTAGGTTTTGAACTTGTAGCTATCAGTAGAATTCTACACAGAAGTAGCAGGGAAAGTTACCGTGACTATAAATACACTTTACATGGGAGTCATACTTATTGGACCAGTTATACTACTTCTGCAGACATTAGGTAAAGGGTCTTATGCTACAACATCTCGTGTTCTGATGTCAAACTACTACTGCACACTGAAACAAATTGAAAGGGCCACCTTATGTGAAGAGGTTCACTATAAAGTTATGTATAAAAATTGAGTTTACCTGATGTCACTAATGTTTTACCCATTCATCCAGGAATGGCACAATTCATTTCTTGAACTACAAGTACAATTCAAAGTTTAAATGCTATGAACAACAAATAGTGTTGTGGATGACCATTGTTGTTTAATTGGTAATTCCTGGGGATTTCATCCAATCTTGCCAAGTTCTGTAGCAATATTTCATATCGTCCTTAATCTTTTTAAAAACACATGCCTTTCTTGCTTCTTCCATTTTTTTCTGAGTTCAAATCAGTTATTGGTCTTGTAGGAGACTTGATTACTAGCACTATCTTTTTGTAAGCTTCTCTGAAGAAATATCTTATCATAATCAGGTCTAGATCAAAGTCGTCACTATATATATATTTTTTGCATTTGTCATTGTTAGTTATCGTTCGCCTTCTTCCTTACAAATTCCCCCAGCTGAACACCACGGTTCACCCAGGCAAGATGAGCAGTCACAATATTCAGTATACTCATTAGTTTCTTCAGTTCCATCACTGTAGTACAGCTTTAGCATATCCTTCTCTTCTAAATAAAGTTAGAGTGCGACACTATGGAAATCTGCGGGATTTAGAACCCTCAGGCTCTTATTCAAGGTACCACACTCTAGCTATTATTTAAATGCTAACCCTCAGTGCTGCTAAGATATAGGACGAAATGATTCTCAGATGAAATGAATTTCTATGACGTTGCCAATTAAGCTCTCGTGCAATGAAAACTGTAGGTGTAACCGCTGTCTCTCTAGACATGCAACAGACAGCAAAACATAGTCTATAACACTAGAAATAATTTTCTCACGTGATTATGTGACAATAAGGGGGCGTTGCCCATATATAAGCTTATGGTCATGCATCCACATTTTGACTGGCTTGTTCTGTAAGACTAGGTCAAAACAAAATATTGTGGAGCATTAAAGAGACTTAAATTGGCCATTGCAACAGTCTGATGCCTCTTGGGAGGCTACCAGCTTGTAGATTCATTGTTGAAGGAGTACAATAACCCTCCTGCACGTGCTCACTGAGGGTTACCCACTTTACTATCAGAACATACATTAATCAAATTTTTACAATAACAAATTTTATTTTTTTTACAATTGGAAGACTTGTGTATTTATCCCAGCGCACTATACGGCACTTATGCCAATGAAGGGGCAAGAATGACTCCATGGTGTTGTAATTGTACCACAGACCTCAAGAGATAGATGAAGCTGCCAGGAGGCGTTTGGTGAAGAGACTGTACATCCCTTTACCAGAAGCAGCAGCCAGAAGGAAGATTATTGAGAACCTCATGAGGCAGCAACCCGCGTCACTAAGTGATCAGGAACTAGACAATATCGCCAGACTCACGGCAGGTTAGTTGTTCTGTATGGTTTAGAAGTCTTGATATGGTTTCTATTATAGTGATGATTCAAGTTTTAATTAACATAATATTGGCTATTAGAACGAGAAAATTTGCTATTAATAATGAAATTTTATTAATTATGTTGAGTATTTGCCGACAAGGAAGTGGTTGGATTAATTGAATTATTGGCAGTGTGTTTTATATTAGCAACTGTGATGGGAAGCATGAGAGATATTTTCATGTGTGCTGCACATTTACCAAGCCTACTAGAGTAACTGTTATTATTATATTGGAATGACTGGAATTATCCATTTTATTTTTTTTTAATTTTTTTTTTTTAATCTTTGCTGTATAATAGGTTATTCTGGGGCAGATATGGCTAATCTCTGTAGAGAAGCTGCCTATGGGCCAGTAAGAGAGGCAGCTGCCAGCATACAACACATATCAGCATCTGAAGTAAGTACACAGTACTATGGTAACCTAATTAACAAATGAAACCCGTGATTAGTTGTGTTAGAAAATATAATATGTATTGGCCAGGCCACCCCCCCCCCCCTCCCCCGCCCCTCCCCCGCCCCCCTGCTAGTCAAATAATGTTCTAAATAAGAACACATTGAGATGGTCATTTCTTGATTATTCACCACACCTTGCTCTGCCAAAATTTCTGTTGGTGGTCACGCATAGCATGTAGCAGAGACTCCCAATTTATAATGCACATGCAGTATGATAACATTTATACACGATATCATACACTCTGTCACATGAGCTATGCCCTTTAGATGTACACTCAACTCAATCCTCTCGTATCCTCTTATTCGGTAACCTCAGGACCTGAGAGTGCCCACACAAAAGTTTCCATTACTCAGGGAAAGATCATACTTTTTAAATACACATTGTGGCAAACACTTTTCAAAAGGTTTTAGGCTTTTTTTTCCCTTCAAGCACAAGCACCATTATTCATTGGCTTGCACCGCTCCATAGGTTTTCCTTACCTCTCTGAAACTTCAACAAACCACGTGCAATTCCACAATCGGTAATGATCAGTTAGCAGAGTTGCGTAGTCAGAATTAATAAATTGAGTGACTAACTTGTGCCCGGTAGGAAGGCACCACTGCAATTTGAATGTACGTACGTAGTAACAATAATTAAGAAATGACTATCTTGTTTTTTTTTCCTTTATAATGCATTAAGTTTGCCCAGTGGTCATTACACTGCTACCATTGGCTTGAAATTGTACAGCCTGGATAGTTTGTAACTTCATTTGTTCACCAATGAACAATACACTTGCTAAAGTGAGCTGGTAGAAATGTCTACTATACAGATACACTGTCAGGTCAGTGGTCTAGTCTATTGCAGACATTGTTGTGTTGTAGATGCGGGAGGTGATGTCTAGAGACTTCACAGTTGCGCTTGAAGTGGTCAAACCCAGTGTGTCTGAAAAAGATCTGGAGTTGTACGTCTCTTGGAACAAACAGTTTGGTTGTGGGAGGTGACATAACAATGCAGTGTTGGTCATTAGTAATACTATCATTACTCATTCTAAATTCAATAGCATGTCTAAATCTATTTTTAAAAAGTATGTGTTCGTTTATTTAACTTAATTTATTTTTTTTTTTATGATTTTAAATTATTATTATTATTATTATTATTATCACTATTATTATCATTTCAGACAGTGTTTTCTTTTAAACGGTACAATGTAGGTCACACTGTGCTAATAGAGAACACCAGTTCTAATAAATAAAACCTAGATCAATTGGCATTTATTTGTTTGTATATGGTGAAACTGTTGATGCTGTTTTGTTGTTGTTGTTTTTTTGTTTGTTTTTCCCCTTCTTTTTTTTTTTTAAAAATCCTACTAGTATTATAAAATGAACAAGTAAATAATTAATTTTTAGTATTTTATGTTCAGACTTGGGGGATTATGTGCAGGTGATGGTCTGGCAGTTGATTTGAGTGTGAGGAAACTCGTGACATAATTAAGATAGCAAGTCCCTTTCCCACTACACAGCATTTAGTGCTGGAGAGTCCGCATATGAGAAATGCACAGGCCTCAGTTGTCCTTCTCTCTGTGTGACAGTAGTAAACAGAAAATACTCACGAGGAACATTCATTGGGTTTGCTGACGGTAAATAATGCAATTAGTGCAGAAAGAGCTTCCACCTTTTTGGCCATAGTGGAACTACAACTCAGCCCTTGGAGTTGACCCACTGGCTTCAACACTCGTGCAGGAAATTCTGCTGGGTATAAAAGAGAGAGGAACTTGTAAAACCAAATCATACTGCTCACTTTCGTTATCATCTTCATAGGGACCCATCACTATGGCCTCGATTGGTGGCTACGTCCTTCTACTCTCCCTAGTAGCTTGCTGTACAGTTGCCTACAGCAATACTTTGAGTGGTAGGTGAAAAAATTTATCATTTTTTTTGTTCTCCTTTTTTTTGTTGTTGTTGCAAAGTCTTTTTGTTTTGCTGCTTTTACATCTGCATTTATATTACAGCTTCTGAACGTTCAAAGATTATTAGTGAAGCCATTCAACAAGTAAAAGATTACGAACACAAAGTTAAGATTAACTCATTGGAGAGAAAGAAGAGCCAAGTGCAGAAGAAACTCCATGGATTTAAAATGGCCACCCCAACATCAAGGGCCAACGGAAAAGCTCACCTCAAGTTTGAACGTATTGTCAAAGCGGCAGAGAGGATGATTTTGAAGAAGCAACGTGAGGCCATAGCGCAGGACTCTTTAACCAAGGCAGAATCACTTGCTTTTGAGATCCTCCACAGACCAGGAAAGCTACTCACAATCCAAGAACTAGCTCGTATCTACTCAGAGTCTGGTTGCAGAGAAGCGGTCACTGTGGCACCTCTCACTTGCTCGCAACTTCAGTCACGCTTCTTCCGCAGACCAGATGGCACTTGCAACAACTTACAAAGGCCCACTCTGGGAGCCGCTGACACAGGAGCACGTCGTTTGCTTGGTGCACGGTACGACGATGGAGTGTATCGTCCCAAAGGTTTTATGCAGAGCCAAGGGTCAAGTCTCTTTCCTGGACCCTTTGCAGCTCCTAACCCAAGCCCGAGACTTGTGAGCACCGGGATAATCTTGGACGAGCCAATCAATGATACGGTTCACACCCACATACTGATGCAGTGGGGACAGTTTCTGGATCACGATTTAGGTTTATTTCCGGAGCACGAGCCTGAGGAATGCCCAGAGGGCTGTGCGATCACAGAGGAGCAAGAAGGCTCCTGCTATCCCATTCCGGTTCCCTTGGGCGATACCAACGTCCTGTCGCGCATGACACCCAGCAGTACCCGGAGGTGTGAACCGTTCCAGCGTTCTTTTGCTGTTTGCACCCCGGAGGAAAAACTTGTGAATTTGGGCCACATTCCACCAAAAGAGCAAATCAATGCCATTACACATTTCATAGATGGCTCTATGGTTTACCACCACAACCCAACAGTCCAAAGAAATCTGATTAGAGATAATTCAAGTAATGCAGGACTTCTTCGAGTAGGGACTCCAGTGAAAGGTAAACAAATTATATACAGAACGAAATAACAATAAGAGTTTTATTTTATTTTATTTTTTTATAATTCTCAATAGATACCACTCGACCCAGACTACCCTTTATCGACACTGTGGCAAACCCCGGAATTGTGGCATGCATGAACCCTCCCTGCTTCTTGGCTGGAGATCTAAGGGTCAATGAGCAGCTATCTCTCAGTGTCATGCACACCATTTGGGTGCGGGAACACAACAGAATTGCCAGAAGACTGAAAGCAATCAATCCAACTTGGAATGGAGAATATATATTTCTTACTGCACAAAAGATTGTCGGTGCCATGATCCAGAAGATCACGTATAGAGACTTTCTTCCTGAAATACTGGGGAATATGAGTGGTCTTGTTCCACCTTACGTCAGGTATAACTCTTCTGTTGACCCTAGTATTCCCAATGCTTTTGCAGCTGCAGCATACCGGTTTGGCCATAGCTTGATTCAGCCAGCTTTTGATAGGCTGGATGAAAATTACGCATCTATTTCAGCAGGCCCCCTAGATCTCGTTGATGCCTTCTTCAATAGTACTCGTCTAGAGGAAAGTCAAGGCACTGATCCGTTGGTTCGTGGACTTTTGGAAAAGAATGCAAGGAAGGTGGACGAGTTTTTAAACAATATACTCACCACCCGTTTATTCGCTGATGACGCAGACACACCTGGACTTGATCTAGCTTCTCTTAATGTTCAGAGAGGACGCGATCATGGGTTGCCAAATTATCTAAGGTGGAAAGACTGGGCCAAAAGAACATGTGGAATCGAGAGCAAATTTCGTTCTGAACTCACCAAAATTCGTCTTCTTCAAACGTATGGCTCTTTGAATGATGTAGATCTGTTTGTTGGCGGCTTAGCAGAGCAAGCGATACCAGGAGGACTGGTTGGGGCCACATTTGCATGCATTTTTGGCCAAACATTCACTGCTGTGCGGGATGGTGATCGATTTTATTACGAAAACACTAGGACACCTGGTAGATTAACCAATCGGCAAATTAGAGAAATAGAAAAGGCCTCTCTTTCTCGAGTGATATGTGACACATCGGATAATATCAAAAGGATACAAAAAAATGCATTTTTGTCCGGCCAGCCACGTGTTCCATGCGATTCCCTGGACTCCGTTAATTTGGATGCTTGGAAAGCAAGCGGGTCTTTGTGCTCTATAAGAGTGCTCTCTGACACTGCAGGATCCATTTTAGTTGTGAGTAGGGTTAATAGCAGGATTCACTTGAGCCTTCGTGGAGTGTCAGCCAACCAGAAGACATGTGCACAGTTCCTGTGTCCATCAGACAATTCAAGAATCGCTGTGTCATTCTTGCCCAGGACTACCAGCTGCACTTTCACACCTAACAACAACCTTCCTCCGTCAACGACAGCAAACTTCTACAATGCGGTTATTAGCCGCAGTCTGGTGCAACCTAATAATGGCCTCCATTTTAATCAAGGTGACTGCAACTCTGGTTCCACAGTGGGCATGAGAGTGACTTGTGGCAAGTCTCCATCTTCTGTTGAAATACAAAGTAGCAATGAGGAAGTTGAAGTGGATGTTGATGATGTCTCCGAGATAGTGCCATCAGTTGGTGAAGGGAACATGGATTTGCTGGACTCTCTGAATTCTGGAGACACTGGTGGAGCTGGCTCTGAGAAGAAGCTCATTTCTCTCATGGAAAATGTCTTGGCAGAGCTTCAACGTTCTAATGATCAGGACACAGAGGAAGGGGAGAAAAGCAAGAAGGCAGAAGCTATGGGAGGCGAAAGAAGTGCTATGGCTCAACTTGAAGAATATTTCAAGTCTAATTAGTTAGCTATAATTTATACGAACGATTAAAACTTTTATTCGTTGGTTGTGGGATACAAGAATATAATAAATTTGAAACTGACTAGTTAACCTTTAGCTATGGTGAACAGCTAACTTTACTTACTGTACTTTATTATAAACTGGATTTATACTTGACCTGCTTTCACGGCCTCACCAAGCTGTATTATTATAGTGGACGATTATTACCGTATAGTACCAAGCTGTGTATTATTATTATAGTACAGTGGACGATTATTACCGTATAGTAACAGAAATAATCGTCTCGACTGAAATGGCGTATAGATTGGTAAGCATGTTCTTTTTATGCTAACTTAGGTGTTCACGCGTTCTTATGCCTAGGTTCGTACATTGTGGAGGACGGCCGGAACTGGCTCCCCTCGGCAAGTGCTGCGGAAAGCGGTAATAGGACCCGTTAGGTGCAGTAGTTCAAGTAGTGTACCCGTGCCTGTTACTACATTCACTGAGGAAGAAAAGCTCATGAAAGAAGCAGGTACACTGATGGATGTCGCATACAGTGAGATAATTAATGGTCCCTGCAAGCAAACCTTTATCTCTTTACTAGGTGCTCATAAATAATTAATTGCAATCATCCGTGAAGATGCACAGTAAGGGTGCTACTTAGGGCCTGATGATCCTAAATATGGTAGTTCACAAGGCTGCACAGCACCTAACTGATTTAGTTTGACTATAACAACAAAATTGATAGTGAAGTGCATTGCCTAAGTAGTGACCACTCCTAGCAACACATATTGTCAAAGTAGGCTGGTTTTTTTTTTTTTTTTTTGTTTTTGGTTGTTGTTTTTTTAATAAAGGATTTCTTCAAGAACCAAAGCTCTGTCCTGTTAGCCAGTTTCGTAATCTAGGTTTTTTTGAAGAATACACAACAAATAATGGGCATTTAGTTGATTAATCCCATATATATACTCTATTTTTCTTATTTTTTCACTCGCTTAAACCATTTATCAGTTTCTAGGTATGCTAAGGAGCAAGTACAGCCGCTGGTGCGGGAAATGGATGAAAACTCCAAGATGGAGCCTCCTCTAATAAAAAGCTTATTTGATAATGGGGTAGGCTCGATTATTTGCTAATTTTAACTTCATTTTATTTGCTTTTTTTTTTTTTTTTTTTTCCCCCCTGTTCATAAACTAGCTAATGGGTATTCAAGTAGACCCCAAGTACGGTGGTGCGGGTTCCACTTTCTTTGCTTCAATTGTTGCCATAGAAGAGCTGGCTAGAGTGGATGCCTCGGTGAGTGTGGTTTGTGATGTCCAGAACACTCTCATCAACGACTTCTTCACTACCTACGCCAGCAAACAGCTTCAGGAGAAGTACTTCCCAAGGCTGACAACTGACATGGTAAGGGATAGTTGAGAAGTGGATGGGTGGTAGGGCAAGTTACTTTATGATGCTCTCTGTGATATACCTGCTAATATTCAGCTAATAATTCTCTGGCTATGTTTAGTCTCAAAGATTTTTTTTTGTTCTGTTTGTTTGTTTGTTTTTCCAGTCTCACGTGTTTTTTTTTTGTTTTTTTGTTTTTTTGTTGTTTTTTTTTGTTTTGTTTCAATGCTGCCTTAATAATAATAATAAGTAATAAAAGAAGGGAAACCTTTCAGATTACCCATTCTAAAATCATCATACTTAATACTACGGACTACGGATTACATATTGAATAAATGAATTTGGTAAAGGATCTAATCACTAAGCGTTGACTTTTTAAATTGCATCAAGTGGACTTAGTCAAGGTGCCCATTTCTGATTACAATAAATTATCGCAGAGAAGCCAAGCGGAAATTTTCAATGCAGAATTGTATGAATGATATACAATTATTTCATAATTCACCATATGCACATTCCAATAATCACCAATTATTAGCTATGACTAAACTAAACCAGGCTTGTGGTGTGATGCCATATGACCTCTGTTCCATCAGGTGGGTAGTTATTGCTTGTCAGAGCCGAGTTGTGGAGCAGATGCCTTCGCTCTGAAGACCAGTGCTAAACGAGACGGAGAGCACTGGGTGCTGAATGGGCAGAAGATGTGGATCACCAACGCTGAGCATGCTGGAGTGTTCATTGTGATGGCTAACACAGACTTCAGTAAGGTGAGCTCACAGTGAGGGCTCTAGTAATGCAAGTTCTTGTTCTATTCGGTTGTTTAAAATTACTTTTGATATTATTTTTGTATGTTGTTTAGGGATATAGGGGTATCACTGCATTTGTGGTGGACAGAGACACTCCAGGCCTGGCAGTGGGCAAGAAGGAGGACAAGTTGGGGATTAGAGCATCCTCAACTTGTCCAGTGTACCTCGAGAATGTTAAGGTAAAGGGTAGGGAGTATGTGGATTGGTGTTGGATTATTTATTTATTTATTATTAATTTTATTTATTTATATATTTATTTATTATTTTTATTTTCTTTGTTCAGGTGCATGAGTCACAGGTTATTGGTGAAGTTGGTAAAGGTTACAAATATGCCATTGAGACCCTCAACACTGGCAGAATTGGGATAGCAGCACAGGTAAGGTGACGCTGGATTGTGCAGGACGTACTTGGTGGGCGTCACTGTAGGTTGGTGGCTGTAGTTATAGGCTAATAATTTCTAGACACTGCTCGAAAGCACACCCACTGATACTTCTCTCCTGCTGTATTAATAAATACATTAGTATTATATACCATTACTTATGCACGACTTCTGGTTGTTGGACTGAGTCTATGTCAACTTACATTTATTTATTAAAAGACAACATGCAAGTTTAGTCCAGGGCTGTGGTGGGCATACTCAAAAGAGCACTAATAGATTAGGATGAGGTGACCTTTGAGAGTAACAACAATAGACATGATGAATCTTCATTAAGGCAAAGCACTAGAGAAAACAGTCATTAACTTGTGCCTATTGTTCATTTCTGTAGATGTTGGGACTGGCGAAGGGTGCCTTGGATTGTGCGTCAGCTTACATCCGTGACAGAGAAGCCTTTGGCCAGACTATAGGCAGTTTCCAGGCCATGCAGCACTTGGAGGCTCAGTTGGCTACAGAGATAGAAGCAGCCAGTGTCCTCACCTACAACACAGCCAGGATGAAGGACCATGGAATGAATTTTATCAAGGAAGCGGCCATGACCAAATACTACTCGTCAGAGGTCAGCCATGTTTGATCAGGCTTCTTTGCTCTGCGCTGTCTGTCTTGTGATGTTACTTAGCGTGCAGGGCTATATTTTTCAAACGTCCCTTTCCTAACTGCACCCATTTTGAATGGCTGTACCCATTGACCTGCTGGTTAGATTTGTGACTGACCAATTTTAACATTCAGCTAATGTTCAGCCTGAAGAGCAATTTGAAAATTGACTGAGACAGTGCTAATGTCTTCACTTGGTTTTATACCCAAAATATTTGCTATCACTTGAAGTTTGCTGAGCTAGCACTATTTAGCTATTTTGTACAGCTTGGAGGTCTTCTGTCAGGTGAGAAAAACAAGAGCCTCCATGTTGTGTATAATGTCTGTGATATACTTGATTGACCACACAGTGTAGGTTTGTTGTGTGATAATAACCTGTTTTTGTCCCGTTGCCTTGCCTTACCTCATCTATGAAAGTTGTATTTTAAAAAATTAATAAATAAAAGGATGTTATAGAACAAAGCTGTCAGTTGCTGCATGCACACTGATTGTGGTAGAATTATAGGGGTTGCTAGATAAATGTGTTCACGATCATACTGGGCGTGATTCGGTCACTCTCAGCTGTAAACAAAATGTATTTATAATTAATCTCTGTCATTTAGTTGTTGTCATTGTTGTTACTAGGTTGCCAACCATGTGAGTTCTCGATGTGTTGAGATGATGGGAGGTATGGGATTCATCAAAGACAATCCAGTGGAGAAATTTTACAGGGATTCGAAAATAGGTCAGCAGGAATAAAAAAAGGAGGAGGCATAATAATATTAGTATAATTTATCATTCTTGTTGAGCTTAACTGAAATTTTTGTGTCGTGTGTTTTAAATGCTTAAGAATTCTAGTTTCTTGCCAGGATAGTATGTATTTAGAACCATCAACCTTTAGCATTCAGGACACTGTATGTGGTAGAGCTGTACTTATGCATTCTCTTTATTTTAATTAGGTCAGATATACGAAGGGACTTCATTCATTCAGCTGAGTACCATATCAAAATGCCTGGACGAAGAATTTAAGAGGAAGTAATTTTATCCACTACTTTATGTATTATATTTATATTTAACATTACCATTTCTATTGCAATTTCTGTGTCACTGATTTTTTACCAAATATGTTGTGAATTGTATGAATATTTCCATGTGTTCTTGCCAAGATATGGCTGTTGTGAGGTTCCGAGGACTGTCAGAGAAGGAAAGGGACCCTTCGTTGTTGGAGGAGGTTGGCAAGAATTGGGCCACCATGATGTGTTTAGGCTTGGTTTAGCTAGGGTGATATCTTTAGGCAGCTCATATCTTTTAGGAAATCGACTGAAGTGCTCCTTAGCTGAAACTGGATAGAATCGATTAAGTATAGACTTGTCCACTGTTGGCCTGGCATAGGATCTAGTGCTTTCTCTCGATTCACTTGAAGTCTGGATCCTCTTTTGTTCTCTCTTACCATAGCCTGAGCCATAGGTGGAACTATACTGTGGGGTTACGTTGTTCCATTTAGTATTTGTGCTGCCCGTGAAATGCTGGTTTATGCTTGGGTCCGGGTGCTTTCTGCCATAAGGACCGCCCAAGTGATCGCCATAAGATTCCAGGGTGTATCTGTTGTCGTGCTTGGAAAATGAGTGGTATTTCACTTTGTCCTATTATAAAGCAAGTTCTTAAATAAAAGAAAATAAAGACAGTAAAAATAACGTACCTTTTCGACTTCCATTCCTACCACGGATCTTCTCGCGGGAATCGAGCGGGGAGGACACTTGTTTCTATGACAACCGCAAATCGCTGAGTTGACAATCAAAATGGCTGGGCACAATAATATGGATTCCGGTGGTCCAATGGTTGACATGGGAGCTGTAGAGAATTCAGATCTCAATGCAGTTAATTTGCATGAAGCTGATGCTATGAAATATTTGGAATCTCACAAAATGATTAAATTTTTTGAGAACTTGACTGCTGCCTTAGTGTTCGAAAGACCAGACGATCCCAAAGCTTATGCGCGAGAATTTATTAAAAAACTACAGAAGGCAAAGAATGAGCCAGATGAAGCTGAACCGCCATCACTCGTCGATGATTCCAACTTGGAATCAGTGTTTGGAATGTTGGACATTTCAAAGAAGGGATACATATCGTTGCAGCAATACATCAAAGCAATGGAGAACTTAGGGATGGTGGAATACAATAGTAAACCTGCTGGTGGAGTTGTAAATAGAATCAATAAAGACACTTTTATGAGAGAAGTAAAGACAGCATTGAGAAAATCTAGTGCCACATTTAGTGACTAGTTAAGACCTTTTCCTCATTTACATGACATTCATTAATAAATGAGTTCCTAATTGAACACTGTATATAATTTTTAGTGTAATCAATATTTATGATGATGACAATAATAATGTTTGTGGAGTTACTGGCCTTGGGTAGTCATTGCCAATGAATTACCTCGTACTGTCTATCCTTGGTAATAGTCTCGCATAGCCTAACCCTTTACCTACTACTGGCATACTGGTAGGTAAAGGGTCTTGCTTTGTAAGAATATACCTTAGCGTAATTATTTCGTATTATAACTTGCAATGTTCCCCAGAAGCATTGCAGGACAATGCTTTACAGTATATCGGTAGTCATAGTCATGTGACTGAACTATTCGTTCACACACGACACAGACACTTGATGCACACATTACATATGTACACTTGCATATCATGAGGAAGGATGAGTATTATGTATCAGCACTGGTCTGATCCAGCTAGCTAGCATCAGAGTCAAACAATTGAAAGACGATAACAACTGAGAGTAATTGCTCATGGGCATAAAATGGTAACACCTAAAACCACATCAATTATGAGGAAACAATAATAATATGATATTAAAGTATCTATTTACCCAAGTGTTAGTAGTATTTTACAGTAGTTCCTGTCTAAACTGAACTCTGTGACAATTTATTAGTGGGAGAAAAAAAGTGTAATGAACCGGCAACAACTGATTGAAAAAATTGTGCAGTAACTTACTTCAGATCAAATATAATATATGAAATGTCATGAAAAAAAATCAGGAAGGATGAATATATGTACCAGCACTGGTCTGGTCCAGCTAGCTAACACTAGAGTCTATAGGTAAACTTTTTTTCAGTGAGTATTTTTGTTTATACTTGAATTTATCTTTGTCTGGGGTGTGGCTTAGTGTCGATTTGAAAAGTTGGCAACTCTGGTATACGTACACACACACACACACACACACACACACACACACACACACACACTCAAATGCATGTTTAACCTGCCAATTTCCTATCTGACACTTTAAATTGTTGATCCAGTCCTGACAATAATAACTAGGTAGCTGTCGTAACAGGAAGTAAATTCAAAGGAAACTGATAAACCAGTACCAAAAGTAGTGTTATGTTTATAATTCCTTTAAGTAATTGAGAGTAAACATTTATTACATATTTTTGTATGGTTACAGCTGTATTAACAGGTTTTAATAATATATAATCTTTCAGTCATTTTCTGCTGATCTATTTAAAAGTTTATCTTCAAGCTCTTGTACAGCAGATTGGCTAATAGGTAGCTTCATTTATTGAATGGCTACACTAATCTATTGTTGATCTCATTATTATTTTTTAAGGCAGAAAGTATGAGGTCATTAATTTTTTTATGCATATTATATTAAATTCTGCTATCATGATATCGTGAACATGTGCAAGAGTAGCTACGTCCTCTCCAACTATCCTAGTACTTTTTCGCGTCTAATGAACGATTAAGAAACAAGCCTCCCTCAATGCTATGACTTATTCATTTATTATTTACTTTATTTATTTATTTATTCATATTTATTAATTTATTTATTCTCTGTATAATAAAAACAAACATGTTGTTTTAGTAACTTGGTTTGCTTATCCTTCCACTAACACTTTATGCTATATTATCAAGAATTTAGTTATTCAGTCATTCTCGGCTAAAATAATTATAATAATAGGAAATTTTTCTCTAAGAGAAATTTTTATTATTATTAAGAATTTGGTTTTATAGCTATCTATCTAATGCTAATCTAAACTTGATTGAGTATCTAGGTTAAGGGTATTATATCATAGGTATTGCAGTAATATAGTAACTTTGTAATACTTTACAATATTAGCATTCTCTTAGAAAATTTTGAAATCCAACTATATTTTATCGTAGGTTTGTCGATCAGAGAAATTACGTGAATTCAGGCTGTGCATTATGGTACAACCAGCTATATAAGTACTGCTTATTTTATGGTAGGTGCACTCCCAAAAAACCAATCACTCTGCAAATAATATCAAGATGGTTTTGATTGAACACAAATGTTCTTAATTATCAAAATAAAATATGCTCCACAGTTCTTCATGTGGAATATGGTGCATAACCAGGGATGTTATCCACCTGTAGATAAGCATAGATTTAGTTAATTCACAAGGACAAGAAACACCTTGCACTATTTCGAGCCAAGAAGATGAAATTAAAACATAATTGTAAAGTATTACAAAGTTACTAGTTTCACTATTACTGCAATACCTATGATATAATACCCTTAACCTAGATACTCAATCAAGTTTAGATTAGCATTAATAGCTATAATTACCTCCCATCATTTACTAGCTCACTCACTCTCTCGCTCACTCACTCACTTGGAGGCTAGCTCACTCTCGATCTAATCTTCCTTCCTAACTTACTTGTTTACACACCCACACCTTTAATTATCATATTATTTATTGCAGTGGTGATTTTTGGGGGGGGGGGGGGGGGGGGGGGTTATAAAAAGTTGACATACTTCAACCATGATTTTGTCCAAACAAGTCTAGAGTGGGTCAATATCCAACACATTTTACTTGTGCATGTTTACTATCTGCTACCATAATGAAATTGTGTTATGTAATAACGAAATGTTTGTGTTTATTTATGTGTGCGGATGTAGCAGATCTTTCAGTTTTTATTCCCAGTAAATAAAAATAATTAAAATAAACGATAGACTGTAGGTGACAGATGTAAGAACGCTGTGGTTAAAAATTCATTTTCAGTACATTGCATGGAAAAGTTAATTGCCTTTTCCTGTTATATTGTGCACATGTAACTGAAGTGACTTAGAAATGTATTCTCAGCAACTACCATTCACTGCTGTCACAATACAACATTTTTACTTTACTATGCAAAAAGTGGTTCAATTATGTATAATATACATAATTGAACCATATCACACTCAACTTAATTAATAAGTATTATGTATATTATACATAATACTTATTATTTAAGGTGAAAATTTTCACCAGTAGGCTAATTTATTGAGTGAAAATAGCCTGAGAGTGAAATATCTTGCCATATCACTCTGATGAGTGTAGTATAAGTGGAGTGTTTTTAGGCTAGATATCTTCACTGCAAAATTCTGAACTAGTTGGTAACTCATGGTATAAAATTGGCTGTAACACACTCAGTGTTAGTACATAGGGGTTCCCCACACCCCTAGCGGAGATGTTTTAGCAGCTTCTCTGACCTGGGTAGGCTTTGTAAAGAAAGATAACTGTAATTCAACCCCCCATCACCCCTCAGATAAGCTAGGCTGGTTGCTGCTAGCTAGCAGATCCTAAAGAAATAAGCCACTCCTCCCACCCCCCCCACCCTTCCACCCCTTCTAAATAAGTTTGATGTATAAAGGTACCACTACAGGCACCTAAATATATTTGAACCCTGGCTCCTCCATGTCGTTAAGCTTGATCCCCCCTGGCGTAATTGTATGCAGCTTGTGAAGAATCAATTGCTTTGGTTAGATATTTTCTTCCAAAAGCAGAGTTTGTTTGTAAACACATATTGATCAATGAGAATATAAACTCGATGCATTGCCATTATCTATGCATGAAATTTGACTAACAGTGATGCTTAGTCCTATTGTATGTAGTACACACTGAGCAACATAAGTTTACATGTAATAAGGTAATAAGGATGTATGAGACAAAAATGTAGCTAAAAAGGCAAACAAAAAAGTTAATTTAGCAAAATATTTTGGGAAAGTATTACTCCCAAATCACATTTTGCTCAAAGCATCTTCCAACTCTTTCATCATACTTTGATCTTTGTCCTCATCGTTATCTCCTTGAATTGTCTTTTGTTCCTTACCATCAAGATTCAGCAATTCTTCTTCCATCATTCCCACCAAGCTATCCTGCTCCACACTGTGACTCCCACCAAGGATACTCTTGAGGTGTTCTGGTGCCACGTCTTCTGATATTGATCTCTTCAACTCATCTTCGTCAATGAAATTAACATTATTCTCAGGATGCTCCATTTCTTCCATGGAATTGGTCTCAGCTTTATTCTTATTACATGCTATAAGAATTCCAGCATATATGCCTCGAGTACAGTTCTTTGCACTAGTATATAAACCTCTATCTCTTGAAACAATATCTGCAGTTGTCAGGACACGCAAATAAGCTTCTTTTATATTTCTTTGAGAATGCATGCCACTGGTGAAAGAATTAAGTGCGCATTGACGGCTGTTAAATAAATATAGCTCGACATTTCTGTCTTGAGTTGGACATAAGAAAGGAAGGCAACTATTTGACCCTGCACCAATATATTGCCTACTTATAATGTACCGCCTGCTCTTCTCAAATCTACTGACTATAGTCACACGATTTCTTTTGTTTTGATTATGTACTTTCACAAAGCAATACTTAGCAATTCTCCAGGGAGTGAGGCTGACAGATCTGACATGAGAGCATGGAACTCTTCTCTGGTTGGCCATAAAGGCGTTAACCTGAATCTCTTTGATATCTGTGTTGTCACATATTACTCGCGATAGAGAGGCTCTCCTGATTTGAAATCTCTGAGCAGCAGTGAAAGGAGCTGTGTCAGATGCCGAGTTTTCAAAATAGAACCGGTCACCATCACGCAAAGCCAGAAACGTTTTAGCAAAAATGCACGCAAAAGTGGCGCCTACGACTCCTCCCGTAATAGGTGCTTCAGCCAGCCCTCCAACGAACAAGTCTACATTGTTCAAGCTTCCGTATGTCTGTAGAAGACGAATCTGTGTAAGTTGGTTCCTGAAATCACTCTCTATGTTGCATTTCCTCTTGGCCCACTGTTTCCACACCAAGTATGTGGGCAGACCGTGATCACGACCTCGCTGGATGTTCAGGGAGGCAAGATCCATTCCTGGAGAGCTGGAGTTACTGGCAAAGAGCATGTTAGTAAGCACATTGTTCAGGAACTCATCTACTTGTCGAGCTGGAGTAGCTAAAAGTCCGCGTAGTATGGGATCAGTTCCTCCATTATCCATAAAGTGTGTGTTGTTGAAGAAAGCATCTACCAGAGAGAGAGGGCCAGCTGGAATGGGTTTGTAATCCTTACCTAGCCGCTCAAAAAAAGGCTGGATTTGGCTGTGTCCAAATCGATATGCAGCAGCTGCGAAAGCATTGGGTACATTTGGGAACACACTAGGGTCATAGCGAGTGTAGCTTGGTATTAGCCTAGAAGAAAAGCTTCCTAAAAGTAATGGGAGGTAGTCGGTGTACGTAATCTTTTGTATCTCTGCAATCACGATGCTGCGAGCTGTTTCAAAAACATCATCACTGGACATGCTAGGACTGTTGGCACGAAGAGCACGAGCAATTCTATTGTGCTCCCTGACCCACAGAGTATGCATGACTGTAAGAGAAGCCTGCTCGTTCACTCTTGAATCTCCTGCAAGGAAACATGGAAAATTCATACAGTTGACTGAACCATATCCAGTGTTGATCAAAGGCAGGGACTCTTGATTGGTACCTGTAGAGTTGAATACAATCATTTTAGGTCATGATATGAAACATAAACTTGGAGCTTACCTTTAGCAGGAGGTCCAACATTCAGAAGACCATCTGGACTGCTGCTATTTCTAATCATGGTAGCAAACACTGTGTCGTTGTGGTGGTAAACCATAGACCCATCAATGAAATGACTGATGCCGTTAAACTGCTCTCTAGGAGTCATTTCTTCTGAAGAGGTTCCTTCACACGTAGGTAAAGACCTCCTGAAGGCGTGACAGGCATTGGAGCCACGTCGAGTGACTTCAACATTGGTGTCATCCTGCGGCACTGGGAAAGGAACACAGCTGTCTTCGACTACTTTGCAGCCTTTTGGACACTCCTCTGGTTCGAATTCCGGAATGGAGTCCAGGTCATGGTCCATGAATTGGCCCCACTGCATCATGATGTGGCTAAACTGGCTGTCATTGACCGGTCTGTCTCGAACTACACCTAAACTCACAACTCGAGGACTGGGAACAGGTGGACTAAAAGGCCCAGGGACAATAGAGGAGCCTTCAATTTGTAGCGTTCCTCGGAGTCTGCTAATTCCGTCATCGTACCTGGCTGGAATGAGTCTTCTCATTAAGGTGTTTGCACTTCCAAATGTGGGATTCTGCAGGTTATTGCAGGCACCAGATGGTGTGCGGAATTTGGTGTTTGTGCAGGTAGGGGCTTTGATGAGAGTTTTGTGGCACTCTGATTCCTTGTAAATGCGAGCAATTTCTTGTGAATCTAGAACGCTGCCTGGTTTGTGAAAGAGTTCCAGAGCTAGAGATTCAGCTTTCTGTTCTGTTGTCTGAGATACTGCCATCAGTTGCCTTCTCCTTTCCAAAATCTTTCGCTCAGCTTTCTTGACCATCTTTTCGAACCTTAGTCTAGCCCTGCCTTGCGCCAAAGATTCTTCAGAAGCTTTTTTGAAAGCCCTCAGGCGTTTCTCAGCAGTCGAGAGGACACGCTTGTCGGCCATTTTTGCAAATTCATCTTTAACTTCTTGTATAGCAGCACTAATAAGAGCGTCCCTGTCAAAGGAACTCGCTGTTACAAGCGCTAACAAAGGGGAAGATACAACCAGTACTACCAGCCAGGACATCGTGCTTACTCGCCGCTTTGCGCTGATAGTTAGCAAGCTGAATTTCCAACTTTTATAGCTGCGATGATTAAAAAAACCATTGGAAAGAATAAACAAATTTCAGATAGTAACTCTACGTAATAAGCGTAGCACCTTGTCTCTCGTTTAAGCTTTTCGTTTAGGCTTTTCGCCAGTAGTTAGACTAGCTAAGGGGCACCCCGTGCTCAGAGCTCCAGCTGAATCCTTTAATTTACCCAGCGTGTGCGGTTGGTAAAAGGGTTTAGCTCGCGGGACTATAACGCTCCTGCACTAGGCGGCATTCTAGCTAGTCTGGCGTAGTCAGACCACATTCTAGCCTCGAGAGTCTCATGACCGCTCTCGCCGGTCGGATAGCGGAAGAAGAATTTAAAAAAAAAATTGAGTCTCATCATATTCTTACGACCCAGTCGGTACAGAGGCGGCGCCGACGGTCCGGCCACTCCGGCTATGGCCGTACCACTTTTTTGTATAGGTGGGTGTGGTCAATTTATTGCGCGCTAGGTGAAAATCGCTTGCACCGTCTATGCTTGCACTGCGCACACTGACTGCTATGGCAGCATCCTGCAGCTCTATTACTGCTCATTCTTCAACCATGGTGGAAGATTTACCTGAATCCCCACATCAGCAACAATCTTATGATTCTTCATGTTCACCAAGAATATACTGAAAACATCAACTTGACAGAAGTTGCCAATGATTTTATAAGCAGAGGTGATCGAAGAATTCAACTATTTGGACACTTTTAGAACCTAGACATTATAATTATTATCTTATTAAATGGTCAACATTATTTTTGTTTTTTACATTGTAATTGCTTATTAATCTCTCTTAATTATTGTTGTTATATCATTACTATTACAACTAGCTATATAACTTGATACCAGAATACAAGTAAGAAATGAAAAAGAATGATATCAATAGTTCAATTTAGTGCAAGTAAGTACTGTAAAAGTGAGAAGAAAAAAAATGAAAATGTGCAGATAGAGTAGCTTGCTGGTGGTGCAGCCCAGAGTTGCTACTGCATTTCCCTGTTGCACTGCGATATACAGAGAGCCTCTGGAAAAGATAACTGGTGGAATTCACTTCACCTGACTACTGCCTCAGTTGATTTTCCAGCATCTACAAAAAGTGAAGTAAGTCCCGGCCAACAACCTCCAGAGGTCTCTATAGCAATTAATTAAAATATTTTAACCTCAAGCCACACCTGGCCTGACCACCTAAAATTTGCCAGAGCCGCCTCTGGGTAAAAGGCTCGCTCACGAGACTTATACACCAAACTGACAACAATTTCTGTATTTTATTTTTAGGGGTACTGATGAACATGTATGACAGACATGCTAATTATTGGTTGGTATGTAATTTTATAATTTTAAGTCTTATCATCTAAACTGGACTACATATAGACAAATATTTTTGTTCATTAAACATTTTGACTGCCATATAGCTAGACTGTGATGGGATAGTAAGTACTAAACAATGTGTGTTAAGCAAAGTACTTGGGAAATCTCTAGTGACAACCATGTTTTCTTCTGGAAGAACCAGTGAAAGAGAACTTGTGGAAGAGTGAAAATATCCAATCGATAAAAGGCTGAGGAATAATAATAGGAAAAATTGGCAGAGAAAAACGTTGTATGTTATCAGTCACAATCATAAAAGAGTTGACGGCTTTTGCAAGCAGCAGCAGTAACTCACCAAGATGCCATTTAACCGTTAAACACTTTTAGCACTCCAAAAAGACTGCATATTAATGGTTTAGGATCAATAAACGAGTTATATTTAGCTAATTGAAGATTTCCACACATCAATGATCATTTGAGGTATAAGTTAACTTGTTTGCACAAATGTATAATTGTGTGTTGTGTAATGTTGTTTTGGTTGAACATTTACATTTTAGTTTTAGTTTATAGTTTTTTTGACAAAAATTATTTCAAGAGTAAGTTTAGTTTTAGTTTTTCACTAACAAAGACTACAAATTTATTTTTAGTTTTGATTTTTCCAATGTACTAATTTCAACTCTAGCTTTAGTTTTAGCTTTTCAAATTTACTAACTTCCATTAACGTCAGTCGGCCTGGATCCCATCATGGCAGGAGGTCTTCCTGGAAAGTAGGTGCTAATTAGTGCTAAGTGGTCCTACCACCTGCCCTCAGACCTCACCTTACCAGATAGCCCCTGCTCTGCTTCTTCTCATGTAATTTCTTCTGGGTGAGGTTAAGGGAGTGGCTTCAGCCACTACTACTTCCCGTCCGAGACCTGGTCACACCTGGTACCTACTCTAGGACAGGTGGAGAAAATAATGTGCCTGATATTGTGTTACCCTCTCAGTGATTCTGATATTTCTCTATTTCCTCGTGCAGACATGCACCCCCTTGATTATTCTTGCCCTCCTTCCCTCCTATTTTATCGCCTCTCGTTGTTATGTTGGGTGTAGGTGGGTGGGGCAATTGAGTCTAATGCTTGCTTTCTCCCTACTGTTTCTTTGCCTTAGTCCACGTGCTGCCTAACTGGGCACTTGCCATCGTAAAACCCTTCCTTTGCCGCCGCCGACCCTAGCCTCCATCCGTTAACCCATGTTAATAATGTATTAACCTTCATTTTTAGTTGGTTTTTTGCTAAGGGAGGGGACTGGGCTAGATAGTAGATGAGCAACTGCAGACTGCTGTCCAACAGTTTAGTTTTTTAGTTATTACTCATCAGCTTAGTTTTAGTTATTATCATCCTATGTGAAATTTAGTTGTGGTTAGTACTAAAATGTTTTAGGTGTAACTAAAGTTAATTTTAGTTTTAGTTTTGGTTAACCAAAACAGCACTAGTGTTGTGCTGCCATTTGTATTGAATTGATTTTTTTAAAGATGTCAACACTGGTTCTAATTATCACAATATGAATAATCAGAAATGCCTCTGGACTAGATAGCTAATCCAGGTTCAGCACATCTTTAATTATAATATTTGGACCAATTGTTTCAATGGTGTCAATTGATGAACACTGATTGAAAAATTCAGGTAGCTTAAAATTACTCATGGCTTTTACAACACTCCTCATCTATATTCTTTATGATGTAAGAATTTTTTTTATTTATGCAACAAACTACCACTACATATTACCTTACATCTAGTTATGCTTTTAAGTTGTGCTTAATTTTTTGCCTGGATATATTCCTCTAGTTACCCCTGGATAAAGTGTGTGTACATAGCTACATGGCTGTAGTCCTATGAAGGGCAGTTTGGTCAACTTAAAGTGTCTTTCTAGCTATTTAACACGACAACAGTTATCATCTTGCTACTGCTATGCTTTACTTTTCTTTTAACTACTTGTGTCCTTTCAATAACTCACCATCATCTTTGGTAGCTAGTGTCTCCATACTTATGTATCCTGTTACACTATACAAGCTTCAATACTGAAACTGTATAGTTGATATTTTAAGCCATAATAAATTTTAAAAAGAAAAAGAGACCAATGACATGGCTTTATCTAGAAAATTTGTTATGGGGGAGCTCAGGAAAGTCCACCATATATATATATATATATATATATATATATATATATATATATCTAGAAAATTTGTTATGGGGAACTCAGGAAAGTCCACCATATATATATATATTATATTTTTACAGATTAGTTACACTTCTTCAAAATCAACATTCTCTAGTCTGGTCCTTCAATACCAATTCATATTGAAGCATATATGCTGTAGTTTTTGTATAGTGACAGAGGGACTTTATATTGCTTAGGTCCTCCAGAGAGGAACACTATAAACTTGGTCTCCCCGCTTTGAGGGCAGGATCAATTAGTGTCCCTCCGATTGCACTTAGAGTCCCTCCTATTGTGTTGTTAAAGAGCAGTCACTACATTCTAAATTAGTTAGGCACTGCTGTTTTTAGGGTCCCTCAGGCCCTAAGTAGTGCCCTCTCTGCGCTCAGAATATAAAAGCCTAAAACCTCCAAGACCCTAAAAATGGTCTCGGAGGCAGTGCCTAACTATTATATAGTTCGTCAAGTTTTCATCTGAAATCTATTTCACAGTCTCATGTGACTTGACCATATTATGTAAATAAACCGACTCGACAACCGCCCCCCCCCCCCCCCAGCAAAAAATCCTATATTATATATATATATATAATATATATATATACATACATACCAAAATTGCAAGAGAAAGGGAAGGAATTTTAAAGCTATTTTATACTCATATAGACTGGTATTTCTATAATTAGAGTTTGCTTATCATCTACTTGAGGCTGTGAACAAACCAAATGGACACAAAGTAGACCTACAAAATTAAGATTGTTACCATGACATTCCCATAATGTGTAGAAGCCTGATCACCGTTGTTGAAGTAGTCAAGCTACCAGAAGGAGACTCTTGTTCTCTTGAATGTTTCAATGCATTTTTCCACACAACACTTATTCACAATTGTAGAGTCATACAAATTAGATAATCAGACATTAGTATAGACCGTTAAGTACTGCTCCCACCCCCGAAATGTTGTTATTGCGCCAAATATAGCGCTTCGTGGTGACCAACGGCGAGCTCTCTATAAAAATGATGATAACGTAACCTTTAATACGCATGCGCGCGTTTGTCCAGTATAAGAAGATCCGGAGGACACCTTGCGTAGCGCAGTTATCGCTGGCCCAGAGTATTACAATGTTCTGGTTGAAGGTCGCGTTATCCGGTTTTTTATTAGCATTTGTATCTGCTAATATCTCTGACAGGGATGCTCTTGTCTCTGCTGCTATACAAGAAGTTAAAGATGAATTTGCAGATGTTTCTGACAAACGCACCCTCTCGACTGCTGAGAAACGCCTGAGGGCTTTCAAAAAAGCTTCTGAAGAATCTTTGGCGCAGGGCAGGGCTAGACTAAGGTTCGAAAAGATGGTCAAGAAAGCTGAGCGAAAGATTTTGGAAAGGAGAAGGCAACTGATGGCAGTATCTCAGACAACAGAACAGAAAGCTGAATCTCTAGCTCTGGAACTCTTTCACAAACCAGGCAGCGTTCTAGATTCACAAGAAATTGCTCGCATTTACAAGGAATCAGAGTGCCACAAAACTCTCATCAAAGCCCCTACCTGCACAAACACCAAATTCCGCACACCATCTGGTGCCTGCAATAACCTGCAGAATCCCACATTTGGAAGTGCAAACACCTTAATGAGAAGACTCATTCCAGCCAGGTACGATGACGGAATCAGCAGACTCCGAGGAACGCTACAAATTGAAGGCTCCTCTATTGTCCCTGGGCCCTTTAGTCCACCTGTTCCCAGTCCTCGAGTTGTGAGTTTAGGTGTAGTTCGAGACAGACCGGTCAATGACAGCCAGTTTAGCCACATCATGATGCAGTGGGGCCAATTCATGGACCATGACCTGAACTTCATTCCGGAATTCGAACCAGAGGAGTGTCCAAAAGGCTGCAAAGTAGTCGAAGACAGCTGTGTTCCTTTCCCAGTGCCACAGGATGACACCAATGTTGAGGTCACTCGACGTGGCTCCAATGCCTGTCATGCCTTCAGGAGGTCTTTACCTACGTGTGAAGGAACCTCTTCAGAAGAAATGACTCCTAGAGAGCAGTTTAACGGCATCAGTCATTTCATTGATGGGTCTATGGTTTACCACCACAACGACACAGTGTTTGCTACCATGATTAGAAATAGCAGCAGTCCAGATGGTCTTCTGAATGTTGGACCTCCTGCTAAAGGTAAGCTCCAAGTTTATGTTTCATATCATGACCTAAAATGATTGAATTCAACTCTACAGGTACCAATCAAGAGTCCCTGCCTTTGATCAATACTAAAGAAGGTCCAGTCATCTGTATGGATCCTCCATGTTTCCTTGCAGGAGATTTGAGGGTGAACGAGCAGGCTTCTCTTACAGTCATGCATACTTTGTGGGTCAGGGAGCACAATAGAATTGCTCGTGCTCTTCGTGCCAACAGTCCTAGCATGTCCAGTGATGATGTTTTTGAAACAGCTCGCAGCATCGTGATTGCAGAGATACAAAAGATTACGTACACCGACTACCTCCCATTACTTTTAGGAAGCTTTTCTTCTAGGCTAATACCAAGCTACACTCGCTATGACCCTAGTGTGTTCCCAAATGTACCCAATGCTTTCGCAGCTGCTGCATATCGATTTGGACACAGCCAAATCCAGCCTTTTTTTGAGCGGCTAGGTAAGGATTACAAACCCATTCCAGCTGGCCCTCTCTCTCTGGTAGATGCTTTCTTCAACAACACACACTTTATGGATAATGGAGGAACTGATCCCATACTACGCGGACTTTTAGCTACTCCAGCTCGACAAGTAGATGAGTTCCTGAACAATGTGCTTACTAACATGCTCTTTGCCAGTAACTCCAGCTCTCCAGGAATGGATCTTGCCTCCCTGAACATCCAGCGAGGTCGTGATCACGGTCTGCCCACATACTTGGTGTGGAAACAATGGGCCAAGAGGGAATGCAACATAGAGAGTGATTTCAGGAACCAACTTACACAGATTCGTCTTCTACAGACATACGGAAGCTTGAACAATGTAGACTTGTTTGTTGGAGGGCTGGCTGAAGCACCTATTACGGGAGGAGTCGTAGGCGCCACTTTTGCGTGCATTTTTGCTAAAACGTTTCTGGCTTTGCGTGATGGTGACCGGTTCTATTTTGAAAACTCGGCATCTGACACAGCTCCTTTCACTGCTGCTCAGAGAACTGAAATCAGGAGAGCCTCTCTATCGCGAGTAATATGTGACAACACAGATATCAAAGAGATTCAGGTCAACGCCTTTATGGCCAACCAGAGAAGAGTTCTATGCTCTAAAATCAGATCTGTCAATCTTGGAGCCTGGGATGGCGGTGCTTCAAACACTCCATCACTTCCTACAACTTGCTATGTCAAGGTGGAAAATAAAAATCGAAGGCGCAATCGAATTTCTGTATTCTACAGACTTATTGGAAACAAAGGTTATGTGAACAGAAGAAAAGTGAATAGAGGAAAAGTGCCTTCTGGGGAATCAAGATGCTTTAATTTTCCATGCCCTAAAGCAAACCAGAATGTCAAGCTAATTGTCTCTAACAGGCGGCGTTGTAGAGTCACACCTCTGTTCCAAAGGAATTTGCCCTCCCAATCGAGAAATCGCCGAATTTATGTTCGTGTTTTGACAGCAACAGATATTCAACCACAGAATGGAGGGCTATACACCAAACTTGGGGATTGCGAGCAAGGTACGGATATTGGGATTCGTGTATGCAGAGGTACTCTCGCTGAAACAGATTCAGTGGATGAGATGCTCGAGGATGATGGTATCTTCATTGATGAAGATGAGGAAAATAGGTTGTTAGCTCAAGACATGGAAACAGATGACAAGGAGGACACATTGGGTGAGGACAATGAAGTACAAGACCTGGTAGGAATGATGGAAGAAGTTCTGTCTGACCTTGAAGACAACAACACCAGCAAAGAAAGTGAAGATGACAATGAAGATGAAATTAAAAAATTGGAGGATGCTTTGAGCAAAATTCAGTGAATTGTGAAACTGTGATCTAGTAAGGAAAAAACAAAACAAAAAGCAACTGAAAATTAGAATATAGTTTTTGCTGTAATCGTCTTTGTTTACTCTATGTATTTCATAATGGTTTGTACTATTTTTATCAGGAAAAAATCTGATTTAGTATCAATTTATTTTTCTCCACTGTATTGTAACCATAGCTACCAATGGGCCAGTTATATTACATCCCTGATTGTTCAAAACATAGTAATCATAAAATCTGGTCAGGAGAGCACATCACATCCATACACAACCCACCCCACAATTAGCTATAGTATTGTTGTTGTTTTTGGTATTAAGTTTGATCTCTAATTAACAGGACATTACATAGTCGCCTAATTATTCAGCAAGTCTAGAAATAAAAAAGGAATTCATGTAAAATTGTTACAAATACTAATAAAAGTTGATATATATAACTTTTTTTTTTTGTTCATTGATTTGTACACAAAAACAACAACAACCTAAAGTACACATTGTGTTTGTGACTCTAAAACACTACATAGCACACATGCATTGAAGTCTGGTAGAACAATCACCAGTTTTAAAAAAAAAAATAATAATAAAGTTCTACAACTAAAATAAAACAAGAGAAAAGTTCTAGGAGCTGAATTCCCAAATGCGAATGCAGCAGTCATGGCCACATGTAGCAATAGTGGTCTGGTTGACCCAAGATACACCTGAGATCACAGTCAAGGGGTGAGCACCTGAAAAAAAAAGACTAATTATAATTGAGTAATTGCTTCTAGAGAAATCTCCTCATTTCACAGGGCTTTGTAAGGCTGTATGAAATTTGCTCACTTCTGGTTGAGAAATTTTTAAAGATATTTTGAATGGATCACTACACAAATTCTATTGCAGCCCTAAGATAAGTTAGCAGTATTTACTACTCTCAAACTGTGCAATACTTATCATACCCTTTCCTCAAACTGCTAAGCCCCTTCCTAACATAGCCAGTCTACAGTCAACCAGTGTACAAATGAACTTCCAATTGTAGAGTACTATGACTTGAGGAGTTACTTTCAATTATAAAAGCAACTGTGATTTTCACAATTCACTGTTGACAGAATGAAGTACAGAAAAACAACAACAACAACACTGCAACCACATCCTAGTCAAAGTGTAGATACAACAATATTATTAATTGTGCTTCCACAAAACAACATACACTTCTCCAACCTTACTTAATATGGCCATTTCTTACAATTACTTAATAAATGTTATAAAAGTGCACATAGGGAAATGTTGTTTTTGTTTTTTAAAGGTGCCACCACACTCTTTGGGAAAAAACACTTGCATAATAAGCCATGGTTGTTAGGGTATGTTAAACCAAGTTTTGTTTGAGCTATTTCATTTCTGTAGACCAACAAGTACATGTAAAAGTAACTGCCAAACATAAAATTAGAGGTCCAAGTCAGATTTCATCGTAACTATTGCTGATTATTTCTGTAATATTCTAAAAATATCTCTTACAAGGCCAACACATTACAGTTCCAAGCCTTGGCAAAGTATAAACCAATGTAGTTCTTCCTTTCCTGACCAGTACGCTAGATTAGATTCTGCGTTCTGGAACCATTATATTTACACGCGAGTATTTTTTGGCACCCTTAAAGTAACAGATCAGATGTATTTTCTCTCTTCCACAGGTTTTTCATTTACTGTAAACACTTGCTCAGTGTGCAAGCGCTCTAATCACTGAGCTTAGTGTGCAAGCGTTCTAACCACTGAGCTTAGCGTGCAAGCGTTCTAACCACTGAGCTACGACAACAAAAATGCCTAATTCGGTACTTAAACTATTAAGAGTTACTGATCTGCTACAGTCTTACTATCAACGGAAACTATCTTTCATCAGGGGAAATTTTAAGATAACTGATTGAGTGAAGAGAAACCATGACTGATTAGCCTGTCTGACATCATAATTTCCACATACCCCACCTCCCCCCCCCTCCCGTACAGTGCAACTTTCACTACTTCAAAAAAAAAAAAAAAAGCAATCACTTTTAGTCCACATACTCTCCATTGTACATTGTACCTTAGTTCCTCCTTCTGTTGTTACCTACTGGTGTATTTAACACACTAGCTGTTTTCTTAAGCACTACTTAAAGGAATGACTCAAGCAGAAAATGAAGCGAAACACTAATGGAGTGAAAGTATCAATTATTTTTACCTCTACATTTGTACATAATGCAACTGAGTAGCTTTGCACTGCATAATGCGTTAAATTTAAAATGAAATTATTTCAAAACAACCAGAGACATAGTAAGATAACAACCATATAACGATCTTTATTAATCCTCAGCCTGCATGCGCCAGAGGGTTATAGTAGTCATCTTGTCTGTCTGTCTGTCTGTAACGCTCTGATTTAGGAGATGAACTTACTCGGAACAGCGATTTAGGACCTTTCATTGTGCTACTTTTCTGAATTTCGGGCTTATTTTTGAGAAAATGTTAAGCTTTCAACTCCATGTAGGTACTAGCTTTTGTGGGTAACACCCCCTATTGTCACGCCTTAATCACGTGAGCTAAAAATTTAATTCTTGCGGTCTATGGTAACCTGCTTTATGTCGCTGGGAAGTTAACGGAGTTTGCGGAAGTGGAGTTTTGCATTGAAAGTGTATATACTGGTGAGTGTCTCTGGCCAGTTTAGCTTATCTTTCTGAGACATCGTTTACATGTACCACTTTCATTGTTCGAGCTAAATTGATTCATGATACCTGATTAGAATAGCCAATAAATTATTCTTTTATCTGAGATTATATTGTAATAGCTCGCTAGTGTATAGTAGAGCTGAGGGTTCGCACCTTTGGTGCTTCATAATAACAAGCAATACTCCTCATCAATTAAAACTAAGCAATATGAGATAAGAGAGGAACTAAGAACTTGCTCACTTATAACTCCTATATAATATATGTGTGTGTGTGTGTGTGTGTGCATATGTGTGTGTTTTTTTTTGTTTTTGTTTTTGTTGTTTTTTTTTGGGGGGGGGGGGGGGTGTTTTTTTTTTTGGGTGGGTGGATGGAGGTTTGATTAGCACTCTATAATTCTAGCCATCCCTTAAGATAGTACACATTTGTAAAGAAAACAGCAAAGTAGACTTAGCTTTATACAGTTTATATAGTATAGTTTGCATTCCTTTAATGCCGTTATGGTAAAAATTATCTTGCAATGGAGAAAAACTGTGAAAACGACAACAACAACTCAGCAAGAACCTACCTTTGATCAAGTCTTTCTTTTCTCCAGAGGCAGCATCCCATATCACCATATTGGTGTCTATTCCACCCGACACCAGCATGGACGAGTCTGCATTCCAGGCAACACTCAAGATGCGAGCCGTGTGTCCGTAAAATGTTTTATCAGCCTGGAAGCATACACACACACACACACATACATACACAACCACCAACCAGCCAGATGAAACACATGAAATCTCAATCTATGTACCACCTTAACCCTTGGGAGAAATTTCTCACAATCAAGTTAAGATGCTTACTGATTATGCAGAACACACAAAATGACCTAAACTAGTACCCTCTTGAGATTCATAGCAACTTTAATAACAAGATGGGCTACAGCTTTTAAGAACTCTAAAAAAAAATGAATTGATGAGCCCTGCTCACTGTATAGAATCTATGCAATGGCTTTGAAGCAAATGAAATTATGTGCACTGCCAAACACCAAAGATCCATTACACGTCAGGCCATGAGTAATTTAGCTCTTGTTTCTGGTCACAGAACCTTCATTTCCACAGTTACAGTGATATGAAGAAATTACAGAGTTTCTACACACTGCTAAATGGCTCCTGACAACCATCAGTTAATGGTTTTACATATCAGTGTTTCATACAGACTATGTGAGCCCTGAGAAAAATTAGGTTTTCCTCCCTAAATACTATACTGCCAAGCTCATTACCCCTGTAGTTATAGCAACAGGCCTAACTTTTCAATTTTCTCGGTTTTACAGCTACCTTCCTCTGGTGTACCCTGCTCTTTACCCTGCTCAACAGGGTTAGAGCAGCTGCTAAAATATCGGCTGGGGGTGTGGGTAGCCCCTACAACCAACTTTAGGCTGTGAGTTACCCTTCCTCTAGTATATAACTACTGTAGTAAAGATATCTAGTGTGGAATAAACCACTTATTACACTTGTCAGAGTGTTATGTCAAGATATTTCACTCTCAGGCTTTATTTTCACTTGACTCTGAAATTAGCCTGCTCTTGAAATATTTCACCATATCACACTCTGACTCATGTAATAAGTATTATATATATATATATATATATAGCTTACTCTACATGGTTACTTAGTTTTAAAATTTCCAATGTTTCTTCAATATCAACACTTACTAGTTCTAGTCCTTTCACTTCATGTGCATTTAAGACACTAATTATGAAGTTTTGATGCCCTCCTTGTCAGTTTTTTGACTCAACAAAATTCACACACCCCAGTGAAAAATCCTGTACAAATCCCTGCACATTAATTTTTTTTTAAAAATCTGAACTCTGCACTCTATTCCCAATTACACTCAACTCATAACCTTCAGCATTAACCTACGTCGTATGAGGCGGAGTTATAGGAGACCAAGTTCTTCCCCACAGCAAGGATTAAAGCCTGTCCGTCTGGTGAGAATGCACCGTCAGAGATTTGGTCAGTGACTTTGAATGTCTTCTTATCCACCAGCTTGTCTCCACTCAACTCATAAACATGCACGGAGTGGTCCTGCAAGTAACAGAAAAACATGCCATACTGAGAATAAAAACAACATCAACAACAACATCAACAACAATGTCACCAACATCGACCAATCAAAAAATAACCCTGAGATTAAGATGGTTAAGTATACTTGATTGACACCTTACCCAATGCAATCTTGACATAATTGAATGGTCACCTCATATGCTAAATATACACCGTCTGATGTAGAATACATACTGAATACCACGGGCCCTTCAACATTTAACTAAATAGCTCCATTTGCAGATATTTTCATAGTTATAAAAAAAAAAGACCACCAAAGTTGCATAATAATATAAAAGAAAACCAATTGTAGTAACTAACAGTTCCTCCGATGACCACGTCACGGTTGTTCTGGTTGATGGCCACCATGCAAGGCTCGAAGCTGGGAGAGAATGAAGAGACTCTCTGGAGATCCTTGGCCACTACCACTTCCTGCTTGGTCACCACGACAGCATAGCCATCGCTAGTGGTAGCCAGACCTGTCGGGTCTCTATCCGGTAGGCCCAATGACTGGAGGCTGCACACAAACACAGAGACGTTTAATACATACATGAATTTCATTAAAGGTGAGATAAAAAAAAAAGTGGTGTATTAATTTTTAAAATTTAGATGATAACGATAAACAGAAACAAGCTATGTAAACACATCCTCTGAAAACAGATTCCGCATACATCAACAGATAACAACAACCAGAACTCATTTAAAGTCTGGTGTCTTTAAAAGATGACTTTGTCAAAGTTAAATTAAAAATAGAAGCCCCGCCTTAGGATATACGGAACTAACAAATTCTGGAACTAACAAAAGCCAAGTAAACACGTTTAATGATAATCGGTAAGTCTTTAATGACCTGAAATATGGGAGGCTCAGCTCCCAGATACATACATACCAGATAGGTATGTAAACACTAACTTACTTCCTCAACTACCAAAAGGGTTGCTAACTAAGGGCTCTTACAAAATAAAAATCCATCTTTAGTTACAAGCCCAAAATACCAAGAACAACAACTTCTCAGAAGTGCTTCTTTACACACACAATCAATTACTCAAATGACCTCCATCACTATTCTGCTATTGATCCAATTAGAGACTTGGGGGGCGGGGGAGGACTCAAGATCTGACAGGAGCAACAAGGCTCCTGAGTTACAGAATAATGCATAGCTGCCACCCCACAAGTAAACTGTGAAACTAGACTCACTTGAATTCATTAGAAGACGGGTTGATGGTACGGAGAGACTTGTCCAACCCCAGACTGTAGATGTTGTCGGGTGTGGCCTCAAGTGCCTCCACGGAGTTGGTGTGTGGCGTACCAGCCACCATTTCCACATTGCCTGTCTCCATGTCCCAATGAGGTAAATGCCCACACAGTCAAGGAACAATCTTCTATCAGTTCCACTAACACTGCCCCTGCTCACAAACTCCACCCACCTCCATCCTGTGCCTCAAAACTCTACATCAGACCACTCCCTTGATGTCCATGTAGATATAACATTTCTAAACGATTTTTTAAATCACACTTTATAATAGCAACATTAACACTTACTGAAAATAAAATTTTAATTACCATTCACACATACGAGTGGATTTGTTGGAATTCAATAACAAAGTTTGTCCATACTGCCACATATTCCTAATAGTGGCGAAAGATTACAAACCCACATACTTCAAACTCCTTAAAATGTAAATTTAACTCGTATGCGTTACAAACTGTATTTCTATAAGGGAGACCCCTGAGTTTATTGACAATTATGTTTAGTTACAAGCATTGATCTTTATCCTACTCTTGATAAATAGATGTAAATATGCAAGGATATTGATTCTGCCATCGAAAGAGCCAGCATACACCGTGGAGGAATCCGAAGAGACAGTCACTGATGTTAGGTTCTTATTCTGACCCTGGAGAAAAACAATACACAAGGAATCAATGTCAGCAGGTTTATATAGATGATAGTGCAACATATGTATATATATATATTATGTGATTTGTATGGGAAAACTATTATTGCTATAAGAATCAGAGTATAGAACTTGAAAATAAATATTTCATTGGTTAAAAAAATTAAGCAGCATGAGTAAATAACACTATATTATTATATATAAAGCTACTAATTCCACTGAACCCCTGCAAGTGTGCACGCGTGCACACGAGCAGGAATCTAGGTAGCCTAAGAGATAATTGGTATGTACTTGAAGTAAGTAACTAATACTCATAACCCATTGCCTGCTTCTCTCATGAAAACACACACAGGCTGACATGCATCTCTCTCTCATACTTCTCTATTTCCCATATGGAAGTTATCATCAGAACAGAATCAGGGAACAAACCTAATTATCTATGGACTGTTAACCTCTGTCTATGTAACTAATTTAATATAATCAGTAGGAAACCTCCCACACTCTCTTACCAGGAAGAAGGGGGAAAAAAAAACTACAAAATAATGGTAATATAATAATTCTCCAGAAAAAGGTCCACAATTCTTGGGAACCAATAGCATAGCATAGCAACCGGTTTGTATAACTACAACAAGTGGACCACAACTGTGATAACTTCATTCACACACAACTATGACTCCAGTAGGTTTCACTGGGTGGAAAGTCAGAGATAAAGTACAGAATGGGGGGGGGGGGGGGGGGGGGGGGCTGTAATTATAATGATATCAGTTACCATATACAGAGGCAGTGGAATCGGTGTGGGCTTTTCTCTTCTCGACTGCGATGCAGCTATAACTAATTTAATTAGTAGGAGAAACCCCCAAACTTTCGTATGTGAAAAAAAGAAACAACAAATAAGAAATAATGGTAATACTATACTTCTCCAGAAGAAAGTCCACAGTTCTGTGAACCAATAACATAGCATAGCATCAAGTATAACCAGCAACAAGTGAACCACAACTACAATAACATTCACACAAAACTGCTTACATTTTCACTGGAAGGAATGTCTGAGTAAAGTACAGCATAGGGGGACTGTAGGGAGACTATAGTGGGGTTGGGGGACTGTGTGAGTGTGATAGACCAGGTATGTATTGGGACTACCCACTAATGAATAGCTCACAATATACTCCTGACATTTGTCTCATGTTGTTGTGATAATTTCTATATTGTAGTTACTCCCAATAATGAGGATTGTGCCGCACTATCACAACAATCAGAACATTGATTAGTAAGCTAATAAAACATTTGCTTACAATTCAAACTAACATGTGTACTTTTCTCTCTCATACACACACACACACACACACACTCATGTCGTGTAGTCCGCCTGGTTACTAAAAAATAAGTAGAGGCGTGCTTCAGCACACAACGGTGAGTCAGTTTACTCTCTTTCATGATGCAATATTTGTAAGTATGTATTCCTGAGTTCAAAACTTCCTTCTCCTCATATTAAAAAAAAATTGTTTTTCAACAGTGTAAAATTGTAATTTTCATTTCACTTTTAACTTAGAAAGGGACAATTCCAGCCAGTTAGTTAGGCAACCTGTTCTCTGATGTAAAGAGCACTTGCACACTGTAAGCTCATTAGCCGTTTTTATTCTGTTCAGACACTTGTCAGCTTTGTGAGGTTCTATAATAGCTTGGACAACTAGCGTAATCAACACCAACACGAACAATATCTGCCGGTCATACCTAAGGATCATGAACTAAGCTTAAGTGCAAACCTTTTGCCACCACCTTACCATATCAGGTGCTATTACAGCACATTTTATCGCTATAGAGAAACACAGCACTCCTTAAAATAATACTGGCACCTTGGTATAATTATCTGAATATCATTAACAATCTGCTCTCCCAAATCATTATAGTCACAGACATCTCGCGGTACGGTACTCCTGATAATGTGTTGATACTACTAGACAATATAAAACATGGAAAATATTTCACCTCAGTCTAAATATCACACACGACACTAATGCACTCACTCTATCAACCATCCAGCACACCTTTCTTTTCATGCTTAATGTACACGCCCACCCACCTCGACAACATATCAAATACCTTAAATAACACCTCACAGATCACATGCCAATCACATGACCCAAACCTCAAATCTCTCATGTCTCTACCCAACAAATCTCCATATCAAATCCTATCCCTATCTCCATTTCTTTGGTGTCACGCCCCTCTCCTGATATATCCTGATGCAAACTTCCTCATGTCACACCTTTCCTCAGCCAGCCCACTGACTTACCGGCACAACCCGGCAAGGCTTGGAAGGATCGTTGATGTCCAGGTAGTTGATATATCCTGACAGGGAGACACTGAGGAGATACGAACCTTGCCAGAGACAGCCTACTTGCTGGTCTAGCACGTCATTGCCCATCTTAAATTCCCTGCACGCACACACACACACACACACACACACAAACTTAAAAATGACTGACTACAACAGTATTCTCTGCTTATAGAGCCCAAAAATATATTATATTTTAGTACATAACTTTTACCCAATGTTTTGAGGAGGACCAAGGTTAGAAGTCAAACAAGTTAAGTTGAAATTTAATATTCTTGACTCTATAAACAGAAAAAAAAACTGCTGCAATTTTTTTCCCCACTTAAAATGACAGAATTAATCAATGGACTATGTGCATTGCAATTGAAAATGGCAACAAATTAAAAGCAAGTTTTTTTTGTTTTTGTTTTTTTTGTTTTTTTTTGGGGGGGGGGGGGGGGGGGGGGGGGGCAATGACTGTGAGATTTATGTTGCAAAAACAGAGAGAAGAGAACAATCCAAGTTTAATTAAAGAGGACATTTCAGCTATTCTTCGAGATAGACACTCCGTCATGAACTATTGCTACCAACAAGAATAAACCAAATAATTTCAAGTTTTACTAATAAATAAAAATTAGCAATCAGTTCACACAAATGATTTAGCTTGGTCCACTCTATCTGTGCTGTTTACTCCTTCTATATCCAAGCTTTCAATGAAACGATAGTAACCTCCCAAACCATCTCAGAGCAGAGTAATTGAACATGAAAACTTTGTGTAAACATTCAGTAGCTAATTACTACACAAAGACAAACAAAAACTCCTTGATGTATGGAGCAGTGTCTTTCATCCCCTAACCAATACAATAAACACAACTTAATTATTACCATTTATAAAGCTACAAATCAACTTTCAAGATAATTCACCTACTAGACAACTTCCATAACTAGTTATCGAGCAAGCGAGGTGGACAATTGAAAATTGGGTATATGTTCGATGTATATATACGTATGGATTGTACATGTCCCTTAAATGCACACACAGGCTCTTCTTTTTTTTCCCCTAAAAACATGGCTTTTTATGCCTGACCCCAGTTTCTTCTGATACTACAGCATTAAGAAAGTCTTACTTCAAACTTAGACTCCAAATTGTGAGATAATTCCAGCGGAACGCTTAATTTTCAAGTCACAAAAAGTTACTGCAACTGATTACTATGAAATGGAAAACACTTTACCAGAAATAATTTCAAAACCTCGCCATTTTTGGGGCTGCTAAGAAGGGCTGTTAAGTGCTGCTGGTTGGTTGTCAAGAGCCACTGGTAGTCAGAATGGCTTAATTTTAATACTATGAAAGCTACCATTACTCCAGGGAAGCTGAGGTAAGTACATATTTGTTGGCTAAAATTACAAAAATAACTCTGGCATATTCTTTTTTTGTAGCTGAGAGCTTGTTCAAGAGTTACTGGTAATTGAGGTAGTCAGAATGGCTTAAGTTTGATACTACAGAAGTTACCATTACTCAAGTAAGAGAGTAATTTAGTATTGGTTGCTAAAATTAATGGTCAACTGCTATTATACTGTCTAGCATGAACTAAGCTAAAATACGTATAAATTATGTAGTAACATACTGTAGTTTTATGTTACTTAATTAACTAGGCAGGTTTGCTCGGTATGAGTGCTCAAGCACACCACAAGTAATAAAATATGCATTGTCACGTATAAATACAAAGCCATATAATTTTATTCAGTATAGTCTATTTGAATGGGCCCCTTACGGCTTTTTTTTTTAAACACAACCCTTATCCAATTAAAATAATAACTCTCACTCAACCATCTTCATTCCTCACTCTCTCAGTAATAATATCTTTTCCTTCCTTTTAGTCGCTCACAATCTCCTCCCCTCCCAACTTTCCCCTCCTCTCCCGCCCACCCCCCTCCCCTCCCAATGCTTCTTTCTCCATTCCATCAGACTCACGTGACTACTTTAGAAGTCTCCAGATCCCACACTTTACATGTCTTGTCTCCAGAAGCTGTGAGCACCTGCTTGCTATCTGGGCTGAATGAAAGCTACACACACACACACACACACACATTTCTGAAAGTAAAATGTCACATTCAGGAAGCAGTTCAACTGATAACCTTTCACACATTATGATTCTGATCTTTACCACATCATACTTCTGTAAGTGACCCCTTACCCAAACAGTGACAAATTAACCATGTCACACTTAAAAAAGTCCCTTTACCAAATATTTACTTGTCTCTTTTTTCTCAGTGCAAGTTATGTGCCACATATACTGTTTCACCTCATTGAAAAACTCTTGAGTTAATGAGTATATCATCCACACCGTAGTCTATTGAACTATTCTACTACATGTGAACTTCTACCCAAGAGAACCCCTTACCGCATATATGCTACCCTTGTGTCCCTCCAAACAGCTGATCTTGCTGCCATCCTTCCCGTTGAACAAGTAAGCCTTCATGTCTGCCCCTCCTGAGCAGAAGAACTCTCCATCTGGTGAGTATCTGATGGTGTTCACAAACCTTGTGTGTTCCTGTTGATACACATGGAAAGTACTCAATCTCAAATACACTTAAAACCACATCAAATTGATCATGTTTTCAGATATACCAAGGCAGTTTTTGGAGAAATTGAAAAAAAAAAATCAATTTTTTTTTTGGAAAATGTGTTTCTAATTCACTGAAACATAATCAAGCAGAGAGCTATCATCAATTGCCCATGAGAGGACAACTTTGGAGTCTTTAGTGAATCTCTAGTTTGAAACTAACATTGAAGCTATAACTCAGACTGAAATTCATTTTAAACCCTTGTCATAGCTAGAATACCAATCAATGCAGCATGCCATTAACATGCTTTTTTTATCCACCTTAATGGATTTCATTTTTGAAATTTTGTTCTCCTAGAAACAAATTGATGGGGTGTGACTAAGCAAAAAAAAAACTATGTTAATAATAAATAATAATAATAAATTTAAAAAAAAAAAGCTAACCAACTCTTTTCTGACTATACATGTGACCCAACTGACTCTGCATGCATCCTTTGACCTGACATTCATTAGTTCATGCAACCATCAGACGACTTAAATTTTGGGTCAAGTTTCAAAATTTCTACCAATGATTAGGTTAACAAGAAAAGATATTATATTCATGCTAGATCTAATGAGTAATAGCAACCTCACACACATACAAACTCCACACACAATCTCATTCACCGTGTGCCGCCACCCTCTAAAACTGTAGTTGGCTACTAATGCACAACAAATACTTTTTTTTACCTGAAATATGCCCTTCAATTTGAATGGAGGTCCTTCATAGAAGCACACATGCTTATCCTCGCCTGCAGTCACCACTCGGTAGGGGCGAGTTGGACGGTATGCAATGCTGTTAATGAATTTACTGTGGCCGCTAATTTCTCCCACTGTGCTGCCAGAGTCCCATAGAAACACCACTCCAAACCTACACGCAATGGGAGCCAGTGAAGTGTGTGAAAGGAGACTAAACTATTGGCACTCAACCTTGCCAGACATCCTGGAATAAACCGTATTAGTACCCTAAATAATGCTCACAATGTGAATAGCACATACGTTTTTCATTTACATTCATGCTCATCCATGCGCCGCTTATCAAATGGCATGAATAATCAACCAAGGCAACTCTCCGCCTGCCTACGCCCCCCTCCCTCCCTCCCTCCCCAGCCCTGCCAAAGCTGCTAACTTTTCTCTTCCTTCCCCACAAATGGCGATTCTCTTGCTGTCTGGAGACCAGCAGATGTCCTTGATCTTGCCACCAATGGGATGGTACTGGTACTTCAGAATGTGCTCCTTCTGTGTCGTGTCCCAGATCCTGATCTTGCCAGAAGCATCTGCACAGAATGGGGAGAAGGTAAGGTAAGGGGGAGAAGACACACATATAGACTGTGATAGATATTCAACATGGAAAAGATTCCTACAATAAGAGCTACTGAACTAAGTGGTGGTTTCTCTGTTCAATGATTTACTGTACGACTTCAGGAGGTCCAAAGCATGATACACAACGAGCATGAGCAGTTTGTTCCATTAGTAAAGCTACATGCGTCACTTTGTGAACGGTAACCACTTGGCGAAGTCCACAGAATGTTTGAGTAGACTTGTGCGTGCACATCGACATATGTATGTACACACACTTCTCGGGAGTCACATGACCACCCATGACTGGGTAACACTATTGACATATGTATGTACACACACTTCTCGGGAGTCACATGACCACCCATGACTGGGTAACACTATTGACATATGTATGTACACACACTTCTCGGGAGTCACATGACCACCCATGACTGGGTAACACTATTGGACAGGCTGGTTGACCTGCTGAGCACACCACAACACCTGACCAACATGGACGACCAGTCTATTGTATCATATCATAGTTATGCCAACACAGCCTCCTGTAATCCACCTTACTGGAACTAGTGTATAAATGTAAACACACACACACACACACACATACACACAGCAGAGAAACTGTTGCCAACATCAACTACAAGTGGTAGAAACAAATTAGGGAGATGGGGTGGGGGGTAAGAGATTAAAGTGTGTGTGTATGTGTGTGATGGGTAGAGAGTTACAGTGAAGTATACAACAAGTACAGAGAAACCTCAGTGACATAATACACACACACACACACACTTTCACATGTGGTCACCCTAACCACAATGACTTACCTCCAGATGCTATATAGAATCCACTAGGAGCATAGCAAGCTGCAGTGGCTTGCACTGAATGTTGTGTGTATGTGTCACTGATGCCAGGATTCTATATACAATAATTGGTAAAGGGTGGCATCACAATACATCCTATCATCAGTGTGACATTCCCAAAGCTTGCCACTCACTCACTCTCAACCTCAGCTAATGTGTATGTAGGAGCATGTGTACACACATGACCTAACCACCTAAACAAGGAAGTACAATGGCATTGTAGCCCTATCCAAGCCACTGATAAGTGTGTCCTACTATAGCTATCCTTATAAGGAAATTAAATCCAAGACTTTGGTGTCATCCTACAGAAATTGGTAACACTGTACACTTTATGGTCTACCTGCTAAATAAAATAATGGTGAAGAGACCAATACTAACTATATTAACCACACCCCACACACAAACCACATCCTGTTATAAGTTGGTAAAGGGTGTACAAGTGGATGTAAACAATTCAAACATGTCGGGAAAAATAATAATAATCACAAAATTGAGACTAATGAACTCTACAATTCTACATTATTTTGTTGCAGTATCCCATAATGATTGACCTTACCTCTATATCACGAATCACTACTGTCTTGCCATTACAATACAACATGTTCTTTCCTTTTGGGTCTCCATTGAGAACCATTGCCATCCCTCTCTCAGTGTAAGGCAGGGTGCTAAACACGCTCTCTGCAATTTCAAGTACATACTATGCAATTAGCTACCTCTGTTTCTGTACCAAAGATTTAACATACTTGGTTTGTACGGCATCTTCAAGAATTGCTACTCTTCTTCTAATGGATACGCTCAGATTCTGTGGGGTTTATAACGACGACGAAATGCAAGTCAACGTCTCCGCCAAGACAGATTACCAAGTGACCTTTAACCCAGTAGTCTAATAATAACTCGCTATCACCTTTTATGGTCACGTATCATTCAACGTCGTCCGCAGCTCTTTGCGTTTTGTTTATTGCGGTAACGTTGAACACCGGTGTGGCGGTGACACAACAATTCGTCACTTTCTGACCATATTTGACCGACTCTTTATTAACCACATATAAAATTGATAAAAATGACACAAATTAATGCACAATGTCCAAGTTACGTCCAAATGCAGTTTGAGATGTACCACTGGATAAGCTTATGAACTCGAATCTGTCTGAAGAAGTCTTCCTATCTGAAGAAGTCTTTCTAGGTGTTCCCAGTGGTGATAAGGGATGAACATAATCTTCCCTTACCAACTCCACAGTGCATTTGCCCGATTTATCAATGGGGCAAAAGAAATTGTTGTCCGTCTGACATGGTTTGTCTAGAATTGATGAACTGGTGGTATATTCAAGGGAGTGCCCTTCATTATCCTTGTTCACTAGTGTACTCCCAGAACTTTCACTTGGTGATAAATTATGGTATCCCCACAATTTCCTAGAACTTAGCACATCATCTACAGAGTTCTTAGGAGACATGCATTCCTTCTGGAGGTGTCTGCACCCGTACCTTGCAGCCGGGTCCTGGGTACTTCTCGTATATACTTTATGTGACTTCATCTGACGGTTCTCCGCAGTAGCCAGATGTGGGCGAAACAGGTGTGCACCATTAGAAGGCTTAGGTGGCTTGACCTTGGATCTAGATTCAGAGTAAAGGTGGTGCCGATGCTGGTTGCCTTTCAATAACCTGTACTTGTTGACTGCCTGAGGCTGACCTGGCTGTTGCTGCAAACTGCTGCCAGTACTTGTCCCAGTGTCTTTCTTTCTGTCAACTGCAGGTGGTTTTGGAGTTTGGTCGGGCAATTCCTGAGTAGGTTTGGTAGCTGTTGAGTGTTGCTTGTGGTTATATTTATTTGTCTGTGGTTTATTCTTTGATTTAATGTCACAATCTTCGGAATTGCATAAAAGGGTCTCCATTGTTGAATGGCCGCTGACATTTCCAACTCCTTGCTTCTTTCTTGATGAAGTTTTTATGTACTTGGGCTTCCCCTTTTCATTACTAATTCTATACAAACGAGCTCTTTTCACTTTCGGTTCCCCGGCACTTAAGTACGGGCGATGCTTCAGAGTATGAGAAGTCTTTGAATCTGAATCATCTTCAGTTGTGGCATCATCCACTTTGAGCAACTCAAAATCATTCTTTCTACATCTTGTGCATCGTTTGCAAAAGAGATGACAAAAATACATTCTTGAGCCTCTACTGATACTATCACCGCATCTTCCACAACAACTGTGAGAACAGTTAAAAATTAACATTATAATTAAATACATATGGGGTATTAACAAACCTGTTGTTGTAAGCAGAGTCCTCGTCATGTCTATGGCAGTACTCACGGACAACCACAAAAGCCCCAATGCAGCACATGTAGGACAGACAGACCAGGGGGAGGAGAATTCCAGTCATGATGGCTATCTTTGTGCTGAGACTGAGGGGCACTTCTTTATTTATAAGGTCTGGCTCAAAGGCGTTTCGGTCCATACCAACTAAAAGTGAGAATAACAGTAAACAGTAATGATGTCTCCCAAACAAATACAGCACAAGTGGGTGGACTTACAGAACTCTCTAGTGTACAATATAGGCATGAACACTTTTTTTATTATTATTTTAGCTATCTCAACGGAAATACTCTCAGTTTCGTGGACAATTGATCTAAACATCAATATCAGTTGTAGCACACATTTGTGATACAAACCATATTCCCCCTAGTTTCACCAATACGCATTCTGGAAGACTTGGAGGTACGAAATATTTTTTATTCTGTTTTTAATAATTTCTAAAGATAACACTCTGATAGAAAAATCATTACAGGACATTTTAGTGCACTGAGGGAAGCAGAAGGGGAAACTTGGGTCTGAACATGCACAATGTCAATTAAAATTTACTGCTTCAATGTACTATTGATCAGTCTCCATTTTCAGAGTTTATGTATATTTTATACACTTCATGCACCGAGTCTCAGCACTTAGTTATTTTAAACGTACCAGCAACAAAGGAAACAGAAGGTTGGCTTGGCGTAAAAAGAATTTCCGAACTCCTGCTCTAAATGGAATTCAAAATATTGAATGTAAACTTTATAAAACCTAATTCTTCATAAGCCAAACTCACCTGGACATATGGAACAACAACCACTCTATACACAGCTCCGTTCTTTAGAGCACCTTCCATCAAGTCGTGATCAATGTGAATGTGCTTTGGAAGTGTGCTCTGGAAGAAAATTTGGAATGACAAAGGGTGCTGAGAAACTTTCGCATACTCCATGTTTGCTGGGGCGAGACCACCAAATGGGTCAGTCACGTCAAGCTCAAATGGAATGTCATTTAGAACTGGGTCATTTATTAGATGAAATTGAACTGAGTAACCTCTACAAAAGAATTCAAAATATTAATTACATAAAATTTTAATTTATAATCTTACTTGATAGGACCTGATTTGTTATCATCTAACTCATGGAGCCATATATATGTGACACTATCTTCCTTAGATATTTTTGGAGGTGGAAGTTCTGCTGGAGCTGTTTGATAAGAAAAAAGTATGAGATGTAAGTGGTTGATAACAATTTTAATTAGCTTGGAATGGAGAGATACAAACCACATCCATCAACGGCACCCATTTATTATGCAATAAGTTGATTCAATAATTTGGATTGCTAAAAACTATAAATATCAAATTGTAGTTGTGACTGCACAGAAATGCAAATCGGAAAAGCAAATATTAGATAAGCTTTAACGTATGTAGCTCTCATTAGTTGGCCAGACTCACTTCGTCAATGGTGAAGGGATGTCTCTAAAATTTTACACAACTGCCCAAACGTCCTAAACTGGGACCATTTCAGTGTCATTAATTGCATACCTATTCTGAGAACTACAATATCTCAAAATGCCCTAACAAATTTAAAATTAAGCACGGATAACTAATAATGGCTATAATATAATAAAAGGGAAGAAGGCAGAATCAGAATTTTCTAGAGTTAATCGATAATAATGTGAATGTCATTGACGGCAGTTATCTCAATAGCTGTTTATTATCCAAGTTACACATATTAAAGGGATCATTAAAGGGAATATTAAAGGGAATATGAAAATTATCCATGTACTCACAAACATCATTGTACCGTGTTTGAGTCTGCATACAGCAACTCATTTACTCTAGAGTCAGAGTACATATTTAAATTCAATCAGTCTTTTTTAACCTGCAACATCAGTGCAAAACACCACTGGATCGCTGACTTTGCCATTGAACACCTGTGCACCAGTCTCCACCTCCTCCCCTACAGTACAGGAGTAATTGTAGTACGGCATCAGCCCTCCAATGATGACATCAGCTAATCCCTTAGGGACATATTGGGATCTGACATGCATTTCTGTGTTATGCACTTCTCCATCATGAGTCCTGTATGTTTGACTACCTCTGCATTCGATCTATAAAAACAATGTTTATATCTTTGTCCTGAGAAACTATTTCACTCAATACATCATACCATAAATTCATTCACCATCATTTCTGTCGATTTCCATTGCAAAGTAACACTTGTTGACTTTATATTAGAAACAGTTGTTTCGTACGGATACCCAGCCACTACGCAAAAGCACATATGAACATATCATTTACAAAATTGCTGATTAGCTTTGACTCTGGAGTGTACCTTTCTGAAGTATCAAGATAAGAAGAATATACATTTTCTCTGTCGCTGAATTAATCCTTACAGACATAGCGCTGAATTCTTCCATTCCATCTATTTCCGAAAAAAAAGCAAAGCAGACATTTCACCTGGCAACGTTTTATCGTGAGCATGCGCGTCATAAAATTCCATGGTAATGGTCGTTAAATTCATTAAAAATAATAAAAACTGTTTTAAAAAGTGATCAATTCAGGGGTTAACCAAATCAAACAAAGAATCAGCTAAAGTGACAATTCTTTCTCCTCCTTCACAAGAGTCCACCCAGTCTTTAGGGACTTTGTCAAAGCCAAAGTATGCTCCTCCAAGTGCCCCAGCCATGCTTGCAATTGTATCTGTGTCCCCTCCGAGACTGATAGCATATGGAATAAGTTCTTCAAATGACTTGTTTACATGACTCAAAAATGCATAGATAGCACAAGAAACTGCCTCATCTGAAACATAATAAACAAATAAATAATTGCAATTATTATAGTCAAATTGTGATTACCTGCTATTATTCCATGACCTAGAATTTGTTGTGCTACATCAGCAGAGGGCTCTTCATCCTCCAACAACAAGGCTTTAATTTGTTGCAGTTTAGATGTACATGTCGGCTGGCCTTGAATGTAAGTAAGCTCTGGTAATGGTCCTTTCACAAGTCCTTCCATTGGCTTGGCAGTCCTGCATCATCTCAGAAGTTAATTAAATAAAGACGGGTAGGGGGTGGTTACCTTTTCCTGTTTTTCTGCATTTCACCCATCATGTGTTTGGGTTCATGTGATTCTATGAATGCACAGAGCCTGTCCACAAATGTAACAGGGTCCAGTTTCCCTTGCTCAGCTTCCAGCGCAAACTTAACTGCAGCACCTTGCAGCTTCGAAAAGTTTACAGCACAAAGATGGGAATGAGTGATTTTGGAGCTTTCTTCACAGACCTGAAGAAAAATAACAATCATTGCAGCCATTGAGTGACATTGTATTGTATTGACCATTGAAACTTGCAGGGAATAACAAGAATATGTGATGGCTCCTCACTTACTACGCTCTCTATCAACACTTCATATATAAGGGATTATCTAAGTGGCCATTCCACTCTCAAACACTTGATATAAGTGAGCACTGTCTACACCTCCATCCCAAGAACATCAAATGCATGCATGGCACTTACTTTGACTAAACAGTCATCATCTTTGAATCCAAGAAGAGCGGCAGGGGCCACTCTCATAGCAGACCCATTACCACACGACCCTTGCCCGTCAAACTGCTCCCTGGCCGGAGCGAAAACATCCTCCAGATCATGGTTCTTCAGTTTGTAAAATATCACAGTTACACTCTGCCCATAGCACCTGCGTGGGTCTTCGTAGTAGACGTCTGACAGCCTATGATGAACAGAGAGACCTTATCCCATTCACACACATCAAACTGAGCAAGACTGAGGCAAGGCTCCACTTTCAAAGTAAAAGCGCCACAAATATAACTTCATAATACTGCAATATTTAGAAATTGGTTCCCACGACAATCATTCTCACTGTGAGGCACTACAGAAAGAAATGGGTGTTCTAAAACTTAAAGTGTTGTTTAGGTTTTCTACTATACCTTACCAAATACTTCAGTCATCGGAGGGAGGTGAGGAGAGGAATGTTTTGCTATGTCGGATGTGTAACACAGCCATGCATTGCAACAATTCGTGAAACTCTTGCACTAGTTTGGTGTGACAAAACCCTTTACCTGCTATGTGTCATACCTATACACTCAAGTGTACCCATCTAATGCAGTTTATATTCCCACAATGAACCCCACACATCATCTTTGGCCGTTATTTTATTTATTTATTTTTTATTTGTTCGTTTATTTTTTTCCTGGAGCTAATGCTATGAGTTTTCCGGTCACACAGATGTTTAAATGTTAATTGTGCTTCAAGAGATTTCATTGGCCACACACACAGGAAGATGTTGTCTGGTGCAAGTAAGCATATAGGTTGTGGGTAAAGGGTTTCTTACCAAGACTTTGTAATGTCATCCATATACTTCATAGATGAAGGGTCTAGCCACATCCATTTCATCAAGTCAGTCTGCATTTGTTACTGTCTTTGTGCGTGTGTATGTGTGCATGTAATGATAGACCGGTAGGGTACTAGCTATAACCATCTATAACCTTATTCACTGCACTAATATTGCTTACTTGTGAGCAAAGTGTCTAGCATCAAACTTCTTACACTCCATGATAGAGTCTCCCAAAGCCAGCGTAAGAGCAGTGTCATCCGTGTAATAAACAAGTGGTGCCTTCTTTGACTTCGTTTGTTTCAGTTGGTCTTCCATTTTCTGCTTAATTTCAACAAGAGGGTGGACGCCTTTCCACGATTTACTTTCCCAGTAAGCTCCGAAGCAGTCTCCTACCAAAACTCCGGATAGAGCTCCCTTAAATCTTTGTCTGAGCATGACAGTTGCAAGTTACTAAACTTCCACAACTACAATATTTCTTTTACAATTATCTTGCTGAGTCACCCCTTCTGTAAAATTAAAGGTAAAGGATCGCTACTAGTTTTGTACGTAAACAATACTGGTCTCCCTCTGATAAAATAAAGCGTAGTATTATGATTTTTCATGAACTGAATGTTGGTGTTGATAGCTTAAACTAAATATGATCAAATAAAGCTGTGAAGATGCTTCAAGTTTGAACTTATGATGTGGTGAAGTTAGTGACTGGTGAAGGCCAAACTCTAAGTGATTGATATTACACTAGCTAGCTAGATTGTGAACAAGGTTGGATATGGATGTGTCTAGTTGACAGAATATCACCAAAAGAGTTGTATAGGGAATTTCTTGCTGCAGTAGCTTCTCCACAGGGGAGAATGCCATGGAGCCAATTTGACGTTTCCAATATAGATCCACATCCAGATGCACACGCAGGTGACCTTTTGATAGCCTTTGAGACTAAATTGAGGCTCCTAAGCAGGTCAATTCTGAGCTTCAGAAGTTCTAATTCTTCTAGGGTGCAGTTGAAGTTTGCATCGTAACCAATTAATTCAGATTGCAGCTGGAAAAAGAAATATACACTTTGAGTAAGTTGCATTGAAGATATCACAAGGCCATATACTTACCCAGGTGCAAGAATCTTTAATGATTTCCCCTCTTATGAGCGTGGTTAAGGAAGTTTGTTCATTGTCAGGAAGAGAGTTTTGCTGTCGTACAAAAGACGTGATGATCTTGACTGCATCCAAGAAGCTCCTGTGCTTTCTCTTATAATTAGTTTGTGATTCTGGACGCATGGCAAACTATAATAATAGTAATAATTATAATAATAATAATAATAATAATAATAATAATAATAATAGACTCCTTTGGCAGTATACATTGCAGGCTCCAATAGCTTACCAGAATGTCTGCAGCATTGTTAAGCCCAGCAGAAAATCTCCTAAGATCTTCAATTTTTAAACCACTTGCATCTGAACTTTGAGCAGAGACAATATAAAGAATGGAGAGCACGACTGAACTCAACAAGTACATGGTGGCCATCTTTTACTGTGGTGGGGGTTGTTGCTGAAGCTGTTTGAAGTGATGTCCTGAGATCAACTCTAAGGCTTTTTATACTGAGCAGATTCCTGGATTGTTGTTATTGAAATTGGAATGACATCATTACCAGTGGGATTTCTCAAGGAAGCAATACAATAACAACTTTGGGAGTTCACACATGACATAGAAACAACCTGGAGATATCAAATCAAGCATATTACAAAGAGAAAAAGTGAAAGTATGTCAATTAACTTGTCAAATTAAAATACTTACCTATTTGCTCTTTAACTAATTTTGATAAAATTGCATCAGTTATTTCTGTTCATTTTCTGAAAGTTCCTCAGTACCAAGCTACTGACAAGAGAGAAATAGATTGAAGAATTGCCTGAGATGTTGAATATTCTCACTAAGTTCATTGTGAAACTTCCAATTTCCTACATTATATTATATCTATTGGTATTGCCTGCTTAGTAACTGCAATACTTTCAAATTTTTAGGCAGGACTAGATAAAAATTACATTAAGAACTTCATGACTGACTTTGCCTTGAGCCAAGCCATAATTTATTGATTTTATCCGCAAACTGAATTGCCATTTGGAGCTTTTGTTTGAGTCTTTAAAAATTAATTGATTGTTGTAAAGGAAGTCAATTACTGATAGAAATAATCAGCATTATCTTGATTGCTGGGTTGCTTATTTTTGTTGCCTTTTTTTTTTTTTTTTTTTTTTTTTTTTTTTTTTTTTTTTTTTTTTCTTCCTCCCTCTAATCAGGTTATCCAAGAATACAATACTATGGTTAGCTATTGTGAAGGATCAATCTCATTCTCATGTACATCTAATCAAACTTGGTTCCTTTTAATCTATTGAATTACACGTCTAATGTAGCGCTATAGCTACACTGGCAACCTTATTTACATGACGAGCCACATGGCATTGGGTTCTGAGAAGAACACTTGCCAACTATCACACAACTATCACTCTCCATAACTACAACAACCGCCAACCAAAAAATTCTGAATTTGCTATCAGCACGTGGGAAATTTCATATTATAGCTATTCCTGTAATTTGGCTCTTTGCAGCATACCGCAGGTGCTACAGCAAAAAATAAGCCAAGTGGTAAGCAAACTAATACATTTTCAATGGGAGCGGTGGTGCAGTGATACCACCGGTGGGCATGGCCGAAGCTTCCGTGATGTCATCATGCAAATCCCCTATTCTGATGATTCCTCTAGTAAAATATAATTAGCTATAATTGAATTATGCATTGGAGCCAATACAGTAGTCTTACATTAGTATATACTACCATGAAATATATCATATATAATACTTATTACATGAGTCAGAGTGTGATATGGCGAAAGAGCAGGCTAATGAGAGTGAAATATCTTGCCATAACACTCTGACAAGTGTAATAAGTGTTTATTCCACACTAGATATCTTCACTACTGTAGTTAGTACTAAAGGAAGGGTAACTCACAGCTAAAGTTGATTGTAGGGGCTACCCACACCCCCAGCTGATATTTTAGCAGCTGCTCTAACCCTGTTGAGCAGGGTAAAGAGCAGGGTACACCAGAGGAAGGTAGCTGCAACAGAAAATTGAAAAGTTTGGCCTGTTGCTATAACTACAGGGGTAATGAGCTTGCCAGTATAGAGTGAAAGCCAAAGGAGTGAAATTAAAGCATGAGAGTGAAATATCTAGCCATATCACTCTGACAAGTGTAATAAGTGGTTTATTCCACACTAGATATCTTCACTGAAGTGGTTTTTTTGTAACTCATGCTAAGGTGGAATAAATATTATTTATACATTATATTATATATATATTTATTTTTGTATTTATTCCACCCTAGATATCTTCACAATGATATCTTTAGGTACATGACCCCTGAAATAACTCAAGATATTTTACACTGTTATTTCACACTGTACTGTGCAAGCTCATTATCTTGTAGTTTTAGCAACCACCAAACATTTCAATTTTCTGGGTTTTTACAGCTACCTTCCTCTGGTGTACCCTGCTCATCAACAGGGTTAGTGCAGCTGCTAAAATGTAGGCTGGGGGTAGCCCCTACAACCAACTTTTCCTGTGAGTTACCCTTCCCCTAGTACTAACTACAGTAGTGAAGATATCTAGTGTGGAATAAACCACTTATTACACTTGTCAGAGTTATATGGCAAGATATTTCACTCTCAGGCTTTATTTTCACTTGCCTCTAAATTAGCCTGCTCATGAAATATTTCGCCATATCACACATATTCCACTCTAGATATCTTCACAATTATATTTCTAGGTACTTGACATGATATTATTTCAAGTTGTTATTTCAGACTGTATTGCCAAGTGTTACCCTAGTAGTTGTAGCAACCAGAGCCAAGCTCACCACTTTTCCAGGTTTTTACAGCTAACTTCCTCAGGTATGGGTTAGAGCAGCTGCTAGCTGGGTGTTTGGGGAACCCCTAATGCCAACTTTACACTGTGTGAGTTAAGGTCCTAGTACAAACTACTGGTAGTGAAGATATCTAGGGTAGAATAAACCACTTACTACACTTTGTCAGAGTGATATGGCAAAATATTTCACTCTCAGGCTTTATTTTCATTCACCTCTGGCTCGGGCTGGTAAAAATAAATTAGCCTGCTCCTGAAATATTTCGCCATATCACACTCTGACTCTATGTAATAAATATTATATATATATATATATATATATATACATATAAGGGGGAAATGACCAATGGGTTAGAATAGTCAGGAGACTGCAATGTTCACAATAGGAATTCTGCTTATTGTCTCTGTAATAACTTAGCTTACACGCGAAGCGGCGCAAGAACCAGTCTACTTTTTATGAATCTCAAAGAATGACTGAAGTTACAGAAAGAATAGACTAATATATGGTGTACTCAAAACCATGGTGTTTATGCATGCATTAGGTATGAAAGAGTTGTTAATTGGTGTGAAATGGTACATAAATGAAAGTGACAAGAAGTGTTACAGTCGATATGTTTCTGAACCTTAGCCGTTACTACAGTCTCTCTCATGGTCACCTTGGAGAAGGAATGTGATAAAACCTTCTAAGTAAGTGATAACATTGATGATATAAAAGTGTAAATCCCTTAGTGTGATTTCCTAATATGAACGTGCTAATAGATATCATTGATTTGAAGTAAGATGTCTTTGAATAAGGTTGGATTATAAGAAAGATGATATCAAAATATTCGGGTCAAATTTTTTTTGTGGATACCATAGGAAGTCGTAATGTTCATAATGACTTCATGTGGGCAGACACATGGTAACCAAGGTAGCTAGCTAGGTGTTAACATACTATACGATCCCAGAATTGGAATGATCGTAGGGAATAGGGAAAATATGTAAATCCCTCCCAGAACATTCTATTCCCATTTTGTTGCAATGAACTACAGTAACCAATGGATACCAGGTGTGTGTTATGATAGGTTTAAGCAAGAGAGCGTGTGTCAGTATTGTTGGGCTAAAGCAGTGGGCTGAGTTACAGGAAACTACTCCAGATTTTGAGAATGCAAATCAAAATTAAATTTTAATTAGCTGCAGTCAGGATGAACTTGAAACTCTTCTAATGAAGGCATGTGAAAGCAAAACAAAATTCAGTCATTTATTCTCAGTTAAGTATTCGTAGACAGGCTCTCCCACCTGCTCACTAGATTTGACATAAAAACACTTATTGGCTCACTCAATGTGTTAGAGAGAGAGAGAGAGGGGATTCGCTAAATAAATAGCTAAATTAAAATTTGCTGGGAGGAGTCACTGTTCCAAGTCCAGACTGTATCATACTCTCTATTGCAATGTGCAAGGTCAAAGGTAATTTACATGCTAGTGTTAGATAGCTGATATTGTATTAATTTATTCATTTTACTAATAAGATTTGAACAGCCAGGATGAAAGAAGTGTTCTATCTATGACATAGTGACTACTTGGATGGTTTATGAGTCGCCTCTTTTTAGCATAAATAAATGAATAAATAAATGAATAATTAAATAAATAAATAAATAAATAAATAAATAAATAAACAAATAAATAAATAAATAAATAAATAAATAAATTAATAAACAAACAAACAAAATAAATAAATAAATAAGTGAATAGTCCCGACTAAGACTTCTCTTGCCGGGTTCAAGCGCTTACTGGAGACAACAAGATAGTTGCTGCCACCAGAATTCCAAGTCTGCTCCTTCTCTAAACTACCCCTGGCCGTAGCTAGTTCCCCTGCCCGCAGGATGAGGATTACAGGAATAGGTTAGTTTAATTAACTAGAGGTGACTGACGTACAGAACAGAACTAACTCACAAAGAATCCAACATGACTTTATACTAAACACACGCTAACACACAAACTCTGTTCACGACACCTATAAACACCTGACTCGCTAAATGACACATGACTTCCACAAACAACTCATGACTCTACAATCATGCAACAACAACTCGTGATCGTTTTTATGTACACACACAGCACACACACAATGTTCATTATCCTCTCGTCTTCTTCTCTATTCATGTGGGCACACCCACAAAGCTATAGCTCAAAATTATTCTTTAAAAATAACAGCAACAAAAAATAGAACAAAACAAACAAAAAAAGAAAACTACACTTTGTTTCCTCTCTACATTGCACAATACTTTATTGACATTTTCCCCAAACACATTCTTGACATAACATTGCTCCGTGCTAGACTGTTACCATTGCTACCAAACATCTCTCTCTGAGTTATGAATGCAATCCCACCTGTTACGAGGCTTCTCAAGATTAAAACAAGCTTTGTCTGTGATGAGTATTTAATTATTCCATCAGTTCAATGGCTACAGTCATTTCTCAACAGCATAGCTGGTAAGCTATCACTGTCTGATGATGTCATAGAATATGTTGAGCGAGAAGCAATAATAATGTTGGTTTCTAATTATGGAACACCATCAGTGACATCATCTGCAAGACATCCAGTTGTTATTTAAACATATTCTAGTATCATTAAAAATTACAATAAGAAAGATGTATTTTTCTCATAAAAGTAGGTGGGGTTGTCACAGTGCACTACAATATGAATCTTAGTGTGCTTGTGTGTGTAAACAACAATATCAAGCTTATGTTTGAATAGATAGCCAGATGTTTATTAATGGCTACATGAGCTTTGTCAAAAATAAAATAAAAAATCCTGATATCTAACACCAATTAGTACTGTCAGTGATACTGTCAGTGATACTTACACAGAAGCACATAAACGATGAGAATAAATCCCAAATTAAAATGTTGCAACCATGTTATATTTCCATCTCTAATAATACAGTAGCTAGCAATCCCCAAATTTTGCCACTTTAAGACTGCCATATCATTCATGGATTGGATATGGCTATCTAAAAGTGGCTGACTGCTAGATGGTATACTTCATAAAATAAAGAAAGATGTACTAAGGTACAAACAGGAAGAAAAAACAACAACAACAAAAAATGAGGTAACACTATAACCAATAAGGAAGAAAAACAAGAAGCTACAACAACAACAACAACAACAAACTAGAATTTGACAATAATCATTTAGAAGATAAACTCAAGGTTGTTCTTAAAAGCTTGGTTAACAACTTGCCATTAATGGCATTTCAAGATAGCTCAGTAGCTAATCATGAAGCCCATGGTCGATAATTGTGAGTCTAGTATAAATTGTGAAGATTCAAAGTTAGAAGTTTCATAGTATCAACGCAAGGCAATATAGCTATGCAGTTAGCCATTTAGTCAATAGTAAAATGGTGGGACTTTCCAATATTTGCTACATAGTTTTAAAGTGTACAAGAGAGAGAGGTGGGTTAAATGGTTCATACTATTTAAATATTTGACAAAAAAAGTTGTATTTCTCCCTTAAAGCTTTGCTTTGTACTTCTATGATGAGACATTTCCTGTCCAGCCACTTCTGGTGTTCCTACCATATAAAGCAAAGCTGATTTGCAAAATTCTCCACTTCCTTTTAACCAAATTATTTCAAGTTACCACTGATGTCATCTCTTGAAACCAAGGTGACAACAAAAAGGAAAGGGCACTGGTATAAATAGTTTGGTAACTTCACACCTAGTCCACACATCAAACTCGTTTGACATCATGCTTGTTCTACTTTCAACTGTGCTCATCTTCTCCATCCAACTAGCCAGTGCTAATGAGTTTACTGACAATGATATTGAAGACTTGTATGTTGGCCTAGTGACAGCAGGAGATATTTTAGTGAGTCGACTGATAGTAATAGATGATTATATATAATTAAATTCAATATAATATATTATATGTATAAAGTAATGAAGTAAGATAGCTCCATAAAAAAGCTTTACTAGCTACCTCTATTTTATTTCTTAATTTTTTTAGCACGCTATGCGTCCAAGAGCACAAAATCTAAATTTAAATAGATTTCCAACCAGGATGGGGTTCCAAACCATCATTACAAATACAGCTTCCTTTGTGAGACTCCAAGAATCTCTTCCCGACAACGAAAAAACCTCATTGGCTAGTGTTGTCAGAAGTCAAGTTATAGAAGACTCCTGTGCCTGGGTAAGCAGTAAATGTACACATTCACAAACTACTACTACTATTAATACCATTATTATTACTACTGTATTATTATTATTTATTTTAGCTACAATCTGTATTGGTTGGCTATGATGAAAACTTTAACTGTACTTTGAAAGAGCTGGAGTTCTTGCATCTCAGGATCATCTTGCACAGGTATATGGGAGCTAGCTTAAGAAGCCTAGACAGGTCCGACACGTGTGCCAATGATGCTTGTGGATTTGACCTTGAAAATTCCCAGGAGCAGTGGCTAGATGATGTACTGCCATGCGGGGGAGCTACTGAGGCAAGAAATGCTCTACACAGTTATTTCGGCACAATTATTGAGAATGAAAAAGACATCCATATTCAACCTTGTTGAAATGTGACTAATTGATCATGAACTATCTTTCACTTTGTGCCATTGTATGTAACATTGTATGAAATGAAGTCAGTCACTGTAACCCCAAAACCATTGTAATAGATGATGATGATAATAATAAAATATAATAGCTAATTCAATTAGTAAATGAAATTATTAAGATGTGGTTGTTTTTTTAACAGAGGAATCCTAAGGCCAATTTACTACAACTATAGCTAATGAAGCCTTTACAATGAGACAAAGAAAGCTACAACACAAAAACTATAGATATAACCCTAGCATTCCAACTGCCCCTAGTTACTCAAGTATTCTAACTATCCAGACTCCCTAGCATCCATGGCTGCACAGCACCTAACCAATTCAGAAAGTAGCGACCATTCATAAAGATGCATTGATGGTGAAGAGCATCAGCATTCCAGCATCCCTAATAACTACTAGGCATAGATAAATATTGCTTTTTTTTCTGCCTAAAATTCTTTCTCCAATGCTCCCAAACTTGCCCTATAATTCTTTCAAAATGTGCCTATATTTCTCATTTATTGCTTGGCCAAAATTCATGTGATACATTGTGAATTACAAAAAAGAAAGTTTTTAGCGACTGTTATATTGTAGCATAACTGAAGCTGAAACATAGTCTTCCAGTGCTCTTTCCTGAGCACTGGAAGACTGATCCAGCTGCTGCTTGTATAATTACATCATGCATTAATAGATTTTCACACATTCCACATTAAGTAATCTGCTAATTCTAAAAAAAAGTTGCCTATATTTCTAGCATATTTCTCATTGCTTCCATGTGCCTATATTTCCCAAAAAAATTCCAGCAATATTTATCTATGCCTAATAACTACCCCTAGTTACTACAGTATTCTAATCATCCCATCACAGTATTCCAACATTTACCACCAGTTAAAAAAACCCACATCTTTGGACTAGTGTTGTTTTAGTGTACTAAAACCCCTTAGTTCAGGGTTATTTTACTTTTGGTAAGAATAACTAAAACTAAATATTTTAGAAGACAGTAAATTTGATGATAACTAAAACTACCAGTAGAGTGGACGATAAAAACTAAAACTAAGTAATTTTTATTGTAAACAATTCACCTTGAATTACATCATTATTAAATGAAGGTATAAATTGCCATCAAGTAATTATTCTCTAAACTATATAAAATATATCATACTTTAATTTGTAAAACCTAAGATTTCATAGAAATATGCTATTTTTGGGAAAACCACCAGGACTACTTTCTTTGAAGAGTCTCATTATTGAAGAATTTGGAAGACAACGTACATAAATTAACCAAAACTAAGTCAATTAATAGTATAACTTATATCTTATACATGATATTGAAGAAATACTAAAAACTAAACTGAATCTTCAGGGAGAGAAAAAACTAAAACTAAGCATTCAATATTTTTTAGTATGAATAACTAAAACTAAGAAAATCTGGTCCCTGTAAACCAAAACAACACTGCTCTGAACCCCACCCTTGCTATGACAAGTGATGCACACACTCAGTCAACAGCTGAACATCACACTAGCCCTGATGCTCACTGCTAATGACACAGCAAAACAAACCATATCATCGCTCAAAAACTGTTCCAGAAGAAAATAATTATTTCAATCCAAAAGCAAAATAATTCTGTTTATTACTGTGTCCATTGACAAATAGAAAGTGACATTATCAATTGTTTGTTTGTTTTCTTGTAGACTAATTGAAAATTCAAATGAAAACTTTGTTTACAAAATAGTTTAAGACAAGTCATCTTCGCCTGTCAGTAAATGAGGAGCCAGTCCTGGACCAACACAAAACATATACAACCAACTAAAACTACTACTACTACTACTACTACTACTACTACTACTACATTAAAATATATTTAAAGTTCATTCCAATATTTATCATCTCTCTAGCTAATAAAAAATAAATAAATAAATAAAGACAATTGGAATATTAATTAAGAAAGTCTTTAAATCAAGCAACTGAAACAAAGAAGGAAAAACAACAATCAACAAATATAGTTCAGTTCTGTGACTAAGATGCTCAAGTCAATTCGGCACAGAAAGTCTTAAATTTCACATACACTAAGTTGTACTCACATAGATCCCAGACTCCCCATTCCTCCTCCTCCTAAGCCTGGTCCACTGCCACCACCTATCCCCCCAAATCCTGAGTTTCCACTTATACCACTAAATCCACCCGAACCAGAGCCTGGGGCAACACCCCCAAATCCACTTGAACCAGTGCCTGGGGCAACACCCCCAAATCCACCTGAACCAGTGCCTGGGGCAACACCCCCAAATCCACCTGGACCAGTGCCTGGGGCAACACCCCCAAATCCACCTGGACCAGTGCCTTGGGCAACACCCCCAAATCCACCTGAACCAGTGCCTGGGGCAACACCCCCAAATCCACCTGAACCAGTGCCTGGGACAATACCCCCAAATCCACCTGAACCAGTGCCTGGGGCAATACCCCCAAATCCACCTGAACCAGTGCCTGGGGCACCGCCTCCCCCACCAAACAAAGAGGTAGATTGCTGCTGCTGCTGGGCTAGCCCTCCAAAAGACAATGAGGAAGAATCATCTGACCTACAACACACACACACACACACACACACATACAAGGTTATAGCACACATCTATGTCAAGTATATTTGTGCTTACCCAAACTTTTTACTGGTATCCATTTTAAAAGAACCAAGAGATGGTGCTAATGATCCTCCCATACTTGGAGGACTTCCAAATGATGCACTCCCTCCGAATGACACAGTTGATCCAATAGACCCCCCACCAAGACCACTCCCACCGCCACCAAAGTGTCCTCCTGAAAATCCAGATCTCTGGGAAGGAGAAACCTGAGAGTTTGCTGTTACGCCACCAAGTGTTGATTGTCGTAGGAATCCACCAGCTCCAATACTGCTACTGCTACTACTACTATTACTGCTAGCTCCCTTACTGTTAAAACTGGCAGGAAGGTTGAAGAGACCCTTGGGTTGGAATGGATTCGATGAAGTATTTTGCTTTGGTGTTCCTCCCAAACCAAGACAACCTAACCCAATCTTGGAATCTTGACAACAAAACAAAATTGAAAAGATAACAACTACAAGAATGACATCAAATAAGTCTAATTATTGTCTTCCCCCAGGGGTGAATAGTGGGCCTCAAAAAACAACAACAAAAAACAAAAAACAAACAAACAAAATAACTCGTTGGTCTGTTGAGAGTGAGACTGTACAATACAACAACAACAAAAACTGTAGAACTTACACTCGAGTAGAATCAACGGTACAACAATAACTTTATTAGGTAATAAACAACAACAAACAACAATTAGATATGGGACTGAATAAACTGAGGAAACTAGTATTGATATCAATGTGACCCCATTGAAATGATTCAGTTCATAGAAAACTTTGGAATAATTAGATGCAAGAATGTGTGTGTGTATGTGTGTGTGCACATACATGTGTGTAAGTATGTGTGTGCGTGAACATACCATCAGTTGCTGCTTCCATGTCATCCATATTGTCATCATCCATAGCCATGCCACTCCCCTCTGGTACCACGCCCACATTACTACCTAAAATTAGCAACCACAGATAATAATGCCTGCAAGCACACACAAACAAACATTACAATTACTGCTCACTCACTTGGCAAACTTGAAGCAACCGATGGCGAGGCGTGCTGAGCTGTGGGTGGAGCTATGGGTGGAGCTATGGGCTGAGGCACTTGCGATGCAGAAGAGAATAAAGAGAAACTGTTAGTTGTAGTGGGAGGAGCAGTAGCGAGAGAGACAGACGAGGAAGTCATTCCGAGATTGGAGGAGGGAAACCCTGAAGCAAGTGGTGGAAAAGCTGTGGTGGTGGTGGTAGTGGGTGTGGCTGGAATAGCTGTAGCAGGTGGAGTCAAATCTATGGAAGTAGGTATAGCAGAAACACTAGAAGTCGGCTGATTGTCTGAAGAGGATGGAATCGACAAAACCTGCGGAACAATTGAAGTAGGTGGAGCCACCAACGATGTGGGCAAGATAGTAGTAGTGACACCAGAAGGTAGAGCAGCAGAAGTGGGTGTGTCCAAAGTGAACGGACCAATAGTCGTGGGCAGAACAGAAGATGGAACAGTAGAAGTGGGTGGAGCCATAGAAATAGGAATAGCAGATGTGGGAGGAGCAGCAGAAGTGGGAGGAGCAGCAGAAGTGGGAGGAGCAGCAGAAGTGGGAGGAGGAGCAGAAGTAGAAGGAGCAGCAGAAGTAGGAGGAGCAGCAGAAGTGGGAGGAGCAGTAGAAGTGGGAGGAGCACTACCAGTTGATGGAACAGCAGAGGATATAGTATCCGTGGCAGTCGCTGTGGAAGTTTTGACAGAAGTTGGAAGAGCAGACGGAGCAGGTGAATGGGACACAGATGCTTGAATCCCTTGGGATGTCGCTACAGCAGTGGAAGTGGACAGTGCTGAAAGAGTAACAGGAATGGGTGTGGCAGTGGGCGGAGTAAGAGACACAGAAGAGGGCAGGGCAGAAGTATGTGTAGCAAGAAGTGAAGCCATAGTAAAGGATGAAGCAGAAGTTGTAGACTCTGGTTTAGAGGAGCCAGAAGTTGGAACAGTACTTGAAGTAGACGTAACAGAGTTAATAGCTGCAGTTGGCCCAGATGCAATAGAACTTGACAAAATACTGCTCAAACCTGCACTTGATACTGTACTAACCCTGCTACCAGTCCCAATGCTCAAGCCACTTCCTAAACCAATGCCCACACCTCCTTTGGACCCAGTGCTCAAGGTACTACTGGTCCCAGTGTTCAAGACATTACTGGTCCCAGTGTTCAAGGCACTACTAGTCCCTATGCTACTAATGCTAGGGTCACTAATCCCAGTGCCCAGACTTCCACTGGTACTACTAATAGTGGTACCCAAACCCAACAATCCAGCCCCTCCTTCTCGGTTTAAAGTAGAACCAGTAGTGGCTGGTACAGAAGTAGAAGTCTTGGTTACTCCTCCCAAAATAGGACCCCCACTAGAGGACACGTTACCAGAACCACTCCCACCCAATTTAATACCACCAGCTGCAAGAGAAAGAACAGATGAAACAGTTGCAGGAATAGACTTTGTGCCGAGGCCCCCGTCTGTTGTGGATGGCATACCAAAGGGTGGACCAGTAGAAGACGATGGTTGACCAAATACAAAAGAATTTCCCTTCAGGTTAAGGAAGCTGCTACCAGATTTAAAGACAGGGTGTCCCTTAGATGCTGTAAACGGACCAGTTTTAGCCACACCCGCTCCAGACTGGGCTGTAGATACAAAAAATAAGGGAGGCTTAACTCCACTCACTCCAGAATGGGCCGTGGAGGCCATAAATGGAGTAACCGTGGCTCCACCCATTCCAGACTGGGTCGTGGAGGTAAAAAATGGAGGAACCGTGGCTCCACCCATTCCAGACTGGATCGCGGAGGTCAAAAATGTATGAACCGTGGCTCCACCCATTCCAGACAAGGCTGTGGAGGTCATAATTGCAGGAAGCTTGGCCACACCCACACCAGATTGGGTCACATTTGTCTTCCCGGGACCAGCTGGTGATGTTGTCGTCTCACAAGATGGTGTCCCCGGGTGAGGTCCAGGTCTCACTGGGCCAGAGTCTGGCACTAATGGAGGCACTTGACTCGTAGCATTCAGTGTGAAGGACGGACGGAAGGGACCACTAGAACTCACTCCCGGGTGAGCTCCGTAACTGGGTGCAAAATTGAGATTTACAGGTCCACTTCCGCCATCTTGCGTTTTGGTACCACCGCCACTTGCTCCAGGAATAACCCCCAACTGGCTCGATGGCTTCTGGGCGTGGGTCGATGGTTGCTGGGAGTGGCTCGCCGGCTGCTGGGAGCCTGATGCAGTGGATTGGACTGCTAAAGGTTGCATAGATAAGCCTCTCATACCCTGGCCCATCCTCCCACTTAGGGAGCCAGAATCCCCAAAAAAGAAACTGGGCGGGGCTCCAGATGCAGAAGAATATTGAGTTGCTCCAAGACCAGGGGCAGTGGAGGTCAGGTGATGTGAGTTACCACTTGGCAGGTTCTGGACTGAAGACCGAACATTCGGGACAGATGCAGAAGAAGCACAAGACAGGAGGCCAGGGGTATTACCCGCTGTGATAGAAGTAAGGTCACTCAGCCTGTCGGTCTTCCTGAGTTCACCGTGGGCGTCGAAGGCCACTGGATTGCCCAAGCCACTGAGTTGGGGCAAAGAGCCGTGAAGCATAGACGAATTTCCATCACCGGTCCCACCTGGATACACATCCATGGAAGGCATAGACGGAATCTTGAACTTGGAGAGTCCTTCTTGGCCAGGCTGACTGCTGGGAGTGGGTAACCTCACAGGAGCAGATGACTGTAGGCTGCCGTTCACCCCTCCTCCTCCTCCTCCTCCTCTCCCAGAGCCTGCGCCGAACAAGGAGACTCCTTTCAACACTGGCTGTTGCTGCTGCTGATGCCCAGCTGCTCTAAGAGGTTGTGAGCCTAGTCGAGGGGTAGCACCAGGAACAGAGCCTACTGAAGTGGCCTGATTAAGATCCACTCGATCTCGCTTTCCCGAGTCTTTGTTTACCGACATCTTACCGTCTGGAGACATCACGATAGCATACTTGGACCTGGGACGATCGCCCTCCTCTATGGTGGGAGTGTCACTGTGACGAAGGATGGTACCGTCAGCTGTGAGCGTGACGTCTGGGTCACCCTCCCTAGACTCCATTGTGTCTAGACTGCTCTGAGAGGCAGACAGAGAAGGGGGGAGGGGATAAGAGAATTGGCTGGAGGACTGGAGGCCAGAGCCAGAGGATGGGAAGGAGGGCCGGGGATCTGGTCTAGTACCAGTGATAGACCCGGCAGAGGATAACACTAGTACCGCAGAGGTTGAGACATTGGGCTGGAAAAAGTTCGATGCCGAGGGGAGCACATGCGATGTGGGAAGGGAGGGGCTTGCCATACTGTGCCCTACGGATGGCTGGGAACTGGAAGATGCTCCTGCACCTAGACATACCAACAATAACAACAATAAAGTCGTGATAAAAGCAACAAGAAAAAAGAGAATCGATTTATATACTGAATCACAGAACCATCGACATGCCACATAATCATGTTATGTCTACTTACCACACTTTAATCAAGTACATATCAATGTACAGACAAACAAACAAACAAACTCTGAAGGAACCACCTAACCACTTGACTCTCCAACCTTTTCCTCCAAGCCTACACCCTTCTCTCCTTCTTTCTCCCCTCTTCCCTGGTCTTACCACTGGCCCCATCAGGTAGGTCCTGGTCTGAGGAGAGGTGTGAGCTGGCTTCTATCTCATCCGCCAGCTGAGACGAGGAAAGAGAATGTTTAGCAGCTGACAAAGAAAGACAGACAACACAATATACTGAAACTTTACAGAATACGAAAAGTACCACACACAAAAAAGCCACTATCACTACCGCTCTGAGTATCATAGCCTCTAGGCACTGATTTGCCTTCATAAGAACATGGTGTCCTCTATACTACTAGAATAAGCTAAGGATGTATGCTGAACCAGGAGAGGCAGTCATATCAGAATGATAGTCACTAAACCTTACTCTTCCTGACAGACACTTGACCATCTAGAGCAGACAAGTCGTTCCCATAGAGAAGACGAGGCAACTTATTTACCTGAAGCAATCTTCTTCACTGGAGTCAGCCCAACATTCTCGAAGTAGTCTCGCAGCTTTTCCATTCGATCTTCATGAAACCGGCTTCTCTCGAGTTTCCGAGACCTTCTACCTTCCTCACTTTCTCTAGCAAGTAATGGCCGAGAAGCAGGAGACTTCTTGCGAGCATCTGCCTCGCTCCTGTGACCACTCCCACTCAGATGGCGTTTCCTGGGAGAGAACTTGGATGGACTCTGCCTCATTAGCACTTCAGGCTGCCAGGAGTGAGGAATCTGCTTGAGTGACTTCATACGATCCATCACTCGCTCTATCTCATCTTTCTGTTAAAGGTGACAATGCATGTGCACATGTGACATGAGTGTGAGCTTAGCTCTATAAATCAATTGAACCTAATAACCTCTGTGATGATTTTAGATAGATCAACACTTCCTCCCTCACACACCACACACACACACACACTGGTGAGTTAGCAACCTCACTGCATGAGATTGGGAGGAGACACGCACACACATACACAAGTATCATTTCCTCTTTTCCATTACATCATTCCTTAAAGCTATGATTAAATTTAGTAACACAACATTATTCTTATTAAGCATCTCAATGAGGCAATTATTTTTTATTAAGTAATTGAATTTGTAGTCTCCACATATGTTGAAGGACTCATTAATTTATCCCTACCTATGAAAAAAAAATGAAACAGTGGATTACTCTTATTCATCTAAAAAAAATTCCCCCTCAACCTTTCAGAAGACTTGCCTGAAGGCGTGATATCCTATGGTGGTCTTTGAGAGTGGAGTATATGATATGAAGTGATGGCACCTTCATAGGATCCCTATAAGTTAAAACCACAACAAGAAATATTGCCATGGCAACCGGGGTCATTCAAGGTGTCTGCACTGCCACATCCACCACACACCACAACAATTACTTAATTGCAGGATAATTACTAGCCAACCAATCCCTTAGTGAGAGCAGAGTTATCTAATACTGATATCAATTCATACTTCCTCTGATGAGGATGTAGTTCAGGAAGTTGTCAGTGTGACTGTACCTTGACATCACTAAGTTGAAAATTAATTGTACACCTTTAGGGAAGGTTAACCCTTTCACCGCTGTAAACCGCTGTAACCGCTGTATGGCGGTTTGAAGTAACACCTCGGGAAAATTATTGTTTATTCTCGCCTGCGATGCCTCACTCGAACACTATAGCCTTATTCTCGCCTGCGATGCCTCACTCGAACACTATAGCCTCAAGAAGTTAGCTATATAATTAGTAAGTGGTTTTAGAAGTCTTTGCGGCAGTATCTATAAGGCTGCAGCGTAAACAACGAGGTAGCTTTTGAAGTCTTGAGTTTTGGCTTACTTCAAAATGGTGACCTGGCGGTCAATTGTAGAGGTAGTAGACTTGGATTAACAGCAACCTCGGCATTTTAGATGCTGAATAAAGTCAACCAGAAGATACACAAGATATTTATGTCTACAGAAGCCATTCAACAACAAAGAGAGAGTTGCTCTGAAGATTCCAGGTGTTTGACTGTAGCTTTAGAAGACACAAGAAGATTTGCATGAGGATGATGAAGTTATACTGGACTCAGACTTAGCTACAGACAGTCTGGTATCAGATATGGGATGTATTTGCAGTTCTTTTTTCTTTTAAACATTTTTTATAAGACAATTAAAAAAAAATTTTTTTTTAAAATTTCCCTGACAATTCAGCAGTGAAAGGGTTAATGAAAGGTAACACTAGTAATGCTGCTGCTTGTCACAGCCATGTCACACACATACACACACACACACACCTTCCTTGCTGCCTCTTCTGCTCATACTGCAGTTCCAGTTGGTTGTCCAGTTCTGCCTTGACTTCATCCAGGCTTTGCTTCACTTGGAGGAACCTCGATCGAGTCCTGGTCAGAGTTTCTGAACTGGCCGTGTCAAGAGGTCGTAGCTACGTGGGCAGAACGAGAAACATGGTAAATACACACACACACAGATCAGCACAGTTGGCACGACACGAAGGTGAGGAGGTACAACAGGATGTGACACAGCAAACACAATGAACATAATGATATCACGTGCAAAGTCAAGTGTGATATTAGACAAGGGCCAGAACACATCAGTTAAGTAGTTCATGTCACACACACACACACATACATACACACTCACATAGAAGAATCTTTAGTGTCAGTAATATCATATTTGTAATAATGATACTCTGAACTAATAGCTTCTTCTCAGAAGTCACTAAGGCAGGCACTCCACGATGGACTTATGTGTTAACTACTACATTAGCTATGAGTACAGGGATATTATTTGTAGAGCAGAGAGTGACTGAATCATAATTAAGTGAGCAAAAAAGATTGGCCAATGAAATCGGAGTATTAAGTTACTGGTCACTGCGAGATAATGCAGTACTCATATATGTGACAGTACTTGGGAAAAGGGACCAATTACGTAAAATCAAAAATGTACAGTAGAGCCAGAACACCGACAAAAAAAATTTTTTTTTTTGATTTTCTTTTTATTGGCCCACTGGTATCTCCTACACTTTAGCTACACTGACACCAAATTCGAGTGGCTGAAACCGTTGCTAAAGGTTCAAGCGCCCCATTTAAACACCGCCACCTTTTATTCACTTTTTTGACCTTCCGTGCGTGCACGGAAATCCAACCCGCAAGTAATTGAAAATCGTGGGCGAATTCAATTTGTTGCCTAGCAACAAATTACCCGACCTCAGAAAAATCGCAGGTAAATTCTAATAAGTTTTGGGGGTCTTGTAGTTGGGAGTCTGTAGATCTGGAGACTCTCCTGGGACTATTATTGTGAAGACACTAGAAGAATCAGCAAGTCTCTGACTGGACAAAGGCTTCAGTGATGACACTGCCGTTCAGCTGAGTACCGCCATTTCCCAAGCACAAGTAAAAGTCTTACATAACCCGTAACACGGACTTCCGGTTTGATTACGGAATTCAACGTTAACTCTGCCAGAAATTGAATAAGAAGTTTTAATTGCAGTTTTCTCGAAATGACTGTTCTCAAGTCGGTTAGATTGCCGCTCGTATATTTAGTGAACCAAGCAGCGCCTGCCTATAAACTTGGTATCAAAGTACTCCATATGAAATGCTCTACACAGTGGTATGAATAACTCATTTTTCATTTTTTAACGCAATTGGTCCCTTTTCCCAAGTACTGTTACATATATATTCCACATTAAATGATACTGCCATTTTAGATCTATTTGTATGGAACACTGGGTCTTAAAACCATCACACATTGCATCACATGACCCTGCCACACCTCCTTTTCTCAATTATGAACTAAAAACAACAACTACAACTGAAACAAAAATAAAATGCAAGACATTAACAAGTGGCACTGGAAGATGGCTGCAAGTTAGCTCCACCTCCCAAACTGGGCTGGTCTACTGCAATAGTCTGTGCAGATGTCTGGTCAGGTAAAGGGACTAACACAAAATAAGGTTTCAAAGGGACATGGACAACACTATTATTAACAACACCAATGAAAGGAGATAGGACTGCATGCACACAAACATATATTTAAAATGTGTGAAGAGTATCTTACTCGTTGGAGTGCCGCAAACCCTCGGTGCTTGCTCTTCATCAATCCATTTCTACACACACACACACACACACACACACACACTTTCAAATACCAAATCACTTTCAAAATACTAAATCTGCATACTATACTAGTTTTCTCCCTCGCCCGCCCCACCCCCACAGGAAATCCCCTACTTCTCTTTACACTCTCCAGAGTATCAGCATGCATCTATTGAAACTAAAAACAACAAACATTAGTCCACACCTTACAGCTACAAATTGAAACCAAAAGGAAGCCATTTCTATCGATAAACTCCTAGAAGACCTAGAAATGACAAGACACAACAAGCAAATCCTTCTTCTCTAGGTTTCTATTTTAAGACTTCCTCACTTCCTCCTCGGTAATTTCCACAGCCATAGAACTGCACTTCACACTACCCACCACTGAGGATTTCAATAATGCATCACAGCAAAAAGAACACAAACAATGGAGGAATAAGACACTGAAAACGGGAGTCCAGACAATCATTAGGAGAAGACTGTACCTTTCAAGTGACGTGATAGTTCAATGGCAGAAAGACAATGTGCAGAATGGAGTGATGTAATGCAAACAGATGCTACAAAGATGCTCTAGGAAGGCAATAACAATGACCAAAAGGAAAGTGCTAACCTTACAAGACAATGGGCAATGGGCAAGTGCCATGACAACACACAATACACAGAACTGAACTATTACAAATATTCTGTAAATATAAGGCAAAAAGTAACTTCCTAACTTTTCATGTATTGACGAAATTCTACTTTTTTGCCTTTTGCCTATTTAGGCTAGCAGAAAATAAAAACACACACACAAAAACAAAACAAAAATAAAAACAACAACAAATAATAACAAGAGAGAGAGAGGCTTTGTGTGATGAAACTTATGTTTATGGAGACATCCTACCCAGCAGTGACACACAAGTCATATTTCAGTATAGAACTGATATTAATCCTCTCCATTGAACCTCCCAATAACAACTATTCCTCCCAAAAACAACTATTTCACTTCTCTAAACATTTCCTTTTCCTTCAAGTTTCCTTTTCTCTTTCATACATTCTGACACGACAGAATCAAGTCCTCACAGACATTGGTAATCACAGACACAAGCTTGATAAAAAAAAATCAATTCCCCCCACCCAAAAAGACAAGTGTCATAGTAACCTATCTGAGCATGCTCACTTGGTCTGAGCTTGAGACTCGTATACCCTCAGGATATCTTCTTTCTGATGCTCGGATAGCTGCTGCAGTTTCTATAAAAAGCACACCCACACAAATACGCAATAATACTCAGTATATGGCTATCTCCTCTAAACGGTTCCTCGTCCCTACCCCGCCCCCACTCTGTTCACCCAAATCATGCTAAATCATGCTGAAGCAGCTTAAGGGCGGCGTGAAGCCAGAACTGTGTTTGTATCCGTGTTTGTGTGTGTGTGTGTGTCTGGCATCTTGGGCAACATGCTATTTTAGTACTGTGCTGTTGCTGGTAATGTCAGGGCCCAGAGTAAATAATATGGTGGCGTAATAACGGAGTAATCTCCCATTGCTTCTGAATTTAGCTGAGCTTTGGACTTATTTCATGGGGCAATTGTACAACAAGAATACATATCTCTACAGGAAAGAAGGTTTATCACCTCACATCTGGTGAAAGGCAGAGGAAGCAATGTTACATACTATGCAAAATAATTAGCAGTTCAAGATATTAGGTAATTATAATCAATAATAACAAAAAGTCTTCATGGATAACATCTAGTTGAACTGCAAACAGAAAAACAAAACAAAAACCCCCCCTCTATCAATGAACATGCCCATACACACACACACACACACTCTCTCTCTCACACACACACCACACACCTTAAAGCCATAAGCTGCCTCTTTCACTTGCTTTCTGACGTCTCCTAGCTCCTCCTCAATGGCACACAAGTCCTTCAGAGAGCCCAGCCCCTTCAGCTTCTCTCCATCCCTTCCTCCGCTCAACTCCTCCACCTTCTGCCGGAGGTGGAGTAGCTCTTCTGAGAACTTGTGGGACGCAGCATATATCTCAGCAGAAAACCTGTTCTCAAGCTGCTCCTGCAAACGCCATAGAAATGGAAACATATTAGAGACGTGTTTCCAATTAGAACCAATAGTTTCTATTCTCACACGGCATCCAGTTGGTTAACGGATCAATTTGTAAAAAACAGAACCAAGGGGCAATTTGGTGGGTAACAATATCCCTGACCACAAAAATTAGCACTTATTCACGAATACATTTCCCCAGGGATGCTCATAACCCTTGACACAAGCCAAGCGGTGAAATGAGAGTGAGGTATTTGTGGTATAGGTATCATCGTAAAAATTTTGATTTAACTAAGATCTTCAACAATAGAAAATCGTCAGAGTTGTAATTAACCTGAACAATGAGATCGGTAATATAAAACTATTTCAGAGATTTTCCAAATCAGGGCTTTATATATAGGGGAAGGAGGGGGCTGTTTCTGTGATCTTCCCCCCTCCCCTCCCCAGAATTATTTTTAATGTGACCCAACAGTTAGCATACATTCTCATATCACATGTGCATCAAAGTAGTATGGGTATAAAAATGGGCGTGGCTAAGTACAAAAATGCATTACGAAACACACACACGACCTCCATGTACATAAACAAGACCCATTCATACATTCTGCTGGTCCTACCCATCAATCCTACCCATTGTGTAAGTGTTCCCTTGGTTACCTTAGCAGCTGTATTCGGTGATGGAGGAGGAAGCTTAGACTGGACTTTATCACTACCGCCTGGCAATGTCGGAGCAACAGAGATGGGAGCCGCGCCTACTGAAGTGTGAGTCACACCCACAGATGCAGGAGTACTAGTCGTTGGAAGCACCCTTGGAACTGCAGTAATCTGGGGGGCTGAGGAAGGGGTACCCATGCCACTCCCAGAGGGCAATTTAAAAGTTGGTCCTCCACTTATTCCTGGTAAAATGCCGCTAGCTCCAGACTGGCTAGAGATAGCACCTCCCACTGCCACGCCTCCACTACCATGTCCGGAGCCAAGCCCTGCAAGACTAGCCCCACCAGTTCCTGTTATATTCCTGGAGTTCAGGGAGCCGGCCATCTTTAGTCCTGGGAGGCCAGTTGAAGATGAAGAGACAGGAACGTGAGGTCTCAATGGCTGCCCAGCAGGCGTGGATGCTTGAAGAGGTGGGCCAACCAACAAACCTCCAGGTGGTCTAGACCCTGACAGGGGACCGCTGCTAACAGTACCACCTACTCCAACAGGTCTGGTCACAGGACCAGTGGGTCTGACTGGGACACTGGAAGTGGTCTGGGGTCCAGGGGGTCTGACTGGAACACCAGAAGTGGTCTGGGGTCCAGGGGGTCTGACTGGGACACCAGAAGTGGTCTGGGGTCCAGGGGGTCTGACTGGAACACCGGAAGTGGTCTGGGGACCAGTGGGTCTGACTGAGAGGCCAGAAGTGGTCTGCAGTCCAGGGGGTCTGACTGGGATACCAGAAGTGGTCTGGGGTCCAGGGGGTCTGACTGAGAGGCCAGAAGTGGTCTGGAGTCCAGGGGGTCTGACTGGGACACCAGAAGTGGTCTGGGTCTGGGATGCAGCCAGTGATGGTAATTGGTGTCCCATGATACCTTTATTACTGCCACCAAGTCCTATCAAACCAGCAGACAACTGGCCACTACTGGGCGGAGGAGGAGGCGGAGCCTGATGCTGTGAAGCAGCCAAGCCACCCAATGGTCTGTACACACACATAGATACACAATTAATACAGACATAAATGACAACCTTTTACCCACACTTCCATTGTGGCGAGGGTAATTGGGATAGCGTTTAAAGGCAGTTCTGTGCTCAGTGCAACAGGCGTCTACAGGAAGTTATCGCGATTACCATGACATAATGCGTACATTTAGAACATAGCTAACCCCTTTTTTGTATTGTGAAGTAGGCATTCTATCCAGCATAGTGTTGTTCAAGAGAGTGCACAGGGATACTAAATGCCA
>WLWD01002736.1_pt1 | contig 84908 bp, 48 predicted proteins | sample 6712731 | NCBI WGS metagenome assembly WLWD01 (sample SAMN12718690, study PRJNA576275) | sponge metagenome | isolation source: marine sponge | host: Mycale hentscheli | place: New Zealand: South Island, Marlborough, Capsize Point | collected 2014-11-01
TAACAATTGGACATTCCAAAAGCAAATCATTTTTCTCCATTGAAGATTTGTTTATCTGATCATTGTTTTGTATTAATTCAATAGCAATTTCTTCTGGCTTCTTTGGTTGCAATCCATCATTTTTCTCTACCATTTTATCATCAATTTCTTTCTTTTCTTCTGCTGCTGCTTGAGCTCTGGTTATATTCACTACCGCTGATTGAATGTCTCCTTGTGATGATAAGTTAATGAGATCTTTTAATTCTGGACTGCTAAGTTTGACACTTAGTAAAACTCCGGCTGCCGTTGGATCATTTGGGATGACAGCTGCTGTTCGTACTAGCTTTAAGTGACCAATCACTATTTCTACTTCAGCCATCGGCCTACGTGTACCTTGAGCATTGTCAAACCCTCCAACAATCTTGTATTCTCCAGTCAATTGGTAATCATCTACAAAGTCACTCTGTATAACAGTTACATCAGCTCCTGTATCAACACAGACATCAGTTTCTTGTCCATTAACCATACCTCGAACAATATTGTTACCGTCTAGTCTTCGACTAGATGGTGGTACAGTAACTCTGTTATTTCTTTCCTTTGTGATCTGAGTTCCTCTTTGACTTTTATCTGGACAGTCATATGATTTGTGTCCAGATTTGTTGCAATGATAGCATATAATTCCCTGGGTATGTTTTCTTTCATTCGAATCCCATTCATTTGTCCTTGTGGATGTACTTGAAGCTGTTGTGTTCACAGTCGTCTTTCGATCATTGTTATATCCCGGGTTTACCTGCTTTCTGGGCTTGTACTTTATTGCTTTGCCGTGTGCCTCTTCATAATTTCTGAGCACATCAATGAGTTGGAAGCAATCTTGAGGGTCAAATCTTTTGACATAGGCAACACACTCTGAAGTGTAGCAGTTGAGTATGTGAAGCTTGAGCATCTTCCACCTAAACTGTGCTAAGTCTAACCCTGTCCACAGCCGTGTAAGAATAGTTGTTGACTTTTGTACTACTTCTTCTGGAGAAGAATTAAAATGTGTGAAACAGTCCCAGAACTGGTGAACATAATGCTCATGACTTAAGCCTACTGCAGCTAATAAAGCATTTTTTGTGGCTTGGTAAGACTTTTTCACGTCTTCAGGAATAGAATGCGTGAAAACTTGTGCTGGTCGACCAGAAAGTACTTTAGTTAGATATTCTACCCATTGATTATTTGGTATTTCTTCTTTCTCCAAAATTGTTTCCAGACGTATAAGAAATGAATCTAGCTGGTCTCTGTCAGTAAATTTTGGCAAAGAATTAGCAATAAGTATTTTTTTGTTTCTTTTGAGCTCTGCCTCTCGATATGTTTCATTTCTTTCTTCCTGAGCAGTAAAGAGTTTCTCCCATCTCTGTTCCTGCTCTTTATGGTCCTTCTCTTCTTTATCACGCCTCGCTTTGTCCTCTTCAGCTCGGTTTATTTCTTTTTGCATTAATAAACTCATCATTTTCGTTAGTGCTTCTAGCGTATCTATAGTTTTATCCTTTTCTCGATTCCCTTCGCGATACTTGGTAGCCTCTGCCCCCGGTATAACTTCGTCTTCCGCCGTTCTGCAATCGAGTAGCTCAAGGGCATCGTCGTCTTGGTCGTTAGACACAATTGTGTCCGTTTCGAAATTCGAAATTGTCGTAGTCAAATTCGAAATAGCAGTTTTCTTGCGTCGTTTCGACCTTTTGGACATATTGGCACCCTCTGACGTGAGCTTCCTGAGGGAGATCTACACACACACACACACACACACACACACACACAAAAAAAAAATAATAATAATAATAAAGGTGAAGCACAAAATAAGATTGAAATAAAGCAGTTTTGTGACAAACAGTATACAGTTTCCTTTTTGTTGTAGTTAACTGTTGGATTCTCTGTACCACCACTGTCCGCTGTCCTGTTCTGTCACCGTTTCCTGTTGAGTCAATGGCTCAGTTATCCGCAGAATTAGGGCCCCTCGATTTCTTAAAATTAATTGTCGTCCAATTTTAATTTGTGAATTTGTCCGCAGACTCTTTTTTTTTGACTTATTCTTCTCGATGGCTGATCTGTCCAAGACCGCTGCCACCAAATGTTGGGCCACAAGAATGACTTTTCCTTATCCTCGTAGTCCAACTGGTAGTGCCGCCACCAGGGATAATGTTTGTTGAAATGATGTAGGTGTATAATTGTTATTTAAAAACACAAATACACACTGTACACTATTATTATAACAAAATCCAACGACTTGACAACGCTGGCTCCTTTTTATAGGTAGCCAGCACTTCCGTCGGCAAATATTTAACAACCAATGAAAATAAAGATATTAATGATACATAATTTAAAGTTCGTGAGTTTATGTTCGATACTGAAGTTTGTCGTGAAATAGTACTTTGCGCATGCCTGTAAATATGAGTACGTGGGCCCAACACACACCCAGAAAAAGTACACACTATCAATTCAAACAATCACTATTATGAATTTTCATTCCATGTTGAGATTTCAAAACTGAAAGAGAAGACATGTTATTGATAGTTGTACACTACCATGCTAAACAGAAGAAAAAATCCTTTCCTCCACATAGATGGTTTCACAGAATTTGATCCATGATTTTTGAAATACACATACTAAAACCGATCAACATTATATATCTATTAGTCAAGTTCAGCTTTTATCAGAATGACAGGGACATGATGACGTCTGCTATATATGTATATTTTATATTCATACCACAAAAAAAATTTCATCAGGGTTCCGTACAGACTATGGGAACCCTGGGATTTCACCCCCCCTCCCTAAATTTAGTTTCCACCCCCCTGAAATTGTTTTCTCCTACTAAAACAATAAAAGATCAGTGCAAAATGTGAAAATTATAGCCTTACTCTACAGTTGGTCTGTTTAAAACTGTCCAACACTTCTTCAAAATCAACACTTTTTTCAGTTCTGGTCTTTCTATTGCAATACATAATAGCCTGTCTAAGTTTTCATCTGACAATCTGTTCCATAGTCGTGACTTCACCATTTTTATTTGACTTAACAATCCTCAGCAGTTACTGTCATCATTATAATTATTATCATTATATTTGAATTGTAAGAGAATGCACAAAGTTAGCGTGATGATCACTTTTAATGTTAGAGTGGAGAGGCTAATATACATTAGCGACCATTGGTTGGAAAACTGTGCATCATGTGGCACAAAAAATTGAAAGCTCATTTAGTATCAGATTTATAACATGTCTATATTGACAAGACACCCTATACCAATATATTGAAATGTCACCTCTTTTAGGATTGGTGACCTTTACCTGGGATCAAGTTCGCACGTCACAACAGATGTCTTAGCAGGTACCACACCCCTGGGATCAAGTTCGCACGTCACAACAGATGTCTTAGCAGGTACCACACCCTTGGGATCTAGTTCGTACATCACAACAGATGTTGTAGCTGGTACCACACCCCTGGGATCAAGTTTGCTCGTCACAGCAGATGTCGTAGCAGGTACCAAGCCCCTTGGATCCCTTTCTCACATCACAGTCCCTATGGCCTCTGGATCCAATACTCAGGTTTCAGGTAAGAATTAATGGTGTTTTGCAGTAACATATTTTTTCATTAAGTGATAAGAACATAAATTTTTTTCTGTATCACTCACCAAAGTTACACCTCCTGTTGCTTCCTCAAATTTATGTTCACCATTCACCAATCTATTGAATTTACCTGTGGAAGGGATGTTACTACAATATCATCAAAGACGGGTTCAGCACGTGTTCTCACTAGCAATGAGTGTTGGTCACTTTATAAAGTGAAGGAAGAGAAAAAGAAGTGTGAAGCTGAGGAGAAGGAAAAGCGAAAACAGGAAAGAGAAAGAAAAAAAAGGGAAAAAGAAATAGAACAAGAATTCGATGAACTGAGGAGAAGGAAAAGAAACGAAAGCAGGCAGAGGAGGAGAAAGAAAAGAAGCGTAAGCAGGCAGAGGAGGAGAAAGCTAAGAAAAGTTTACAACACAAAGCTGTGACAGGCAAGAAACGCTCTCGAAAGGTCACTACTGAAACTTCAACAAAATCAAGGACATTTGAATTTAGTTGAAGGTGGGAGCAAGATTACAAGTAGACGTACTCTGCACAAGAGATCAAAATTTACAATGGACAGTAGCATATTCACAAATTTATGTTGTGTCTGCTTCAGTTCTTTTGAAGATGATGAAGGAACGGGCAGAGAATGGCTTCAGTGCATCTTTTCAAGGTGCATTCATGAAGACTGTGTCGTACCAAACCCCAATGGTGAAAATAAACTTTGTCTGAACTTCGATTCGTAGCATTTGATCTTTTCATTTTTTTTGTAAGTAATGATTTTTTTTTCTTGTTGGCATTCCAGTGAAAATGAAGTAAACTCCAATGGGAGTGAGTTGGGGTTGAATGTTTGTTCGCCAGCCTATAACCGATGCATTGGACACTACGACAGCCGATATTTGGTGGTCCTGGGCGATAATCGAGGCCTGACTGCTTCTGCACTGCCTCTGCACAGCGACCTGCAAATTGTGTTTTAAAAATATGAGTATTGCAAGGCGATAGAATATTAAATAATCTCGTGATTGGTCGAAACAATAAATTTTTTAATCGTTCAGCTAATGAGTTACGGTTCGTGGGGCAAACTTGGTCCGATAAATGAGGTCTTATGCTATGTAATTTTCAATGTTCTTTCACAATAAAATGATTGATAAAGTCATTTCCTTTTTGTTAATTGAATTATGTAATTTTCAATGTTCTTTCAATAATAAAGATTTTCAACTTCTGAATAAAGCTTGAGCTTGGACTTAAGCCTTTAAATAAAGACTTGAGCTTGGACTTAAGTCTGAAAATTGATGGGCTTGAGCTTAAGCTCTAAAAATCTATAAAGACTTGAGCTTGGACTTAAGTTCTTAATTACAGGGCTTCACTGCTGACACATGAGTGATGAACAGTTCTAATCATCCTGGCTGTATGAAGAATTCCTGAGCATCTTCATTCATTCATGAACAGTTAATTCTTCACCTATCACACAGATACAATGTCACATCACAGACCAATATTTATTGCATTTGCTGATTACTGGAATAAATTTTATACACTAAAATATATGGCTATAAAAGGGAGTATCAAAACACCCCATTGATAGAGTAACAATAACACCATATTTGGTGCATTATGAGCTCTGATAGGGTGTAGTAGAACACTTGGTCCTTAAACATGGGTGTATCACAACACTCCATTTGGTATAATGAAGGGTGTACAGGAGTGTAACTGAACACTTCCTCTAGGTGAAATGGAAACACCCCAGTTAGTGTTACCTGGACATCTCAAAATGGGATTCCCATGCACCCCAATTTTAACAGTGTACACTCAGAATAGGTATATATACTTTTGAGGGTTATTTTGAGTTGGTTACTGAGGTTCAATAAACAGTTGAATAGCTATATCTCATACGTCCTCACTTTTGACTCCAGTGTTTTCCTCTTTGTGGACACAAGAAAAAAGTAAAAGTGAAGCAATGTGTTGTTTACGAAATGTTATAGGGTAACTATAGTAGTAAAGTGAGAGTTGTTTGAGAATTTTCAATCAGCTAAATATTTTTAATACTATTAGAAAGGAAATGATATACAAATATCTGACAAAGGACATCAACGTGTCTAAGCCTCTACTTTAATTTTTCGATCACATCTTCTCCATTAACATTACTGCTTACTGTGAACATTCTAACACATCTAGGACTTTGCTCCTGTTACAACTTATTGGACTCTTCATTATTACTATTTACATAGGGAAGAAACATAAGGATGCCCATTACTTCAGTATTTTAATATAAAGTTTAGTATCCATATATTCAAAGTTTACTACAATTAAGTAGCTTGCTAAGGTCAGGGGGCGTGCCTTGTGTCCGTATACTATTACTGCGTGTCTCCGGGACACTATGGAATAAATCGGTCACAGGCGGATTGAAAGAAGTCTAAAAGGCTTAATGCAGGGCTCCTTAAGAAACTATGATGACGAGAATTGCGTGAGTACGTGAATTATGTAGAATAGCAAGTGAATTAGTTAGCTACAGTTTTTTCCCGGCTGTTAGTGAAAAGCCCGCCAATAATTTCTTAGCAACTCTCCGTACACGAGTCCAACCGGCTAGTGTTTCTAACCTCCTAGAGTGAGTTCTAGAGCACGCCAGAGCTTACAACTGCGTCATAAGCTAGAGCTAACTGATGTCTATCCATTTCTGCCATAAAAAATTTTTCGAAAAAAATCGACCCATAAGGCTTTACCCGGTGATACTGAAAAAAATTGTTTGCCGCGTTTAGGCGGATTTTCCCAAATCCGGTCACATATATATACGTACATTAATATTATATATACATTTTTCAGTGGTGTAGGAAGATGTTTCAGTAAGGGTGGGCTCCAATTAGGACATGTGTTTTGTGATTTGCATGTATTCATGGAGAAATCACATTTTTAAGTTGTGCCAAAATCCAGTCCCCAGAGCCACCCCCCCCCCCACTTCCCCTGCCACTGTATAAATATATATAACAGAAAAGATCCTTTTCATGCTCCAACTTAAAATTATTGTTTTTTTCTGGCTGCCATCCAAGAATTAGCTTTTCCCAATAATGTTCCTAATTTGATTCCCTACCTGTCGGATACATGACTATATCTTGGATTGTCAATTAGTAATAGCTTTGCATTTGGCAATAATGTGAACTACTGACTGATGATACTTAATATATTAGAGTTATCATATCTATTATGTATCAATTTAAATTTATTTGAAAGAAGATGATACTAGATATCATCACATAAAAGTACAATACTTAGTATTTTACATATTTAAATGAAAGTTCATGTTTATAATGTGATGCAGTTTACTGTGAATCACAAAACCTCCTCAATTATATTGAGTCTTGAGTGCTTTACATTCAACAGTTGCCACATAGAGAGATCAACCCTGTAAAATAGTTCAGTATTCACTTAATTCAATCCAGACAACCATTGTGTATAATAGTCTGAATCCGTCTGGTTTACTACTTTTTCATAACATTTTATCATGATTTGCAGTGACACTTAAAAGAATGAAACTATTAGAAATTTCTTCATTCAGGCTCATCCAATCAATTTCAAAAGGAGTTCACCTCAGTTAAAAGGGTTGATTGCAAAATAGGACAGAGGGAAGGAAATATTCCTATTTGATGGAAGATAAAGCATAAGTGTTCTCTAAATATAAAAAAGACAATAAAGTTACTATGTCAAGATATACAGTTAAACATAATCTATCTAGCTACCTTCGTAAACACGAATGCAAGTTTATACTTTATTTCCAGTTTTACCTGTATTAATTATTTTTACACATTGTTGAATTTACAATGAATGGAAATATTATACAAATGGGTAATTAAAGCTTTTATTACAGTAGCTATTTTTACACATTGTTTGAATATTAATTTTGTCTACTTCATAATCAAAGCTCTGGTTACAATCAAGTCCCATCTTAATTTCTCACTGAAGTTTTCTGCATGTGTCATAAGATTCCCTTTGTTAAATAAAATGAAATTGATGCTACAGTAGATATATGAACATTGTTCTTTTGAACACATTATTATTATCTGTTTCAGCTTACAGTTTCAAAATAATGAGGTGCCACACTCTCCTCACCCTATAGCGACTATAAATTCACTAGCTTATATGCGCGCTCGTCCACACAGTTTTCTCAGACGGGAGGGTGTGGTTACTCAAGCGTGAGTAAGTCACGAGGATTAGTTGGGACCAAGAAGTTGTAGTTAGCTTTAACCCCCATCTTAGTTTCCACTGCAGTTTTTTTTGACAAGAGAAAACTGGTAAGTATGCATTTAGTTGTAGTGGTCTTTATTAATCTAGCTAAAACTACATGGGTGGCTTGTGGGCAGGTGGACCGTGGCCCTATCCAATATTTATAGCGAACTAGCAGAAAGTACTGGGATTAATATAATAACTAGCAAATTATTACAGTCGTGTAAGCACCACTAAGCACAATCAAATTTTTTTAATGCATAGTACTGACCAGGAACAGGGAATGCTATCGACAGTTATGAAAATATCTGAGTATTCTCACTCTGCTAAATTTAAACCTGATGATGGACTGTCTTCAAATACATTGGTAAAAAACATTCCTTGGATCACTTAGCTAAAGTCAAAATCACCATAAAATGTAGGGGGTAACCATTATGAGACACCCTGCACATTACTATTAATAGCCCAATATTATATTTAATATGTTAAGCAATTTAGATGGTAGTCTTGAATTGTATATTTCCATTGTCATGGGTAATTGTGCTGACTCACACAGAAAATAAGCACAGCATACAATGAAATTCGAATATGCTACTTTATAATAATACTATGAAACAACTATTTGCAGCTGTAACAACACTGCGATAATAAGAGATCCAACAAATGTAGAATAGCTAAGTGAAGATGTTTTACTGCAAGGGGCGTCACTTAGATAAAAATAAAAAAAAGAGATTGAGAATGCTCTAATAAATCTCACCATACCAATACCATTTCCCAGATAAAAGTATGAATGCAATTAGCTGAGGAGCACAGGAGTGTAGATAATGTTTGGGAGAGGGAGCATGACTTTTAACTTCAAATTACATGATATAATTTGAAATCTGAGACTTGAATTAATAACATTTTTAACGAACTAAATGTGTGCTCTATATTTTCTCCTTATACATTGTTCTGTTTCAGTGGGTATCAAGTCATCAGTTGTTTGTTGATTTACATGTAATAGTAGTAGACAGTAGTAGAAGTAGTACCACTTGCTGCAGTCTCGTACTCAACAGACCACCAAATATGTGCCGTCAGAACACCTTTTCGTTATTAGCCGGAAACACCTCCCCCTCCGGAGAGGAGCCATAATGAGTGGACTGAAAAGGCTTTATCATCACAAATATCAAGTTCTGACCCTTTATAAAACTAGATTGAAACTTTCTCACTAAAAGGGGTCTGGGAAAAAGCAAAGGAAAAATGTTAAACTATCTTAAAAGTAAAATGTGAAGGTCTTGGAAGTTGTGGGTTGTCGTAACTCAGTGGTTAGAGCACTGGTGGCTAAAGCCAGTGATCCAGGGTTCGATTCCCCAGTGACAACTAAGATTTTTTTCACATTTTTACTTTGCTTTTCCCCAGACACCTTCAAGTGAGAAAGTTTCAATCTAGTTTTTATGAAGGGTCAGAACTTGATATTTGTAACAATTTTACACTTGCAGAGGCACACGTGACACAAATTGTAAGCCATATAGACAAGCTAACAAAGGAAACAAAAACAAAACGAACCATAACTAATTAACTAGAGAGTAATTAGTCCATTATTTATTTTGGTTCATGAAAACCTGTTAGGCACAGTGTACTTTAGGCCTTTACAAACAAGATGATTTTTTCTTTTGTTAATAAGGAATTTATGGATCAACGTAGCAATAATAGCTAGCTAGCTAATATAATAGCTACTTGCTCAAGTTTTTTTTTCAAATTTTAAATAAGTTGTGGATATGGGTAGCCCCTACAATGAACTTTAAGCTGTGAGTTACCAGTCATAGTACTACCAATGGCAGCGAAGATATCTCGTGTTGAATAAACTACTTATTACACTTGTCAAAGTGTTATGGTAGCTATTTCACTCTCAGGCTTTGTTCTCACTCACCTGGCACGTGATAATAAATTTGCCTGCTCAAGAAAATAATATTTTGCCATTATCTCATTCTGACTGATGTAATGAGTATTTAATTCAAAATTTAATCAAGTTGACCTCAATTATTTTACCTAATAATTTGCATTGTTTATATAGCTATGTTTGACAATAAAGTCTCATTATTATAATTATAAAAAAAATTAAGCATTTCCTTCAGTATAATTATTTAGTTTATATATTCAGTCACAAATATTATGTTATGTACTAAACTTTGTGTGTCAGATGAATAATTTTAGAATAATTTTTTTAATTTATAGTGAAAACAATGATGATTTCAAGTTCTATGGTAAAACATTTTGTATGGACATGCTATCTATTCGCTATCTCGGACACACGTAGAAGTGAGTGGCATAGTGTTTTCTAGTGAATGTTAGATATATTAACTTGACAGTGATAAAATTCTATTGAGCATTGACAATATAATAGATACATTGTAGCACTTAAATTTTAAATTAATGTTCTGTCATATTCACATATGTTATAATTTAACTATGTAGCTATGCTATATCAATTTCTACGACCTCAAATTAACATTGCAAATTTTCAGCTTAAGCATTTCTATAATTTGCTAACTCATTAAAACCTCTATAAAAACCTTTTAAAACACTTGGCATAGAATTAATCTTTTTCTGGCTGAAACATATTTTTTAACTTTTAGTGACGGCAGTAGTTTGCACAGCCACAGCTTTAATGCCAATAAAACTATATAATTTTTATTCGACTGACTTTGTTTTATATATTTTTATAAAAAGGTGAACAAAATTTCAGATTTCTAGCATTCACATAATTGTACCTGTAGATAAAAAAAGAAATTACACAAAAAATATAATCTTTCCTCTTTTAGGTGAATGCAACAAGGAATGTGATTATTAACAGTAAACATGTGCATTTTAGTAGCTAGAAGTTTTTCAGCATCATTTGCAGTCACTGAGTTAGCTACAATTACGTTTACCACTATTGGTCACAAACATCCTCATGAAAGGTTGAGAACACTTGTGAGCACTGAGCCTACACCATAGTATGGCTACTACTATCCGAGTTTATGATGGTAGCCAGAAGCACAAAAGTGTGCATGCATTTGAATTTAAAAAAGCTTTCATTATTAAAAGCTGCAGTCTGTAGCTCATGATAATATTTCAATGAAAGAATTTATATACTAATTATTGTAATTATATTGTAGTAACTCCTATCAAATACAAAATCAATATGAGTCCATTATCCATACATGGATCATCAGAGAGTGGCCATTGTTCTAATACTTCAGTTACTATGGATGGTTTTCAAGTATGTACTATTCCACAAAGCAGTGTTTTATTTGATGGAGTTATTCCCTCACTCACTGGAAGAAATAACAACACGCGTTGGGCAAGTCAACTACTAGTACTTGATCTTGGTGGTACAATTACATTTGAATTTTCTCCTCCTGGAAGTGGAGCACTTAACAACATTACAGCATTTGAAATAATAATGTTAAATTGTCCTCAAGAGCTAATGGGAGCACCAGTAAGAGTAAGACTTGAGTTTGGATCAAGCACACATAATGTTGTAAGATTTGATCAAACGTCATGTGACCACCTAATAAGAGTATGTGACTCATTCAGTCCCATTACTGCTAATACAATTACTTTATCATATTTAAACTCGCCAACTGGAAATCTTCCAGCAGGATATTATCTTGCTGAGGTGTCATTTTACAATACCAGGAGATCAGACTGTCCTTCATCTAATATTGTTAACATATCTTCATCATTGACTGCTCCAACACGTAGTCTTACTACAACATCAAGAGTAGATACAGATTTCAAGGGTATGTCTCTTGGTAATCAAATTAGCTTGTATAGTTTTGTCAATGTTATAGTTTGTACCTTAGCTAAAGCACAAGAATCATGTATTAAATTTTGGTGCTGGCGACTTAAATTGTCTGTCTTGTAAATATTAGTTATTACTATATAAACAATATTATGTTCAAATGTCCTCAGTATACAATCAGTAGAATTCCTACTATTCATATTAGTCTAATGTCATGTGATCATCTGATAAAAATGTGTTGTTCACCAAGTATCATGTACTTCTATTACTACAACTACTACTATATCATTGTATTAATCACTAGTATACCTACATCCACTGCTATTGATGTAATGAATTACTATTTTGTATTCTATTTTGTATTTTTACAATGATTGACTTACTTGTGTAGCAGATACAACAAACAATCAAACTGCAAAGACTTTGAACTTGCTGCCTTCAACAACATCTATATCAACTTTAAATACTTCATCAAAATGTGATGTGCAATCATGCCTCCTGGTGAAATCTAATAATGCATCTCTTACTGCTGCTGTTATAGTGTTATCAATTATGACTATCATACTCATCATTGCAGTAATCACTATGGCAATAGTAATCGTGATATATAAGAGGAAGTTATCTGTGTCTGTCTCTAACGAAGTAATATTTGAGTCTCCAGATAATATAAAAGAAGAATCATTTCACATGACACAGTCTAGTGTGTATGAAGTTCGTACTATTAACAAATAACTCTGAGTATTACATAATAAATTCGTTCATTATGTATTATACTGTTTTTGTGTGCAATAAACATTTCTATGTTCAACTATTTAATGTTCAAGTGTCATGTTACTTTTTTCAGAATAAACATGGTATAATTTATAAAAAATAAAATTTTTGTCGTACATCTTAAAATTGTATAATACTTATAGTTTTGGTTTCATTTTTTTTATGTATACAATGTATATGGATTTTTATTTGTACTGTTATGCCATTAAGAATTGACATCTGTATTTGCTTTCTTCTGAAATGTGTGATATTCAAAATAATATTAAACACTTGGTCATAATTCAATTTTTATTTATTAGCTAAGTGAAAGAGGTGGATTGGTCTGAAAGATCACCAGCTTCCTCCTTATTTTTTTCTAAAAATGCTATGTGCTACTTGCCCATAACACATTTATATTACAAACTCTATATTTTAATTCATATTAACCCTTTCACCGGTATAACCGCCATATGGCGGTCGAGGTACCCATCGACACAAAAAGAAGTTCGACGACGAGTTTGGATTATCTGAAGCGGAAAGCAATGAAAGGGACTTGCAAGAGAGCAGTACAGATGTTTTTTTGAAATATACTATTACAGATTTTTCATTATAAGCAACATTTTTGTAAAACTTTAGATTTTTCATTATAAATATATAATTCAATAATCTAGATGTAAATTGAATTGTATAATCAACATAATTATCACTTTTATATTAAAATAATTCAGTAAATAATATGAAACATTAATGACATTTTTGTGGTTTGTTGCTAGGCAACATACATGCGGTTTTTCAAAATCCCTAACTAGTGTGCTACATGAATATATTATATGGTTGCTAGGTACTTTTTTCTATGTTTAATTTGTTATGATTTTTTTAATCTATTTACATATTATCTTTTTTTAAATCTACCGGTGAAAGGGAACATATGGGCATATATTAAATTGATTCAAAATAAACTGGCTTATTATACAGAGTAAACTGATTTTTCACCAGTAATTTATTTCAAAATAAAATTTTTCCAAACAATATTTACCTTATAATTTAATAAGCCATCTCAAAGTCAAGACTCATTGTGGAAATATTGGTTGAAGTGGGTGCCTTGTACAAGTCTTACTTTTGAGTGAAGAAGTTCATCCAACAGATTAATAAGAATAGCTACTTATGGTTCAGAAATGTTTCATGCCAAAAAATTTAAATTAATATCATCAAGTGGAGGGAGGGGAGTTGCATGTCACCCTATACACCCCCATCCCCCCCACACCCTGGGTGATTCCCTGCAGGACTTATGTTCCCAAGCTTGCACCAATTTCACCTCTATTGAAGATTTACTGAAAATTTCAAGGGTAGTGCACTTACAATTTGAAAGAGTGCATTGCTTGAATCTCTGAAGTAGAAGCCACAGAATATGAATGGATCAAAGAACAAGATATGAAGTCATTGCAGACAATAACAATACCACCTAACATTCTTCTAACTCCAAGTGACATTCTACAGATGATCAAGGTGAACTAAAAAAACAAAAGACTACAACATTAAATTTCCTTTTTTTAATGCTAAAAAGAAGTGTCTGGACGACCTATTAGTCAAATATTACAATATTAAGTCACATAGGTGGTCCAGTACAACATCTTCACAGTGTCTCTATCTGATCTATGTGGGGAATGTCAGGCTGTACACTCAGAATAGGTATATACTTTATATAGATTTTTGATGGTTATTTTGAGTTGGTGACTGAGGTTCAATAAACAGTTGAATAGCTATATCTTATCCGTCTAAAATAAAATAAAATAAACAAAATTGTCAACGATTTATATATTTTAATATAAAATATAGTATCCATTATATTCAAAGTTTACTACAATTAAGTAGCTAAAAGTGTTAAACAGTCCACTAAATATATATATATATATATAACAATGTATAATAACATTAACCCTACATTTTCGACATCATATGCCGAAGTCAAATTTTGGATTTAAAACTAATGTAGGTATGACTCAGCAAGTTGTAATTGTATTATGAATACTGTTAATGTAATTTATTTTTCTTCTAATTATTGTAACAAAGCTAAATGGCTAGTTTTAAAGAGGAAACTGTTTGGTATGTTTAAGTTTACTGGGGGTGGAAAAAGAAAAACCAAGGATGTGGATGGGAAACACTCTGGACTCTCTACCAGAAGCCACAGAAGCATGTAGGGAGCAAATTTTTTGTGGATGCAAGAAAGAATGCAAGGGACGCTGCAAATGCCACAAAGCAACACTTCAATGCACCGCACTTTGTAACTGTGGAGGACAATGCAGTGACTAACTTTTTTATTTTCAATATTATCACGAACAAAACCATTATTCTTGATAGTATGCTCCCTCTACAACACATATCAATATGAATTTAGGAAGAAACTGGTTAACTACTACCATGTATTCAGCCTTCCTAAACAATTAATGTACAATAGCTGCAGGGCTATTTATATTATACCACATTGTAGTAAAACCATACCTTCTGATTAAAAACAGATATGTCTTTGATTTAAAGTTTATTTTACTCCTCTTAATGTAAGCTTTCGTTTGATACTAAACTTGATATGGTTATATTAAATGATTCAAAAATTACTTTAGGCGTATAAATTTGGCGCATTAATTAGCACCCAAAGGTCAGAGTTAAATCATGGATGTCCCTATAGCTTAAAATCATCTGTAGGGTTTTGCCTATTAGCATGCAAAATTTCATGCTTCTATCACAAAGGCTCGATTTTTTCACATATCTGCTGTATCAGCTAGTTCACATTATTACCAAATGCAAAGCTATTACTAATTGACAATCCAAGATATACTCATGTATCTGACAGGTAGGGAAACAAACTAGGAACATTATTAGGAAAAGCTAATTCTTGGATGGCAGCCAGAAAAAAACAATAATTTTAAGTTGGAGCATGAAAAGGTTCTTTTATGTTATATATGTTTATACAGTGGCAGGGGAAGTAGGGGGTGGGGGGGGGAGGGGGTGGGCTGGGGGCTGGAGCCCCCATAATTTTTTGACACAACTTAAAAATATGATTTATCCCATGAATACATGCAAATCACAAAACACATGTCCTAATTGGAGCCCACCCTTACTGAAACATCTTCCTACACCACTGAAAAATGTATTTATAGCCCGTTACCCGAGCGACCGCGCTTGTCGTTAAGAACTATAAATCTGATACAGTCTGGTATGCTCGTAAGAAAATGTATTAGCGGGGGAAAGTCTGATATAGTTCTTAGCAACCATAATTATGGTAGAAGGCAGATCAAAGCAAAATGTAATGAAGAGTTTGGGTACTTTAATACAATTACTAAGATAGCTAAAGCTATACTTTGCTCGTTGTTTATGTTCTGGCTATAAAATAGTTATAAACCAAAATCATTAGGTTTGTATTTCGATTTATAAATCCTCGCCACTCGGGCTGCGCCCTCGTGTCTCGGAGTTTATAAATTGCATACAAACCTCAATTTTGGTTTATAACTATAACATATAATATTAATGTATGTATATATATATATTACTTAAGAAAATTCCTTCACTAGAATACTTTCCAGAACCAGAATGTACATTGTATTTTTTAAAACAATTTACTGAACTGATGGTGCATGATATTTAGTATAGAGGGCGAGAATTTAGACAGCTCTATATATCCGTAAAACTTTGTATACTATTTTTGTATACTATATATATAGCTATTTGTAACAACAGATAAAGCTGTAATCTATGCGCAGTAAACTTAAACATACTTAACAGTATTCATATACAATTACAACTTGCTGAATCGTACTAGTCTGATGATACTTTATATATTAGAGTTATCATATCTATTATGTATCAATTTAAATTTATTTGAAAGAAGATGATACTAGATATCATTACATAAAAGTACAATACTTAGTATTTAACATATTTAAATGAAAGTTCATGCTTATAATGTGATGCAGTACACTGTGAATCACAAAACCTCCTCAATTATATTGAGTCTTGAGTGCTCTACATTCAACAGTTGCCACATAGAGAGATCAACCCTGTAAAATAGTTCAGTATTCACTTAATTCAATTGAGACAACCATTGTGTATAATAGTCTGAATCCGTCAGGTTGACTATTTTTTTCATAAAATTTTATCATGGTTTGCAGTGACACTTAAAAGAATGAAACTATTAGAAATTTCTTCATTCAGGCTCATCCAATCAATTTCAAAAGGAGTTCACCTCAGTTAAAAGGGTTGATTGCAAAATAAGATGTAGGGAAGGAAATATTCCTATTTGATGGAAGATAAAGCATAAGTGTTCTCTAAATATGTAGATATATTTACATATATACAATAATGTATATATAGTTTAGAGGAAAAAAGACAATAAAGTTACTATGTCAAGATGTACAGTTAAACATAATCTATCTAGCTACCTTCGTAAACACGAATGCAAGTTTAGACTTTATTTCCAGTTTTACCTGTATTAACTATAGAGATTTACAATGAATGGAACAAATGGGTAATTAAAGCTTTTAATTACAGTAGCTATTTTTACACATTGTTGAATATTAATTTTATAATTAAAGCTCTGGATACAATCAAGTCCCATCTTAATTTCTCACTGAAGTTTTCTGCACGTGTCATAAGATTCCCTTTGTTAAATAAAATGAAATTGATGCCACAGTAGATATATGGACATTGTTCTTTTGAACACATGATTATTCTCTGTTTCAGCTTAAAGTTTCAAAATAATGAGGTGCCACACTCACCTCACCCGATGGTAGCGACTATAAATTCACGAGCTTATATGCGCTCGTCCCCACATGAGTTTTCTCAGACGGGAGGGTGTGGTTACTCAAGCGTGAGTAAGTCACGAGGATTAGTTGGGGCGAGGTTGCGGTAAGAAGTTGTAGTTAGCTTTAACCCCCATCTTAGTTTCCACTGCAGTTTTTTTTTTTTTTTTTTTTGATGACAAGAGAAAACTGGTAAGTATGCATTTAGTTGTAGTGGTTTTTATTAATCTAGCTAAAGCTACATGGGTGGCTTGTGGGCAGGTGGACCTGTGGCCCTAGCCAATATTTATAGCGAACTAGCTGAAAAACTGGGATTCATATAATAACTAGCAAATTATTGCAGTCGTGTAAGTATGACTAAGCACAATCACATTTTTAATTGCATATTAAATCCAATTGAGCCACTTCTTAAGTTTGTAGGGTAACAGTACTGACCAGGAACAGGGAATGGTATTAGTAGTTATAATAATATCTGAGTATTCTCACTCTGCTAAATTTAACCTGGATGATCGACTGTCTTCAAATAGGTCGGTATAAAACATTCCTTGGATCGCTTAGCTAAAGTCAAAATTACCATAAAATGTATAAATTCAGAATTGATTCATGGACAAAAGTAGCTTGCTTTGGGCTAATATCATAATAATTAAGCTTAATTTATGCTTTGACTCAAAAATTCCAATAGTGAGTTTGAGCACTATAAGTTTTGTGCATTCAAAATACTGTAGTACCCTCTTAAAGTATAATAGAAGTGAATTGTGGTAGGTCAGTGGCAGAGCATTTGTGTGTGCATCTCTTCAGACCCAGTGATAGCCTAACATTTTTAAATTCTGTAATGTTTTAAAAGAAACCTGTTTAAGAGAGAGAATACATCTAATGAGTAAAAGAATACTGAATAATAATTGTGAAGTGATAAAATCAATACGCTTTGTTTCTAGATTTAGTTATAGTTATCTTTTTGCGAAGCAAGTGAAGTGATCAGAGTTGACTCCCTATATGAAACTTTTAGGTATATATTTATATGATTCCAATTGTTCTGGTCATATTTGTATCTTTATATAGTCATAGACTTGTGTGTGTATCTTTTTCTACTAGTGTGCTTATGCTATGAAGTTACATGGTAATCTTTAAAACTAGCTTTACAGACATTAATAGGCTATTATCTAGTTTTTCAATTTCAAAAAATTTAAACAACAAACTATAGACTTAATGTTTACAGTTTTGGTTATTAAAGGCACTTATCAATTTTTAGTTTTAGTTTTGGTTTCTTAAATATACAAAAATGATAATTATTTTCAGTAGTGGTATTTGTGATGATACTGTAGTGATGCAAAGACTGGCTTGTTACATTTAATAGATATGAAACTATAGCATATAACCCTGGTCTAAGCAAGATTTTTTTCCATCTCCGTTGTAGTTAAAATTATTATGTTAATTATTTTAATTTTCCTTTTAGCTATAATAAACAAATTCACTTAGTTTCAGTTTTTAGTTAAATATATACTTTGAGAAAGTTAATTTCAAACAAAAATTTGAGTCGTCTAATAAAAATAATATCCAAGACAATACAGTGATTATGAAACATTATACTGGTGGCTAAAACTATGTAGCTACATGAACACTCACATTTATTTGTTTATTGTCTGCTACTATTGCAAGCTTTTCAAGACTATAATAATTTGACAACTATGAACTGCTTTCTGCCTGGCTGCCAATGATTTTCTTAATTACTGCCTCAACTTCATCTTTGATAAGGGGGAAAAGCTGTATTACACACAAGCTTACTAGCTTTTATTACACATTGAAAATGACAAATAATAAGTACAATGTTAATCACCTCATTACTATGCATTCTTTATTTGTCATTACATCATCTAAATGGAGTTTAATGTTTACTCCATTAAACAGAGTTAATGGAGGGAGGAAACCCACGTGTAGGGCTACAGGTAAGGGTCGCACCAAAAAGAGGCCTGCCGCATGCGCACTAAAGTCCCCGTGCACGTGGCTCAGTCAGCGGATTAGCAAAGCAGCAGCCAAATAGCTTGTTGAACGGATTAGCAAAGCAGCAGCCAAATAGCTTGTTAGTTATGTCTGAAGGTGACACCCCCAGGGCAGAAACTGAATTTTCAGCAGCGCAGAGGGAGTGGATTGACAGGCTGATCGCAGACAAGATAGCTGAGGCCTCAGGATCTTCAAAGGAGAGTACCCCAGCCATAACAGCATCCCCAGGAGTGGCCACAACATCTACAGCACCACCCCCAACCACTACTGGGAACATAAGTAAGTTTAGTGTGACTGGGCTAGCTAAGGAAGGAAGCAGGCTAAGGTCAAATGGGAAAGGTCAACAGGAAAGGTCAATTAGCAAAGTTCAATTAGCAATTAGATGGGTTAAGTAGTACCTGGCAGTAAGCAAGTAAGGTTTCAGGGGTATACAAGCAAGCCACCAATCAAGGTAGACAAAAAAAAAAGAAAAAAAAAGGTCACATGGTATAAGCAATGGGGTGTCCAAAAGGGCATCAAACATTCGGCACTACAGGCCGATTGCAGGGCATAATAGGACCCAGTAACTTGGTGGTTACTGTACACAAATGCTGGCCAGGTTAGTCCGACCACACTGCGGGATGCACAATGTAGCTCCAATGGTCTTGCGGAGCAATGTAGTTCCAATGGTTTTGCGGAGCAATGTAGCTCCAATGGTCTTGCGGAGCAATGTGGCTCCAATGGTCTTGCGGAGCAATGTGGCTCCAATGGTCTTGCGGAACATTGTAGCTCCAATGGTCTTGCGGAGCAATGTGGCTCCAATGGTCTTGCGGAGCGTTGTAGCTCCAATGGTCTTGCGGAGCAATGTGGCTCCAATGGTCTTGCGGAGCATTGTAGCTCCAATGGTCTTGCGGAGCAATGTGGCTCCAATGGCATTGCAGGGTACAGTAAATGATGTCTCTGTCATCCACTTGGTGTTTTTCCAGGCATGGGAGTGCTACCACCAGCGGAGGCACTGACAGGTCTACCATCCTTCTCCTCCCTCGCGGGGTCCACTCCAGGGACGCCACTAAGCGTGGCTTTGGCGGCCTCATCTCTCACCGCCCCCCTATCCACCAAAGCAACCCACAGAGACATGGAACTTCCAACAAATCTGCTCGGGATCTCGTTACCAGCGAAAGTGATCACCAAGATACTGGCCCTGGACTTTGTGGATATGGCCGATTTGATCCAGGGAAATTGGTCTACCCATGATGACGAGGACCAGAAGTGCTGTCACCGTCGTCAACAGCGCAAGGGCCCCGTAACGAACATCCTAGTATGGGTAGAATGTTTTGCTTCATTGGTCACGGTGCTGGCCACCAGGTACCCAGGCAAGACTCCGCAGCTGATGGTCTATCAACGCACGATTGTCAAGGCGCACAGGTCATTTGCCGGGGATGGCTGGATCATCTACGACACCTGCTTTCGCAGGAAGGCGGCCCTAACAAAGTCTTTAGAGTGGGGACAAGTGGACTTCTCCCTCTACAATGAAACATTCACTGGAAGAGCTAGGCCAGTACGCCGATGTACCCTCTGCGGCAGTGAGCACCATGCAGAGTCAGACTGCCCTGAAGCCACATCTAGTCGCTTGCCACAGGACATCCGCGGGGTAAAGCAACATACGAAACAGCCTGCCTCCAGTCATCTATGCCAATTATTTAATGCCAAATATGGCAACAAGTGCCACTTCAACCCTTGCAGATTTGGCCACAGATGCATGGAATGCCGAGGCAGTCACCCGGTATCCCAATGTGGCAGAGGAGCGCCACCAGCAAAAATGAGTAGACCCAGCTCACCTCGCCTCCGAGGACGGAAATAGCTCACGCTATGTATTGAACAGCTTCTATGAGATAGTTACACTGGACTATTAGACCAATGTAGTGACTGTATCTGTTAATGTTATTTTGTTGCACCTTCCGCTTCGGCATGACTACCTACCCTGTGTAGGTTTAATATCATTGTATTACATGAAAAATTAATATGTCTATCAATCAAAATTGGGGAATTACATAGAGAAAGGTTATCTAGGTCAGTGAAGAAAAAAAAAGATGTATATAGAGAGGCTACAGCTAGTTGAATAGGGGGAGAATCAGGCTAGGCAAATGGAGTGGTAGCACTGAGTCGGACTTGAAGCTAGTTACGTGTGTACACTGTAGATCAAGAAGGCTACTACAGATATACCAGGGACCTAAAAGCATTGGACAGTCGCAACTGCAAAGGGGCATCCCAGGACCACAGGCTGGCAGCCGTCAAGACACCACTCAACATTGCAGCGTGGAGGAAGAGACTAAGGACTCACCAGGATGCTGACTATACGAACTACATAGTCACTGGTTTGGAGCACCGCTTTCATATAGGTGTGGCAGTGTTCACGACGCTCAACCCGGCCAAGAAGAACATGCTATCAGCAGAGAAAAACCCGCAAGTCGTCGACGACTACTTAGCAAAAGAAGTTGAAGCAGGCAACATCCTAGGACCCTTCCCTTTGTCATCAGCCCCCAAGGCACATATCAACAGGTTTGGAGTAATTCCTAAGAAGCATCAACCGGGAAAGTGGAGGCTGATTACGGACGTATCCTTTCCTGAAGGTGGCTGTGTGAACGATGGCATTAACCCCGACCATTGTCCCATGGTGTACACTACAGTCGACCAAGTGGCAGCGAGAGCGATGTCTCTGGGCAGAGGGGCCCTACTTGCCAAGATCGATGTCAAGTCAGCATATCAACTTGTACCCATTTGCCCAAGAGATCGCCTCTACCTAGGTATGCAATGGAAGAATGCAGTGTATGTGGATGGCATGCTCCCATTTGGGCTCAGGTCTGCACCCAAAATATTCAATGCACTGGCAGATGGTCTAGAGTGGTGCGTCGAAGAGGAAGGAGTGCAGCACGTATTCCACTATCTTGACGACTTTATCGTGCTAGGGGCGGCGGAGTCGCCAGAGTGTAGCGATAGTCTGTGCACCTCAAGCACACGTGTAGGGAACTGGGCATCCCACTGGCAGAGGAGAAGCAGGACGGACCTACGTCTGTCATAAACTTTCTCGGTATTATCATCGACACCAACAAGGGGGAATTACGTCTTCCGACAGATAAGCTGCACAGACTGTTGGAGGAAATACGGTTGTGGCTCCAGAAACGGTCCTGCACACGTAGGGAACTGGAGTCGCTGATTGGCACTATGCAACATGCCTGCAAAGTAATAACTCCAGGGAGATCATTTCTCAGGAGGGTAATAGCACTTCTCAGCGTGGCAAAAAAGAGACATCACCACATCCGCCTCAACAATGAATTTAAAGCGGATCTTGCTTGGTGGAATGTGTTTGCAACGCACTGGAATGGCGCATCCCTGCTCGTCAGCAAAGAAAGTGTGCAGATTACTCTCACTTCGGATGCGTCTGGACACTGGGGTTGCGGGGCATGGTACCTCACCCAGTGGTTTCAACTTGCATGGGATCAGCAAACACAGGACTGGCACATCTCAGCCAAAGAGTTACTGCCAATAGTAATAGCGGCAGTTCTCTGGGGAAAGCAATGGAAAGGGTGCAGAGTCCAAGCACGGTGTGACAATACTGCAGTAGTAGCAGTGCTGAATTCGCGGTATGCAAAAGATGACACACTGATGCACATGCTGAGGTGCCTCTTTTTTGTTGAAGCCCACTTTCAATTTTCCCTAGCAGCAACACACATACCAGGGATTCACAATGTATTGGCAGATGACCTATCCAGAAATAGGTTGCCATCATTTTTGAGTCAGATGCCAGATGCTAATTGCACCCCATCATTTTTACCCCCTTCTCTTTTGCAGTGGCTGCGTCATCCCAAGTGGGACTGGACATCCCCCAGCTGGACAGTGCTGTTCAGTTCTTCTGTGCTCAGGGCGTAGCCAAGTCTACAAGACAGACCTACAACTCGGCACTCAAGAAGTTCACATAATTTTGCTCTATGTTTGATATCGTCTCCCCCTTCCCAGTCTCCGAGAGTATTTTGTGTTACTTTTCGTCACACTTGGCAACAAAACAGCTAGCACCACAAACAATTCAAACATATTTAGCTGGAATTAGGTATATGCAGATCGTGCTGGGGCTACCAGAGCCGAGAGCATTCTCCTCACTCCCCCGATTGCGACTAGTACAGGCAGGGATACAGCGGACGTACGCCCAGAAGACACCAATCAAAACCAGAATTAGGCTGCCAATAACACCTGCAATCTTGGCAAAAATTCACGGGCATATGCTGCCGAGGGCGAAGGACTACGACACTATCATGACATGGGCGGCGGCAACTATGTGTTTTTTCGGGTTCTTTAGGGCCGGAGAAATCACGATACCATCCTGCACCACGTTCGACCAGGATAGGCACCTGGCCTGGGGAGATGTAACAGTTGACGACTTATCCAATCCCCGAGTCCTCAAGGTGAAGCTCAAAGCTTCAAAGACAGACCAGTTCGGGAAAGGGGTGGATGTCTTCATCGGTTCCAGCGGTAGTAGTCTCTGCCCTGTAATGGCAGCGTTGGCCTACAGTCATCAGAGGGAATGCGGATGGCCCGTTTTTTTTCGATTTAAGGATGGCAAACCTCTAACAAAAGCCAGATTTACGGAGGTCATTCGGGAGGCGCTGGAAGCAGTGGGTCTTCCTCGAGATCAGTTTGCTGGCCACAGTTTTAGGCTACCTTACAGTATGTCTAATTAGCTATTTTTTTAATTCTATTGTAATTAAGTCTGATGTATACAGCCTGATTCTGCTTGTGGTAGAATCATGAATAATGAGCAATAAAATTAACCCATATAAAAATTTAATTTAAGGTCTAGAAATATGCTTAATTAATGTTTTATAGCCCAAATATTATAGCCCAAATAGTAAACAAATTTACATGAATTTTAATATTATATTTGTAGCTTTTTATGTTTCGTCTCACATTATATTTCATAATTTATTTTTCCTGCAACATACAATAGTTAATGAATTTTAGTTGCATTGTGTGTATATTTACTGATCAATACTATTTCATATTTCATTAACTTTGCCTAAATTACTTTCATTTAGCAAACAAGACGATGATTTTGAGTTCTCTGGTAAAAAATTTGGTATGAATATGGTATCTATTTGCTTTCTCTTCCACAATGAAGGGTGAGTAGTAGCTAGTGACTTCAGAAGTAATCGGTAGAAATTATAAAATTTGCTACCTTTTTAGAGCATAGTAAGTAATGATTAATAAAACCTGCTAGATATGAGAATAAAATTATAAAAAATATTACATATAGCTCGTACTGAGTTCTTTTTGAATGAATGGAAAAACACAAATCATTTAGCTATAATATGCAGAGTCAGACAAATGGAATTGACCCTAGAGGGAGGAAAAAATGTTGGTCTAAGGTCAATTCCATTTGTCTGACTCTGCATATTATAGCTAAATGATTTGTGTTTTTCCATTCATTCAAAAAGAACTCAGTACGAGCTCTTTAATTATCTGTCAGTTTAGCAATACATCCTATAATAGTGTGTAGTAGAGAGACCATGAGTACTGTTTACCTAATTATGCTCAAGTGTGCAAGTATATTATTATCAATCAACTTTCATCAGGTGCAGCAGAGCAAGTATTTTTACTGCTCTAAAACTCATTAAACAATATCAAGAAAGAGCTCTAGAATATTACCTTTTAGCTTCAGCTATGACACCATATAGCTAAACGACTCTTGGCCAAGTAATTGACAATTAAAATAGGAATATTTAAAAAGATAATGGAGCATTAGAGAAAAAATTTAGGCAGGAATGAAACTATATTTATCAATACCTAGTGCTACAAAAAAACTGTATCCAAGTAGGTGTAGAATTCAGCATCACATGAAGCCAGTAGGTCACAAATACACTTCAGAAACATCCAGTTATATATCACCAGCAGCCTCATTAGACATGAGCATGCACTACAACATTGAATATAACTTCAGTTTGATGTTCCTTTATCATATGATTGATTATCTTTTCATGGTGAGAAACCATATTGTGATAATCCGACTTGGTTATATGCATCATTAGTCATGATTGAGCAAGAGTTATCTCAGAGATATCAGGAACAAACTAAACTGAATGATAACAGAAAAAGCAGAATAACACATTATGTATTCAAAATTCAAATTTCATAGGTATTCTGATTACATTTTCCAAGAAATAGAATAAAATTGTATAAGGATAGAAAAAATATTTGTACAAAGTTGAATATATAAATTTTATACAAATGTCTAGACATTCATTCCAGCAGCTATTAAATTAGTTTATACATTAGTAATTCCTATCAAATACAAAACCAATACGAGTTCATAATCTATTAATGGATCATCAGAGAATGGCAACTGTTCCACTACTTCACTTAATACAGATGTTAGTCAAGCATGTACTCTTCCACAAAGCAGTGTTTTATTTGATGGAGTTATTCCATCACTCACTGGAAGAAAAAACAACACATGTTGGGCAAGTCAACTGCTAGTACTTAATCTTAGTACTACTATTAGATTTGAATTCTCTGATCCTATTCATACTGAAGCATTTGAAATACTAATGTTTAATTGTCCTCAAGAAAGAATAGGAGCAGCAACAAAGGTTATACTTCCAGCTGGAGGTCGTAAAATTAGCATTCGTATCAATCACATGTCATGCATCTACCTAATAAGAGTATGTGGCATATTCAATCCCATCACTACTAATACAATTACTTTATCATTTCAAGTCAGTTCCACTACACAATTTTCTCTCCCATACTATATTGCTGAAATTTCATTTTATGATTCTACATCAGATTGCCTCTTATCTGGTATTATTGACATACCTACATCATCAACAACTTCAGTATGCCAGGATTTACAACCAGGTAATATAATTATTAAATGAATAATCATAGACTTATAGTAGAAATAGGAGCAGTAAATGCTGTAAAAATTGAGTTTTGAAAAATTTGAGAAGTGTAAATATTGACCACATGTGATGCAACCACCTAATAGGGTGTGGCTCATTCAGTCTCATAACTACTAAATTCGTTACTTTATCATTTTTAGTCATAATTAATGATCAACTTCTTGCTGCGGTATCATGTTACATTTCTGGATTAAATTGTTCTTTTACCTAATCTTATTAAGACATCTTCATCATCAACACTCCAATATGTAGTTTGTACTAACTATAACAACAAGCATAAATACAGAAATCGGATTTCAATGCTATTTTACTAGATTATAGTTTGTAAAGTGGACTAAGCAGCAATTGAATCATGTACTAAATCTTGGTAGTACAAACATTAATTCTCTATCTCTTACGTATTAGTTATAACTTCCTAAACATTATTATGTGTAAATGCCCTCAGTATACAATTGGAGCAGTTACTTTTTACATTCCTATAAAACATTCCTAGAATTCATATCAATCTAATGTCATGTGATCAATTGATGTGTTAAAAACAGTAAAATGTCTTTCTCTTTTAACATGACTATAAACAGCAATTTGTTCTTGTTGTAAAACAAAGTAATAAAACAACTATTATTTGTTAATGCTTAGTATCACATGCTCCATATTTATCGCTTTTTTTATTATTTACAAAGAAAATATCACTATAATATGGGTAAAACATAATGCACTAGTAAATATGTACAGTATGTGATTTCATTGCTATTTTTCAACTGGTAATCAATTTAGCTCGTATAGTATCATAAAGAATAAATTGTATATTAGAATATTTTGCCACAGCATCCATTATGCACATACAAACATACATACATGCACACAAATACATACACACACAAACACATACACACACAAACATATACACACACAAACACATACACACACAAACACATACACACACAAACACATACACACACAAACACATACACACACAAACACATACAGACACAAACACATACACACACAAACACACACAAACACATACACACACAAACACATACACACACAAACACATACACACACAAACACATACACGCAATCACTCATATGTACATATGTTGCTGGAGACATACAGGACTGATGAGTGCACCAAGTTCAGAATTGCTTGAGTGTAGTTGTAAAGGGTTGGGTAAATGATTAATACTAGTTAATATTTTAGTAAAAGTACGGGAATGCATCCATCTATATGCTAGATGATGACACTCAAAAGTTTTATTACGTTACCGTTCTATTTATTTTATAGATTGACACTATAATGGCATCTCCACTATCGTAAACTCTGCTTTAAATCTCACTGCATGCACCATTGACCATATATGTCTTTCTGTATTACAGTTCTATTGTATACTTGTCCCGTAAAAGTGTTTGGTGGAATTATAAGTTTTGTACTCGACGTAAGATAGTTGGCCAACTATCATGGAAAATTATATAATTTACACTAGCTTCTGCATATGTTCCTAAGTGTGATTTTATACCACAGCAAAATGACTTGCAAACACAAAGAAAGTCCCCAGATGATGATATATATTCCCCAACATCGGGCCGGGTCTGGATAATTTCCAGCGAATCAACACACTAAAGGCTGTGCCCACTATACCCACCAACCATCCAATTCATCCAGGTTTTAATAGGAATGCATTGTTAGTATAATGTTGAAAGTTCACCTTTGAGAAATATAAAATATGCCATTTAACTGAAATTCAAATTGCTAAAAGGAGCAGTAAGTCTGCAAGCAAAATGTTGTGAATAACATTCAAGAACAACAGAAAAATTAAAGAATTAAAGTATGATAATACATGCATCAAAATGGTATTACGTAGTAAAAACATAATAGATGAGTCGCAGTTGTGTGCAGATAGTAGATTAAAAAAAGAAAATATTAGTACAGTTAAATCATAAATCAACTAATTATTTCATCTTAAAGCTTTTACTTATGTATTATTTAGCTATAGCCAAATAAATAATTTGCAAATAATTAAAACCAGTCGGTTACCTACCTTACAGTTTAATGTTAAAAAAAGCTTATAATAAATGTATATAGCTAGCTAATTTATTACACTCTAACAAGAAATCATATTATATGCCACTGATTGTACACATATTCTGGGGGAATACATATGTCATTCATAATGACCCAGTTGTAAGAGTGTAGCTGAGGATTTTTTTTATGAATCGTGAGTCAGTTGCAAGGTTGATACTAGCTAATAAGTTTCATTTATAATACTCTAAGCTACTCAGGTATAATTACATCAGCAACTACTCCAACAATGATTAATGCAAGTTATGACTACTCAACTAATACATTACAAAGTATCTATAACTCTATTTAAAATATATTAGTGTGAATATCATTAATTCTGAATTGGAAATTATACTATCTATATAGGGAAGTCCAGTATGAATTACTTCATATAGTCTTGGTAGTATATTATGATTACACTTGAATTTTGTAGTCCTTCATTTAGCATACTTGTCATAGCATAGCTATTTCTTCTCCATAGCATTTTTCGTAGCTACTAACTAAATAGTTTGGAAATCAAAGTAGTTAGTCAATGAATAGCTGAGCATTAATCACATGTCATGTGATTATCTGATCATGTGATAGGACAAACATTGTTGATTCAGTTAATACTATTGATTTTCCCGATTTATCCGTTCCAATGCACAACTTTGGGGTTTCATTTACAATTATTAAATCAGCTTGTACTTCAGTTCCTCATCAACTAGCTACTCAAACAGCTAATATACTGCAATGTTAAGTGTATATTAAGATGAGCTATACTCAACACATCTTCAACAGGGCATCTAGTAGATAGCCAGGAACTTGCTATGTTGGATTAAACTGTCTTTTACTGATTTCAATTTTTAAATGCCATACCCTGAATTAAGTTATAGCTATAGAGGATGCAAATATCATTATTTTCTTCCCTCAATTGGTATGTAAACAAAATCGGAATTGACTTTCAATTTACAGTAGATAACTATTTCGTTAAATCATTTTTATCATGTATAGCTATAATTTGTTAAATAGACATAGGATATTCATAATTGTTGCTGGTAATGTTTATCCGATAATATTAAGTAGAAAATAGAAATAATGAAGCCAAATGGTGTTACTTTGAGCATCGTAGTAGTGTCAGTATTGTGATATTATATGTAGAAACAACAATACAAATGGTATTTTAACTTCATAAGTAACTCATTTTTAAGATACACAGGAACTGAAAGTTAAATAAGGTAAACCTACTAAAATGACCAATAATAACAAAAGATGTGCTTTGTAAGGCATCTTGGTTGAGGTTGACTGAAGGTTTTGGTAATAAAGTTGCAGCGATAGCTATCATCCTCCTATCTTTCTTAGTTTTCTTTACTTGTTGGCGAAAAGGTTCTGTAGTATCATTGCATCTTTTTATCTTGGATTGTACATAATATAGCTATGTAGATACTGGGTGTGGGTCGGGTCGGCAAAGAAGCACACACGGCACCGACGCAACACCGGGTAGACACCAGAGACACAGACACGGGGCTCTGATGACCGCTGCCACCAGAGTCCTCCCAAGGTTAGCTAGCCCTGCTCTGAGTGTAAAATCAGTTAGGGTTTTGCCAGAGATTATGGGGGAACTATTGAGACGCATGCGGGTCCGACATTATATACCGACTGGACTCACATGCGCAGGGAAATGTGAAAGGGTCAACCGGAAATCCGGGGCACAAACTAACATATGCATACATACTAAAATACAACCATGTATAATGACACACAATGCTGATAAACATAATAAAAGTTACAGGTGACACAACATATAATTGTTCCATCGTTCTATCTTCTTCTTTCTCTATCTTCATCTCTTATTCTCCCCGCCCACATCTCCCCCCCCTAAGATTTGGACAGGGGACAAATCTGATGCTCCATCTTGGGCGGGCGGGCGTACTTGGTGACTCGACATCATCTGAGCTCCAACACTGTCTGCTCATACCGTCTGCATGTGCAACAGCCACTCTGGAACTAAACGAGCGGCCTTTGATTACGAAGTCTACAACAGCCGTCTCAAGGGTAACAGGTCGGCCATCCCAGCCTTTCACATCCACCTTTTCCCCAGTTAGCTGGTCATCATAGACCAAGCACCCAGGAACAACTGAAATTTTGGCCCCAGTATCATGCACAATTTTACACTTGGACCCATTCACAAATCCTGCCACAGAAGGGGAACCATTGGAAACCGACACCCAGTTGGTGTGGTAGGTACGGTTACGTCTTACCCCAGCCCTCTTGCTGCTCTCAAAATTATTAGTGTCAGGATTTTTCTTAGTTGGGCAATCAGGGGACTTGTGTCCAGGTTCATGGCACGTGAAGCAAACAATGCCAGGGGGTTTACTACTATTATTCCCATGGGTATTACCATTAAGTGGGCCACTATTATGATGGGGGAACGAACCACCCGTATCGGGAACATACGACCTGCACTCGAAAGCTCTGTGCCCAAATTTATGGCACTTGAAACATTCCCTGGGGGAATTATTGCCGAACTTATTATACCGGCCACCACCCTGGGAAGCTCTCTCATTCTCGCAGGTGTTGATAGAAAGCGCAAACTTATTGAGTTCTCTGAAAGAACGGATCTCTCGTTGGTCCATGAGGGACCTCTGCGCCGGCGAGCACGAAGCTCTATACGTAGCACAAGCAATAAAGAGTGAATATTCCTCTATGCTGCCACATTGCATACCAATAGAGTCCATCAATGACTTCAGGTGAACATACTTTTCTAACGGATTCATAGAGCGAGTAGTAACAGCAAAGCCAGATGTAAGTTTGATGCCAAGCCCAGTTAGACTAGAGCCTAAGCCTTCGATTAGAATATCTTTCAGTTGGGAATAGTCGGTTTCATCTCTGGCTAATCCCGCCACTATAGCGGAGGCGGACTTGGATTGCAGCTTCTGAAGCAGTATAGTTTTCCAGCGACGTCGCGGGCAGCCTAAATCAGCCAGGTCTGCCTCTAGTTTGCAAATGAATTTAGATATATCAACACCATCTTTGTGAGGGGCCAAAGCACTAATTTGCCTGGACATGTCAGCATCTACAGTACTCTCATGGGACCTGTCTGGTAGAATACCAGATCTACTAAATTCACTAAAGAACTCTCGAAACATGGACTTCATGTCGAACCCAGGGGCACCAGGAATAGTCACATTGCCCGCCCCCCTACTATCATGATTAAGCTCGTCCTCCGACATATTATAAGAGACAGTACGGTCAGTATCAGAAGACTCAATGGCAAAATTACAACCATGACTACGCAACTGATCAGAAACAGACTCACTAGAAACGGGAGCAAAACCCTCAACTACAGTGTTATCTCCCTCACTCACAGGAGAAGACAACAACAAATGAGAAATATCAGCTAAATTAGAGCACGATTCACCCACAATAAGACTGTCAGTCAGAGACTTACTAAGCAATGGGCACACCGGAGACGGAGCACTAGATCTACGTTCAGAACCACTAAGGTTGTCGCTATTAGAGGAGGAATCAGAAAACCCGAAGGTATAACTACAGACACTAACCCCAACCTGCCTTTTACTCTTGCACGTTCTATCCGGCTGCTCCCACTGGCTCATCCAGGCGATCCAGACAGAAGTGATGTCCTATAGAAAAGAACACCAAAAAAAAATCAAAGTCCACAGTGACAACAAACAAGGTGACAAAACATATGACCAAAAAAGGAGGTACAAAAAAATCAAAGTCCACAGTGACAACAAACAAGGTGACAAAAGATATGACCAAAAAAGGAGGTACAAAACTCAAGTCTGCCTGTAAAACAAACACACTCACAAAGTATCACAAGTGACAATCAAAACCAATGAAAGCAGAAAAAGTGACAACTACAGACAATGACAAGTCAACTTAGCCAGGGCCAAAGAATCCAATTAAGTTCCAATGAAGGTCCACGTGGGGTGCGCTCCAGATAGGGAAGAAGATAATGAGATATGGCGATCCAAGGGTGTAGTGAGCGAATAACAAGCCGCGCAGTAGCCGAGTTTGAAATCGGGACGTAGCAGCAGACAGGCACACACAATAGCCAATGAATATGCAGGAATCAGGTCACTCCGAGTTTGAAATCGGCAGAGACAGACGTAGTAGGTAGCACACTGAGGTCGGGGAACGCAGAAAATGAGAATGGTAGATCAAATCGATGGGCGCAGGAAGAGCTCGAAATTCTCCACCGCTGCCACCAATTGTGGGTCGGGTCGGCAAGGAAGCACACACGGCACCGACGCAACACCGGGTAGACACCAGAGACACAGACACGGGGCTCTGATGACCGCTGCCACCAGAGTCCTCCCAAGGTTAGCTAGCCCTGCTCTGAGTTTAAAATCAGTTAGGGTTTTGCCAGAGATTATGGGGGAACTATTGAGACGCATGCGGGTCCGACGTTATATACCGACTGGACTCGCATGCGCAGGGAAATGTGAAAGGGTCAACCGGAAATCCGGGGCACAAACTAACATACGCATACATACTAAAATACAACCATGTATAATGACACACAATGCTGATCAACATAATAAAAGTTACAGGTGACACAACATATAATTGTTCCATCGTTCTATCTTCTTCTTTCTCTATCTTCATCTCTTATTCTCCCCGCCCACACTGGGGAACTGTAATGAATGGAAAGTCTGAGGCTATCACAGCTATGGGACCATTCACAATCTCTTTTTTTAAACACTGAATGACACCTCTAGCTAAACAATATCTTCAGCTAGCTATTCAACTTTTGCTGAGTCTATTATTATCACAGTATTGTTGTACACTTAGTTGTTAGGTGGTATAATCATAAAAAACCATTATTTGTATTTTATTTATAACTTAAGCTATACTTATATTTCGTATGACTCAGCATAATAATGACAATATACATATATAATTCCAGACTGACATTTAAATTGCTCTGAATAACATTTTAAAAACAATATTGGACTTTCTAGAAATATTACGGTGGTAAAAGTTTTATTAGAAGTACCATGCAGGATGTGGCTTAATAAGTATAAATGCAATTAGCAGAGGAGTAGGAACATTAAAATTGTGGGTGGGGTGTGGGGGATGAATTTTTCATTTAGTTTACATATTATGATATAGTTTATGGTGAAATGGTGACTACACGTCCACTTTCACTGTATAGTTAAAGACTACATTGACTTCAAGAGAACAAAAATGGTATAAGCCAGTGCTTGAACTGTATACTTTAATTTCGGTTTCAGTTTTTATTCAGAATATACTTGTTTTGCATAATTCACAATTTCTTTCTCAGCCCTCTTTTACTGCGATTGAACTACAACAACTAATGGGCAACCAAACTACTCTTCAATTCAGTATTTAAACAATTCTACAGCCTCACTCCCAGCACTCTGTTTTCTTCCAATGATTCTTTATATTCATGACATTCTATTACTCTGTTAATTAATCACTTCAAAATTTCTTTATCAGCCTTCTTTCACTTATTAAATGTATTCGCTCTCATTTATGGGCTTTTGTCATAATACAGATTAAAAGATTATAGGTTGTAACAGTGGTTTGAAGCCAGGACCACTTGCTATGCACAAGTGCTTTACCGCTGAGGTACGACAATTAACGGGCTCCCAAACATTTCAAATAAGTATTATTAATACAGTTAAGGAGTACTGCTATGCTACAGTTACACTCTTAAAAGACTAAGTTGTTTTTTTTTGCTAGCACTAATAGTCATATTAATATTATGCTGCTAGCTAAATGAGTTATAGGGTTAAGACACAAAATATGCTTAGAGGGGATGACAAATAATGTGAGGCTGCATAATTATTTTGATGTTGGTACACATGCTGAATTGGGCATCATTTATTGGGGGAGGGGAAAACTTTGTTAGTGGTGGGAAGAGGAACTTAGATTGAAGATGAACTACTGTTCTCTTCATTTAGCATAAACTCAATTTATTCTTTTGTACAACTATATTTATCCCAATATGCCAGAAATGCTGTCAATTCCAGTGTTTAGCATACTGTTACAAAAGTAATCCAATAATAGTAATAAAATACAGTGAACTGTGGTATATAATACCTATGACCAAAAATAATATTATGCTGAAGTGAAGGTTATAATTTATTAAATCCAGTGAGAGTTATTCTATGGAATCATTTTTTGATATAATTATAGTTTTACGTGAATCATGAATAATATGTAATGAGGTCAACATTTAAGTTATTATCTAGACTAAAAATTAATATTAGCTAATTATAATACAAATTATATTTCAATTTAATCCTCTCACATCAATTATTTTTTGCATTGTTTGCCTAGCTATACTTGACAATAATGTTTTGTATAATAGTGTATAAAAGTTTTATAGTTTATTAGTTCATATATTTTGTTACCACACCATGTGTGTCAAACAAAATAATATTTTTAGCATTAATTTGACATTGATAATATTGTGTGTTTTTTATTTATAGTAAAACAACGATGATTTCAAGTTCTGTAGTAAAATGTTTGGTATGGACAATGTATTTACGTGCTTTCTCGGACACAAGAAAAATTTAGTAGTAGTGTTTCCGTGTTAATAATAAATGTATTAACTGGAAAATGATGAAATTCTATTGACCATTAGATTGTAGCTGATAAATACATAATTTGCTATTATTTTATACTTTTTAAGGAGGACACAGCATGAAATGTGAAAATGTGTATTTGATTAATACTAAAAATGTGTATTTGATTAACAGCTAAGAGTTTTCAGCATCATGTAGTCAGTGAGTTAGCTACAATTACTTTTGCCACTAATATTATATTATGTCACAAAAACAATGAGGGCACAGGTGAGCTCACACAATATTGTACCACCATTCTTAAGATTTATAGTAGCTAAAGGAACAAAAGTGCTCATATTTGAATTTTCATAATCTGCAATTTGTATCTTAGCCATAATTTTTTTAATGCAGGAATGTATATAATTATTATGGTATTCATTCATTAGTAATTCCTATCAAATACAAAACCAATATGAGTTCATAATCTATTAATGGATCATTAGAGAATGGCAACTGTTCCACCACTTCACTATAAATATAGATGGTAGTCAAGTATGCAGTACTCCACAAAGCAGTGTTTTATTTAATGGAGCTATTCCCTCACTCACTGGAAGAAATAACAACACGTGTGGGGCAAGTCAACTACTAGTACTTAATCCTAGTACTACTATTAAATTTGAATTCTCTAATTCTTCTTCTGATATGGAAGCATTTGAAATAGTAATGTTCACTTGTCCCCAAGAAAACATAGGAGCAGCAAGAAAGGTTATACTTAAACTTGCAGGAAATACAATTACAACTACTATCAGTCAAAGGTCATGTGACTACCTCATAAGAACATGTGGCATATTCCATGCCATTACTACTAAAACAATCACTTTATCATTTTCAACCATGATTTATGATCAACTTCCAGAGGACATTATCTTGCTGAGGTATCATTTTATGATTCTACATCACATTGTCCTTCATCTGGTATTATTAACACATCTACATCATCAACTACTCGAACATGTAGTCCTACTACAATGACGAGTGTAAAAAAATAATTACTCAACTACTACTACAGCAGGTAAGTGTGCTTATTTTAAACATAACATTTAATAAAGATTCTATTTTAGAATTCAATGTTCTTACCATTGTGATATTATACTATTAGTGAGAATTGACAATCTTGATAATGTTGCGGAAATTAGATAGGCGGACTAAGTTTTATAATATTTAATTGTTACTAAATATAGTAACAGCAATAAGGAAAGTTGTTTATTAATTATGTCATACATGCATTTATGATGTAGTTATATTATTATTTTTTCATATTTTTATTACCGACCGATAAATATGCCCCTTCTACGACATTTACATCAATTGTAAGCACTTCACCAAAATCTGATGTTTCAACTATGGAGTCATGCCATGAAGAAAAATCCAATATTACATCTCTTACTGCAGCCCTCTCTGCATTCTCTATTATTACTACATTACTCATCATTGCAGTAGGTACTATGGCAATAATAATAGTTGTGATATATAAAAGAAACCTGTCTCATTTTGTCTCCAAGAAAGTAATATACGAGTCTCCAGACAATATAAAAGAAGAATCATTTCACATGACACAGTCTAGTGTATATGGAATTCATCCAATTAACAAATAACTTCAAGTTCAATGAATTTTTATTGTTAAGGCATGAACTTACCATTAAGTATCATTAGTGTTAGTGTATTGTGGCATCTTTATTTTTCTTTTGTTATGTTATAATTTTAATATCTAGGTAGCAATCATTTACAATATATTATGTTGCGAATAGTTCTTGCACTAAATTTTGAGACAGGAAGCAATTACATTTGTGGAAAACATTTATTGCATGTAGCTAGTTTACGTCTAAGAGATAGATATCAATTGATTCAAGAAACTTACATGGATTTATCCCAGTAATCATTAATTTTTCCAGATACATATCAAATGACCAAATATAATGTCATTTATATGAGTTTTTGTTGTAAAATTTTTTGTTGATCACACATAGAAATCAACTTCACATGAAGCAGGTGTAAATGACACATTATTTTGAAATTGGCAGAGAGTAATTCTCATTAAAAAAAGTTTCTAAAAAAATTTGTATAGAAATCACTTTATTATTATTAATTTATGTAGCTAATCACTTCTTTGAGTTATTTTGGTTAACTAAAACAACACTAATCCACCAAGGCTACAAAGAATAATTGCTGATAACTATCCTGAGGATGGTTCTAGCTATATTTCTGAGAGTTACCATTGTTTAACTATTTATACAATATTTACCAATTTGAATAGTGTAAATGATCAAATTAAATGAGGAAATATGGTTTTGTTATGCAGCGTATTTTTTCACTAACTATTGCTACAATGCTTATAATAGCAACAGTCATATTACCAGTGATTATATAATTTATCATAATAATATAGGAGAAAACAAAAATTTGCTGTTTATAGTAATGAGTCACGAGATGAAGCCAAAGAAAGAATTATTACACTTTATGACTAATTTAATGTGACTAGAATCATTACAACAACTAAAAACTTCAATATTGTAGCCATTTAGCTGCTTATATCTTAAAATGAGAGTAAATGTACAACATAAAGTGAACTTTAAGAATATACAAGTTAATGTGTGTGTCTCTCTGTCTAGCTCTTATTCAAACTTCTCACTTTGATCTCCATTAAAATTCCTGCTTATCTCTGTGCCCACAATCAGCGATTGTTTGCTTTAAGAAGAAATAAACAATTGTGGGGAATAATTGTAGAGGCAATTTGCTCATTAATTCAAGATCATTCTGTACACATAAATTATTCCTAAGTGTTGCCCTTACAGTTTATTGGACAATATTTTTAAGGTATAAGGAAAGTGAAATTATGAAGTCAAATGATTTCACTTTGAAAATCATAGTAGTGTCAATATTGTGATATAGAAAGAACAAAACTTTTTCACTTGAAACATTATGCATATACCCAAAGTTAGTATAACTGTGCAAGTGGTAGCTAGGTAATCTTAACTAAACTCTGGTAGCTAGGTAATCTTGACTAAACTCTGGTAGCTAGGTAATCTTAACCAAACTCTGGTAGATAGGTAATCTTAACTAAACTCTGGTAGCTAGGTAATCTTAACTAAACTCTGGTAGCTAGGTAATCTTAATTAAACTCTGGTAGCTAGGTAATCTTAACTAAACTCTGGTAGCTAGGTAATCTTAACTAAACTCTGGTAGCTAGGTAATCTTAACTAAACTCTGGTAGCTAGGTAATCTTAACTAAACTCTGGTAGCTAGGTAATCTTAACTAAACTCTGGTAGCTAGGTAATCTTAACTAAACTCAGGTAGCTAGGTAATCTTAACTAAACTCTGGTAGCTAGGTAATCTTAACTAAACTCTGGTAGCTAGGTAATCTTAACTAAACTCTGGTAGCTAGGTAATCTTAACTAAAATCTGGTAGCTAGGTAATCTTGACTAAACTCTGGTAGCTATAGGTAATCTAAAGCTCTCTTAAAAACTCTGGTAGCTAGGTAATCTTAACTAAACTCTGGTAGCTAGGTAATCTTAACTAAACTCTGGTAGCTAGGTAATCTTAACTAAACTCTGGTAGCTAGGTAATCTTAACTAAACTCTGGTAGGTAATCTTAACTAAACTCAGGTAGCTAGGTAATCTTGACTAAACTCTGGTAGCTAGGTAATCTTGACTAAACTCAGGTAGCTAGGTAATCTTAACTAAACTCTGGTAGCTAGGTAATCTTAACTAAACTCTGGTAGCTAGGTAATCTTAACTAAACTCTGGTAGCTAGGTAACCTTAACTAAACTCTGGTAGCTAGGTAATCTTAACTAAACTTGGTAGCTAGGTAATCTTACTAAACTCTGGTAGCTAGGTAAGCTTAACTAAACTCTGGTAGCTAGGTAATCTTAACTAAACTCTGGTAGCTAGGTAATCTTGACTAAACTCTGGTAGCTAGGTAATCTTAACTAAACTCTGGTAGCTAGGTAATCTTAACTAAACTCTGGTAGCTAGGTAATCTTAATTAAACTTATTTTCTGTATACAAAAAGCAAGTAAAGCTTACTAAAATAATAAATGATGTGCTTTAGGCAGCCTTCTTGGTTCACTAGACTCTGGGGACTGCCCTCATAACTTGTGAATTTTTATTATCAGAATCTAGTGAACCAAGAAAACTGCCTAAGCACATGGTATATTATTTTAGTAAGTTTACATTATTTAGCTTTCACTTTACTTGCTTTTGTATACAGAAAATACGTTTAGTTAAGATTAATTAACACACTTTGTGTTTGGGAAATGGTCTGGTCCTGCGAGGGAGTGGCCTTAGATATAGGTACTGTAAATTGCGAGTGTTGGCGGGTTGAGCTGAAGTTTCAACCAGTAATAATTGCCGAGGTAGCTATTATCCTCCTAATTTTTCTAGTTTCTGCTTCTAGTGTTGTACTTTTTTTGCGAAAAGGTACTGTAGTATTGATCAATGTAGCCTTCTATACAAATACTTTGGTTACAAATAATATAGCTAGGGGGTACTATTATGAGGCACCCTGCACAGTACTATTAATAGCCCAATATTATATTTAATATGCTAAGCAATTTAGATGTCAGTCTTGAATTGTATATTTCTATTGTCATAGGTAATTGTGCTGACTCACAGAAAATAAGCACATCATACAATGAAATTCGAATATGCTACTTTATGATAATACTATGAAACAACTATTTGCAGCTACAACAACACTGTGATAAAAGAGACCCAACAAATGTAGAATAGCTAAGTGAAGATGTTTTTTTGCAAGGGGTGTCACCTCCCACCATAGCAATACCATTTCCCAGGCCTCCTATAAGTATGAATGCAATTAGCTGAGGAGCAGGAGTGTAGAAAATGTTGGGGGAGGGAGCATGACTTTCACTTCATAATTTGAAATCTGAGATTTAAATTAATAACATATTTAATGAACTAAATGAGCTCAATATTTTCTGGGTATCAAGTCAGTTTGTTGATGTACATGTAATAGTAGACAGTAGTAGAAGTAGTACCACTTGCTGCAGTCTCATACTCAACAGACCACCAAATATGTGCCGTCAGAACACTTTTTCGATGTTAACTGGAAACACCTCCCCCTCCAGAGAGGAGCCATAATTAGTGGATTGAAAAGGCTTTATCATCACAAATATCAAGTTCTGACCCTGTATAAAACTAGATTGAAAATTTCTCACTTAAAGGGGTCTGGGTAAAAGCAAAGGAAAAATTTTAAAATATCTTAAAAGTAAAATGTGAAGGTCTTGGAAGTCATGGGTTGTCGTAACTCAGTGGTTTATAAGCACTGGTGGCTAAAGCCAGTGTGATCCTGGGTTTGATTCCCCAGTGACAATTAAGATTTTTTACTTTTCTTTTCCCCAGACACCTTTAAGTGAGAAAGTTTCAAACTAGTTTTTATGAAGGGTCAGAGCTTGATATTTGTAACAATTTTACACTTGCAGAGGCACACATGACTCAAATTGTAGGCCATATAGACAAGCTATCAAAACAAAGAAAAAAACAAAAACAAAACGAACCATAACTAATTAACTAGAGAGTAATTAGTCCATTAATTATTTTGGTTCATGAAAACCTGTTTGGCACACTGTACTTTAAGGACTTTACAAACATGATGATTTTTTCTTTTGTTAATAGAATCAACGTAGCAATGATAGCTAGCTAGCTAATACAATAGCTACTTGCTCAAGTTTTTTTCAAATATTTAATAAGTTGTGAAACTAAGGGGTGTGGACAGCCCCTATGATGAACTTTAAGCTGTGAGTTACCAGTCCTAGTACTAACAATGGCAGTGAAGATATCTCGTGTTGAATTAACTACTTATTACACTTGTCAAAGTGTTATGGCTAGACATTTCACTCTCAGGCTTTAAATTTTCACTCACCTCTGACACGTGAAAATAAATTGGCCTGCTCATGAAATATTTTACCATATCATACTCTGACTGATGTAATGAGTATTTATATATAATACAATATTTTTTTCAATTTAATCAAGTTGACCTCAATTATTTTGCCTAATAATTTGCATTGTTTTTATAGCTATGTTTGACAATAATGTCTCATTATTATAATTATAAAAAATTAAGATTTCCTTCAGTATAATTATTTAGTTTATATATTTCAGTCACAAATATGTTATGTACCAAACTTTGTGTGTCAGATGAATCATCTTTAAGCATCAATTTGACTTAGCATTAAATTATGATAATTTTTTTAATGTATAGTAAAATCAATGATGATTTCAAGTTCTATGGTCAAAATTGTTGTATGGACATGCTATCTATTCGCTATCTCGGACACACGTAGAAGTGAGTGGCGTAGTGTTTTCTAGTGAATGTTAGATATATTAACTTGACAGTGATCAAATTCTATTGAGCATTGTCAATATAATAGATAAATTGTAGCACTTAAATTTTAAATTAATGTTCTGTCGTATTCATATATGTTATAATTTAACTATGTAGCTATGCTATATCAATTTCTACAACCTCATTTTAAAATTGCAAATTTTCAGCTTATGCATTTCTATAATTTGCTAATTGAATTGATCTTTTTCTGGCTGAAACATATTTTTTCACTTTTAGTAACGGCAGTAGTTCACACAGCCACAGCTTTAATACCAATAAAACAATATAATTTTTATTCAACTGACTTTGTTTTATATATTTTATAAAAAGGTGAACAAAATTTCAGATTTCTAACATTCACATAATTGTACCTGTAGATGAAAGAAGAAATTACACAAAAAATATAATCTTTCCTCTTTTAGGTGAATGCAACAAGGAATATGATTATCAACAGTAAACATGTGCATTTTAATAGCTAGAAGTTTTTCAGCATAATTTGCAGTCACTGAGTTAACTACAATTATGTTTGCCACTATTGGTCACTAACAATGAAAGAATGAGAACACTTGTGAGCCCTGAGCCTACCATAGTATGTTATTACCATTCGAGTTTATGATGGTAGCCAGAAGCACAAAATTGTGCATGCATTTGAATTAAAAAAAGCTTTCATTATTAAAAGCTGCAGTCTGTAGCTCATGATAATATTTCAATGAAAGAATTTATATAATAATTATTGTATTTATACTGTAGTAACTCCTATCAAATATACAATCAGTATAAGTCCATTATCCATACATGGATCATCAGAGAGTGGCCATTGTTTTAATACTTCAGTTACTATGGATGGTGGTCAAGTATGCACTACTCCTCCATAAAGCAATGTTTTATTTGATGGAGTTATTCCCTCACTCTCTGGAAGAAATAACAACACGTGTTGGGCAAGTCAACTACTAGTACTTGGTCTTGTTGGTACAATTACATTTGAATTTTCTCCTCCTGGAAGTAGAGCATTTAACAACATTACAGCATTTGAAATAATAATGTTAAATTGTCCTCAAGAGCTAATGGGAGCACCAGAAAGTGTAAGACTTGAGTTTGGATCAAGCACACGTATTGTAAGAATTGATCAACTGTCATGTGACCACCTAATAAGAGTATGTGACTCATTCAGTCCCATTACTGCTAATACAATTACTTTATCATATTTAATCCCGTTGACTGGAAATCTTCCAGCAGGATATTATCTTGCTGAGGTGTCATTTTACAATACCAGGAGATCAGACAGTCCTTCATCTAATATTGTTAACATATCTTCATCATTGACTGCTCCAACACGTAGTCTTACTACAACATCAAGAGTAGATACAGATTTCAAGGGTATGTCACTTGGTAATCAAATTAGCTTGTATAGTTTTGTCAATGTTATAGTTTGTACATTAGCTAAAGCATAGGTATCATGTATTAAATTTTGGTGCTAGCGACTAAAATTGTCTGTCTCGAAAATATTAGTTATTATACTATCTAAACAATATTATGTTCAAATGTCCTCAGTATACAATCAGTAGAATTCCTACTATTCATATTAGTCTAATGTCATGTGTGATCATCTGATAAAGATGATCACTGTTGTTCACCAAGTGTCATGTACTTCTATTACTACAACTTCTACTATATCATTGTATTAATCATTAGTACACCTACATCTAATGCTATTGATGTAATGAATTACTTTTGTATTCTATTTTGTATTTTTACAATGATTAACTTACTTGTGTAACAGATACAACAAGCAATCAAACTTCAAAGACTTTGAACTTGTTGCCTTCAACACCATCTCTATCAACTTTAAATACTTCTAATAATGCATCTCTCTCTGCAGCTGTTATAGTGTTATCAATTATGACTATCATACTCAGCATGGCAGTAATCACTATGGCAATAGTAATCGTGATATATAAGAAGAAGTTATCCGTGTCTGTCTCTAACAAAGTAATATATGAGTCACCAGATAATATAAAAGAAGAATCATTTCACATGACACAGTCTAGTGTGTATGGAGTTCGTACAATTAACATTAAATAACTCTGAGTATTACATAATAAATTTGTTCATTATGTATTATACAGTTTTTGTGTGCAATAAACGTTTCTGTATTCAACTATTATAATGTTCAAGTGCCATGTTACTTTTGTCAGAATAAACATTGTATAATTCATCAAAAATAGAATTTTTGTCGTACATCTTAAATTTTTCAAAACTTATAGTTTAGGTTGCATTTTTTTTATGTATACAATGTATATGGATTTTTATTTGTACTGTTATGCAATAAGAATTGACATTCGTATTTGCTTTCTTCTGAAATGTGTGATATTCAAAATAATATTAAACACTTGGTCATAATTCAATTTTACTAATTTATTTATTAGCTAAGTGAAAGAGGTGGATTGGTCTGAAAGATCACTAGCCTCCTCCTTACTTTTTTCTAAAAATGCTATGTGCTACTTGCCCATAACAAATTTATATTACAAACTCTATAATTAATTCATATTAAAACATATGGGCATATATTGATTCAAAATAAACAGGCTTATTATACAGAGTCAACTGAATTTCACCAGTAATTTATTTCAAAACATAAATTTTCCAAACAATATTTACCTTTTAATTTAATAAGCCATCTCAAAGTAAAGACTCATTGTGGAAATATTGCTTGAAGTGGGTGCCTTGTACAAGTCTTCAAAGAATAGCTACTTATGGTTCAGAAATGTTTCATGCAAAAAAATTTAATGAACAAAATAACAAGTGTGAGGAGGGGAGTTGCATGTCACCCTATACACCCCCATCCCCCCCCCCTCCCCCTAGGGTGATTCCCTGAAGGACTAATATGTTCCCAAGCTTGCACCAATTTCACCTCTATTAAAGATTTACTGAAAATTTCAAGGGGAGTGCACTTACAATTTGAAAGAGTGCATTACTATTGAATCTCAGAAGTTAGAAGCCACAGAATATGAATGAATCAAAGAACAGAATATTAAGTCATTGCAAACAATAACAATACCACCTAACATTCTTCTAACTCCAAGTGACATTCTACAGATGATCAAGGTGAACTAAAAAAACAAAAGACTACTACATTAAGTTGCGTTTTTTAATGCTAAAAAGAAGTGCCTGGATGACCTATTAGTCAAATATTCCAATATTTAGTCACATAGGTAGTCCAACACAACATCTTCACAGTATTTCTATCTGATCTATGTGGAGAATGTCAGGGAGTACACACAGAATAGGTATAATATATATATATACTTTAGAGGGTTATTTTGAGTTGGTGACTGAGGTTCAATAAACAGTTGAATAGCTATACCTTATCTGTCCTCACTTTTTACTCCAATGTTTTCCACTTTGTGGCCACAAGAAATAGGTAAAAGTGAAGCAGTGTGTTGTTACAAAATGTTATGTTTGAGAATATTCAATCAGCTAAATTTGTTTAATACTATTAGAAAGGAAATGATATACAATTATCTGACAAAGGACATCAACGTTAACATGTCTTACAACTTATTGGACTTTTAATTAGCACTATTTACGTAAGAAAGAACATAAGGATGCCCATTACTTCAGTATTTTAATATAAAATATAGTATCCATATATTCAAAGTTTACTACAATTAAGTAGCTACAAGTGTTAAACAGTCCTCTTCACTAAATATATTATATTATATCTATTATATATTATTATATTATATATTATATTATATATAACAATGTATAATAACATTAACCCTACATTTTCGACTTCATGACGAAGTCAAATTTTGGGCTTAAAACTAATGTAGGTATGACTCAGCAAGTTGTAATTGTATATGAATACTGTTAAGGTAATTTATTTTTTTCTTCTAATTATTGTAACAAAGCTAAATGGCTAGTTTTAAAGAGGAAACTGTTTGGTATGTTTAAGTTTACTGCATAGATCACAGCTTTATCTGTTGTTACAAATAGCTATATATATAGTATACAAAAATAGTATACAAGGTTTTGCGGATGTGTATAGAGCTGTCTAAATTCTCGCCCTCTATACTAAATATTATGCACCATCAGTTAAGTCAATTGTTTTAAAAAATACAATGTACATTCTGATTCTGGAAAGTATTCTAGTGAAGGAATTTTCTTAAGTAATATATATATACGTACATTAATATTATATATACATTTTTCAGTGTTACTGTTTAAGTGAATGTGACCCCAGTTAAACAACCAATACAATAAACGAACTAATAGCTAATCAAAGAGGAGAATGTAACAGTAGAGTATTGGAAGTTGCATGTATTAATTGCTGTTTAATCACTCCAGTACACTGTTAAAAATGAAGTGTTCCAGTAACACTGCAAGGAGCGTTCCCAGGAGAGGGAGGAATTTATGCCCCACCCATGTTTCCTGAACACTGCACAGAGGGTTATAATATAACACTCTGAGGTGTTTGGACAACATCTTTAGCAGAGTTGTATTAACACCTTCTGCAAGCTTATTACAACACTAAGTAACATGTTTCAATGGCACTGCTAATAAATAATGACCACACCTCATTCACATAACCTCAAAATTTTTAGATAAATAAATGATTGACAATGAATATATAAAAATAGATTGAATAAAGTAGCTAAACAGTTTTAAAGCTGTCCTTTCAACATGAGTAGATGAAATATCATGATTTGCAGTCCATTTATGATCCATCATGTTCAAGATAAATGTACCTGCATTGACACATAAAAATATAACATAAATCAATAAGCAATATACAAATACATTCATAAATGCTAGTAAACACATATTCTAAACACACACCCAGACTCAGCTAAACACTCAATTCTAAACACGCTCATGAATGCAACTAAACACACTATCCAAAATATGTGACCCTCTACGGGAAAATCGGGCACAACGTGGCAAGTAGCCCAATCCGCTGTAAATGCCGCCGTCAAAATACAGCTCTCAGTGTAGTAGTAAGTACAGTGGCTATCATGAGTGAAGCCAAGAATCTTGCTAGAGCATTAAACCTCAGCCACTGTGATGGTCTGGACATGATGGGTGGAGCTGACGCTGAAGCCATGGCTCCAGGAAGTGAGGACCCGCTTTCTGACTGTAAGTCACTTATTACAGTTAACTATAACCCTCATCAGTTCATCATCTTTTTTCCCCTTTTTTTTTAGGTGATGAAGAATTTGATGGCCATTTTACCAACTATTATGAAGGTAATAAATTTAAATTTAAAAATTTTTTTGATAAAAAAAACAAAACAAAACAACTTCTTATAAAGCTTCTAGGGATGTCTCATCAGCAGAGTCAGGCTCTGCTACTCCACTGTTTGAAGACGAAGATGACCTCTATGATCCTCTGGATTCTTTGGACTGCTCTGTACCAGACATCGAGCCTTCATCATTGCATCCTGACCACTCATCTGTTTTCTTGTCACCACCCCATTCCAACCCCACTTTTCTTTCCCCTTCCGATACTGTGTCCATTGCCTGCTGACGGAACAGCATCATCTGTGTTAAGGAAAGGAAGAGGTCAAGAAAGCCATCACCAGCAAGGACGAAACGACTTACCTCAACTGAGCAGTTAGACCAGTTTTTAGCCCGTCACAGTCACAAACTCCTTCACCATCACCAATTCCTTCACCATCACCAGTTTCGTCCGCCCTTCTAAAAGAATTAGAAGTACAGACATCAATTATTAATTATTATTTTTTTATTTTTAGTCATCTCTTTTAAATTATGCATCATCTATACAAGTAATACACACCTTTACTTTGTTCTTATGTCCAGTGTTATCAAAATCTATCTATTTACATTGAATACGCAATATAATTAACCCAACTCAGCTAAAACCACAAAAAAAAATACTCTAGTGGACAATAGTAAAAACAGACATTACCAAGATAAATAAAACTATTAGTGCAAACACCAATAAAAATGACTCTAGTGCATGTGGGCACTAATAAGAATGACTCTAGTACATGCGAGCACTAAAAAGAATAACTCTAGTACATGTGGGCACTAAAAAGAATGACTCTAGTACGTGTACACACTAATGAAAAACCACAAGCCCACCTCAGAACCACTCAGATAGCCTCGAAGGACAAAATTTAACGACAGGAAGTGAAACTGGAAGTGACATCATGTGACACGCCCACCAGTGAAGAAATAATTTGGCCTCAAGGACTTCGCCCGTACCTCCAAAGATCACCTGATTAGTAAAATATTTCATCGGGTATCGTAATTTCCTTACAACAACAGCTACTACAATCAAATACTACAACTGACAGACACTAGCATGTGCTGACACTAATACGAATAAATCTAGTACGTGATAACGCTAATAAGAATGACTCTAGTACAGTGTAATCACTATGTGCATGCATGGTGTTAGCACTATGTGCGTGCACAGTGTTTGGTGTTAGCACTATGTGCATGCACCGTAATAGTACTAGTGTGTGCACAGTGTTTGGTGTTAGCACTATGTGTGTGCACAGTAATAGCACTGTGCGTGCAGTGTTAACACTATGTGCGTGCACAGTAATAGTACTACGTGCAGTGTTAGCACTATGTGCGTGCACAGTGTTAGCACTATGTGTGTGCACAGTGTTAGTACTATGTGTGTGCACAGTAATAGTACTACGTGCGTACACAGTGCTAGCACTATGTGCGTGCACAGAAATAGTACTACGTGCAAGCACAGTGCTAGCACTATGTGCGTGCACAGAAATAGTACTACGTGCATGCACAGTGCTAGCACTATGTGCGTGCACAGAAATAGTACTATGTGCATGCACAGTGTTAGTACTATGTGCGTGCACAGTAATACGTGCATGCACAGTAATACGTGCATGCACAGTAATACGTGCATGCACAGTAATACGTGCATGCACAGTGTTAGTACTATGTGTGTGCAGTGCTAGCACTATGTGCGTGCACAGTAATAGTACTACGTGCGTGCACAGTGTTAGTATTACGTGCGTGCACAGTGTTAGTACTATGTGCGTGCACAGTGTTAGCACTATGTGTGTGCACAGTAATAGTACTACGTGCATGCACAGTATTAGCACTATGTGCGTGCACAGTGTTAGTACTATGTGCGTGCACAGTGTTAGTACTATGTGTGTGCACAGTAATAGTACTATGTGCGTGCACAGTGCTAGCACTATGTACGTGCACAGAAATAGTACTACGTGCATGCACAGTGCTAGCACTATGTGCGTGCACAGAAATAGTACTACGTGCATGCACAGTGTTAGTACTATGTGCGTGCACAGTGTTAGCACTATGTGTGTGCACAGTAATAGTACTACGTGCATGCACAGTATTAGCACTATGTGCGTGCACAGTGTTAGTACTATGTGCGTGCACAGTGTTAGTACTATGTGTGTGCACAGTAATAGTACTATGTGCGTGCACAGTGCTAGCACTATGTACGTGCACAGAAATAGTACTACGTGCATGCACAGTGCTAGCACTATGTGCGTGCACAGAAATAGTACTACGTGCATGCACAGTGTTAGTACTATGTGCGTGAACAGTAATACGTGCATGCACAGTGTTAGCACTATGTGTGTGCAGTGCTAGCACTATGTGCGTGCACAGTATAGTACTACGTGTGTGCACAGTGTTAGTACTATGTGCGTGCACAGAAATAGTACTACGTGCATGCACAGTGCTAGCACTATGTGCGTGCACAGAAATAGTACTACGTGCATGCACAGTGTTAGTACTATGTGCGTGAACAGTAATACGTGCATGCACAGTGTTAGCACTAAGTGCGTGCAGTGTTAGTACTATATGCATGCACAGTGTTAGTACTATGTATGTGCATAGTAATAGTACTACGTGCGTGCACAGTGTTAGTACTATGTGCGTGCACAGTGCTTGCACTATGTGCGTGCACAGAAATAGTACTACGTGCATGCACAGTGTTAGTACTATGTGCGTGCACAGTAATACGTGCATGCAGTGTTAGCACTATGTGCGTGCACAGTGTTAGTACTATGTGCGTGCACAGTGTTAGTACTATGTGTGTGCACAGTGCTAGCACTAGGTGCGTGCACAGTAATAGTACTACGTGCGTGCACAGTGTTAGTACTATGTGCGTGCACAGTGCTAGCACTATGTGCGTGCACAGTGTTAGTACTATATGCGTGCACAGTAATATGTGCATGCACAGTGTTAGTACTAAGTATGTGCACAGTGCTAGCACTATGTGCGTGCACAGTAATAGTACTACGTGCGTGCACAGTGTTAGTACTATGTGCGTGCACAGTGTTAGTACTAGTGGTGCGCTCAAATAGCGCAAATGCATGGCGAGCGAGCAGACTCTTTTTACAGAAAAATAGGACAGAAATTACATCTAACTGATTAGGCATGAAGAGTTAACAATAACAGAATTACCTGAATAAACTTCGAAAGCTGTGGCAAAGAAGCGCAGCTTGACAAAGACTTCACAATTGTTTCAAGAAGAGAGTAGCTATAAACTTTTTGGTTGAAACAAAGTTGTGTAAGGCAGTGCAGCAGGATTCTCCGTGCTCGTTAATTGAAAAATACTGGAACTGTGAACGCTTTACCTAACTTACGTAATTAGAAGCGCGGGCGAAATTTTTTGACGTACGCATACATACCTACATATATATATATATATATATATATCTGAAATCTCAATTGAACACGACTGAGAGTCAGCTTCGCTCGCTCGCTGAACTATGTGCGTGCACAGTGCTAGTACTATGTGCGTGCACAGTGCTAGTACTATGTGCGTGCACAGTGCTAGTACTATGTGCGTGCACAGAAATAGTACTACGTGCATGCACAGTGTTAGTACTATGTGCGTGCACAGTAATACGTGCATGCAGTGTTAGCACTATGTGCGTGCACAGTGTTAGTACTATGTGCGTGCACAGTGTTAGTACTATGTGCGTGCACAGTAATACGTGCATGCAGTGTTAGCACTATGTGCGTGCACAGTGTTAGCACTATGTGCGTGCACAGTAATACGTGCATGCAGTGTTAGTACTATGTGTGTGCACAGTGCTAGCACTATGTGCGTGCACAGTAATAGTACTACGTGCGTGCACAGTGTTAGTACTATGTGTGTGCACAGTAATACGTGCATGCAGTGTTAGTACTATGTGTGTGCACAGTAATAGTACTACGTGCGTGCACAGTGTTAGTACTATGTGCGTGCACAGTGCTAGCACTATGTGCGTGCACAGAAACAGTACTACGTGCATGCACAGTGTTAGCACTATGTGTGTGCACAGTGTTAGTACTATGTGTGTGCACAGTGCTAGCACTATGTGCGTGCACAGAAATAGTACTACGTGCATGCACAGTGTTAGTACTATGTGCGTGCACAGTAATACGTGCATGCAGTGTTAGCACTATGTGCGTGCACAGTGTTAGTACTATGTGTGTGCACAGTGCTAGCACTATGTGCATGCACAGAAATAGTATTACGTGCATGCACAGTGCTAGCACTATGTGCGTGCACAGTAATACGTGCATGCACAGTGTTAGTACTATGTATGTGCACAGTGCTAGCACTATGTGCGTGCACAGTAATAGTACTATGTGCATGCACAGTGTTAGCACTATATGCGTGCACAGTAATACGTGCATGCACAGTGTTAGTACTATGTATGTGCACAGTGCTAGCACTATGTGCGTGCACAGTAATAGTACTACGTGCGTGCACAGTGTTAGTACTATGTATGTGTGCACAGTGTTAGCACTTCGTGTGCAGTACTACTTCGTGAATGCAGTGTTAGTATTAGTACGTGTATGTACAATGATAACAGTAGTGCATGCCTAGAGACTTACCATTATTCTCTTCTTCAATCAAGAACACCAGAACCTCAGTACAGATAGCAGCAGCCCAAGCACCATGAAGTCTAGGAAATGAAAAGAAAAAAAAAAAGGTTACTAGCAACTACAGCAACAAAAAGTAGACAATCTAACTAGTTAACAATTACCTTTCTTCACATTTCAGGAACACCAGATCCCCAGTTGTCATAGCATATTGCAGCACTAGCATCATCAAAGCTAAAATGAAAGAGAGGAAAAAAAAAAAAGAACAAGTATTATAAGGGCTACCTACAACTACAACGAGAATAGGAAACTAGCTAGCTAAAAAATCACCACCCAGTCTTCAGCATAGCAAGATACTAACTAACTATCCTCTTAGAACAAGAAAGACAAGCTCGCTAACCTTTTTTCCACCAGCAGCGTTGTTGAGAGAATAACTCCTTGTTGATGTTTCTACACAATGCGCGCGGTAAAAACCTATAGTATGCGGAGAGTGCGGTAAAATACGGAATCATTGCTGCCACGCCTTAGTGCCCGATTTTCCCATAGACGGTCACATATACACAAACATAACACAACTAAACACGCTATTCTAAACACACTAAAATACATAGAAATAGAAAAAGAAGCAAAACAAATGTGTTCGTCTACAAATACATTTTTTACTATTATCACTCTATATAGCATGATAATGCTTTTGAATAGTCTGGACAGCATGAGAACCCAAACTATAACAGGAACTAATCTTGTGGCATGTTTAATTTGGGGGAAATATTTGGGGAAAGAAGAAAAAAGAGCAAACTGAGGGTAAATGAATGGTTTATAATCAACTGCTGAACTAACAACTGTAATTTTGTGTTAACCTTTATATTCTTACTTTGTTAGTCTCCAAAAGCATCTCTAGATTTTCACAGCAGCACTTTTTTGTAGCCTAAAATTACATATGAAAAAAAATAAATAAAAAGAGTGCAGTAAATAATTTTTGAGATAACTCTCACATATAGTCGGAAAAAGTACTGAACTAGCTACCTGCTAAATTAATTAATCATTAAGAAGAAATTACCTCTTCCGTGCTCAAACTCAACTTAAACGGCTAACTCTATTCAAATGCGTCACTTATATTAGCCAAAACACTCTATTGTTTCCAATAATAAACACATATTTAAACTTACCATTTCTCCGAAAGATCCAAGGCACGATCTGCACTTAAAAACACCATATCCATAAAACTCTTCTGCAGGATAAGAAGGGCCTGGAATATTCTAATAAACGCTCTCCGGTAAAAAGCGGGTGCTTGTGCGCATCGCAATAAAAACCATACCGCGCATTCAGTAAGCACTCGAATAGTAAACAAATTCTCAGAAATTTTTGCCAAAGTTTGTACAGCAAGACGGTCTTCTGCGGGGATTTAAATAATGCATTAAATTAGACATTGGTGGAGCAATGGCTAGATTTCTTCTATGATTCAGTTAATACTATTGATTTTCCTGATTTATCCATTCCAATGTATAATTTTGGGGTCTCATTTTACAATTATTAGATCAGCTTGTACTTCAGTTCCTCATCAATTAGCTACTCAAGCAGCTAATCTACTGCAATGATAGGTGTATTAAGATGAGCTATACTCAACACTTCTTCAACAAGGCATCTATAGTAGATAGCCATGAACTAGCTATGTTGGATTTAACCGTCTTTTACTGATCTCAATTTTTTAATGTCATACCCTGAATTAACTATAACTAGTTATAGCTATCTCAGAGGATGCAAATATCATTATTTTGTTCCCTCAATTGGTATGTAAACAATATCAGAATTGACTTTCAATTTACAATAAATAACTATTCCATTAAATCATTTTTATCATTGTATATAATTTGTTAAATAGACATAGGATAGTTATAATTGTTGCTGGTAATGTTTATCCGATAATATTAAGTAGGAAAAAGAAATAATGAAGCAAAATAGTTTTACTTTGAGCATCGTAGTAGTGTCAGTTGTGATATTATATGTAGAAACAACAATACAAATGGTATTTTAACTTCGTAAGTAACTCATTTTTAAGATACACAGTAACTGAAAGTTAAACAAGGTAAACCTACTAAACTTACCAATAATAACAGAAGATGTGCTTTGTAAGGCAGCTTGGTTGAGGTTGACTGAAGGTTTTGGTAATAAAGTTGCAGCGATAGCTATCATCCTCCTATATTTCTTAGTTTTCACTACTTGTTGGCGAAAAGGTACTGTAGTTTCATTGCATCTTTCTATATTGGGTTGTACATAATATAACTATGTAGATACTATTCAGTTTCAGTGAGTATCAAGTCATCAGTTTGTTTGTTGATTTACATGTAATAGTAGACAGTAGTAGAAGTAGTACCACCGCTTGCTGCAGTCTCGTACTCAACAAACCACCAAATATATGCCATCAGAACACCTTTTTGGTGTTAACCGGAAACACCTTCTGAGTCATAATTAGTGGATTGAAAAGGCTTTATCATCACAAATATCAAGCTCTGACCCTTTATAAAACTAGATTGAAACTTTCTCACTTAAATGGGTCTGGGGGAAAGCAACGGAAAATGTTAAAATATCTTAAAAGTAAAATGTGAAGGTCTTGGAAGTCGTGGGCTGTCGTAGCTCAGTGGTTAGAGCACTGGTAGCTAAAGCCAGTGTGATCCTGGGGTTGATTCACATCTTCTCCATTAACATTACTGCTTACTGTGAACATTCTAACACATCTAGGACTTTGCTCCTGTTACAACTTATTGGACTCTTCATTATTACTATTTACATAGGGAAGAAACATAAGGATGCCTATTACTTCAGTATTTTAATATAAATTTTAGTATCCATATATTCAAAGTTTACTACAATTAAGTAGCTACAAGTGTTAAACAGTCCTCTTCACTAAATATATATATATATTATTATATATATTATATATTTTATTATATATAATACTTATAGCACGAGTCAGAGTACAATATGGGAAAATATTTTACGAGCACGCAAAATATTTTCACGAGCCAAAGGCGAGTGAAAATGTGGCGTGAGAGTAAAATATCATTCCCATATTGTACGACGAGTGTGATAAGTGATTTATTGCTTCTTTGAAATTTTTCTCAACCGGTTACAATACAATTTTCATTGATTTTACTCGCTACGCGCGCGCTACAAGGAGCGTACAATATAAACCGTACAATATGGGAGAATACAGAACGCTCGCGTGATGCGGAAATATTCAAGTAAAAATATCAAAGCTGCAATAAATATGTAATAGTTATGCCATGGCCAACGAGGGGTTATGGAATATAACCGTCCCGATCCTGAGGGCGAAGCCCGAGGTATAAGGGCGTGATATTCCATAACCCTGATGTTGCCATGGCACAACTGTTTTATACCATAGTTGCTGCTACTACTACTACTCTCTCATATCCACCTATATGGGACCAGCCCTACCACATATAACTCTCCTGCCTCTCATACCACAGGAATTTACCACAGCTAGCTGCTTTACTGCTTACTGCTGAGCAGCCCAGGTAGAGTTAGATCTGGAGATAACAGCTGGCAGCTACAATGCTAAAGTAAACTTGCTAAAGTAAACTTGCTAAAGTAAACTTTCTGGCGTGCTTCAATTGAATTTTAATTGAATTTTAATTTTGGGCCGGAAACACGGAAGAATTCGCTTGACACCGCACCGGGAAAATATCATAGCCCCAGGAAAAATCACCGGGAAAATATCACTTTTAATCCATGGGTGTTACCGCAGCAACCATAGTATAAATTTTATATATATTATATTATGTATAACAATGTATTAACCCTACTTTTTTGACTTCATGACGAAGTCAAATTTTGGACTTAAAACTAATGTAGGTATGACTCAGCAAGTTGTAATTGTATATGAATACTGTTAAGGTAATTTATTTTTTCTTCTAATTATTGTAACAAAGCTAAATGGCTAGTTTTAAAGAGGAAACTGTTTGGTATGTTTAAGTTGCATAGATTACAGCTTTATCTGTTGTTACAAATAGCTATATATACAAGTATACAAAAATAGTATACAAGGTTTTACAGATATATAGAGCTGTCTAAATTCTCGCCCTCTATACTAAATATCATGCACCATCAGTTCAGTAAATTGTTTTTAAAAATACAATGTACATTCTGATTCTGGAAAGTATTCTAGTGAAGGAATTATCTTAAGTAATATATATATATATACGTACATTAATATTATATATAAAATTTTCAGTGGTGTAGGACGATGTTTCAATATGTAGGATATGTGTTTTGTGATTTGCACGTATTCATGGAGAAATCACATTTTTAAGTTGTGCCAAAAAATTATGGGGGCTCCAGCCCCCAGAGCCACCCCACCCACCACCCACCCCACTTCCCCTGCCACTGTATTAATATGTATAACATAAAATATCCTTTTCATGCTCCAACTTAGCTAAATTATTGTTTTTTTCTGGCAGCCATCCAAGAACCTTTTCCTAATAATGTTTCTAATTTGTTTCCCTACCTGTCAGATACATGGCTAATCTTGGATTGTCAATTAGTAATTGCTTTGCATTTTGTGATAATGTGAACTAGCTGACTGATTATACTTTCTAAATTTGAGTCATTATATCTATTATATTGTATCAATTTAAATTTATTTGACAGATGATGGATGATACTAGATATCATTACATAAAAGTACAATTCTTAGTATTTTACGTATTTAAATGAAAGTTCATGTTTATGATGTGATGCAGTTTACTGTGTGAATCACAAAACCTCTTCAATTATATTGAGTCTTGAGTGCTTTGCATTCAATTTTTGTCACATAGAGAGATCAACCCTGTAAAATAGTTCAGTATTCACTTAATTCAATCCAGACACAACCATTCTGTATAATAGTAGTCTGAATCCGTCAGGTTGACTATTTTTTCATAAAATTTTATCATGGTTTGCAGTGACACTTAAATGAATGAAACTATTAGAAATTTCTTCATTCAGGCCTATCAAATAAATTTCAAAAGGAGTTTCCTCAGTGAAAAGGGTTGACTGCAAAATAGGATGTAGGGAAGGGTTTATTTGATGGAAGATAAAGCATAAGTGTTCTCTAAAATATATAGACATATTTACATACATACAATAATGTGTATAGTTTAGAGGAAAAAAGACAATAAAGTTACTATGTCAAGATTATACAGTTAAACATAATCTATCTAGCTACCTTCGTAAACACTAATGCAAGTTTATACTTTCCAGTTTTACCTGTATTAATTATTTTTACACATTGTTGAATTTACAATGAATGGAAATATTATACAAATGGGTAATTGAAGCTTTTTATTACAGTAGCTATTTTTACACATTGTTGAATATTAATTTTTTCTACTTCATAATTAAAGCTCTGGTTACAATCTAGTCCCATCTTAATTTCTCACTGAAGTTTTCTGCATGTGTCATAAGATTCTCTTTGTTAAATAAAATGAAATTGATGCTACTGTAGATATATGAACATTGTTCATTAGAACACATTATTATTCGGTTTCAGCTTACAGTTTCAAAATAATGAGGTGCCACACTCACCTCACCCGATTGTAGCGACTATAAATTCACGAGCTTATATGCACCCTGGTCCCCACAGTTTTCTCAGACGGGAGGGTGTGGTTACTAAAGCGTGAGTAAGTCACGAGGATTAGTTGGGACCAGGTAGCGGCAAGAAGTTGTAGTTAGCTTTAACCCCCATCTTAGTTTCCACTGCAGTTTTTTTTGACAAGAGAAAACTGGTAAGTATGCATTTAGTTGTAGTGGTCTTTATTAATCTAGCTAAAGCTACATGGGTGGCTTGTGGGCAGGTGGACCGTGGCCCTATCCAATATTTATAGCGAACTAGCAAAAAATACTGGGATTAATATAATAACTAGCAAATTATTACAGTCCTGTAAGCACGACTAAGCACACTAATTTTTTTAATGCATTGCATATTAAATCCGAATAACCTAATTAGACAAGCCACCCCTTAAGTTTGTAGGGTACATGCAGTACTGACCAGGAACAGGGAATGGTTATTGATAGTTATGAAAATATCTGAGTATTCTCACTCTGCTAAATTTAAACCTGATGATGGACTGTCTTCAAATACATTGGTTAAAAACATTCCTTGGATCACTTAGCTAAAAGTCAAAATCACCATAAAATGTAGGGGGTAACCATTATACACTAGCTAAGTGAAGATGTTTTATGAGACACCCTGCACAGTACTATTAATATCCCAATATTATATTTAATAATGTTAAGCAATTTAGATGTTAGTCTTGAATTGTATATTTCTATTGTCATAGGTAATTGTGCTGACTCACAGAAAATAAGCACATCATACAATGAAATTTGAATATGCTACTTTATGATAATACTATGAAACAACTATTTGCAGCTGCAACAACACTGTGATAATAAGAGACCCAACAAATGCAGAATAGCTAAGTGAAGATGTTTTATTACAAGGGGCGTCACATAGTAAAAAAAAAAAGAGATTGAGAATGCTCAACTCTCACCATAGCAATACCATTTCCCAGGCCTATAAGTATGAATACAATTAGCTGAGGAACAGGAGTGTAAAAAATGTTGGGGGGAGGGAGCATGACTTTTTACTTCAAATTACATGATATAATTTGAACTCTGAGATTAATAACATATTTAACGAGCTAAATGTGAGCTCAATATTTTCTCCTTATACATTGTTCAGTTTCAGTGGGTATCAAGTCATCAGTTGTTTGTTGATTTACATGTAATATAGTAGAAGGAGTACCACTTACTGCAGTCTCGTACTCAACAGACCACCAAATATGTGCCATCAGAACACCTTTTCGGTATTAGCCGGAAACACCTCCCCCTCCAGAGAGGAGCTATAATTAGTGGATTTGAAAAGGCTTTATCATCACTAATATCAAGCTCTGACCCTGTATAAAACTAGATTGAAACTTTCTCACTGAAAGGGGTCTGGGAAAAAGCAAAGGAAAAATGTTATACTATCTTAAAAGTAAAATGTGGAGGTCTTGGAAGTCGTAGGCTGTCGTAACTGAGTGGTTAGAGCACTGGTGGCTAAAGCCAGTGATCCTGGGTTCGATTCCCCAGTGACAACCAAGATTTTTTCACACATGACTCAAATTGTAAGCCATATAGACAAGCTATCAAAACCATAAACAAAATGAACCATAACTAATTAACTAGAGAGTAATTAGTCCATTATTTATTTTGGTTCATGAAAACCTGTTTGGCACAGTGTACTTTAGGACTTTACAAACATGGTGATTTTTTCTTTTGTTAATAAGGAATTTATGGATCAACGTAGCAATGATAGGTAGCTAGCTAATATAATAGCTACTTGCTCAAGTTTTTTTCAAATTTTTAATAAGTTGTGAAACTAAGGGGTGTGGGTAGCCCCTACAATGAACTTTAAGCTGTGAGTTACCAGTCCTAGAACTAACAATGGCAGTGAAGATATCTCGTGTTGAATAAACTACTTATTACACTTGTCAATGAGTTATGGTAGAAATTTCACTCTCAGGCTTTATTTTCACTCACCTGGCACATGATATAATATTTTCCTGCTCAAGATATATTTTGCCATTATCTCACTCTGACTGATGTAATGAGTATTTAATTCAATATTTTTTTCAATTTAATCAAGTTGATCTCAATTATTTTACCTAATAATTTTCATTATTTATATAGCTATGTTTGACAATGAAGTCTCATTATTATAATTATAAAAAATTTAAGCATTTCCTTCAGTATAATTATTTAGTTTATATATTTCAGTCACAAATATGTTATGTACCAAACTTTGTGTATCAGATGAATCATTTTTAAGCATCAATTTGACTTAGCATAAAACTATGATAATTTTTTAAATTCATAGTGAAAACAATGATGATTTCAAGTTCTATGGTAAAAATTGTTGTATGGACATGCTATCTATTCGCTATCTCGGACACACGTAGAAGTGAGTGACATAGTGTTTTCTAGTGAATGTTAGATATATTAACTTGACAGTGATAAAATTCTATTGAGCATTGACAATATAATAGAGTATACATTGTAGCACTTACATTTTAAATTAATGTTCTGTCGTATTCATATATGTTATAATTTAACTATGTAGCTATGCTATATCAATTTCTACGACCTCAATTTAAAATTGCAAATTTTTAGCTTAAGCATTTCTATAATTTGCTAACTCATTAAAACCTCTATACAAACCTTTTAAAACACTTGGTTTAGAATTGATATTTTTCTGGCTGAAACATATTTTTTTCACTTTTAGTTACGGCAGTAGTTCACACAGCCACAGCTTTAATACCAATAAAACTATATAATTTTTATTCAACTGACTTCGTTTTATATATTTTTACACAAAGGTGAACAAAATTTCAGATTTCTAGCTTTCATACAAGTGTACTTGTAGACGAAAAAAGAAATTACACAAAAAATATAATCTTTCCTCTTTTAAGTGAATGCAACAAGGAATGTCATTATTAACAGTAAACATGTATTTTGATAGCTAGAAATTTTTCAGCATCATTTGCAGTCACTGAGTTAGCTACAATTACGTCTACCACTATTGGTTATACAAACATCCTCGTGAAAGAGTGAGTGCACTTGTGAACATTGAGCCTAACACCATAGTATGGCTACTACCATTCGAGTTTATGTTATGCATGCATTTGAATAAAAACAATGTTTTCATTCATTAAAAGCTGCAGTCTGCAGCTCATGATAATATTTCAATGAAAGAATTTATATAATAATTATTGTATTTATACTGTAGTAACTCCTATCAAATATACAATCAGTATAAGTCCATTGTCCATACATGGATCATCAGAGAGTGGTCATTGCTCTAATACTTCAGTTACTATGGATGGTAGTCAAGTATGTACTATTCCACAAAGCAGTGTTTTATTTGATGGAGTTATTCCCTCACTCACTGGAAGAAATAACAACACACGTTGGGCAAGTCAACTACTAGTACTTGATATTGTTGGTACAATTACATTTGAATTTTCTCCTCCTGGAAGTGGAGCACTTAACAACATTACAGCATTTGAAATAATAATGTTAAATTGTCCTCAAGAGCTAATGGGAGCACCAGTTGTAAGACTTGAGTTTGGATCAAGTGTACATACTGTTGTAAGATTTGATCAAACATCATGTGACCACCTAATAAGAGTATGTGACTCATTCAGTCCCATTACTGCTAATACAATTACTTTATTAACTTTAGTCCCGGTGACTGTAAATCTTCCAGCAGGATATTATCTTGCTGAGGTGACATTTTACAATACCTGGAGATCAGACTGTCCTTCATCTAATATTTTTAACATATCTTCATTATCGACTACTCCAACACGTAGTCTTACTACAACATCAAGAGTAGATACAGATTTCAAGGATATTTCACTAGGTAATCAAATTAGCTTGTACAGTATTATAGTTTTGTCAATGTTATAGTTTGTACATTAGTTAAAGCACAGGAATCATGGATTAAATTTTGGTGCTAGCGACTTTAATTGTCTGTCTCGTAAATATTAGCTATTATTATCTAAACAATATTATGTTCAAAAGTCCTCAGTTACAATCAGTAGAATTCCTACTATTCATATTAGTCTAATGTCATGTGATTATCTGATAAAGATGTGTTGTTCACCAAGTGTCATGTACTTCTATTACTGCAACTACTATATCATTGTATTAGTCACTAGTATACCTACATTCACTGCTATTGATGTAATGAATTACTTTTGTAACAGATACAACAAACAACCAAACTTCAAAGACTTTGAACTTTTTGCCTTCAGCAACATCTATATCAACTTGTGATGTGCAATCATGCTTCCTGGTGAAATCTAATAATGCATCTCTGTCTGCAGCTGTTATAGTGTTATCAATTATGACAATCATACTCATCATAGCAGTAATCACTATGGCAATAGTGATTGTGATATATAAGAGGAAGTTATCTGTGTCTGTCTCTAACAAAGTAATATATGAGTCTCCAGATAATATAAAAGAAGAATCATTTCACATGACACAGTCTAGTGTGTATGGAGTTCGTACTATTAACAAATAACTCTGAGTATTACATAATAAATTTGTTCATTATGTATTATACAGTTTTTGTGTGCAATAAACGTTTCTGTATTCAACTATTAAAATTTTCAAGTGCCATGTTACTTTTTTCAGAATAAACATTGTATAATTAATCAAAAATAGAATTTTTGTCGTACATCTTAAATTATATAATACTTATAGTTTTGGTAGCATTTTTTTATGTATACAATGTATATGGATTTTTATTTGTACTGTTATGCAATTAAGAATTGACATTCGTATTTGCTTTCTTCTGAAATGTGTGATATTCAAAATAATATTAAACACTTGGTCATAATTCAATTTTACTAATTTATTTATTAGCTAAGTGAAAGAGGTGGATTGGTCTGAAAGATCACTAGCCTCGTCCTTACTTTTTTCTAAAAATGCTATGTGCTACTTGCCCATAACAAATTTATATTACAAACTCTATAATTAATTCATATTAAAACATATGGGCATATATTGATTCAAAATAAACAGGCTTATTATACAGAGTCAACTGAATTTCACCAGTAATTTTTTTCAAAATATAATTTTTCCAAACTAAATTTACCTTTTAATTTAATAAGCCATCTCAAAGTAAAGACTCATTGTGGAAATATTGCTTGAAGTGGGTGCCTTGTACAAGTCTTATTTTTGAGTGAAGAAGTTTATCCAACAGATTAATAAGAATAGCTACTTATGGTTCAGAAATGTAAAAAAAAATTAAATGAACAAAAAACAAAAGAAATTTTTTCATTTTAATAAAATATCATCATGTGGGGAGGGGAGTTGCATGTCACCCTATACAACCCCATCCTCCACCCACCCCCCCCCCCCCCCCCCCCAGGTGATTCCCTGCAGGATTAATATGTTCCCAAGCTTGCACCAATTTCACCTCTATTAAAGATTTACTGAAAATTTCAAGGGGAGTGCACTTACAATTTGAAAAAGTGCATTCTATTGAATCTCAGAAGTTAGAAGCCACAGAATATGAATGGATCAAAGAACAGAATATTAAGTCATTGCAGACAATAACAATACTATACCTAACATTCTTCTAGCTCCAAGTGTGACATTCTACAGATGATCAAGTTGAACTAAAAAAAAAAAGACTACAACTTTAAATTGCCTTTTTTAATGCTACAAAGAAGTGTCTGGATGACCTATTAGTCAAATATTCCAATATTAAGTCACATAGGTAGTCCAGCACAACATCTTCACAGTATCTCTATCTGATCTATGTAAGGAAATTCAGGGAGTACACTCAGAATAGGTATATATATATATATATATATATATACTTTTACAGCTTTATCTGTTGTTACAAATAGCTATATATATAGTATACGGATGTGTATAGAGCTGTCTAAATTCTCGCCCTCTATACTAAATATTATGCACCATCAGTTCAGTCAATTGTTTTAAAAAATACAATGTACATTCTGATTCTGGAAAGTATTCTAGTGAAGGAATTTTCTTAAGTAATATATATATACGTACATTAATATTATATATACATTTTTCAGTGGTGTGTAGGAAGATGTTTCAGTATAGGTGGGCTCCAAGGACATGTGTTTTGTGATTTGCATGTATTCATGGAGAAATCACATTGTTAAGTTGTGTCAAAATTTATGGGGGCTGCAGCCCCCAGAGCCACCCCACCCCCCACTTCCCCTGCCACTGTATAAATATATATAAAAGAAAAGATCCTTTTCATGCTCCAAATTAAATTATTGTTTTTTCTGGCTGCCATCCAAGAACGTTTTCCTAATAATGTTCCTAATTTGTTTCCCTACCTGTCAGATACATGACTATATCTTGGATTGTCAATTAGTAATAGCTTTGCATTTGGCAATACAGTAAAACCTCTGAACAACAACCGGTCTTGAGGACAGATCATTTGACCTTTTTGAGAGAGTTGCCTCTCTTTGGGGTTCTTAATCTAAATCAAAATTACATACTTCACCAAAATGTGATATGCAATCATGTCTTATAAAGAAATCTAATAATGTACCTCCTCTTACTGCAGCTGTCATAGTGCTATCAATTATTGCTACCATACTCACCACTGCAGTGATCATTACCATTAATAATAATAATGTGATATATAAGAGGAAGTTATCTGATGCTGTTTCTAACAAAGTAATATATGAGTCTCCAGATAATATAAAAGGAGAATCATTTCACATGACACAGTCTAGTGTGTATGGAATTCATTCAATTAACAAATAACTTCAAGTATTATGTAATAATTATGTTCATTATGTATGATACAGTTTTTGTTCACAATAATTATAATCTTTTCATGTTCAAGTAATTATTGTTCAAACCATTTTCTTTTTCAGAATGCGTTTGTCCAATACTACTAAAAACAGAAATTTTATGATTCATCTTAAATCGTACGATACTTGTAATCATTCTTAATTACTTGTTATGTATAAAATGTGTTTAGAATTATCAAAATATTTTTAATAATAAAAATTGTTCTCTTATATCAAGATTATATTAATACATAATGATAGTAACGATGTTTCAACAGTCCTACTGCTGTCCTCATGAGGTTACAAAAGTTAGTAAATTGTTGTAACCTAATGAGGACCGCATCCTAATTACATCCTAATTAGGGTGTAACTTCCAAGTTATTAGCTATTATGAAAAGTTAACACTGACTGCTAGCTAAATCCACTCCAAATTATACTGTTTAAGTGAGTGTGTCCCCAGTTAAACAACCAATACAATAAACTAACTAATAGCTAATCAAAGAGGAGAATGTAACAGTAGAGAATTGGAAGTTGCATGTATTAATTGCTGTTTCAACACTCCAGTAGGAGACAGTGAACTTCAAAAGGATAATACTAGGTTGTTTTTTTTTAAACGTACATATTAGAGTTAGGAGTTGGCTGTGATACTTTTCTGTAACTACCCTAGCTAACAAAATTATTCTTGCTATAAACAAACTCAAAAACCTTCCCTGCAAGGCATAGCTATGTTGTATTTCTCATTTATATCTATGTACCTTATAGTTTAATGCTAAAAAAAGCTTATTAAAAATGTATATAGCTAGCTAATTTATTACACTCTATCAAGATGATACTGATTGTACGCATATTCTGGGGGGAATACCTAATCTGTCATTCATAACGACCCAGTTGTAAGAGTGTAGCTGAGGATATTTTATGAATCGTGAGTCAGTTGCAAGGTTTACTAGCTAATAAGTTACATTTACTAATACTCTAAACTACTCAGGTATAATTACACATCAGCAACTACTCCAACAATGATTAATGCAAGTTATGACTACTCAACTAATACATTACAAAGTATCTATAACTCTATTTAAAATATTAGTGTGAATATCATTAATTGTGAATTGGAAATTATACTATCTATATAGGGAATTCCAGTACGAGTAACTTCATATAGTCTTGGTAGTATGTGATTACACTTGAATTTTGTAGTCCTTCATTTAGCATACATGTCGTAGCATAGCTAATTCTTCTCGACAGAATTTTTGCACTATCTAAACAGTTTGTAAATCAAAGTAGTTAGTCATTGAATAGCTGAGCATTAATCACATGTCTTGTGATTATCTGATCATGCGACAAGGATATACATGGTTGATTCAGTTAATACTATTGCTTTTCCTGATTTATCCATTCCAATGCATAATTTTGGGGTCTCATTTTACAATTATTAGATCAGCTTGTACTTCAGTTCCTCATCAATTAGCTACTCAAGCAGCTAATCTACTGCAATAATAAGTGTATATTAAGATGAGCTATACTCAACACTTCTTAAACAGGGCATCTAGTAGATAGCCATGAAAAAAAATGTCAAATGTCATACCCTGAATTAACTATAACTAGTTATAACTATCTCAGAGGATGCAAATATCATTATTTTCTTCCCTCAATTGGTATGTAAACAATATCGGTATTGACTTTCAAATTACAGTAGATAACTATTTCGTTAAATCATTTTATCATGTATATAATTTGTTAAATAGACATAGGATATTCATAATTGTTGCTGGTAATGTTTATCCAATAATATTAAGTAGGAAAAAGAAATAATGAAGCCAAATGGTGTTACTTTGAGCATCGTAGTAGTGTCAGTATTGTGATATTATATGTAGAAACAACAACACAAATGGTATTTTAACTTCATAAGTATCTCATTTTGTGGATACATAGGAACTGAAAGTTAAATAAGGTAAACCTACTAAACGTACTAATAATCTCTATTTTTTAACACTGAATGACAGCTCTAGCTAAACAATATCTTCACCTAGCTATTCAACTTTTTCTGAGTCTATTATTATCACAGTATTGTTGTACAACTTAGTTTGTTTGGTGGTATAATCATAAAAAAACCATTATTTGTATTTAATTAATTTAAGCTATACTTATATTTCGTATGACTCAGCATAATTATGACAATATACGTATACAATTCCAGACTGACATTTAAATTGCTCATATTGGACTTTCTAGAAATATTCCAGTGGTAGAAGCTTTATTAGAAGTACCATGCAAGGTGTGGCTCAATAAGTATAAATACAATTAGTGGAGGAGTAGGAACATTAAAATTGTGGGTGGGGTGTATCGGATGAATTTTACATTTAGTTTTTATTATATAGTTTATGGTGAAAAGGTGACTACACGTCCACTTCACTGTATAGTTAAAGACTACATTGACTTTAAGAGAACAAAAATGGTAAGCCGGTGCTTGAACTTTACTTTAGGTTTTAGTTTTTTAAATCACAATTTCTTTCTCAGCCCTCTTTAACTGCGATTAGATTTATTCTTTCTCTTTTACAAGCTTTTTTTTAACAATACACAGTTTAGAATATTTGGCTGTCACAGGGGTTTAAACCCAGGACCACTAGCTTATTAGCACACGAGGGCTCTACCACTGAACTACAACAACCAATGGGCAACCAAACTTTCAATTTTAAATTCAATTCTTTTTTTCCCCAATGATTCTTTACATTCATGACATTCTATTACTCTGCTATTTAATCACTTCACAATTTCTTTTTCAGCCTTCTTTCACTTATTAAATGTATTCGCTCTCATTTACGGGCTTTTGTCAAACAATACAGATTAAAGATTATAGGTTAGACTAAGTTTTTTTTTCGCAAGTACTATATATAGTCATATTAATTATATGCTGCTAGCTAAATGAGTTATATGGTTAAGACACAAAATTTGCTTAGAAAAGATGACAAATAATGTGAGGCTGTATATTTCGATTGGTACACATGCTGAATTGGGCATCATTTATTGGGGGAGGGGATAGTTTGAGGATGAATTACTGTTCTCTTCATTTAGTATAAACTCAATTTATTCTTTTGTACAACTATATCCCAATATGCCAGAAATGCTGTCCATTCCAGTGTTTAGCATACTGTTACAAAAGTAATCCAATAATAGTAATAAAATACAGTGAACTGTAATATATAATACCTATGACCAAAAATATTATACTGAAGTGAAGGTTATAATTTATTAATTCCAGTGAGAGTTATTCTATGGAATCATTTTTTGATATAATTATAGCTTTACGTGAATCATGAATAATATGTAATGAGGTCAACATTTAAGTTATTATCTAGACCATAGATATACAACGCGAAAGTGGGATTGGAAACGAAATAATTTTTCGAATGATTTTGTATTACGTCAATGAGAGGCCATCCGCGTTATTCGCAAACATTTTTTGTCAGGTTTTGAGCGGGAAGAAGCCGTAGTACTGTCATAGTGGTCTAGTTTGGTCCAGCTTTACTAAGAGTGTTTCACTGAGGTAGACTAGTTTTTGCGGTGAAGCTCCATCTGGACTGTGACTTTATTTGCGAGGTAGGTTTGTTCTGATGGTAGTTTTAGCTATCGTCTGAACAGCAGGGGCGTAGGAAGCATTTTTAAAGTGTAGAGGCCATTAAGCTACACCAGCCACGCCTACCAATTGGGTGTGGTCTATATAATTAAAATATAATCAATGAAAATGAATAGTGTAAACACATAATTTTGTTTAGCTAGCTAATCAGTGTCCAAGTCAGTTAATTGAAATTTGCCAAAAATACTCTCTCTGTGGGTGTTTTCTCTGATAAACTCATTTCCAATGTCAATTAAGTTCAATTCATCAGTGCGATCTTGGTGAACATTCAGCATCATGGTACTATTAAGCCGAGTCTGGGTCATTGTAGATCTTAAATATGACTTCACTCGTCGCAAACTGCTGAATGACCGTTCACTGCAAGCATTGGTGGCTGGCATGACAACAATCAATGATGCGAGGGAACAGACCTTTGACATCAATGCTCTTTGAGAGTCATTCAGCTCCCTGAGATACTGAAGAACGGAACAGAGATTGTGACTTTGGCTCAAGCGGCAGAATACCCATACTATCGGGAACAGAGCTTGAGGAACTCATTTTTAATTCCGAGTAAGTATTAGCAGCTGTAAATTTGTTGCGCATGCACGGTAAACGAATCCAGTAGTGTGTCGACCATTTCCATTTAACTCCAGTTGAATAGTGTAGCGGCCATGGCCGCTACGGTTCCTACGCCTATGGAACATACTAGGTGTTAGGGAAGGATTCACCATTTTGTAGGGTTCTAGAAACCGGCACGTTGAGAACTATGCCTTTTGATAATGATTTTTGGAAATAACATAGTTTTTAGTTACATATAGGCCTTTCAAAAAAAATTTGCAGGCCAATGCGTGCTTGTGACATGCTTATGAAGGTGTTTTTGGGGCCAAGAAAGATGCAAGTTTGTGTACCCCTGTAGGATCACAATGGTTGAACAAATTTATTCAACTGATAAATAAATTTCACTTACTATGATGTGGGTCACATATTATCAGTAGATTTAGTTTATTATAAATACATTTCATCTGCAGTATGCCTAGAAAGTTCAGGCTCTCCATACCCATCAAGAATGGCCCTAGAAAGAGACGTGGACGTTCAGTGGCAGTTAGTCATGTCCCTTTGTCACTTGACACCCTTGAGTGGACGAGACCAAGCTTTTCCATCTCTCTTCCCATAAATTTATTATGGGAGTTGCGGGCAAGTACTTTTGCTGTTCTACAGAAGAGATTGAAAGAACTCTCTGTGCTTCAATTTGGTATGTGCTTCATTGTACTATATAAATGATTATCAATAATTATGTTATCATAGGATGGGTAGTCGCTAGTAAGCCAGTTGTTTCTTACCAAAGTAGAGGTCAAGGATGGCGTTGTCTTGGTAAAACATTCAACACAACAAAAGAATAGTGTAGTGATAATAGCTGGTTAAATATTGTAATAGGTAAATTACACTATTGTGATTGGAGAGACATTTCACTGGTGTCTACTGATTTCTGGTGATCATCTTGATTCAAACAGTTCACTTCTTAATCATTTACCACAAGTTCTTGATACAGCCAGGAAAGTGAACATTGCCATTGAGGGTGTCCAGGTGTTACCAACTACTTTAATGTGCAACTTGCCTGTGGTCAATGTTACCAAGTTAACGAAAAGAATGAAAGCACTGTCAGTACTTCCTCAAGGTAATTTGTAAACCATCTTGTTGGCGAGCGAGCGAGACACTCTCGGGTCTAACTGAATAAATAAATCGGTATATGTTTATACATGGTACTTGCATATTCACTAAATATTAATTAAGAATTAATACCTCTGGGGTCTTTGATGTATATAATTTTTATTTAGGGTGGGTGAATACCAGCCCAAATGATATGGAGCTACTGGTATTGAGCAAGATCACTGATCATCAAGTAAGAACTCCACACAAATTGCATTTTATTTGCACAGTTTATTCCTCCCCTTGGACTTGTGTTGCGCCCCCCCCCCCCCCCCCCCCCCCCCCCTCCGGCTTTTTAGGATTTGATTACAATATTGATCTTCACATTCTGGGCACCCTTCTTGTCCAAATACTTTCATATCCAAAGAATATTGTAGTTTTTCTTAAAAGATATATAATTGCCCCCCTCCCCCTGGGAAAACAACTGAAATAAATCCTGATTTGAATTACACACATGTAGGTATTATTTTTCCTTGAAATATCTGAAGACCTTTCTTGGAAATTAGTGGTAGCAGGACGTCAATTGTCATCAGATGCTGAACTCCTAGCTTCTCTTCCACAGAAACTGGACACAGTCGGTGAACTGAAGACATTACTTACTGGCCTGCATGTTCTCAAGCTATGTATCGGAAATGATGATGAACGGTATTTTGACATTCAGGCTGTGAGGAAAGGTATATTCAGGGATTCAACTGGTCAGTATATTATTTAGTGCTGTATTCAACTCTTAATAAAGCAATTTAATTTTAGGTGATTCAGTGGTTGCCGGTTATGTCAAAGATTTTTTAGATCATCACACGATTCGTAGCACATCTTGTCATATTTTGGTCTCATCTGCCTCCTCTTCTCGTTGCAACTCCTGTAATGCTTATCGAAAAGTATTGAATTCTATGGTGTCTCGACAGCTCAAGGAGAAAGTAGAGGATGGCACTCGGACTAATAGCCACACAAATTTTCGCTATCTCAACACTCCAGACAAGTATTATGTTTGCAACAGTAATCACCACTAGACTAAATATCTCATTTATTGTGCAGGATACTACGGTTACAGAATTTGTGTGATAGGACCAAGACATGCCAGCGCCGTGAAAAGCGTCTCAGGGAGAGGCTTGAAGCTGAAATTGAAATGAGAGGGGTACAGGTAATCAATACGTTTGTATCGTCTTCTATGAAAATATTTTAGCATGATATTAGGTGGATGAACACTTGCATGAAGACCTGTCATCAGTAATGGAAGAGAACCCATCAGATGATACTTGACAAGTATCCTGAAGATTCTTTTATGGCAATATTCTGGAAGCAGCAGAAGCATGCAGCAAGTCTTAAAAATGCTAAGTCAATGAAATGGGAGGCAGCTATGATCAGGTACAAGCTAGAGTTATGTGGGGAAAACAAAGGGCAGAACCTTTATGAGTTGTTTGAGTCACTTTTTATTATGAGCATTAGTGAAGGGGATCCTCAGAACTTTTACCAGTTTGAGGGACTGGCAGCTTCTAATCATTACAGAGGGAGGAATCTTACTTGTTGTTTGAAGTTGAGGGCTTCAAATTAATGCATGTGTAAAATGCTAATTATATTTAGATGATCCAAGACTTTGTCTTGATCATGATTCTTGTTGTATATGTGTGGACATAAAAAAATTAGGTGGTGCCTCTATCTACGCCACCTCTCTGGATCAGCATATGACTTGCTTCGCAACAGTGGTGTATTGAAGCTACCATCTCAAAGAACACTTAGAGACTACACCTACTATACCCAAGCAACAACAGGTTTCTCCGTGAGTGTTGATCAACAGCAGATGATGGATGCAGCCAACATTCTCAATTGCCCAGAAAGAGAAAAGAATGTGGTTATAATATTTGATGAGATTCATGTTAGAGAAGACCTTGTGTATGACAAACATTCAGGTAAATATATATAGTAACTCTTATTGAAATTCTTAATTCTTTATAATGATTAATATTTTATAGGCCAGATCATTGGCTTCACTAATATTGGTGACATCAACTCTCATCTAGTCGCATATGAGCAACTTGTTGAGGGAGGGGAGGAGAATCAAAGATCGTTGGCCAAGTCAGTCCTTGTCTTCATGGTCAGAGGCCTTTTTAGTAAGCTCCAGTTTCCTTATACACAGTTCCCTTGCCACAAGTTGCTTGGATTCGAATTGTACGACATCTTTTGGGAAGCTGTTGAGCGTGTAGAAAGGTGTGGCTTCAATCTACTTGCCTGTACTAGTGATGGACTTTCAGTCAACCGTCGTTTCTTCAAGCTTCATGGCACTGGAAGCATGGTTTACAAAGCAATGAATCCATATTCTGATGATGAACGATTAGTATACTTTTTCTCGGACCCTCCTCACCTTATTAAGACTGTGAGGAATTGTTGGTTTAGTGACAAACGGTTGATGTGGGTAAGTACATGTATTATAGTACATAAAACACTTTGTACTATATATATTATTGTTATTAGTATGAAGGTAAATGTATTCAGTGGTCCCACCTCTCAAAACTCTACAGTCAGTCATGCTCTAACCAGACAACACCAGGGTTGACGCTCATCCCGAAGTTAAAGTATGAGCATGTACACCTTACCAATTTCTCCAAGATGCGTGTGGATTTAGCTGCTCAGGTGAGTTTTATTAGTGTTTACGATACGAATTGAAACTGTATTGATAATAGGTGCTAAGTAACACGGTGGGCGAGACTCTAAAGAGAATGAAGCTTTCTGAAATGGAAAAGATTGTAGAGTTTGTGTTGGCTTTTGACAAGTTTTTTGATTGCCTCAATGTCAAAAGCCTAGAGGCTGGAAAAAGGAGTAGGAATGCTTTCAAAGCACCATACAGAGATAATTTGGATTTTAGAATTGAGGTAAAAGCAAAACACTAAATACAATCAGTCGTGTTTTTAACGGACAATTCATGACTCTGTGTATTATGTGTGTGTGTTTTAGTGGCTTAAGAAATTTCTCATATATTTGGATGACTGGGAGGAAAGTGTTCGATCACGACCAGGTTTTGAGAATGAGAGGGCAGCACAGAACAGGATGCTACTCAGTGCTCCCACCCGACTAGGTCTCCGTATAACTGGTAAGGGAATGCTCTTTAATGCCCAAATTAATCCCGTTTTGTTATGCAAATTGTATTTAGTTCATTCTTTTCTGGAGTTGCTGGATTACATTTTCACAAGTGTTCCAGGGGTGACTGTGTTTCTGAGCAATCGACTCTGCCAGGACCCACTTGAAAATTTTTTTGGCTGCCAGCGTCAGAGAGGACGGGTCAATGAAAACCCCAATGTTGCGGAGTTCATTAAAAACACCCAGGCTCTTCGTATAGTTAACACTACCTGTGCTACTGTGCGTGGGAACTGTCGTGGTAGCAAAGATCACGACCACATTAAGATAGACAATACCCCCCTTGAAAAAAGAAGAAAAATACACTGATAAAATTATTTATGATAATAGTGATGATATTTGTCTAGGGAATAAAAAAAAAAAAATTATTTGTCTTCACTGTAACTATTTTGTAATTTTCTTCTCAGTCCTTTTGATTTTTGAAGTTGTGTTCTGTTTTGTTGCTTGTATAACTCAAGACAGGAGCTGGCAAAAGAAAATCCACGCACTGTCAAATACATTTCACTTAGTCTCCTTAACACTTCCTGTGATACTTCCTCACCATAATGTCCAGTAGACATACCCCACAATGTCAACAGGTCTTCATTGGACATTATTGCATCCAGAATTGTCTTCTTTGTGCTGTCATCAATTTCTGTGAGAGCCTTCACATGCAAATAATTTCTTATTTCATATTCAACTATTTCGAAAACCAAGTAGGTGTCATCACTAATGTGCCATAATCCCCCTCTATCAATTTGGTTTGTCCATTCTTCTGTTCCACTGCCATCCATGCTATCACCATAAAACTCAATAAGTAGGAGCACTATTTCATCCTTATACTTGTGAGAAGTTTTTTCTATTTTTTTTTGTACTTTAAGGCACACGTATCCTGCAACGTACCGAAGAGCATTTTTTTCATCCAGTGTGAGGGTGTAATGGGTATATGTGACATCCTTCTTTATTTCAAATTTGTTCTTTATAAGTTCCCTGAATATTCTTGTGGTTATGTACTGATACACGGTCGCAATGGCTTTTTTCTTGATAGAGGTTTCAAAAAAGCTATCCCACTTACTTCTAAAATCCCTGCTGGTTCGTAACTGATGAAACATTGCCCAGATTTTTTCAGCCCGCAACACAAAAGAACGCTGATCAGCTGAACGACATTTTCTTAAGGAAGACACAAGCCAATCTGAAAAACTATCCAATTCTTTCTTACTTTCCTCAGCCATACACCATGTGAGCAAGTCAGCAGCTGCTTTTAATGCTTTTGTGGCTCTTTCAGACTTCACTTTAAAACCATCATCTTCCAATAACTTCTGGAGGTTGTCTTTCAGAAGACAATATTCTATTTCAGCAGTGCCTAAAAAAAATATTAAAGCTAGCTGAAAGATGCTAGAATACAAGAAGCACTAATTTTAACAGACTTACCCGCCAATGTTGTTTTTTACGAGTACAATTTTAAGGTAACGCGGATGGGGTCAAAATACGTACGTATATAATTTCGTTTCCAATCCCACTTTAGCATTGTATATCTATGTCTAGACTAAAAATTAATATTAGCTAATTATAATACAAATTATATTTCAATTTAATCCTCTCACATCAATTATTTTTTGCATTGTTTGCATAGCTATACCTGACAATAATGTTTTGTATAATAATGTATAAAAGTTTTATAGTTTATTAGTTCATATATTTTGTTACCACACCATGTGCATCAAATAAAATCATCTTTTAGCATTAATTTGATGTTCTTAAAGGGGTTAATAATGTGTGATTTTTATTTATAGTAAAACAACGATGATTTCAAGTTCTGTAGTAAAATGTTTGGTATGGACAATGTATCTACTTGCTTTCTCGGACACAAGAAAAAGTTAGTAGTAGCGTTTCCGTGTTAATACAAAATGTATTCATTGTTTTTGTGACATAATATAATATTAGTGGCAAAAGTAATTGTAGCTAACTCACTGACTACATGATGCTGAAAACTCTTAGCTGTTAATCAAATACACATTTTTAGTATTAATCAAATACACATTTCACATTTCATGCTGTGTCCTCCTTAAAAAGTATAAAAAATAGCAAATCATATATTTATCAGCTACAATCTAACGGTCAATAGAATTTCATCATTTTCCAGTTAGGGCACAGGTGAGCTCACACAATATTGTACCATTCTTAAGATTTATAGTAGCTAAAGGAACAAAAGTGCTCATATTTGAATTTCATAAGCTGCAATTTGTAGCTTAGCCATACTTTTTTAATGCAGGAATGTATATAATTATTATGGTATTCATTCATTAGTAATTCCTATTAAATACAAAACCAATACGAGTTCATTATCTATTAATGGATCATTAGAGAATGGCAACTGTTCCACCACTTCACTATAAATATAGATGGTAGTCAAGTATGCAGTACTCCACAAAGCAGTGTTTTATTTAATGGAGCTATTCCCTCACTCACTGGAAGAAATGACAACACTTGTTGGGCAAGTCAACTACTAGTACTTAATCCTAGTACTACTATTAAATTTGAATTCTCTAATTCTTCTTCTGATATGGAAGCATTTGAAATAGTAATGTTCACTTGTCCCCAAGAAAACATAGAAGCAGCAAGAAAGGTTATACTTAAGCTTGCAGGAAATACAATTACAAATCATTCACAGGTCATGTGACTACCTAATAAGAACATGTGGCATATTCCATGCCATTACTACTAAAACAATCACTTTATCATTTTCAACCATGATTTATGATCAACTTCCAGAGGACATTATCTTGCTGAGGTATCATATTATAATTCTACATCACATTGTCCTTCATCTGGTATTATTAACACATCTACATCATCAACTACTCGAACATGTAGTCCTACTACAATGACGAGTGTAAAAAAATAATTACCTGCTTAAAACTACTATCAGTCACAGGTCATGTCACTACCTAATAAGAACATGTGGCATATTCCGTGCTATTTCTACTAAAACAATCACTTTATCATTTTCAACCATGATTTATGATCAACTTCCAGTAGGATATTATCTTGCTGAGGTATCATTTTATAATTCTGCATCAGATTGTCCTTCATCTGGTATTATTAACACATCTACATCATCAACTACTCCAACATGTAGTCCTACTTCAATGACGAGTGTAAAAAATGATTACTCAACTACTACTACAGCAGGTAAGTGTGCTTATTTTTAAACATATCATTTTAATAAAGATTCTATTTTAGAATTCAATGATCTTACCATTGTGATATTATACTATTAGTGAGAATTGACAATCTTGATAATGTTGCGGAAATTAGATAGGCGGACTAAGTTTTATAATATTTAATTGTTACTAAATATAGTAACAGCAATAAGGAAAGTTGTTTATTAATTATGTCATACATGCATTTATGATGTAGTTATATTATTATTTTTTCATATTTTTATTACCGACTATAAATATGCCCCTTCTACGACATTTACATCAATTGTAAGCACTTCACCAAAATCTGATGTTTCAACTATGGAGTCATGCCATGAAGAAAAATCCAATATTACATCTCTTACTGCAGCCCTCTCTGCATTCTCTATTATTACTACATTACTCATCATTGCAGTAGGTACTATGGCAATAATAATAGTTGTGATATATAAAAGAAACCTGTCTCATTTTGTCTCCAAGAAAGTAATATACGAGTCTCCAGACAATATAAAAGAAGAATCATTTCACATGACACAGTCTAGTGTATATGGAATTCATCCAATTAACAAATAACTTCAAGTTCAATGAATTTTTATTGTTAAGGCATGAACTTACCATTAAGTATCATTAGTGTTAGTGTATTGTGGCATCTTTATTTTTCTTTTGTTATGTTATAATTTTAATATCTAGGTAGCAATCATTTACAATATATTATGTTGCGAATAGTTCTTGCACTAAATTTTGAGACAGGAAGCAATTACATTTGTGGAAAACATTTATTGCATGTAGCTAGTTTACGTCTAAGAGATAGATATCAATTGATTCAAGAAACTTACATGGATTTATCCCAGTAATCATTAATTTTTCCAGATACATATCAAATGACCAAATATAATGTCATTTATATGAGTTTTTGTTGTAAAATTTTTTGTTGATCACACATAGAAATCAACTTCACATGAAGCAGGTGTAAATGACACATTATTTTGAAATTGGCAGAGAGTAATTCTCACTAAAAAAAGTTTCTAAAAAATTTGTATAGAAATCACTTTATTATTATTAATTTATGTAGCTAATCACTTCTTTGAGTTATTTTGGTTAACTAAAACAACACTAATCCACCAAGGCTACAAAGAATAATTGCTGATAACTGTCCTGAGGATGGTTCTAGCTATATTTCTGAGAGTTACCATTGTTTAACTATTTATACAATATTTACCAATTTGAATAGTGTAAATGACCAAATTAAATGAGGAAATATGGTTTTGTTATGCAGCGTATTTTTTCACTAACTATTGCTACAATGCTTATAATAGCAACAGTCATATTACCAGTGATTATATAATTTATCATATAATATAGGGGAAAACAAAAATTTGCTGTTTATAGTAATGAGTCACAAGATGAAGCCAAAGAAAGAATTATTACACTTTATGACTAATTTAATGTGACTAGAATCATTACAACAACTAAAAACTTCAATATTGTAGCCATTTAGCTGCTTATATCTTAAAATGAGAGTAAATGTACAACATAAAGTGAACTTTAAGAATATACAAGTTAATGTGTGTGTCTCTCTGTCTAGCTCTTATTCAAACTTCTCACTTTGATCTCCATTAAAATTCCTGCTTATCTCTGTGCCCACAATCAGCGATTGTTTGCTTTAAGAAGAAATAAACAATTGTGGGGAATAATTGTAGAGGCAATTTGCTCATTAATTCAAGATCATTCTGTACACATAAATTATTCCTAAGTGTTGCCCTTACAGTTTATTGGACAATATTTTTAAGGTATAAGGAAAGTGAAATTATGAAGTCAAATGATTTCACTTTGAAAATCATAGTAGTGTCAATATTGTGATATAGAAAGAACAAAACTTTTTCACTTGAAACATTATGCATATACCCAAAGTTAGTATAACTGTGCAAGTGGTAGCTAGGTAATCTTAACTAAACTCTGGTAGCTAGGTAATCTTGACTAAACTCTGGTAGCTAGGTAATCTTAACCAAACTCTGGTAGATAGGTAATCTTAACTAAACTCTGGTAGCTAGGTAATCTTAACTAAACTCTGGTAGCTAGGTAATCTTAATTAAACTCTGGTAGCTAGGTAATCTTAACTAAACTCTGGTAGCTAGGTAATCTTAACTAACTTGACTAAAACTCTGGTAGCGAGCTGGTAATCTTAACTTAACCTCTGGTAGCTAGGTAATCGGTAGGTAACTAAACTCTGGTAGCATCTTAGGTAATCTTGGTAGAAGGTAATCTAACTAAACTCTGGTAGCTAGGTAATCTTAAGCTAAAACTGGTAGCTAGGTAATCTTAACTAAACTCTGGTAGCTAGGTAATCTTAACTAAACTCTGGTAGCTAGGTAATCTTAACTAAACTCTGGTAGCTAGGTAATCTTAACTAAACTCTGGTAGCTAGGGTAATCTTAACTAAACTCTGGTAGCTAGGTAATCTTAACTAAACTCTGGTAGCTAGGTAATCTTAACTAAACTCTGGTAGCTAGGTAATCTTAACTAAACTCTGGTAGCTAGGTAATCTTAACTAAACTCTGGTAGCTAGGTAATCTTGACTAAACTCTGGTAGCTAGGTAATCTTAACTAAACTCTGGTAGCTAGGTAATCTTAACCAAACTCTGGTAGCTAGGTAATCTTAACTAAACTCTGGTAGCTAGGTAATCTTGACTAAACTCTGGTAGCTAGGTAATCTTAACTAAACTCTGGTAGCTAGGTAATCTTAACCAAACTCTGGTAGCTAGGTAATCTTAACTAAACTCTGGTAGCTAGGTAATCTTAACCAAACTCTGGTAGCTAGGTAATCTTAACTAAACTCTGGTAGCTAGGTAATCTTAACTAAACTCTGGTAGCTAGGTAATCTTAACTAAACTCTGGTAGCTAGGTAATCTTAACTAAACTTATTTTCTGTATACAAAAAGCAAGTAAAGCTTACTAAAATAATAAATCATGTGCTTTAGACAGCCTTCTTGGTTCACCAGACTCTGGGGACTGCCCTCATAACTTGTGAATTTTTATTATCAGAATCTAGTGAACCAAGAAAACTGCCTAAAGCACATTGTTTATTATTTTAGTAAGTTTACATTATTTAGCTTTCACTTTACTTGCTTTTGTATACAGAAAATAAGTTTAGTTCAGATTAATTAACACGCTTTGCGTTTGGGAACGGGTCTGGCCCTGCGAAGGAGTGGCCTTAGATAATAGGTACTGTAAATTGCGAGTGTTGGCGGGCTGAGCTGAAGTTTCAACCAGTAATAATTGCGGAGGTAGCTAATTTTTCTAGTTTCTGCTGCTAGTGTTGTACTATTTGGGCGAAAAGGTACTGCAGTATCATACAAATACTTTGGTTACAAATAATATAGCTAGGGGGTAACTATTATGAGACACCCTGCACAGTACTATTAATAGCCCAATATTATATTCTAATATGTTAAGCAATTTAGATGTTAGTCTTGAATTGTATATTTTTATTGTCATAGGTAATTGTGCTGACTGACACAGAAAATAAGCACAGCATACAATGAAATTCGAATATGCTACTATGAAACAATTATTTGCAGCTGCAACAACACTGTGATAAAAGAGACCCAACAAATGTAGAATAGCTAAGTGAAGATGTTTTATTGCAAGGGGCGTCACTTAGTTAAAAAAAAAAAGAGATTGAGAATGCTCTAATAACTCTCACCATAGCAATACCATTTCCCAGGCCTCCTACAAGTATGAATGCAATTAGCTGAGGAGCACGAGTGTAGAAAATGTTGGGGGAGGGAGCATGACTTCTCACTTCATAATTTGAAATCTGAGATTTGAATTAACAACATATTTAATAAACTAAATGCGAGCTCAATATTTTCTCCTTATACATTGTTCAGTTTCAGTGGGTATCAAGTCATCAGTTGTTTGTTGATTTACATGTAATAGTAGACAGTAGTAGAAGTAGTACCACTTGCTGTAGTCTCATACTCAACAAACCACTAATTATGTGCCGTCAGAATACTTTTTCGGTGTTAACTGGAAACACCTCCCCCTCCGGAGAGGAGCCATAATTAGTGGATTGAAAAGGCTTTAACATCACAAATATCAAGTTTTGACCCTTTATAAAACTAGATTGAAACTTTCTCACTGAAAGGGGTCTGGGGAAAAGCAAAGGAAAAAATGTTAAAATATCTTAAAAGTAAAATGTGAAGGTCTTGGAAGTTGTGGGTTGTCGTAACTCACTGGTTAGAGCACTGGTGGCTAAAGCCAGTGTGATCCTGGGTTTGATTCCCCAATGACAATTAAGATTTTTTACTTTTCTTTTCCCCAGACACCTTTAAGTGAGAAAGTTTCAATCTAGTTTTTATGAAGGGTCAGAGCTTGATATTTGTAACAATTTTACACTTGCAGAGGCACACATGACTCAAATTGTAGGCCATATAGACAAGCTATCAAAACAAAGAAAAAAAAACAAAAAAAAACGAACCATAACTAATTAACTAGAGAGTAATTAGTCCATTAATTATTTTGGTTCATGAAAACATGTTAGGCACAGTGTACTTTAAGGACTTTACAAACATGATGATTTTTTTCTTTTGTTAATAAGGAATATGTGAATCAACGTAGCAATGATAGCTAGCTAGCTAATACAATAGCTACTTGCTCCAAGTTTTTTTCAAATATTTAATAAGTTGTGAAACTAAGGGGTGTGGGTAGCCCCTACAATGAACTTTAAGCTGTGAGTTACCAGTCCTAGTACTAACAATGGCAGTGAAGATATCTTGTGTTGAATAAACCACTTATTACACTTGTCAAAGTGTTATGGCTAGACATTTCACTCTCAGGCTTTAAATTTTCACTCACCTCTGACACGTGAAAATACATTGGCTTGCTCATGAAATATTTTACCATATTACACTCTGACTGATGTAATGAGTATTTATATATAATACAATATTTTTTTCAATTTAATCAAGTTGACCTCAATTATTTTGCCTAATAATTTGCATTGTTTATATAGCTATGTTTGACAATGAAGTCTCATTATTATAATTATAAAAAAAAATTAAGATTTACTTCAGTATAATTATATATTTCAGTCACAAATATGTTATGTACCAAACTTTGTGTGTCAGATGAATCATTTTTAAGCATCAATTAGACTTAGCATTAAACTATGATAATTTTTTAATTAATAGTGAAATCAATGATGATTTCAAGTTCTATGGTAATAATTGTTGTATGGACATGCTATCTATTTGCTATCTCGGACACACGTAGAAGTGAGTGGCATAGTGTTTTCTAGTGAATGTTTATAGATATATTAACTTGACAGTGATCAAATTCTATTGAGCATTTACAATATAATAGATAAATTGTAGCACATCAATTTTAAATTAATGTTCCGTCATAATTCATATACATGTTATAATTTAACTTTGTAGCTATGCTATATCAACTTCTACACTGTAAAAAATGGGGTGTTCCACTACACCTTTAATGGGGTGTAGTGGAACACTTCTGTATTGTGGGGTGTTGTGCTACACTCTGAAGTGTTTGGTAACACTGTGGAGTGTAGCATGACACCCTTATAAGCTATAGTGACTTTATTACACTTCTGTGGAGTGTATCAGTACGCCCATGCAGACTTGCTACTTTAAGAGGTGTTCAACTACTGACACAGTGGTAGGAACTAGCTAGTGGGCTGACTACAACTTTGGCCAGTTTGTTGATGGAAATAATTATTGAATGTTTACAATTAATGTGCATATCATTATGCTGGTCTTATGCGGTTCACAATTTAGTGGGCACGATTCTATAAAGCACACTTTATGCGTCATTGTGCAAGCTATATTCATAGTGGCTAGCTTTACTAATTTCAATTTAATGTTTTTATTCACAGCACTAACAACGAGGAAGCTGAAGAGCTTAAAGTTCTAATGAAGAATTTCAAGGCCTGCTTGGTAGCTAAGTTTGAGAACAACACAGCTAAATATGTATATGTGGTTATTTCTAATAGTTATTAAAATTATATTATTATGATGACATTAACCTTTAAGTAATGAGTCTCATTGGTTTCATCTGCCAGGGATAGTCTAGGCTTTAAAAAAAAAAAAAAAGGAGACAATTAAATAAAACCTGAGATTGCATTTCTGCTATGCAGCTTACATCTTAATAATAATATGGTAAAAGTGTCAACGCAATTCAAGAAAGTAAAAACAGCATTTGTCTTTGCACAAATCAACTTACCATAGCAATTGAAAAGGTGACGCTTTACCGAACCACTTTGAGAAGCCGTTTAAGATGAAACAGTTGTAAACCCCTTTACCCAATTAATTGATTAGCACAGTTGCGTACAACCCTTGAATATGAACTCGAAACAAACTATATATTAGTTGTAAGACACTAGGATCATCCGTGCATTGGGTAACAAGCTGTAAGCTTAGAATTTAAATCAACCGCTTTTGGTTTGTGTAGGCTTTACTCACTGTTCTGTCACGGTGTTGCTACCAAAACTGAGTTCCAGTAATCTAGCTTTTTTTTTTTTCTTTTTTCTTTTTTTAATTAAATATATACAATACAATACAATACAAAATAATATAAACTGAGTTACAGTCAAAAAGCAAATGAAATTAAATCAGTTTAGATGTACTTCTGAGGTCACCAGTCTACTGCTGGTATTCTTACAGCATGTCCAATGGATGATCTGGCTCAAATGGCTTGGATAGAGGACCGTAGAAGAGAAAAGGATAGGCGGCATCGTAACCATTGAAGAGTACTGCTATAACTGTGTTCCCACTTATTGGCGAGCATAGACGCTAAATTTTTTATAGAATATATTGGCTTCCTTTGCTATGCCACCCGTAGTAGAGAGTACAACTGGTGTGAATGTGGCGTGTTCCACTTCTCTAATTCTCTCCTCATATGCCCGTTTCTTGGCTTGTTCGTGCTTCCTATACACCATTTGCATGTCTGAATGTTTGTTGGAAGGGGCATAGGGGTTGAATACCCTTACATCAAAATATGTTCTTTCGTGATTGCCGCCCCAAACACCGTTTGCTGCAATGTCGAGTCTTGCTCCTGGCTGTGAGTTAGCAGTCGCACCATTCAGTTCTTCAAACACGGGCTGAAGGCCAGGCTCAATACATACATCCTTGCACACCTCAGTTAAGAGTGTTGCTGTCAAATTCCGTATTTCGTTGTGTCTTATGGATGGAAGCCCCCCTTTGGGGCATGAAAGGGCATGCTCAACTGAGAAGACGGCCCCACATGCACATTTAGCTGGTAGTCTCCCAGGGGTGTCCAGCCATAGCGCAGTGCGAGGGCGTCGTGAAATGCACCCCTGTGTAGAGCGGAGCCGTGTTCCATTAGTGGGAGCACTGTCAGCCAGGTTTATGATCCTTTTTCCTTTGCTAGGTTCACTGCTCTCTTCTGGCTGGCAGATAGCAATTTCATGAGGTCTTCGGCATCCTTTGAGTTTTCTTCCAAGATATGTGTCCTCACCCTATTCTTGGATTTGAGTTGCTGAGCGATAATATCAAGTCCATATTCATCGTCCTGTGATAGGATGTGAGTGCAAAGAGAGGAGATAATCATTAAGGAGTGGTGGTATTCCTTGCAGGCACGTTTGGAAGGGATGGTGATTTAGCTAGTAGCCCCGTAGCTCAACGCAAAAAAAGCTACATAACTAGTGATGTGCTCTAATAGCACAAAATAGCGAAGCGAGCGATCCATGTTCCCTGTAATTGCAGCTATTCCATGCATGCTTGGTGTGGCTACAAAATACTGTCAGATTCTTTACTTTGCTACCTGTTTCTGTTTCGTTTTAGCTCTCCTCCTCCTTGCCCTGTCTTTTTCATTTCTTATCGCCCTCCTTACTAATTTTTCTTCAGGAGTTTCTAACGCCCTCAAGCTCTGACCCGTGCGTTTCTAACTCGTTTGTGCATCGCTACTTCAACGGCGGGTGGTGTAAACAAAAACAAAATGTTGCCTAAGAAGGGGTTACCAGGACCGCGCAACGGTAGGAGAAAGGGTTAACACGTACGCCCACGCCCCCCCCCCCAAGAAGAAAACACATTTCTAGAACCTTATATATATATATCGCGAAATCTTCAGAGAGTCAGCTCGCTCGCTTCGCTCGCCTTCCGCTGAATAAAGCGAGGGGACGGCGAGACCCTTTACCAACCTAGAACCTCTACACTCGATTAGCGGTTGGTAAAGGGATTGGGTACATGAGACTAACTTTTCATTATGGCGGTTCGGTTAAATGAAAGTATCTCTCTCAGCTTTCAAGAGTAAGTTAAAAGCTTTGCACCCCTTAAAAAAAGTAATGCCAATCTAGTAATACTCTCGTGATGTGGGAGAGGAGGACTGTCTAATAATTCTGTACATTAGTTTCGTAAGTAGTTTGAGACAAGTAGTGTGTACAAGGTGCCTGTTTGAGTTTGCTAGTATGTAAGTCTGACAAAAATGAAAACTGGTTGTTTGCTATGTAAACTTGACATGAGTCATCTTCAGTGGTTTCACAAGACAGCTGCATTAGGCTTGTATGTTTGTCCCCCCTCCATCTAATCCTATCATTAGTTAGCAAGTGTCTAAAGGGTACTACTTGTCACTTACTCGTAATAATATCAGTGAAATTAAAAATTCGCTCACCTAATAGCTAGACTAGCTAAATGGAATGGCGGTACAACTATAAAAATTAAATGGAATCATATAGCTATTATATCCATGTAATTTTTATACAGCAGGACCACAACTGTATTATCTTGTCCAGTAGTGATGGCATTTCCCATTGGCTTATTTTGCAGGTAGCAACATGCTGCTGATGTATCAATGCCAGTCAATACAAGATGTTGGCGAAACAAGTGTCATGAAGTAAGTTGATAACGGGTGTGAACATAACCAGGCCTCATCCCTAATAGTGATAATGTTGGTGGCCCTGCCTCTTTTATTGTCTAGGTACTAATCTTTCCAGGGTTTTTTTTTTGTTTGTTTGTTTTTGTTTTGGGGCACGACTTAGGTTCACCTGCATTGAGTCTACCACACTGGATTTATGTCCAAACCAAAAGTTGAAGACTTACTGATATTCTCCTATTACTTGTTACAGGGTGGGCATTATTAGGGTAAACTTGTAGTTGTGCGTTCCCTGGCTGCTTTGGCTGTCTCTTTAGCCTATGGCTTTGACCCATTCTTGGTTGATGCTCACACTTTGCTGGCAAGTTATACATGCTTTATTATTGACAGTCTCATTGCACTGCTTATCTGCTGATGCTATCCCTTACCTTATGACCTTACCATGCACCCTTCATTTGGCTATTCTTTTGTACTAGACCTTCCCTAGCATCCTCAGGTTGTCCTCCAGCTCCCACTCTTTGGGCCCTAATAACACTAGAGTTGAAACAAGTAGGAAAGTGTTGGTTGGCCTGTGCTGTTGCATATAGAACAGAGATATTATAAAGTATCAAGTATCATAGTTGCTGAGGCTAGTGGTTCTGTAGTATGCAATGATATTGGTGCCATTGGCGCTGAGGGTTCACACCTTTGGTGCTTCATTAGCTTGGCTTGATAACTAATTTTCTTTTCCATTAGAATTAATATTGTCATAACCTTTTTTCTTTTTTTTTCATTTCCTAGATTTCATGGTGCTTGGGCTGCTGCTATCTGTACTGAGGTTCTGGTGTTCTTGATTGAAGAAGAGAATAATGGTAAGTCTCTAAGCATGCACTACTGTTATCATTGTACATACACGTACTAATACTAACACTGCATTCACGAAGTAGTACTGCACACGAAGTGCTAACACTGTGCATGCACGTAGTACTATGCACGCACATAGTACTAACACTGTGCACACACATAGTGCTAGCACTGTGCATGCACGTAGTACTATTACTGTGCACGCACATAGTGCTAACACTGTGCACACACATAGTGCTAACACTTTGCACACACATAGTGCTAGCACTGTGCATGCACGTAGTACTATTACTGTGCACGCACATAGTGCTAACACTGTGCAC